>ERZ1370068.10262-contig-8976_pt1 | contig 37760 bp, 68 predicted proteins | sample MGYA00561227_ERZ1370068 | MGnify/ENA primary metagenome ERZ1370068 (study PRJEB38410, sample SAMEA6850437) | metagenome | study: Metagenomic assessment of the ecological functions of the soil: analysis of the soil microbiota associated with the...
AGAAGTTACGTATTGCTGCTTCTTCGGCCGCTGGCGATAACTGGCCCAACCGTACTACTCATTGGTTTCCTGCCTGGGATCATCCCGTCGGGCCAAAGCGACCGTGACTTTTTCGATCACCGCTCCAAAGCACGATCTCGGTTGTTGCAGAACGGCAAACTTGATCGGGTTGAGAATTCTTCGAGTACCACCCGCACCTGGAACTATACAGAGTCATACCTCATTCCAACTTATTGCATGATCATAGCCGTCGGCGATTTCTTGCGCTTGCTTGAGCCTCCAGCGGAAACAACTTTGCTTGCCTACTATGTGCCACAGACGGACAGAGACTATGCCATGCAGGGTTTCGCGCCGGCAAACCCTTCGCTGAAATTTTTCAGCCAAACTGTGGCGCCCTATCCTTACGAGAAACTTAGCCTTGATCATCGGTGCCACGCTGCCTCGGCGGCATGGAGAATTCCAGCGCCATTGTTTTCCGAGCACATTGTTTAATGCCAACGCGCAGCCGCTCAGCAATGTTTTCAAAATACCTGAGGGCCTGAGGAGATGTTATAGCGCACGAGATCGCGCACCACGTGGTTTGGCGATTCAGTCACCGAGGGCAACCTGGTCCGATTTGTGGTCGAGCGAGGGCTTGCGCATATTTGCGCTGGACTCCCTTCATCCAGCGCCACGAAGGCGAGCCGGATTTTCAGCGCTACATGAAGAACGAGGCAGACACTTACTTTAACTCACGAGAAAAACACACGGACACAATCCACGACACTAACACCGAGGATCTTTTCAAACTTCTGAACCCCAACAATTATCGAGAAGGGCGCCTGGTCCTGCACACGCTTCGCGCCGAACTGGGAGACGCGCAATTCTTCAGCGGTATCGCGTGACTTACGCATGACGCGCAAGAACGCTACGGCGACGAGTGCGGAAGATTTGCGTGCCGCCTTTGAGAAGGCATCAGGTCGAGACTTAAAGGACTTCTTTGCGCGCTGATTTCGACGATGCGCCGGCCATCCGAGTTACGAACTCTCCTGGCAGTGGAATGAGAAAACCAACAAAGTGAAAATGATGCTCAAACGCCAGCCGGAACCCGCCTTCCCCAATGCGGTGCCGAGTCGATATTCTGACCGTCAACGGCAAACGCCGCCTTTGTCCTAAAACCAACTGGCAGGCAAACAATTGATGAAGTAAAACTTGACGTCGCTCCCACGGGCATCATTATCGATCCTGAGAACACCATCCTCAAGGACGCCTCGGGTTATCCAGCAGCTGCCTCGAGTGCAGTCCGTAGTGCAACCCTCCGGGTTGTAATCACGGGACCGAAGCGTTGGTGGGTTGACTTGATCACTGCCCGAAACCGCCGGACGATATTCTCCCGAAGTTATGAGCCTTCACCATTTCGGCGTTGACGATGCTTCCATTGAACTGGACCAGCTTCGTCAGCCAGAAATCATAGCCAGTGTAGTTAGCGTACCCAAGTACAGTACGATAGTTAAAACTTGACGCATCCTACAGAGTGAAAACCGCGTCCGTCAAGAAGCCCTGACTGCCTCAAGCGACCGAAGCGCTGGCGATACTCAGGCGGAGACGATGAACGCCTTGACCATTTCAGCGTTAACAAAGTTCCCGTTGAATTCATTCAGCTTTGCTCCAGCCAGAAGTTGTAACCGTCGAAATTCAATCCGGCTTCCGGCGGATCGTTGGGATTGCGACGCAGGTAACCAAAGTATTGCATCAACACAAAGGCTTCTGTTTGTTTCCTGCTGCTTCAGGATTGAGTTTTCCGCCACCCGTCGCAACGCGCGGGCACGTGCCGCAACTTCAGCAGTGTTCCCTGCCCCGCCAAACTCCGTCGATGGCCGCGTTTCCGATCAGTCGCTGAAGGTGTAACACCTGCGTTCACGAAGAGCGCATCAACGAACTCCGCCGGCGTCAATGTCGTTGGATAAGCGCCCGTGAAACGTGACCGCGAAACGAAATCCACACGCATAAGCGACCTTGTTGGTTTCCAACGGCTGATCCGCGCCAGGCTGCTCCAATTACTACATCTTTCCCGATCTGCTGCGTGTCAGGCAGAAACTCCAGACACGAACCTCAACGGCACCGGTGCCCCGTTTATGTTTCCATAAGCCGACTTATAGAACCGGTAAAACCCAGATAGCCAGTCTCCTGAAACTCAATCGAGAGGAAGAACGCGGCCGAGACGTTGATGCGGCGCACTTTCGGCGTTGCGGGTCGCACCCGGCTGCTGACACTCCGTGATTTGGTTAGACCAGAACGCCAATCCGGCCGCATCAGGCTCGCGGATTGAGGAAGTCGTATAGTGCTGTCGGACAAACGCATCAGCGCTATCGATCCGGATTCGTGGCCGGCTCAGTAGCATCATCCGCAATCGCGTAACGGTCGCGGTTGATAGATTACCGAACGCTGCACCACCCGTCCAGGTTTGTCAGCGTCAGACTCAGAGATTCCGGCAGTCTCCACCGCAGAAGCTGTCCTGGGAGATCAGGACTATGAGAAGGTTTTCGAGCCTCGCCGGGCGCAAAGTGCAAGGCGTTGCCAAGCGCTGGTGTAGTCACACCGGGATGAGGCGAAGTCGCTGACGGTGTTACAGGGCGCCAGCGTGGCCGAGTCAGTGTAGTCGCGAGTGAAATAATCAACGGTAGCTGCACCGGAAAGATCGTTGAGTGCGATTAACGGTGATAGTGGTGAAGCCTCCGCTTTCACCAACCGTATAGACACGGATTGATTGAAGGCTATGAAACCACCCTGAGCATCGTCGTTAGTAATCTGTAGCTCCGCCTTGACCCTCACATCGATGGTGGCATTGACCGGATTCGACAGATTCACTACGAATGGTCTCGTCAGGCTCAAGAGTTAATATCACTGTTGACGGCGACCGGAATTGTCTTAATAGTCTCCAGCGGTAAGAAATGTTAGCGTTCCGCTGGTTGCCACGTAATCGCTGCCTGCGGTTGCGGTCACATTCGCGGTCGCATAGAGAACGCGTCACGGTCTGACTGCTCTGTCCCGACAACGAGACGGTGAATGTCGCGGTGGCGGATGCCGCTGTTTCCTTCGTTTACCGCGGTGTTATCGATAGAGATTCCCGGCGTCGGATCGTTATCATTGATGGTTAGAACGGCGTTCGCCGGAGTTCCCAAATTGCCACTGCCGGCATGCGTTCGCAAGCGTTAAGTTAATGGTCTCGTCGGGTTCATCTACTGCATCGTTCGTTATGGCAACATTGAAAGTCCGCGTTGTGACTCCTTACCGCGAAGATTATGTGCTGCCGGACGCACTGGTGTAATCCTCGTCCGGCGGTTGCTGCGCCGTTAGAGGTCGCGCAGTCGACGCGCGCCTCTCCGGCTCGAGCCACCGGTGCGAGGTAACACTGATCACAGCATTGGCTGCCGCCATCTTCCCGCCTTCACGAAAGTCGCCGAGCTGAACTGGAGGGCGCCACCTTCCCGCAGTGTGATATTGAAGGTTTGCGGGCCGACGTGTCCAGTCCGTCCGTTGGCAGTGCCGCCATTGTCCCCGAGGGCAACTGTAATAACCGCGGTACCGCTTACCCGTGTCTGCCGGCGCTATAGGTCAGGGTGCCGGTTGAACTGATCGCCGGCCCGACGGCAAACAGCGCCGCGTTGCTGTTGTTAGAGACAACAAAAGTAAGCGTCTGACCTGATTCATTGGTCGGTCCTGCGGAAAGGTTCGTCGCCCAATTGTTAACTGTCTGGGCACCGTCATTTTCGTTGACTGTTTGATCCGGCCCCTTTCGTGAACGAGGGCGCATCGTTCACTGCATTGACTGTCAACAGAAGCGTGTCTGTCATCGTCTGACTGTTGTTGCCGTTGACCGTCAAGGTGATGGTCGACGTCCTGACGCATGCGGCTACTGGATTGATCTGCAACGTGCGGCTCGAACCGCTGCCTGTGATCCGAGATGTTGACCGGGTTGTTCGGCACGAGTGTAGTATTGCTCGAGGTCGCCGTCACACTTGTATCGAAGCTGGAGCCGCCAACATTGAACGGGAGCGATAGCGAGCCGTCTTCGTTGATCGCCTGATCAGCAATGTCTTCGCGTAATGGAAACTTGCGCTTCGAAAGCCCCAATGTCGACAGTGTCAGTAGTGTCGGCGTCCGGCCCATCAACAATGCGTGCGAAACCTGCACCACGCTGATCCGTGAAGGGGGGTCCGCTGAACGGTGGATTCGTAACCCGTGAATTATTTCCAGCGTCGAGGGCCGGACTACCGGCTAACAGCGCATGGGTCTGAGTTGGGCCGCCATTGTTTGCGAGTGGACCCAGCAAAGGCAAAATCGGAACGCCTGACGCGTACCAACTATGTTCCCGTTGGATCCATTGCTGACTCAGTCATTCCTGTTCCGTCGCCGATCAAATTGAATGAACTTGCCGGATCAACGGAGCTTGAGATGTCGCTGCTGCTCGCACCTGAGTTCCGAAAGTTCCCGGCGACGATAGTGTTGTGCAATGTGAGAGTATTGGTGCTGCCAAACTCGCTATTAGCGATGCCGCCACCGATACCGTTCGTGCCGGCAGCATTGTTCGCCGCTGATGGTGCTGTTACTAATTGCCAGATTGACCGTGCTGCCAGATGTTTGGCTTGAGCTAAGCAATGCCGCCGCCAAAACCCAGGTATTCCCTGAGATCGTGACGTTGCTAATAGTGCCCATGATCACTCCGCCTTGACTAACCGAGCTATAAACGCCACCGCCCATGTTCCCAGAGATGGTGCTGTTGCTGACCGTTAGAGTTGTAGTGCCTGCCAGGTTGCCGTTAAAAAGACCTCCGCCCGACAGTGTTCCGGAGACTGTGCTGTCTGCGATCGTAATGGTGGGGCTGACTCCTGGAGTTGAGTCGAAATACCACCACCACCGAGCGTGGCGTTGTTCCCTGGACACAGTTGTGTTTCTAAGCGTCAGAGGACCCTGGCTGGAGATGCCGCCGCCAGAATTAGCCGTGTTAAGCAGAAATCACGCTGTTGTCGAGGACAAGGGAACCTGAATTTAGGATGGCGCCGCCAGAGTTTCCGGGGAAGGCCCCGGCAAGGTCGCGCTGCCATTGGAAAGTGTTAGGCCAGAGATGTTGACCACCTGACCGGAGTTAATCCTAAAGATGCGGAAGGTTGGCGTACCTCCGGCCGTACTTCGCTGGATAGTTAACTGAGTCGCTCCTGGTCCGTTGATATCCATCGACGTCGAAAGATCAGGGCAAACGCACTCAAGAGCGTGATCGTGCCAGATTAGTCCCGCCTGAAAGTTGATCACGACGCTACCTGGATTTACGTTGGCATCGGTGATCGCTTGCCGCAAGCTACCCGCTCCGCTATCAGCTGTATTCGTGACGATGATGCTTTGAACTTCATACGCGCCGATGTCTACCGTTGATGCTCCGTCGCCATTGCCATCTGAGGCTCTACCGAAGCCAGAGCCGCGCTGGTCAAAAGGTACTGGCTCAGAAGTATTGCCGTCACCATCGAGGTCGAATGTGTCAGACGGCAGGTTGGCGTTACTACCACGCGTCGATGGCCGGGCTGCCGGGCAGGAGTGCGTTTGTCTGCGTTGGGCCGCCATTGTTGGTCAGGGTTGCTAGCTTCGGGATCGCTCACACCAATCTGGTTATTATTGATGCCGTTGGTCAGGCCACCTGAACCTCCAGTGCCGATCAAGTTGAATGAGCTAAAGGGATCCATCGTGCCGAAGATATCGTCGGCAGTCGTGCTGGGACTTGCCCCTCGGTAGTTACCTGCCACCACAGTGTTTCGCAAGGTTACAGTTCCGCTATCGCGATACAACCCTCCTCCGCCGAGATTACCGCCGCGATTATTGTTGATGGTGACATTGGTTAAGGTGGTGCCGCCAAAGAAAGTCGCGAGTCCCCGCCGTAGGCATTGGCCTGGTTGCCGCTGATGGTGCTGTTAGCAATTGTCAATGTGTTAGCAGCCCAAATACCGCCGCCGCCGGCGTCGATGCCGGCGCCTGCTGCTATTGCCGCTAATCGTGCTGCCGGTGATCGTGAGCGTGAGGTCACTGGAGATGCCACCACCACTGCCGCCACCGCTACCGCCAAGGCCAGTGCCGGTGAGGTTGTTGCTAATAGAGCTGTCTCTAATCGTCAGCGTGCCGCTGTTGAAGATGCCCCCACCCCTGCCTCCCACGGCAGCGGGTCCGTTGCCCGTCCTGTTACCATTAACGCTGCAAGCAATCAAGGTCACGTTTCCATTATTAAATGATGGCGCCGCCATAGCCCCCAAGTCCGCCGCTCGCGTCTCCGTCGCCGGTGAGGTTGCCACTAATCACAACGTTCGTTAAGTTCAAAGTGCTGCCAAAAACATTAAGAATGGCTCCACCATTGTCGCCGCTGCCGCCTGCTGTGCCATCGGCGGTGTGGCCGTTTGAGATCGTCAAGCCGGAGATATTCGCCGTGACCACCGGGCCGGCGTTCGTGAAGATGCTGGAACCGGGGCGTCCCGCCGGCGACACTTCTTTCGACCGTAAGCAGACTTGCTCTGGGCCACTGATAGTCATGTCGCTCGACAAATTAGGTAACACAGTTGAAAGTGTGATTGTCGCTGGTCCACCCGAAGTCAACGCCGGAGCGAAGACTATCAGCTCGCTGCCGGCCTCGCCGTTAGCCGCATTAATTGCCTCACGCAATGTGCAGCCATTCCCGGTGCCCAAGGCACGGCACAACCCATCATCTGTATCAGCATTCGAGTTGACCTCGAAAGTGTGCGCTTCATACGCGCCGATATCGCTGGCGTTCCCACCGGCGGCATTCGCTACGATCTGATTATCAACAGGTCTGGAGTTGTCCTCGCTGATCATTCAACAGCGCGCTATTGCCTGCGTCGATGGCCGGGCTGCCAACGAGTAGTGCGTGGGTTTTCGTTGGTCCCGAATTGTCAGTAAGCATGCCAAGCTTAGGGTCAACAGGAGTCGCATACGTTCCTACTTGATCACCATTAACGCCGTTCGTGAAGCCATCCGTGCCGGCCGATTTTCCAATGAGGTTGTAACCCTGAGAATTGAACGTGCCGTTCAAGTCGTGGGGCATTAAGGCGCTCGTATTTTCCGCGACGATGGAATTTTTGAGATTGGCGGTGCTCCGCTGCCGTTGAAAATACCGGCAACGCCGCTTCCACTTCCACTCGCGGTATTCGCAGTGACGGTAGTATTGATGTGAGCGTCAGTGTATTTGCCCCGGCGTTGTTAGAGATGCCTCCTATGCCATTGCTGAGAACTCCCGTAGCGCTGTTACCGCTTACGGTGCTGTTTGTCAGAGTCACGGAGCCGGCGCCGTTGAGACCATCTTTGTTGACGATTCCCCGCCCTGAGCATCGCAAGTGTTGCCACTCACTGTGCTGCCGGTGATGCTTACCGTGCCACCCCTGTTCACTATTCCACCGCCGCCGCCATTCGGAGCTGCGTTCCCGCTTACCGTACTGTTGATGATCGTGAGGCGAGCCGCCATTCAATATCCCTCCGCCATTCGGAGAACTATTGCCCGTAATCTTGCAATCCGTCAGAGTTGCCGTTCCATCGTTATAAAGACCGCCGCCGTTTGTGGAAGTGTTGCCGGTAATAACTACGTCGGTTAGTGTCAGAGCGCAAAAGGAAGAGCTGAGGATGCCGCCGCCTGACATGTTGGAACTGAAGGTGCCTGTGGCATCACCGTTCGAGATAGTGACGCCCGAAATGAAATCGTTGAAGTTGCCGTTGATCGGAGCAAAACTGAAGATCTGAAAAATCGGCGTGCCGGCGGCAGCGCTGCGCTGAATTGTTAGTAGACTCGCTCCCGGTCCAACAATTGAAATATTTCCGTTAAAGCCCACTTGCGTATTAAGTGTGATGATGCTGTTCCGTGGCAGATTAAAGTTAATTGTTGTCAGCACCCGCAGCCGCATTAGCTTCCTGAATCGCTGCGCGTAAAGTGCAGAATCCGCTGCCGTCGTTACAGACACCGTCAGCAGGGTTAATATCGCGGTCCATCACCGGTTGAGTTTACGGTGAAGGTGGTTGCAGGACTGGCACTGGCTTTCAGTGACTTAAACAAATAGCCCGGAAAACCTGGCAGGCTCATCAATATTAAGAGGAGCGAGAGGGCCAGCAGTGGCAAGACGTAAAGGTAACGACGGCGAGGCATTGTATGCGACCTTTCGGTTGTCTAAACGGTGCGGGTGCAGCAGGATTTTGGCGGGGAGAACCAAAGACCTGCGCGATTACCAACAAACCTGGCGGATGCTATAAGAGCTAAACTTCGCTAGTCAAATGTTGCCGACCTCACGTTTGTGAGGCCAACCCTGACTTCGATCATGGTCCGAAACGATGGCGATACTCGCCGGAAACGATGAAGGCTTTGACCATCTCGGCGTTGACGAAGTTGCCGTTGAACTCATTGAGCTTGTTCAGCCAGAAGTTGTAACCGTCGAAGTTAAGTCCGACCTCGGGAGCATCGTTCGGATTGCGCCGCAGGTAGCCGAAGTATTGCATCAGCACAAAGGCTCTGTTTGTTTCCTGCTGCTTCAGCGTGGAGTTGTCCGCAACCCGGCGCAAAGCTCGAGCACGCGCCGCCGTGTCGGCAGTGTTCCCCACTCCGCCAAACTCGTTGATGGCCGCGTTGCGATCAGTCGCTGAAGGTGTAACACCTGCGTTCACGAAGAGCGCATCAACGAAACTCCGCCGGCGTCAACGTCGTTGGATAAGCGCCCGTGAAGCGTGACCGCGAAACGAAATCCAACGCATAAGCCGACCTTGTTGGCTTTCCAACAGCTGATCCGCACCCGGCTGTCCAATTACCACACCCTTCCCGATCTGCTGCGTGTCCGGCAGAAACTCCGATAAGCCTGCACCGGCACTGGCGTCCCAGACGATGTTGCCGTAGGCAGATTTGTAGAAACGGTAAACAAGATAGCCCGTCTCCTGAAACTCAATCGAGAGGAAGAACGCGGCCGAGACGTTAATGCGTCGCACCTCGGCACTACAGGTCGCGCCCGGTTGCTGGCATTCGGTGATTTGATTACTCCAGAAAGACAGGCCGGCGGGATCTGGCTCGCGATTCAGAAAATCGACGTAGTGCATGCGCACAAAGAAATTCGCCTGGTCGATTGGATTCGTTCCGTTTGCAGTTTCGTTGTCAGTGATTCTGATTGTCACCGCGCTTGGTGGAATCAAAACCGCGCCTCCGCCCGCAGGATCGCTGAGGCCGATACTAAAGGTCTCGAGACCTTCCGCGTAAGAATCGTCAACGATTGGGATATTGATCGTTTTGGAAGTTTCGCCGACAGCAAAGCTCAATGTACCCGCAGTGGTTTCATAGTCACGGCGCGCTGAAGCCACTGCCGTTAATCGCGTTGCAGGTGCTTTCGCCAGCCAGGTCGCCGGTGGAGTAGTTAACTGGACTGCCACTGACGTATCCCCAGGCGGGTAACGACAACGCTGCCGCTGCCCACATTTTCCGCGAACGTGTAGGACGAAGCGCGTGAAATCTAAGCAGCGGCATATCGTCGTTGAGAATGGTGCCGGTGGCTTGCGCTCTGTCACGATCGTTACGTTCGACGGATTCGAAAGAGTGACGAAGAAAGTTTCATCACCCTCGTTCAGGGTGTCACCCACGAGCGGGACAGAAATTGCACTGGCCGTCTGACCTGGGCTGAAGAAACGGTGCCCGGGGGTATTCACGTAGTCGGACGACGTTGCTGTGCCATCTGTCGAGTAAATAGCCCAAACTGATCGGCTTTGCCGCTCGGTTGCGACAACCTAACAACAAGATCAGCAGTCGCGAAGTTGCCTGGTCTCCTTCAAACCCTTCACCGTCAGCAATGGAAGCGGAGGGCGGCGGATCATCGTCGAGGATCGCTACCAGTCACCTGAGTGCCGGTCAGAACCGCAACGCTTGCGGTCAGGCTCAAGTTGAACGTTTCGTCGAACTCGTCGATCGCGTCACCTACTGGACCGTCACGGCAAACGTCTTTGCAGTTTCAGCAGGCGCAAGAACAACCGAGCCGGTCGCGTTTGAATAGTCCACTCCTGACGTCGCGTTGCCGCCGTTTGGCAAATACTCGACAGTCACCTGATGATTCGTAGGAGCGGAAAGCGTCACGCTGAAGTTCGCTTCGACCGTGCCGCTATTGCCCTCGTTTACAGAGGCATTAGCTACTGAAACATTGGGCAGATTGAAGGGAAACGCTCCCAAACGTGGCAGGAAGCCTTGTGACCCGCTACCGAGCCAGGCTCCAAGGATCTCGTCCGGTTTACTCCGCACAGTCGTTATCTGCAGCGGCAGCGAGTCAGGCAGGGGCTGATCCCAGACTTTTGTAAACGCTGGCAAGGTGTAGGCCGCTAATCCTGTTCTTGTCGCCACTGCCAAGCGGAAGCATCTTTTGAAAAACCAAAGTGAGCGGGTAACGTCAGGGGCAGGATCAGTGAGTTGGTTGACGATCGACAGATGTAATGGATCTGTGGCGTCTATCAAAAGAATAGGTTGTAATCCGCCGGTTCCGGACTGACTGCTTTGCAAAACGCAAGCAGTCGACGCTGGCCACTATCCTCAAAAAGCACGACTCGGTTGAAGCGATAGATTGTACCGCCAATCGTAGAGATGGTTTGCAGGGTCGTGAGATCGATAACCGCAAAGTCTCGCAAACTGGTCGGCAACGAATGCATAGTGACCGTCGCCGCTAATGACTATATTGCCCGATGTCCACTAAACTCGCCGCTTTGTAGGTAAAGGCATCGTCGCCCGGAGTTAACTGGTTTAGAACATCGGTGGCGTTGACCACTTCCACGGTGGTGATGTTCTTGAAAAACGTCAACAGTCGCTTGCCACCCGCTTCAATCATGGTCATGGGTCCATCCCCGCCGACTGCAAAGCGCTTGACGATCGCGCCATCGACTAAGCTGAAAGTAACCAGATCAAATCCGGTGCTGCCATTGTTTGAGTTGACCAGAGCAAATCCAACTTGACCGCTACCACTCAACACGAGATTTGAGCCTTCGTCTGCACCTGATGTAGTCCAGTTGGGTCGTTGCGAGTTGAGTGAAGATTGTCCTGTGGGGCTGAGGTCAAAGAGCCAGATTGCGCGCGGGCCGCCCCGGCTTGTCAGCACTACGACGCGCAAGCTCATTTGCCGTTTGTACTAACTGGACGCCCAGAGGCCCCGAACCCGAAAGCCCTTGGTGTCAATCGCGGTGCCAGTATTCGGGATCAAAGCTTGTCAGCAAGGCATTGTCTCGCAGGGCTACGCCCAGCTTGCCGTCAGGACTGATATCAAATACCTGCTCTGGTGGAATTCAGGGAGTAAAAAGAAAGTACTGGGCAGAGTGAAGTATTGTGCTGAACAATACCCACCGTCAGGAGGAGCATGCTCAAGGCAGCGACAGTTTTGAAAAATGGCAGAACTCTGGAATACAGACAACGAGCGAGGACGCGAGGCATGGGTCAAAACCTTCCTACTACTAAAATGGGAGCTGCGGTAAAGCCGATAGGCGGAGAATTGCAGCGTTAACGCCAGACGAAAAGAATCGGGCGAGAAATGCTAACGTCAGGTGTCGCTGTTATGTCAAACCAGCAGAGTCATCAGGCACGGCTAAATGGAAGCTTTTGCACAACTAAGTGGAGTCTTTGCCGGCCCTCCCGCGCGCTTGGGCTTCACTGTCGAAGCGCGCTGGCGATTTCGCCGGAAATGATGAACGCCTTAACCATCTCGGCGTTGACGAAGTTGCCGTTGAACTGATTGAGCTTGTTGAAGCCAGAAGTTGTAGCCATCGAAGTTTAGTCCGGCTTCGGGAGCGTCGTTTGGATTGCGGCGGAGGTAACCAAAGTATTCCATCAACACAAACGCGCGGTTGGTTTCCTGTTGTTTCGAAGATTGAGTTTTCAGCCACGCGGCTGCAGCACCCGACCGCGTGCAGCGCTGTCGGCGAGTGTTCGTCGCCGAACCAAACTCGCCGATAACAGACGTTCGTTCTGAGGCTGATGGTGTCACGCCGGCATTCAGATAGAGCATGTCAACAAACTGCGTAGGCGTTAGCGTGGTCGGATAAGCATTTGTAAACCGCGAACGGGTGAACGAAATCAAGCGCGAAGGCCGCCTTGTTGTTTTCCAGTTGCTGTTCCCAACCCGTTTGCCCCACGACTACGTCTTTCCAATCTGCTGCGTGTCCGGCAGAAACTCATTGAGCTTCAATGGCACTGGCGCGCCTGGCAAATTGCCGTAAGCTGCTTTGTACATTCGATAGACAAGAAAGCCCGTCTCCTGAAACTCGATCGACAGGAAGAATGCCGCCGGATACGTTGATCCGCTTCAGCTCAATACATTGTTGATCTGTACCGCAGAGTTCGATTTGGTTTGTCCAGAAGCCAAATCCTGTCGGATCAGGTTCGCGATTTAGAAAGTCGAGATAATGTTGACGGACAAAGAAAGCGGAGTTGCCGATCGGATTGGGCCCGTTCACGGTTTCGTTATCGTTTATCGTAACGATAACCGTGCTCGGCGAACTGAGTACTACTCCACTGCCGGTCGCATTGCTCAGCGCGACGATGAAACTTTCGCTGCCGCCTTCAGCATATGAATCATCGACGATCGATATCGAGAACGTGGCGAGCGTTTGACCAGGCGCGAAATGCAATGTGCCGGTTGCAGTTTTATAGTCGCAAGGAGCCGTGGCACTGCCCGTGTCAATCAAGCTGCAATCACTGCTGCCAGCTGGATCAAGCGTCGCATAGTTAACATCAGCAGCACCTGACGTATTGCCGGCGCGCGTTACAGTTAGAGTTACGCTTCCCTCTCCTTCCCCTACGCCCAACTGCGTCGCTCCGAACTGCAAGGCGCTGGCAGTGGCAGAAGTTTGAAACTGTCCGCGGATTTCACCACTCAGGAAAATTTGAACTGTGAACGTTGATGTACCAGAGTCCGTTCTTCAAATCCTGCGCTTGGGCCGGGGTTAGATTGATCCTGAAGTCACTGACCTGACCACCCGGTAAGGGAAAATGACTCCCGCCGCAACGCCCACCTGAGCGGGACCATGGATGTGCGCATCCGTTTGGGCGCTTGATAGGCCGCTGAAATTGAGCGACACAGTTGCCGTGGCCTCATCTGGACTGAGCACCAGAGTCGCCGCGCCGGTGGCAGTTGAGTTTGTTGGTGGCACTTCCTCCGCTCCGTTGAGGTTCGCATAGAAGATAGTGCTGGGTTTTGACTTAATCTCGTAGATCGCTCCGCTGAGTAACGACGAGACAAAGACATTCCCGTTTGGACCCGTTTGAATATCGGTAGCCACTCCGAAATCGCGACCAACTAAGAGCGTCTCGCTTTCGGTTAAGTCAAACTTATCGACGCTGTCAGCCACGAGATCAGTTAACAGCGGATCGGTGAACTTAAAGTGTTTACGATCGGGAGTGAACCTGAAGCGGAAGAGATAACCGTTGAGAAGAGTTGTGCGCGATGCACCAACAAGCAAATCGCCTTCATACTGCGTGCCTAATCCTCTTCCTTAACAAACCCAATGCCTGCGGGAGCGAGAGCATACTTCCAACTGAATTCCGGGTCATTGTAGTGCGCGCCAGGCAACATGTAGAGGCTTGCGAGTGCAGCCGCCGGGGAATCAGCTATCAGGGAAGGCGCCCAACGCAACTGTTGCAGATTACCGGCGCCGTAAGTTGATTCGATGGACTTGTAATCCGCAACGCGGCTAGCCGATCCCATAATTTCAACCCAGCCGTTATTGGATCCGGACGCAATCCGATTCATTTCGTCGTAGGCGTCGTCGCCGTTCTCCTGGTCCCAAAGAATTCCCGACAACGGATCAAAGGCCAACCCGAATCCGTTGCGAACCCCGTAGGCGAAAACCTTCTTGATGTTGGCCGCAGCCTGACCCGTCAGCGTCGTCGCGGCATTGAAGAACCGGATTATCGGTTGGCGTCGAGCCATCGTCGTTAAGTCGCAGGATGAAACCCGTCAGGTGAGCGTCGTCCGGTTCGGGCCCACCATATTGATCGTCGGGGACAGGTCCGAGTTGATTATTCTGAAGGAAGCCTCTGCGCCCGTTGTCGCCCATCAGAATGTAGAGTTTTCCGTCAGGACCAAAACGAAGAACACCACCATTGTGATTACCGCGGAGCGGTTGATTGGCATCAGCCTGGTAAGCCCGCAGCAGGATGAGATTGCGATCGAAAGTTAACGCAGAGCCGTTCCAGATGTAACGGTCAACGCGATTTCCCAACAACGCCACGTCCGCAAGATTCGTGGAATCGCTTCCGGTGTTGCTTTCGGTCCAGTAAAGATAAACGAAATGATTGAAGGCGAAGTTTGGATGCAAAGCGATGCCCAACAAGCCGCGTTCTGAAGCGCTGTTAACCGCCAGATCAAGAGCCGTCGATTGCACTAATCCGTTTTGGACGAACTTTACTTTGCCGGTGGCCTTCTCGATAACAAACAACTCATTCGGTCCCGGAAAAGCGATAGCTGTCGGCTGATCTAGACCCGACACCACAGTGCTAACAGTTAAATTCGGATCGAGCATTGATGGCGCTACCGCGGCCGGCTGAATCTCCGTCGTAATCATGGCGGTGTTGTTACTGGCATCATTGTCGGTCTCGCTCGCGCTAACCGTTGCTGAGTTAACAATCTGGCCCTGCGCCGTGGGTGTCGCCGCAATGGTAATCACTGCCGACGCGTTCACCGGCAAACTTCCGATCGCGCACGTAACGGGACCTGTGCCGCTGCATGAACCAACTGTGGAAGTGGCTAACCCAAAGGTCACACCCGATGGCAGAGCGTCGGTTAGACTGACATTGGTTGCAGTGGCGGGTCCATTATTCGTAACCGTGATTCTATAACTTAAGGCCGACCCAACCTGCCCGGGGTTTGGCGAAGCAGTTTTAGTGACAGCAAGGTCAATACTTGAAGGACTGATTACCTTCAGCGTCACCTGCTTGTTGTGCATGAGACTGCCCGAAGATCCAGTTACAGTAACTGGATAGTCGCCCGGGGAGTGCCTGGACCAGTAGTAATCGTTAACGTCGAAGTCCTCGCAGAGGCGTCAGTAATGTTAACTGAGGTTGGATTGAAGTTTACGGAGGCGCCGGAGGGCAATCCAGTGGCGCCCAGATTTACTATGCCGGTGAATCCTGCGGATGGCGTGATCGTGACGGTGTATTGCGCGCTGGAGTTTGGCACAACTGTTCGCAACGAAGGCGCAACCCCAACATCGAAGTCGGGTGTTGCCGAAAATGGCGCCACAGATACAAACGTTTTATAAATGTAATCGCCCGAAGTGTTGCCATCGTTATTCGCCTGATTACCAGCCACGTAAAAAGTGACTACACCAATATCGGTGGCTGGGGCCGTCAGTTAAAGTCCAGCTGGCGGTGTTTTGTTGACCGATGAAGGTCCCGCAGCGGTGTGTTCTATGTATTGACGCGCACCGCCTGGTCCCGCGTTATTCAATATTTGTGTCAAACCGTTGAGAGTCTGCAAATTCCCAGCGGTTTGATCTGACGTGTCGAGCACGGTCAGCTCGAAGCCCCAGCGGATTCTGCTAAGATCAGGATTCGTGTGTGTGACAGTAATCGGATAGGTTTGACCGGGGACGTAAGTCTGCGGTGCATTGATTGAGATGTGTCCCGTGCCGGCATCAGCGGGCACGTGGCATTCGGCGCAGGCCTCTGGTTCTTCTCCCGGCGCCCCGGTGTAGCCGGCAGGCGGCCCGGACGAAAAAGCCCGCGCCGGCCGGATAATGCTGTTGCTGGATAACAGGAATCCGAGAAGCGCAGCAAGGAGTGACGGCAACACTATCAGCCGTATTTTTCCGTGCTACCTATCTTTGCCTTGTTACTCATCAGACTGATTCTATTTCAAGACGAGTTCTGCTGGTTGAAAAATAGCCTGGCGAGATCGCCGAGGCTATTTTGCTGATCAAAGACTAACTAAGACCTATCTTTATGCCAGGAAACCCAGATTCGCAGTTGAGAAATGACCGATCAACGGAAACACCGCCGTCAGGTCAGCCGAAGACAATCCATACCATGTGGCCAGCGTCGCGGCGTATTGTTCAATGGAAGTCGTTGGGATCAACGACCGCGCGGGCTGTTGCCTCCATCAGTGTCGTCTGGTCCGCCGGGCGTCATGTTTGGATAAGTTCCATAAAGGGTATGACCCTGCACCGCCCCGCCTACAATCATCTGGTGATTTCCCCAGGCGTGGTCGCTGCCTACTTGCGCCGCTCCAGTGCCTGACGGCTGAAGCGTCCGGCTGAAATCAGACATGGTGAATAGCGTAATCTTATCCTGCAAACCAAGTTCGACCGTCGCGTTGAAGAAGGCGTTGATCGCCTGACTCAGTTGCTGGAGCAAAGTACCCTGACCATTCAATTGCGCTGAATGCGTGTCGAAGCCGCCTATCTGCACGAAAAAGATCTGCCGCTTCATGTTGATGCCGGCGGTAGGATCTGTGCTGGCCTTGATGAGGCGCGCAACCTGCAGAAGCTGCCGGCTGATTGATGTGCTTGGGTTTGGAAACGTCGTCGTGAGTACCGGATTCACAGTGGACAAGGCGTTGTCTGTTTGAATCGAACTCGAGCGAATATCGCTGGCAGCTTTGATGAGCTTGAAGTTTGTGTCGAAGGTCCGCAGCTCATTAAAGGAAGCCAGGCGGGAACTTATTTCGCTCGCGGTGGCTGATGGCGCATTGTTGAGTTGCAGGACGTTTGCTAATGACGTGTTGGCATCAGCTACAGCCAATTGCCTGGTATCGATTCCGGTCAGATAGAGGTTTACGCCGGCTATTGACACGTTGCTTGGGAAAGTTGCGGTGCCGTTTAAGCCCAGCGTCTTGTCCGCAAGGCGGCCTCCCCAACCCGTCTGACTCACCGAGTTGGCAATCGCAGTCTGGTAAAGGCCAACCTGATCAGAGTGAGAAAAGAGTTGCAGCGGCTTCTTGCCAGTCCCGTTCTGATAGGTGGTGCGCGTGAGCGGTTCAACTAGTGGCCCATTATTACAAAGCACTGCCAGTTTTCCCTGATTGAAGAGAGTCTGCAGTTCCGGCATGTTCGGGTGGAAGCCAAAGGAGCCTCCGCTAACAGGTGCTACAGAAAGAAAACTCGCCTGCGGAATCGCTAACTGAGCGGCGTTTCGCGCGGTTGAGTATTGGCTGTATTGATTAAGGTCCAGGAACATATTGTTCCCGTCGTTGCCCCCGTTCAGAAAAACGCACACCAGGGCCCGGTAATCAGGCGCGGCTTGTGGTGTCAGCGCGTGAACAACACCGAATGTGTCCAGGCTCGAAGCCAACGCCATGCCGCCTAACGCGCATGCGCTTGTCCGTAAAAATCTCTGCGTGTATTTGCCATGGTGGTTATCTCTGTATGTCGTACTGCGAAGAAGTTGCAGCGAGGTAAACAGCAACCCGCGCCCGTTTTTGATTACGAGTCGCGATGGTGACGTCGTTAATCGCATTCATTGCGGTTATAAGCGACGTGCGCACCTGGGTTGACATTGTCCCGTGGAAGAGCAGCGGATTAAGGGCGTCCGCAATAGCGCCGGGATTGCCCGCCAGCGCCTCAAGGTTTGCGATGTCGATCGAAGTGCCGCGCGGACGATCGGGATTCAGCGCTGTCGGAGTCGTGTTCGCGGTGATACCGCTAGTAGACGAGCGTGTTGATGTCGTTTGCCCGGCGCAGCGTGGTCGAAGTTGACAGGATGCCGAAAGCCGGCCCGAGTATCTTCGTTCCGGGAACCTCGTAACTCGGCTGGTAATAACTGAAGACAGTCGGCGGCAGGAAGATTGACTGATCCAGCGTGCCGGTAAGATTTGGGTTCGCCCCATTACCGACAACGCCATCGCTGTTTGCTGTCCGGTCAAACGACTTGACATTGAAGGCTCGCAGAAAGTTGTTGATGTACTGCGCGGGTTCCCGAAGTTTTCCGTAGTTTGGATCTGTCTTTACATCGCCGCGAGCTTCCGGATCCAAAGGATTGCCTGCACCACCAACTTCAAATTACCGCGCACGTTCGAACAACCTTGCGGATAGAGTCCGCTACAGTCGTTGTTGAAAACTTTGGCGACGCGCGCAACGTAAGGCGGGCTCGGGTTGCTGGTTACCAGGTGCTGAATTAGTTGTTTGCTGAGGAATGGTCCAACGTTTGAATGGTTGAAGATATTGTCCAGCGCGAATGTCAGATCGGCCTGTGCACAGGCTATGTTTGCCGCTCCGCTGGCGCTTGAGCATGCTGGCGTGGTGAATCCGTTCAAAAGCGCCTTGGAGTTGAAATCGTGGCTGGTGCCGCCACGCGGGATCATGGGATCGCGCCAGTTGGCCGTGCCCGGAGCTATCGCTCCGGGAACGAAGTTCCAGCCTGTGAACACACGGGTAAACTCGTTGACTTCGGTTTGCGAATACGAAGCCAGTGGCATTCCTGAGAATCGAGCTGCGCTGTTCCGTCAGGATTGAGTACGGCCGTGCCGATTGAAAACAACTGCAATACTTCTCGTCCGAAGTTCTCGTTTGGACTGGTCCTGGTGCTCAGATTCATGTCCAGATACGCGCCCATCGCCGGCGTAAGAGTGATGTCCTGAAGCAGATTGCGATAGTTTCCAAAAGCATTCTTGTCGAGTGCCTGAGGTAGATCGTTAACCAGCTGGGCCGATTCACCTCGGCGGCACCGGAGACCACCAATATCTGATGAAGGGCGAAGGCCACTCGCTGGCGCAACTGATCCTGACCATAGAAGGCGTTAGAAAAGAATGTCCGCTGCAACGGATAGATGGTGAAGTTATCGCGATTGCAAACTGCCTGGTTGTAATTTGGATCGCCCGGACTGCTGGTCGGACATGCGGTTCCATCCTCGGCAGGAAATGCGAGGTCCGGATAATTGGAGCCCTTCGTCGGATTGGTGACCGGCGCGTTGAACTGCTCATTAAGATAAGCCATGAAGCCGACGGATTTGAGGTGCGCAACATCAGCCGGCGTCGGGCCCCAGCTGGCTTGCTCAAGAAAACGAACCGCATCTGCGTCGCTGACCGGACCAGTAAAAGCGTCTGGAACTAATGGCGGATCGGCCGGCGGCGGAGTTGCCGGCGCCGGTGTCGGAACTGCGCCGCTGTCGTCTGCTGGTCCACCTCCTACATGACCAATCCCCATGCGCACTCGATTACTAGCCATTCCGTGCAGATTCAATCGTAATAACACATCGCCGACGTCGCCGATGTCGTCGGCAAGTCTTACGATAAACATTGTGATGCCGGAAATCCCGGCACCTGCCCCATGAATTCGATGGGCAGCGGATAGAGTTTTCCGCTCGAGTCTTGCACGTCTGCGGTAAAGGCGTTTGCTCCTTCACCCGGCAGCAGTTCGAGATCCATTGCGAATATGCAGATGCGTGTTCTGGTGTCAGTGCTGAAGGGAACGGTGGCCGTCAGAGGAAAAGGCTCAGCTTTAAAGATTGCTGATTCAAAAGCGACAGCCCTGGTGGAAGCAGTATCGCTAATCAACCTGGGAGGCTTAGCATTTGCCGCCTGCGCCGCGACGCCTCCTACGATAATCAATAGAAACGCGAAAGATATGTACCCAGCAAAGTGCTTAAGGGAAGAAAGCGGGGACTGGTTCTCATAGGACAGGCTCTCCAACAACAGGTTTCTGCTAAGTGAAAACGCGAGTCGGGGCAAAACAATGAGGTTGAACGTTGAACCAATTAGATTGGTGGAGGGCCACCCGGCCAATAACCCAGGGCAGAAGGCAATATATCATTTTGGCGCGACTCCGGGGTCAACAATTTAGACGACCTCGAGGTTCATAAAGCCGAGAAAGTTTTGTCAACCGCGGGCGACAAATTGAATTGATAGGTTGGGCCGATCGCTGGGCGACTTTGGACCAGTTTGACAGCAGATAACAGCTTCCTTATTATCCATCTACTTGTCGGGGCGTGGCTCAGCCTGGTAGAGCGCTCGGTTCGGGACCGAGAGGTCGGAGGTTCGAATCCTCCTCGCCCCGACCAACAATTTCCAGCAATATCAACAAAAGGCTGCTCGCTGTGAGTGGTCTTTTCTATTTTGTGACGTGGATTGTGACGGAAACGCTGATCGCTCTCGAGCGAGTAAGTGTCTAGAGGTGAAAGCTAAAATCTCAGAATCAATTCCGGCTTACTTAATGGAGATTGGACGGTCTCACGAATCGCGGCCGGTGTTGCGAGTGCTCCCTGTTTTCTATGACGATACGAAGGCGTTACTCGACAACGGACGATGACCTTTCTGAAAACAGAGAGCAAGCTCATTGGCCTCGACAAACAACGCACACGTATCACAGGCCATCCCGGAGTGTGCAACAGGGGCGTCGCTGTAATCTTGGCGGAACGGAACTAGATCCTAATCGATTGATCGTAGAACACCCTGAGAAAGATCTTGCAACCTACGAACTCTCTGACGTCTTGTTGGGCAACGTCTGGAATATTCAACTGATGGAAGGCGCAACCCTAACAAACATCAACCCGCTACGGTTACGACGTCGCACGCTAAAGCCACCGAAAGAGGGAGCGCCTGTGTTGTACGGTGGCATATCCGGGCTGCGAACGAGCAACCTCTCAACGACGGCAATGTCACATTTGGTTTCGGTTGGGCTCGCAAACAAAGGTAGGAACGCTTCAGATGTGGAACATCAGCATGGTGATGAATCCTGAGTGAATCGATTTCCGTCGGTCAGCGTAGACTCGAACAAGGTGTCGGCCATCCGGGGTGGATGGCGGCCCGCTCGTTTCGACTGGTTGATGAAAATCTAATAGAGCATCTTGAGTTGAGTGCAATCATTTATGAGTACCAGCCAACACTGGTATTGTATTCGCCCATCCCATAACGGATCTGAACCCAGATGGAACCTTCGGTTGAGAAAAGCGGCAAGCCCTAAAAGCCTTGCCGCTCAATTAAAGTGTTAGGTTTGTGTTACTTCGCTATGGAGCGCTGGCGCTCTCCCATAGCTGCGAACTGATTTTCTTCGGTTGGGTGAGCGTTACTCTGAATTGCTTTTATCGAACCGCTGCCTGGTACGCTTCGATATGCAGAAGTAGGCACCTTGAAGTCGCCTGCTGTCTTCGCTGCATCACCTTGAGCCAGCAACGATTGGGCCTGCCCAACCTTGCCTCCTGCCGCAAGAACGTTCGCCATAGTCTGCGCCACAATCGCTCTTACCAGATTCAGATAACCGCCATTAGCGGTCGGTGTAACGAAGACTGCCACCGGAGTTGAACTGTCCGGTTGAGCTAAATCAGCTTCAATCTGGGTACGAAGAATGAGATCCCTCAACTCGTTCTTGTTTGCATTATCGTTCGCGATGATCGCCGCAGTGTTTGCGTTATCGTTAGCGATGATACTGGCAGTGTTTGCATTCACCGTTGTTGTCAGCGCAGCGGTATTCGCATTGTCGTTGTTGATAATCGTCGTTTTGTTGGCGTCGTCGTTATTGATGATTGAAGTCATGTTCGCGTTATCGTTGTTGATAACCGCGGTTTTGTTGGTGTTGTCATTGGCTACGCTGGCTTCAAGATCACCGTGAATATGGCCAAGACGTCCATAAGGTGGCTCCCAATTCCGCTTGATCAATCTTGTCATCGCAGAAATGCAAGCCGAAATTTACCGCTTTTGCCGCTATGTAAATCGCGTCAGTAGCAATACAGACGAGTGAACCGTTTCCCCTTCTCCGAGGATTACGATTACTTCATCGCAAGCTCGGCCAGCAGCTTCTCTAACGCCTTCAGCAACGAATAAAGCAACATCCGAGGCGTCGATAACAGTCTCATCCGTGCGCGTGCTGCCGCACGATGGGTAATCGGCACCCGGAAGGCCAGGAGTGTTTGGGCCGATCGATCCTCTAAGGTTTGAACTGGTAGTCGAAGTTGCACGCATAGTCTCGCACGGCACCGCGTAGCTTCTGTGTGGCCGACATCATCCCAGAAACGTCCTGAAACACATTCTTAAATACCTCAAGTTGCTTCAAGCTGAATGCTCTGATTTGAGCTTCAGATTTCTCCAACGATGCCGCCTCTTTTTGCATTCCCACTCCGCTGGCAAATTCCTTGTAGGAAATCACAAAATTCAAAAGCTCTGTGCGAACCTGCTCGAGATCTTTTTCGTCGAACTGATTCGACATGCCGGTAGTCTGGTTGTGGACACTGACCTGGATGCTGCGTTTTGATGAAGGCGTCTTGGCTATTGCCTGAGTGCCAAGTAGTAGACCGACGATGAAGACGGGCACAACATATCTGAGTAAAGCGTTAAAATGCATGCGTAGTTTCTCCTGGTTATTGGTTGTTAGGACGGTTGAGTGCTTGAAGCCAGAGTGCGGCTAATTATTTTTACTCGAGTTAAAGATGACTTCAGAAGCTGAGAATCCGACGGAGAGTTATTGTCCGATCGAGTCAACGTGTAAAGAAGTGCAACGTATCATCTATACAGTATTGGGTCCTTTGTGTCGAGCCCATCAATCACGTATCTTTTGATCAAGGTTCGACTTTGGGCGGCGTGGCAGTCGGAGCTCTATCAGCTAGCAGCAAGGTCCGTCGCTAACCGCCCGCAAGCTCGAACGCACAAGGGCCTAGTCAGGATCGTCCTTTGTCTTTCGCGCTAACTCTTCTTCTCTAATCAAACCTAATCGCATCGCATCGAAGATGGGAAGGCGGGCAACAGTCGGCATCGGAGCGGATCCTCGCACCGAGAACCATATGATTTGATTCAAGACTTGAGGGTCGGCCATGTCTGCATGCGACATATCCTGCTCTTCTGTCTGCCGCATCCAGTGAGCTGTACCCGCGTCACGCGGCACCGTGGTAATCAGGTTGTCAAGCGCGACCTTCGGGAGAGAGACTCGATATGGCTGCAGGGTCTGCTTCAGCTCGGAAGATGTTAATTGGGACGGCTCGACGCATCGAGTTGATTCATTGGCCCAATCCCAAGCAAGAGTTCAATCGTCCGAACTCAAACTAACGGTGTTATGAAAGCTATGAATAAGTTGGCCGGGTTGGTTGTAAGCACTCGATGACAAGGATAGGCGAACGATGTGCATCTACGTGATCGGGCCCGTCCTGCGCGTCGTCTTCAACCACGAAGATCGCGGTGCCTTTCCAGGTATTGACTGTTCGAAACGGCTTCCACAGGCGGTGCATACGGCCACTGATGTCCCCATCTCGGCCTACAGTAGCGGCAGCAAGGCGTATGAGCTCTTCGTTGGCGTACAACAGAACACGGATGTGTTTTTCAAGTTGCTAAGCGCAGCGCTCCGTCCCTAACAACTGCAGGCTTAGCCGGATGCAGGCAACATCAACTGCAAAGGAGGAGCTCCGCAACCAAGCGCCGACTGAAGCAAAGGCACCGGCTCTGGAGTCCTCAAATCCGGGACCGCCCGCCTCTCCCGCGGAAGGTCAGGCCGTATCAATCGACGAGAACCTCGAGGGTCAGGAAAGCGGCGCGTGAACTTGTCGGTGTTTAGCTGACTGTCCTTGCGTATGGTTGAACATGGACTTTTTTCGCGCGGGAAATTTGTGACCAGAATCTCCAGCACACGACGTATAGTAGACCGTGGCGAATAGGACGGAATGTAAAAACCCTGGTAAGTCTGTGCTGGCTGCAACCTTAGAAAAGGCAAATACTTACGTTTTTGGTTCGGGACCGAGAGGTCGGAGGTTCGAATCCCCTCGCCCCGTCCACTATTATTGAGGAGTGGACCACTCACCAGAGTGGTCTTCGTGTTTGTAATGTGGTTGTTGACGTCACCAGACTAAATCCGTTGTGAGTGTGAGTTCTTTCTTAATCGCGATTGTCAGCCGGGCGGCAGGCAATCCAACCTGAGAATAGAAAGGTCTGCAACCACATGCCTGCCTCGATAGAACTCCAGCGACGTTTGCGTTGGGCCGACTCGGACGCTGCCGGACGACTGCACTTTCCGCGTATCTTCGAACTCGTGGAAGAAGCTGAAAGCGAACTGGTACGCAGCATCCAATGGCCGATGAACCGGAGCATGGGATACGATTTTCCGCGCGTTCACGTAGAATGTCGGTTTATTCGCGTGATCGAGCTCGACGCGCAGTTCCGCCTTCGCTTTGCCGTCGGTAAACTGGGTCGCACTTCAATTCGTTACGACTACCAGGTCTCTCGGTGCCGATGATGAACTGGCGATCGAGGGAACCATGACAGTAGTGGTCTTACTGGACGGTAAGCCGTGCGGAGATTCCGGCAACACTGCGCGCGCTCGCGGGCGATGGTGTGCAGCACACCGGCTTGAGTTATCTTTTGAAACCTGCTCTGGTATTTTTACGTTGCTATTGGAAGTCGCGGCCTGATAATTATCGAAAAAATCTATGTCTACCGCTGAAGTCAGCGCTACCAACAAAGATCAAGTCATCGCAGGAAGCTCTGATGGGTGGGTCCGTGAGGTCGCTCAATGGCACTTCGACCCCGCGACTGGTTGCCCGTTTTGGTTAGACTACGCACGAAAGCTCGGTTGGGATCCCCGCGATCGCATTCAGTCTTATAAGGACCTTGATCAACTGGGACCCTTCCAGGACGAATGGCTGCGCGGTGGCCCGGTGCGGCGGTGGGTGCCGCAAGCGGTTATGCCGGACGTCCCGTCTACACCTTCGAAACCGGCGGCAGCACCGGCGTTCCAAAATCTCGGATCAACATCGAGGATTTTCGTCTTGACTACGAAGCTTTCAGCGACACGCTGCCGGATGAATTTTTCCGAAGGGCGCCGACTGGTTGTCGCTTGGTCCGACCGGGCCGCGTCGTCTGCGGCTGCGCCGTCGAGCATCTGACTCAGTATCGCGGCGGCATCTGCTTTCCATGATCGATCTCGATCCGCGTTGGGTAATCAAGCTGCTCAAGATGGGGCAGCCAAAGATGGCCGAGCAATACAAGCAGCACGTGATCGAACAGGGACTGACCCTGCTGCGCGCGCACGACAACATCCGTTGCCTGTTCACCACGCCGAAACTGCTCGAAGCACTCTGCGAAAAGGTCTCGCTCAAGAAGATGGGTATCACCGGTGTCTTCTGCGGCGGCACGGAGATGACGCCGCAGTTTCATCGCTTCGCGGTTGAAGAACTACTCGAAGGCGCCTACTTTGCGCCGCGACCTACGGAAACACGTTGATGGGTCTGGCCGTGCATAAACCGCGCGAAGCAGAAGACAATTTCGCGGTCATCTATTATCCGCCGGCGCCGCGAGCGGTGATCGAAATAGTCGATCCTGACGATCCCGAACCAGATTGTTGCAGTATGGTGAAACCGGCCGAGTTCGCTTGACGACGCTGACAAAGGAATTCTTCATGCCACGCTTCCTCGAACGCGACGAGGCGGAACAGAGAACCACCCTGCGAACTCTATCCCTGGGATGGAGTGCGCAATGTCCGGCCGTTCTCGCGATTACAGACGAATGTCGTCGAGGGAGTTTATTAGAATGCCGATTAACGCGGATTCTCGGATCTGAGACAAAGGAGATTCGCGTATGCATCTCGAAGCGTTTCAATTCTCAGATCCGGCGAGTACTCCGCGTTAACCATGAAATCAGAATTTCCGACAAACTGAGAAATTGCTTATGCTTCACATTCCAATTCTTCGTCACGGTGAGCCTTACAAGAGTCTCGACGTCGCTCGCGTGCCGCATCATCGAGACGCGCGAGTTGTTCGTCGAAATTAGTCAGGCGAATAACGGGGTTGATCAGACGCGATCTGCGTGATCAAAAGGCAGCTCGCGCGAAACTCGCAGCGTTTTCCACTGCCGAGCTCATCGATATTTGCAAACGCGCTGCCGAACATTTTCTCAACGACTCGCTTCCGCTGGGCGACTCGACGCAAACGCCCGAAGATTATGTGTCAACAGATTTCAGCGACGACCGGCATGCCGCATGTGCTGGCACGCAGAAACATGGCGAAGATTCACGGCGTGCTGTCTGAAGCCAGCAACGTGATCAACGGGCTCACCAGGAACATCGATTGGGAAATTCTCGACCGTGGCTTCGGCGAGATTGAGGGACGCTCGCTGAGTTTTTATCCGCGCACTGAGTCGCTGGGTGTTGTGCTGCCAAACAACTCCCCGGCGTTCACTCGCTTTGGATTCCAGCGCTTCCTTTGAAGATGCCGCTGGTGCTCAAACCCGGCAGCGCCGAGCCCTGGAGTCCTTATCGGATCATTCAGTCGTTCATTCGGGCTGGAGCGCCGCGGGAAGCCTTCAGTTTCTATCCGACTGATCATGCCGGCAGCGGCGAGATTCTGAGGCAATGTCAGCGAGGCATGATTTTTGGCGACTCGAGTTCGACCAGTCTCTGGACGAATGATCCGCGCATAGAGATTCATGGTCCCGGCTTACAGCAAGATCGTAATCGGCGACGATTGCATTGACGACTGGGAGAAGTATCTCGACGTGATGGTCGGATCCATTGCGGACAATGGCGGGCGCTCGTGTATCAACGCGTCGGGCATTTGGGTTACGAGGCATGCCGAGAAGATCGGCGAAGCGTTAGCCGAACGCCTGGCGAAAATTCTTCCACTCGCTGCCGATGATCCGCAGGCACAACTGGCACCATTCGTCGATCCAAACGTCGCGCAGCGAATTTCGCAGCTGATTGATCAAGGGCTTAGCGAACCCGGGGCGAGAGAAATCACGGCGTCGTATCGTGACGGCGGACGACTTGCCACCCGCAACGGATGTTCTTATTTGCTACCGACAGTCGTCTCTCTGCGAAAACGCTGAGCACGTAATGGCGAATAAGGAGTTTATGTTCCCGTTTGCCAGCGTCGTCAAAGTAACCGAGAAACAAATACCGGAAGCGCCTGGGGCCGAGTCTTGTCGTTACGGCGATCACTTCCGATCCGGATCTGATTCAATCGTCTTGTTACCTCGCCAAATGTCGATCGCCTGAATATCGGGCGGTGCCTACGAATCAAATCAACTGGGACCAACCGCACGAAGGCAACCTATTCGAACACCTTTTACGCGCGTCGGGCTTTCCAACGGGCCCTGGCGGTCTGAAGTAGGACAGACACTTATCTGTCTCTCGCTTAATCAAGAAGTGGACAGGCGATCCTGTCATCAGACTCTTGTGAAAATTCTTTATCTTACGGGCGGAGCGGGACAGATGTACTGCGGCAGTTGTCTGCGCGACAATGCGCTCGCAACCGAGCTCTATCTCGCGCGGTCACGACGTAACGCTCCTGCCGGTCTACACCCCCACCCTGACAGACGAACCGAATGTCAGCGGCGACAAAGTCTTTTTCGGGGGCATCAGCGTCTACCTCGAGCAGTACGTGCCGTTCTTCCGCCGCTCACCAAAATGGATGGATAGCCTGTGGGATTCGAGCGTGATGTTGAGCTGGCGTCTCGTCGTTCCATTTCGACGAGCCCGAAGATGCTTGGTGAGACTGACTGTTTCGATGTTGAAAGGCGATGATGGCTTTCAACGCAAAGAGATATTGAAATTGCTGGACTGGCTAAAAGACGAAGGTCCGCCGGATGTTGTCAGCCTGCCCTACACGCTCTTGCTCGGCCTGGCCAACCAATCAAAGAGGCGCTGGGACGCCCGATCTGCTGCACGCTTCAGGGTGAAGATCTTTTTCTCGAAGGTTTGGAAGAACCCTACCGCAGTCGAATCCGAAGAGAACTCATCCGCGCAAATATCAAGCACGTCGACGCTTTTATCGCCGTCAGCAACTACTACGCGGAATTCATGCCGGGTTATTTGGGCATACCGGCGGAGAAGATTCGCGTCGTACCGCTTGGCATAAACCTCCAGGGTTACGCGCAACGAAACACCCAACGCTCCGAACCATTCACCATCGGCTTCTTCGCGCGCATCGCACCGGAGAAGGGCTTTGCACGTTCTCGCCGATTCTTACCGGCGATTGCGCGCACGCGGCGAGCTTGTCCAACGCTCGGCTTGAAGCCGCCGGGCTATCTGGCGCCGGAACATGAAGCTTACCTGCACGACATCGAAAAAGAGATGCAAGCAGTCAGGCTTTGGCGACGAGTTTCACTATCGCGGCGTACTCGACCGCGAACAGAAAATCTCGTTCCTGCAAACGCTCGATGTGCTCTCAGTCCCGGCAACTTACGATGAACCAAGGGAATGTTTCTGCTTGAAGGCGATGGCCTGCGGTGTTCCGGTCGTCACAACCACGACGCGGCGGGTTTACTGAAATCGTCGAGACCACTGGTGGCGGTGAATTGGTTGAACCTGATAATGCGGAAGGTCTTGCTGAGGGTATTCTGCGAATCAACGCGATCCGGCCCTCAGGGGAAAGACTTGGACAAAAGCGGTTTTGAAAAAGTGCGTGAACACTACAGCGTGGCGCGGATGGCTGATCGCGCGCTTGAGGCTTATGAAAGTGTGTTGAGTGCGAAATCAGGAGCGGGGGCAAGCCCGCCTTCCCGACCTGAGAGGTGATTCAGGTTGACGCTTAGTGCCACGCTAAAAGCCGTTCAACGACAAAAAGAATAAATCGAGTTGAATCATCTCTCAGGTCGGGAAGGCGGGCTTGCCCTGCCCGATGCGTTACTGATAATCCGGACTGCTTATGCTCAAAGTTGATCATGTCTCCAAGGAGTATCCGTCTCCCAGCGGATCACTCAAAATCGTCTCCGACGTTTCGCTGTCTCTTGCTCGCGGCGACGCGGTGTCCATCATGGGCCCGTCGTGGGAAGCGGCAAGAGCACGCTGCTCTATCTCATGGGCGCACTCGAACCACCCACCAGCGGACACCATTAGTCTCGACGGCCAGAATCCATTTCAACTGAGAGAGAAAGAGCTCGCCGGATTCCGCAACAAGGAGATCGGCTTCATCTTCCAGGACCACTGCCTGCTGCCACAATGTTCGGTTCTCGAGAATGTATTGACGCCGACTTTGGTGTCGACGACTGACGATGGCAAGTGAAGACCGGGCACGATGCCCTGCTCGAGGTCAGTCGGCCTCGGCTGATCGACTCGATCATCGCCCGGCGCAAGCTTTCGGGCGGTGAGAAGCAGCGCGTCGCCCTCGCCCGCGCCTTGATCGTGAAGCCGCAGTTGCTGTTGTGTGACGAACCGACCGGAAACCTGGATCACAAGTCAGCGGAAGTCGTCGCTTCCCTGCTGCTGGATCTGCATCAGCAACAGCAAACTATCCTGATTGTCGTCACTCATAGCGCAGAACTTGCAGCTCGCTTTCCCAAACGCTACGAACTCATCGATCAACAACTCCGGCCGTCTTAACTTGCAATGCGTGACCGCCCAACTACTAAAACGAAATCTGGTCCACTATTGGCGCACTAATTTGGCTGTCGTGTTTGGTGTGGCCACAGCCGTTGCGGTGCTGGCGGGCGCATTACTCGTGGGCGATTCCGTGCGCGGCGAGCTTGCGCGATCTCGCTCTGCAAAGACTCGGGCAAACCGATCGGGTATTGATTACATCGAACGGGTTCTTTCGCGACCAACTGGCAAACGATATGCAAAGCGATTCGCAGTTTGCCATTGCTGGTTTTGCTGAGACTTGTCCACTAATCGCGCTCGAAGGAACTGTGACCCATGAACCGAGCAAGCGAGTGGCGTCCAGGATTAAGGTCTACGGAGTTGATGAACGATTCTGGAAATTTCACCATCTGCCCGGTAAGCAACCGCCGCGGAACCGTGAAGTATTTCTGAGTGAAGGGCTGGCGCGCGAGTTGAGCGCGACTACTGGTGATTCGGTTGTACTACGAGTGGAAAAGCCCTCTGCAATTCCGGTTGAGTCGCTGCATAGCCGTAAGGAAGATCTCGGAAGTACCCTGCGGTTAACAGTACAGGAAACACTGTCTCCTGACGCTGTTGGCGAGTTTTCGCTGCAGCCTCAGCAGGGCGACGTTCGCGCTGTCTTCGTACCATTGTCATTGCTGCAAAGAACTATAGATCAATCTGACAAAGCAAACCTCATTCTGATTTCTGAATCATCGCGCGACCCGCGCTGCAGTGCCGGCAAAAAACGAAGCTCTTGTGAGGATTCTGAAAGCGCGAACTTCGCTTGATGACTTTGGAATCAAATTGCGAACAGTGGGACAGAACCCTTCGCAGTCAAGCATCTCGCTCGAACAAGAGAGCAAAGTCATCAGCAGTCCACTGTCAGAGATCGCGATTGAAACCGGAAGCGCTTTGTCGCTACGCCCGGTGCCAGTCCTTTTCATATCTCGCCAACAGTATCACTGCCGGTGAACGTTCGATTCCCTATTCGCTCGTGACCGGGTTGGATGAATCAGGTCTGGAATTGTTGGCGCCGGGACAAGCGAGAAGCCGTGACGACATTATTCTCAACGAGTGGGCCGCTCGTGAGCTGGGCGCGCGTCCGGGCGATCCAGTTTCTCTTGATTACTACGTTTGGCATGAAGATGGACGGCTTGAAACCAGGACTGCTAAGTTTCGTCTCGCGGCCGTGGTGCCCATAAAGGGCCTGGCCGCGGATAAAGACCTGGTTCCGGAATATCCGGGAATCACCGGCTCGGAACACCTCGCTGATTGGGATCCGCCATTTCCAGTCGACCTCAAGCGAATAAGGAAACAGGATGAGGACTACTGGGACCAATATCGCACCACTCAAAGGCTTTCATCCCTCTCGCGACAGCACAGGAGCTTTGGCAAACGCGTTTCGGAAAGTTGACTTCAATGCGCTTCGTCGCCGCTGGTGATTCCTCTCCTGAAGCGACGCTGGCTTCTTATCAACAGAGACTAAGATCCGCATTAGACCCGGCGGCGATGGGCTTCACGGTGATACCAGTGCGCGCTCAGGCATTGGAAGCGTCGCGCGGGTGCGACTGACTTTGGCGAGTATTTTCTTTACTTCAGTTTCTTCCTGGTGATCTCAGCGCTCATGTTGTCGGCACTCTTCTTCAAGCTCGGTATCGAACAGCGCTTGCGCGAAATAGGGCTACTGCAAGCCATCGGCTTTCCCGCTTCGAAGATTCGCAGACTGTTTCTCGCGGAAGGATTGCTGCTCGCGATCATCGGCAGCTTGATTGGATTGGCAGGCGCGGTTGGCTATGGACAGTTTGTGATCGTGGGACTGCGGACCTGGTGGGTCGACGCAGTCGGCACCACGATGCTGCGGCTGCATCTCTCGCCACTCTCGCTTGGTTTTGGCGCCGCCGGCGGCGTAATTGCCGCGCTGGCATGCATAGTCTGGACCTTGAGAGGCCTGGGAAAGGAATCGACCCGCACGCTGTTGTCGGGAACCAGAGATGTTGGTCAGACGGTCAAACGTGGAGTCGGAATAGGTGGAATTAGGGCACGACTGTCGGAGTCCCTGAACTTCAATTTCTCAAGTTCAAGAATAGGAACCGTGCTGGTTATCTTAGCCCTCGCACTGTTGATAGCGGCAGCTATGCAACGCGTAAATCAGGTCGCTGGTTTTTTGGAGGCGGGACGCTGGTGCTGGCGGCCGCTCTTTGCTATCAATCCGCCTGGTTGCGACGCCCAAGCGCCAAACCTATTGCCGGCGTTGGAGGGTGGTCAGTCACCCGCCTCGGATTCAGAAATGCTACTTCTCGTCCCGGACGTAGCGTGCTGTGCATCGCCTTGATTGCCTCGGCGGCATTCATTATCGTCGCGGTAGACTCGTTCAGGCATCGCGGTGGTCCCCAAGCCAGCGACAGAAAATCCGGTAGCGGCGGCTTTCCTTTGCTCGCTGAGTCTCTGCTGCCGGTAGTTCACAATCCAAACACAAGCGAAGGGCGTGAGGCTGTTGAACCTGAATGAGAATGACGAAAAGTCTCCTCTGTCGGGCCTAAACTTTAGCGCGCTTCCGGGTGCGCCCGGGAGACGATGCCAGTTGCCTGAATTTGTATCAACCGCGTAATCCAAAAAATCATCGCTCGCGACTGATGACTTTGTCCACAGCAACCGTTTCGCGTTTCAGAATTCGCTGGCTACTACTAACGAGGAAAATGACAACCCGTGGCTGCTCCTGAATCATGAATTTCCTGATGGTGCTGTTCCAGTGATAGTCGACGCAAATTCGCTGACTTACGTGCTCCACCGCAAACTTGGTGACGATTTGAATTTAGACACGAGCAAGGGGTCTGGTTCACCTGCGTCTGGTCGGAAGTCTCGCTGACAGCGTTTTCCAAAGCGAACTATTAATGGGTGAGGCAAACTTCATTCGTCTCTTTCCCCGATCAGCAAGGATATCGCTTCTTTCTCATCGATACTCCGGCGCCCGAGCAGTCAAACGCGATTGCGGCACGGTTGGAGGACCGGCTTTCGGATTTCGGGTTTGATGTGCAGGCAACTTCAGAGAGGCTGGCGGGTTTCCATCGAGTGGAAAATACTTATCTCTCCACGTTCCAGATGCTGGGCGGCCTTGGGCTTGTTTTGGGTACGCTCGGAATGGCCGCGGTTTTGCTACGCAACGTGCTGGAACGTCGTCGCGAATTGGCGCTATTGCGCGTGGTGGGCTACAACTCGTCGCATTTTGCGCTGATGGTGATAGCTGAGAATGCTCTGCTTCTCTGTTGCGGGCTAATCACCGGCGCGGTGTGTGCGCTGCTTGCCATCGCGCCGGTGTTCTTCACCCGTCATGCCCAATTGCCGAGCGTCGCTTTGGGCCTGCTCTTATTAGGAGTATTGATTTCAGGACTGACTGCGTCGGTGGTCGCGACCTGGGCAGCGCTGCGCTCGCCACTGTTGCCGGCATTGCGGACAGAGTAAAATTCAAGCTCTTCCCTGGGACCGCGGGCGTCCCGCCCGCTCGCGTACGGGAGCCGCAACCATTGAAAGTCAAAGTCAATCCATCTTGAGGCGGGCGGGACGCCCGCGGTCCCAGTGAAGAGCTTGAGTGCAACGCTCCTGGAAGAACTGGAGGGAAAGAGGTGAATCGCCGGATCGCTCAATTCTTTGCCTTGCTGCTACTGGTCACTTCCGTCGCCCATGCAGAGAACTGGCCGCAATGGCGCGGCCCTACCTTGAATGGTGTCAGCGGTGAGAAAAATCTGCCGTCAGAAGCTCTCAGGTTGGGAAGGGGCTTGCCCCCGCTCTTCCTTCATATCAAAACCGGGTTCCTATTTCTTCTCGCGAACATCGTAAGCGTAGATGTGTTGTCCTGGTCTGCAAGTAGAGTCGGCCACCGGCAATGATCGGATGCGTCCAGGTCGGCAGTGAACCCTGTTGAATATGGAAGCGACCTTTTTCCTTGTATCCCGTAGGCGTGGCTTCAACGAGTCCTACGACCCCGTTTTCACTAAACGCGTAGAGATTACCGTCGGCAAACACGAGCGATCCCTTGCCTACGCTGGGCGATCACGCCAGGCGACTTCCCCGGTATCAAAACGCATGGCCGTCAATATGCCGCTGGAAAAACCATAGAGGTAATCGCCGATTAGAATCGAGGAGCTGTGATGGTTGCGCATCTCTTTGGTGAAGTAGACTTCCGAGGCAGTACCATCGGCCTTTATCTCAACCAATCCTGCCCCAGTGCCATAGTCAGACGAGAGAAAGACTCCGGTTTCCTCGTACGACAGGCGTCGCCACGTTGGCCACGTTGTTAGACGCCCGCGGATATTCCCATAAAAGTTTTCCAGTCGCCAGATCGAGACCCAGCGCGCGACGATTAGTAAAGAAGACTACCTGGGTCCCATTATTGATCTTCACAGGCATTGCCGAAGAATAGCCGGCCTTGTCGCTCTGGCTCTTCCAAAATTAATGAGCCGTCTTTCTTATTGAGCGCGATAACCGACGCGCCCGGGCCGCCCGCATTCACCAGAACCTTCTCACCAATTACCAGCGGCGACTCACCGATCCCCCACTGGAGATTTGAGCCGCCAAACTTTTGCAGGATGTTCATTGTCCAGTTAATGCGGCCGGTGCGTGCATCCAGCGATGAGAGGTCGCCATTACCGCCCAATGCATACAGGGTGTCGCCATCTACCGTAGGAGTTCCGCGCGGGCCATCACCGCGATCATCACGATAAGCTCCGCCGTGTGCCGTTGCCCATGCCTGCTTCCCAGTGGCGACATCGAAGGCAATGACGTATTCCCGATCGCCTTTCAAGCCCAGGGTGTAAATTCGGCCATTGGCGACTGCGAGCGATGAGTAGCCGGTGCCGGCGCCGGCAACTTTCCACACGAGCGGCGGGCCGTCGGTAGGCCACTGCTTTAGCAACCCGGTCTCAGTGGATATGCCATCGCGATTTGGCCCCGCGCCACTGCGGCCAGTTACCTCCCGCCTGGGCTGCGATCTCAGCGACAAAGCCAGGAGCATGATTGCAGAAGTGATTGCAGTCTTAACACGCATGTTCATGATCCGATCTCCCTTAATACCTACTGGCAGATTAGCTTCGGCTTCGGCTACTCTGCGTCGTCTGCGTCTCTGTGGTGAATATTTTCAGTGGCTCATTTCACCACAGAACGCAGACGACGCAGAGGTAAAGCACAGAGAAAACTAACTACGCCAGCGACTTCTACGACGAAGGTTTGAAATACAAAACTAATCCGGCTCTTCGGTGGCCGCCAACACAAAGCCCAAATACAACAACGGATTCGGCGATGTTTTCGGCGGGTGCAGCCACATAGAAAAAAGTACGTTGACGCGAGCAGTGCGCCTCCGAAAACCAGCGGCATGACGTAGGTCGGCAGTCCACCGGTTTGAATGCGAAGATGATGCAGACCGCGCCAACCGCCCCAGTGCCCCTCCGAGCGTCGCCGCGATAGATCCGCTTCATCGTGAAACTATGCAGCTCGCCCTGGTACCCAGGGTTCGCCACCGGAACTAAAACGCCAATCAGAAAGTAAGCAATGCCGACGCATAGCAAGGCGCGCATCGGGCTTCCCAATTCAACCTGTCCGCGATGAAGCACCGGTCCGTATAAGCCCCACGAGAGCGCGGCGCCAAGAGCAAAAGGATCCAAAGCATCAGGGAGACCTCCAGAAGGTAGAGTGAACTAACGGATCAAAGTCAGCAATTAGTCGAAAACGTTGATAAGGGCTCGAAAAAACCGACGATACTCAACTACAGTGAAACCAAAGTCGGCTTCTTGCCGCTTTTAATGACTGACCGGCATTCCTAGCAGTTAAGTTTTCGACTTTGATAGACAAAACACCGCTGGGGTTGTTCGCACGCGGCCGGTTCCACAAGCATTCTCAAAAGGATTTCGTCATAATGTTCAAGGTCCGTTGAAGTCGTACAGAAATTCGTTCCTCAATCCAAAAATGTGTAATGAGGGAACTATGATCTCGACCCGTCGAACACTCTTCCTGTTGCTCCTGCTGCTGTCAATGACTGTCTCAGTAGCGGCGCAAACTTATCGCGGCTCGATCCGTGGCACCGTTACGGATCCTAATAACGCGGTGATTCCAGCGGCGCACTCTAACCCTCGTCAGCAAGGCAACCAACGAGCAGCGAACAAGTGTCACGGACGCGGCCGGCGAATACGTCATCACTTCCCTTCCCCCGGTTCTTACACACACTCAAGGTTGCAGCGACAAACTTTCTAACCCTCTCGCAAGACATAGTGCTCAGGGTAAATCAAGAACTCAGGGTTGATGCCTCACTGGGAGTCGGTCCGATCGGGGCTGACTTCGAAATTGTTTCGCTGCCAGCCGACTTGAAAAGACTCTGCGTCCATCGGCACTGTAATCGAAAACCGGCAGATTGTCGGCTTGCCACTTGACGGCCGGAACTTTTATGAACTAACGCTGCTGGTCCCTGGAGCTGCGCCCGCGGCGCAAGGCTCGGCGGGTTCGGTTCGTGGTGATTTCGCTTTCAGTGTCAACGGCGCGCGCGAAGATGCCAACAACTTTCTGCTCTGATGGCGTCTACAACGTCGATCCAAAGCTGAACACGTTTGGCGTGCGGCCTTCGATCGATGCCATACACGAATTCGAAATGTTAACGAGCACGTACGATGCCGCTTTCGGACGCGCGCCGGGAGCTCAGGTTAACGTCGTACTCAAGTCTGGCGGCAGCAATCGCGTTCATGGTTCGCTGTTTGAGGTTTTACCGCAACGGCGCCCTCGATGCGCGAAATTTCTTCGCCCCGGCCAAGCGAACCTAAACCCAAATACCTGCGCAACCAGTTTGGCGGTTCCTTTGGCGGACCGATTAAACACGATCGCACCTTTTTCTTTTGGCGATTACGAAGGGCACGCGCGGTCGGGAAGGCATCACGCGCATCACCAACGGTTCCGACCGCACTGGAACGCGCCGGTGATTTCTCCCAAAGCCTGCTTCGGCGCTCCGATAGATCCCTTTACCGGCTTGCCCTTTTCCGGCGGAGTAATTCCGGACATACGCATCAATGCGGTCGGACGCGACATCGCGGCGCCTGTATCCGCTGCCTAATCGCAACGATCCCGCTGCAGAATTTTGTATCGTCTCCAACGCAGCGTGATGAACGCAACGACAGCTTTGACGCCCGAGTCGATCACCGCTTGAAACAAAACGCAGATTTGACCTTCCGTTATAGTTTCGGTGATCGAAATTTGTTCGAGCCTTTTACCGGTCCTAACCCTGGCGCTGGTGCCGGGCTTTGGTGATACCGTCAAACGACGTAGTCAAAATGTGATGGCTGCGCTCACCAATGTGTTGAGTCCGAACCTGTGAATGAAACGCGGCTGGCTTTGAGTCGCGTAGCTTCTTCAGTGACTCAGGAGGCGAGCACTACGAATCCTGAGTTGGGACTGCCGGTGATTTCTCCCAAGCCGCGTGACGCCGGCTTGAGCTCTCATCACCAGTTACCGGCCTTTCACCGCTCGGGGATGAAGGCAACAATCCGCAGAACAGCGTGACCAACGTCTATCAAATTCTCGACTACAGTGAGCTACGTGCACGGCAGTCATTTGATTAAATTCGGCACGGATATTCGTTTCGCGCAGCAGAATGCCCTTCCGCGATGTTGAGTCACGCGGCCGTATGCAGTTTTCACCCTTCGCGCAAATATCGGGTAACGCACTCGCAGACTTGCTGCTTGGCTTTCCTTTGCTCACCAGCATTGCTCACGTCGATAACGCGCAACACTTGCGGCACACACAGCTACAACCCTTTTTCAACGACAGCTCCGCGTCAGGCCGCGCCTGACTCTTAACGTGCAGAGGCTTCGTTATGAATACAACTCGCTCCGGTCGATGCCGAGGATCTGCGCCAATGTTTCTCGATGTTGCTTGCGCAACTGGTGCAGGTTGGCACTAATGGAGTCCCCGCGGTGGGTTCAAGCGGACAAGAACAGTATTCGCGCCACGAGTTGGACTGGCTTGGACATTGGGCCGAATGAGCGGACTGTGCTGCGCGCGGGTTACGGTGATTTACTACGATCGGTCGCCGCTGGCCCCGGTGAGGCGCTCTACTTTCAATTCACCGTATTTCAGATCAACAAATATTCTTCTTCTCGCTTGCCGGGCCTGCCTTTAGCATTGGACAATCGGTTCCCCGCAGGTTCTTCCCGTTTCCTTTGCCCCGACTCCAGCGCCTGCGATTGAGCGTGACTTGCGCACCGCCTACATGCAGCACTGGAATCTCAACGTCCAACAACAGCTTCGGCGAAACGCGGACGTTGCGCGGAAATCGCCTACGTCGGCTCCAGGGAACGAAGCTGCTGACAGCCCGCGACATGAATCAACCACCACCCAGCGCGCCTGCCTCGGGACTGCCCTTCGTGCCGCGACCCGATTTCCGATTTGACGACATCCGACCTGCTCGGGTCGCGTGCTAATTCGAATTACCACAGTCTGCAAGCGTTACCAGCAACAGCAATACGTAACCGAACGAAGTACAT
>ERZ1370068.8957-contig-7771_pt1 | contig 37758 bp, 49 predicted proteins | sample MGYA00561227_ERZ1370068 | MGnify/ENA primary metagenome ERZ1370068 (study PRJEB38410, sample SAMEA6850437) | metagenome | study: Metagenomic assessment of the ecological functions of the soil: analysis of the soil microbiota associated with the...
AGTATGCTGTTCAGTTGTATTGCTACGTTCTTTAGCGCCCTCGCGGTAGATCGCCTGGGCCAGGACGCGGTCGCCGGTCGTCGTGCCGTCGCCCGCCGTGTCGGACGTCTTGCTCGCGACTTCGCGGACCATCTGGGCGCCCATGTTCTCGAGCGGATCCTTGAGGTCGATTTCCTTGGCGACCGTCACGCCGTCCTTGGTGATGGTCGGGGAGCCGAATTTCTTGTCGAGAACGACGTTGCGGCCCTTCGGGCCAGAGCGTGACCTTTACCGCGTCGGCCAGCTGGTTGACGCCGCGCAGGATCGCCTGGCGCGACTGCTCGCCGTACACAATCTGTTTTGCCATCGATGTGCTCCTAAACTCAATCCATGACTACTTGATTTGCAGAAATGTCCGGGCTCGCGAGGGCTACTTCTTGGTTTTCTTCGCCTCGCCGCCCTCGACGACCGCGAGGACTTCTGTCTTCGCGCATGATGAGTATTCCTCGCCATCGAGCTTGATTTCCTGGCCCGAATATTTGCCGAACAGGATGCTGTCGCCGGCCTTGACGTCGAGCGCGATGCGCTTGCCGTCGTCCTTGACCTTGCCGGCGCCGGCCGCGATGACCTTGCCCTGCTGGGGCTTTTCCTTGGCTGAGTCGGGGATGATGATGCCGCCGATTTTCTGTTCGCCTTCCTCGGTGCGCTGGACAATGATGCGGTCGTGCAGCGGTCTGACGTTCATGCTCGTTACTCCGTCTGGCGTAAAGGTTGCGATGTTCCCTGGCGGCTAGCAGTCGCCTGATCGACTGCTAATTATGCATGTGACAAGCGCTGGCAGTGTCAGCAGGTGGAGTGCCAGGCGCCGGGCGCGAGGGACACGGCGCGCCGGTTCAGACGCGCGTTTTTGATCTTGCACGTGTCCATTTGCGCGGGTGAGGGTGTTCCGGTGGATGCCGAGCGTGTCGGCGGTCTTGATCAGGCTGCCGTCGCAGCAGCGAGCACGCGCGCGATGAACCGCTTCTCGAACTCGTGAATCGCGTCGTCGAACTGAACCCCGCGCTCCACCATTTCGTCGACGAGCTTGTCGAGCCGATCGCTGATCATTGATCTACTCAGAGCTCCTTGCCGGTGAGGCGGCGGTACGCTCTCCACGTATTTCTCGCGCGTCTTCTCGATGACCTCGGCGCGGCAGCGTCGGGCACGGGCGGCTGCTTGTTCCAGCTCGATGGACTCGAGGTAGTCGCGCACGAACTGCTTGTCGAAGCTGGGCTGAGCGCCGCCTGGCCGATAGCCGTCCTGAGGCCAGAAGCGCGACGAGTCGGGCGTCAGCACCTCGTCGATCAGGATCACGCGGTCTTCGGCTTGCCGGTGCCGTCAGCGGGCAGGATGCCGAACTCGAACTTCGTGTCGGCGATGATGATGCCGAGCTTACTCGGCGTACGCCACGCCTTCGGCGTAGATGCGGAGCGTCAGCGCTTTCACTTGATCGAAGACGCCTGGCCCGACGAGTCTGGCGGCCTCGGCCTCGCTGATGTTGATGTCGTGGCCGCTCGTTGCGCCTTGGTCGCCGGCGTGAAGATTGGCTGCGGGCAGCCGATCGGATTCGCGGAGGCCGCTCGGCAGCACGATGACCGCAGACCGCGCCAGTCTCGACTGATAGTCCTTCCAGCCGGACCCGACAGATACGCCGCGCGCGACGCACTCGATGGGCAGGGGCTCGAGTCGTCGTCACGAGCATCGACCGGCCGCGGAGCATTGCCGCGTGCGGCCTGGCCTCGGCGGATAGGCCGCAGGATCGGTCGAGACGATGTGATTCGGCACGACCGGCGCGCATCCGATCGAACCAGAAGCGCGAGATCTGGGTGAGCACCTTGCCCTTGTCGGGAATGCCCGAGCCCAGGATGTAATCGAACGCCGAAATCCGGTCGGTGGCGACAATGAGCAACTGGTGGCCAAAGTCGTGTAGATGTCCCGGAACCTTGCCTTGTCGGTCGGGCCGCCGGCGGTCGAGTGTGGTTTCGATGACGGGGGTGGCGAGCGGCAACGTGGTTCCTCAGTGGGCGACGGAAGCTCGTCATCTTATAGAGAACGACCGGCGAGAACAACAACAAGATGCGGTAGGTTGAAATTTTTCGTCCCTAGGCGTGTCCCAGGATGATCCACGACGACCTCGATTAGGTTGGTCGTCCGATTGAGCAGCTCAGAAGGCTCGGCCTGACATCCGTTGTCAATAAGTCCAGAGACTGCAAATCGCTGGATGAGAAAACGTCAAGACACGCTGCCAGAATCGGCGCTCGCCTCAGCGTCCGATTCGGGCGTCCCTTCCGAGTTCGAAGTCGTATCCAGTCACAGGATACGAAGTGTGTCGTGCGAAATGAAAAGCGTGGGTGCGGCGGTGCGATGGCGTGTCCGGCGCCTTCGTAGCTGAGATGTTCAAACAGGAACGGGTGTCCATGCTCCCGCGAGCGGCGCCACGGCCATACGACTGAGAATACTCGACGGCCAGACGCTGATCGTCGCACGTGGAAACCAGCAGTGCGAGTCGCCAGGCCGTTGATACGCTCGACTGGAATTTCCGCTGCTGCCACGGCGGCGGTGTCGAGCCGAGGGGCGGCGACGAACCCAGGCGTGAATGCGAATCGGTCTGGCGATGCCAGTCGATCGCGCTGGCGTCGAATCCGGCAGACGGAAAGTCGCGGCCGCGGTAGGACCACGCGGCGACCCGATCTTCGGGTGTCCGAGACAGCCCTCCGTAGGTCAAGCCGCTCGGCGCCCAGCCCACGACGGCCCGAATGCTCCGGATAAGTCGCCGCGACCAAAGAGCCAGTTCCGCCTCGGAGAGGCTCCGGCAATGGCCAATGCGTCCGGACGGAGATCCGCTCGGCGGCCACAGCGAATGGCGGTCCCGATTACCGAGGGGAATGCGTTTCGACTCATGCGGGCAGCCCCATCGACTCCGAAGTATGGCCAGCGACATCGCGGCGATGTCTCGTGACGCCAGGAGCTCGGCGGCCCGCGTGAACATGCCTTCACCGGAACCCCGGGCGTGATGACGACAGGATACGGGGAGGGCTCGACGGCAGAAGAGCATGGCGATCGTGCCGTCGTCGCGGACCGGGAATGAGCGGATGCCGGGTCGATGACAGTCATTCGGGCGAAGGCTGCCGCTCGCGATGCAGCGGCTGAACAACAATAACAGACGTGGCGGCCGTCGGTCTTCGCCACCGATTGGGCGCGTATAGTAAGGCGCGTCCCCGTCATGCGCGCTCACATCCGGACAGCCGTCGTGCTGGTCGCTGCGGCCGGTCTATGTTGTGCTGTTTCTGCGCAACGTCGATTTGTGGCATGTCGGGTCGGAAATCGCCCACGCACACCTCGGCTGGCTTGCGTTGTCGCTCGCTGACCATGTTCGTCAATCTGGCAATCCGATCGCTGCGCTGGCAGTATCCTGCTCGAACCGCTCGGCCACGCGAGTTTTGCGAACTCGTTCAGGGCGACGGCTGTCGGATTCGCGGCGAGCAGCGTCGCTGCCGGCGCGGGCCGGAGAGTTCATTCGGCCATACTTTCTCGCGCGCCACGAAAACATGACGGCAACCGGCGCGTTCGCGACGATTGTCCTCGAGCGCGTCCTCGACGTCCTGACCGTGCTGGCGCTGCTGGCATTGTTCATTTTCGTCTTCGATCCAGGCGTCGGACGAGCCAGCCCGACGGCGTGGGCCGCCGTGAAGTGGGCCGGCGCTGACGGCCGGCGGTGGCGCCTGGCCGCGCTCGTCGTGATGTTCGTGCTCGCGGGCGATCCGCACGCCTGGGGCGGACCATGACGCCGGCTCGAACAGGTCCTGCCGTCTACGCTCGCGGGGCTCATCGCCCGCGTGGCCGAGAAATTCGCGCGCGGACTGGGCGCCGTGCCGCAAGCCGGGCCGGCTGATCGTCGCCGCTGCTCTGGTCGTTCCCGTTGTGGCTTTCGATCGCCGTCGGGATGTGGGTCCGTCGCCGTGGCGTTCCACCTCGCGCGTGCCGTTCACCGGGTCGTTTCTTCTCCTGGTCGCGTTGCTCGTCATCGGCGTCGCCGGTTCCGACGCCAGGCGCCATCGGCGGCTTTCACGAGGCGTTCCGCCTGGGCACGACGTTGTTCTTCGGCGCGCAGGAAGACGCGGCAGTCGGCGCGGCGATCGTCGCGCACGTGCTTTCGATTGGCCCGGCGCTGCTGCTCGGCCTGTTCTTTGCGGCGCAAGCCGGCCTCAATGTGTCCGGGCATGCGGCGGCTGGCCAGCCAGGCGGAGTCGGCCCCGGGCACGACGCCAGGAGCCTGAAGCGATGACGCGATGAAGTGCCCGTACTGCGGCCATCTCGGCGACAAAGGTTGTCGATTCGCGCGAGTCGAAGGAAGGCGAGGCTATTCGCCGCCGGCGCGAGTGCCTCGACTGCGGCAAGCGGTTCACGAGCTACGAACGGATCGACGAGATCGCGTACATGGTGGTGAAGAAAGACGGGACCCGCGAGCGCTTCGAGCGGCAGAAGCTCGTCGCCGGTCTTCTCAAGGCCTGTGAAAGAGGCCCGTCAGCGCGGCCGCGCTCGAAAGCGTCGCCGACCGCGTCGAGTCGACGCTTCAGGAGCGTCCCGAGAAGGAAATCGCGACGGCCGACATCGGCGCGTTCGTGATGGAAGAGCTCAAGAAGCTCGACAAGGTCGCGCTGTCCGATTCGCGTCGGTGTACCGGCACTTCCGCGACATCGGCGAGTTCATGAGCGAGCTGAAGGATTTGTTGAACGCGAAGGAATGAAGCGTGGCTCGCCGACTCGTGACTCGTGGCTCGTGACTCGTGGCTCGCACAACCCACGAGATACGAGCTACGAGCTACGAGCTCACGAGCCACGAGCCACGAATAATGCCTGCAACGGTCACGTCCATCACGCCCCGACGTCCGAGCGCGGGACAGGCGCCTGGTCCGCCGCGCCGCCGCCCTTCCGCGACAACCCGCGTCTCATCCTCGTCGGCATCGGCGTGCTGATCGCCGCGCTGGTCGCGATTCTGATCGTCGCCAACCGCACGCCGCGGTTCTCGCCCGACTTCCTGAGCGAGTTCGTGCTCTACGCGCTGACGGCCGGCGACCTGACGATGCTGGCCGGGCTCGTGTTCGTGCTGGCGCGCAACATCGTCAAGCTGATCGTCGAGCGGCGCCAGGCGCGTGCCGTTCGCGCGTTTCCGCGCCAAGCTCGTCGCGCGTGCTCCTGGGCATGACGCTGGTGCCCGCGGTGCTCGTGCTGATCGTCGGCAGCGAGCTGATTCGGACGAGCGTCGAGCGGTGGTTCAACGCGCCGATGGACGAGATCCTGTCGTCGGCGAACCAGATCGCAAGCGACTACTACCACGAGCGGCAGCTGCTCGTGAGCGACCACGCGACGCCGCATCGCGAAGCGCGCTGGCGCGCCGTCGACCTGTCGAAGCCGGACGTCCGGCCCGATCCGCGACCTGCTGGCGCCCGACGTCACGCTCCGCAGCGCGTGCAGATGGTCGAGGTCTACCGCGTCGGCGCCGCCGAACGGGTCGCTGCCCGGCCTGGCGCCGGTCGTCGACGTCGCGGCGCCGTCGCTGCCGGCCGGACTACAGCCGCGCCGCGGCGGATCGGCTGGCCGCGCAGGCGCTGACGGGATCGGCCGACACGCGCTCGATCGAGGCGCTGGGCGCGTCCGGCGACCTGCTGCACGCCGCAGCGGTCATCCGGTCGGCCGACGGCCGGCCGACCGGCGTCGTGGTCGCGACCGACTACCTGACCGGCGACCTGGCGGCGCGCTCGCGCCGCATGACGCAGGCCTTCGAGAACTACAACCAGCTGCGCGTGCTCGAAGCGCCCGCTGACCGGGCGTCTACCTGCTCGTTCTTCCTGATGGTGACGCTGCTCATCCTCGTCGGCGCCACGTGGATGGGGCTCGTACTCGCGAAGCGGATCACGCGGCCGGTGCAGATGCTGGCGGCCGCGGCGCGCGAGATCGGCGCCGGGCCGCCTCGATCAGCGCGTCGAGCCGCAGAGCAACGACGAGTTCGGCTCGCTCGTCGAGGCGTTCAACGCCGATGGCCGGCGAGCTGGCGACGAGCCGCCGCAAGGTCGAGCGCTCGACGTTCGAGCTCGAGCGCAAGCACGTCGAGGTCGAGAGCCGGCGGCGCTACATCGAGACGATCCTCGAGCGCATCACGACGGGCGTGGTGTCGGTCGACGGCGGCGGCACGATCACGACGATCAACAGCGCGGCGGCCCGCCTGCTCAGCCTCGACCGCGGCATCGTCGGGCAGCCGGCGACGCGCGGTGTTCGCGCGGCAGGATCTGCAGCCGCTCGGAGCGCTGCTCGCCGGCGCGGGACGCGTTCAAGGCCGAACCGGCCGCGCAGGAGATCGCGATTCCGCACGAGGGCCAGGAACTTCACCTCGCCGTGGTGACGACCGCGCTGGTCGGCGACACGGGCGCGCCCGAAGGCGTCGCTGCTCGTGCTCGACGACGTGACGCCGCTCATCCGCGCGCCAGAAGGTCGCGGCGTGGCGCGAGGTGGCGCGCCGGCTGGCCCACGAAATCAAGAATCCGCTGACGCCGATCCAGCTGTCGCGCCGAGCGGCTGCGGCGGCATTTTGCCGGCGCCCGCCGGCGCGCGCGCGCTCGTCGAGGAGTGCACGGCGACGATCGTCGGGGAAGTCGAGTCGCTGAAGGGGCTGGTCGACGAGTTCTCGCAGTTCGCGCGCATGCCGTCGCCGCGCACCGTGCCGACCGATCTCGCGCAGCTCATCGCCGATACGCTGGCGCTCTACGACGGCATCTTCAGCCGACGTCGCGCATCGACCAGCGGTTCGCGCCAGGCGTGCCGCTCGTCCGGCTCGACCCGGAGCAGATCCGCCGCGTCGATCATCAACCTGGTGGACAACGCCATCGAAGCCATGGAGCGCCGCGGGCGCATCGTCGTCGAGACGCAGCTCGACGACGGCCAACCGCGTGGTTCGCGTCATCGTGGCCGACGACGGCCCGGGCATTCCGCCGGCGCGAACGCGAGAAGCTGTTCCTGCCGTACTACTCGACCAAGCGCCGCGGCAGCGGCCTCGGGCTGGCCATCGTGCGCCGCATCATCGCCGAGCACGGCGGCAGCATCGAAGTCGGCGAGAACACGCCGCGCGGCACCCGCTTCACGATCGAGCTGCCGTGCTGACAGCCCGACCGATTCTCTGATCGTTGACGACGAACCCGGAGTCCGCGACGGCGCTCGGCGGCGTGCTGCGGGACGAAGGCTACACGCGTCGAGGCCGTGGCGAGCGGCGAGGAGTGCCTGGAGCGCGTGACGCGCGGCAGCGTCGACCTGATTCTGCTCGACGTCTGGCTGCCCGGCATGGATGGTCTGGCGACGCTCGCGCGGCTGCGCGAGCGGCAGGTCGATGCGCAGGTCGTGCTGATTTCCGGCCACGGCAACATCGAGTCGGCGGTGCGCGCGATCAAGATGGGCGCGTTCGACTTCGTCGAGAAGCCGCTCTCGCTCGACAAGACGGTGCTCGTGGTCGCGCAACGCGCTGCGCCAGCGCCGGCTCGAGGCGGAGAACCGCGCGCTGCGCGCGCGTGTGGATCGCCACCAGACGATGGTGGGCGAGAGCTACGCGATGCGCCAGCTCCGCGAGCAGGTCGCGATGGCGGCGCCGACCAACGGCCGCGTGCTCATCTACGGCGAGAACGGCACCGGCAAGGAGCTGGTGGCGCGCACGATCCACGCGCTCAGCCGGCGCGAGCGCGGCGCGTTCGTCGAGGTCAACTGCGCCGCGATTCCCGAGGAGCTGATCGAGAGCGAGCTGTTCGGCCACGTGCGCGGCGCGTTCACCGGCGCCGTCGCGGACCGCCGCGGCAAGTTCGAGGTGGCCGACGGCGGCACGATCTTCCTCGACGAGATCGGCGACATGAGCCTGAAGACGCAGGCCAAGGTGCTGCGCGTGCTGCAGGAGCAGACGATGGAGCCGGTCGGCGGGCACGAACGCGCATCACGGTCGACGCGCGCGTCGCTGGCGGCGACGAACAAGGATCTGCAGGCCGAGATCCGCGCCGGGCAGTTTCCGCGAGGACCTCTACTTCCGCCTGAACGTCATTCCGATCTTCGTGCCGCCGCTGCGCGAGCGGCAGGAAGACATTCCGCTGCTCGCGGATCACTTCATGGCCGAGTTCGCGCGTGAATACGGCCGGCGGCCTGAAGCGCTTCGACGATGGCGCCGTGGCCGTGCTCCAGCAGTACGCCTGGCCGGGCAACGTCCGCGAGCTGCGCAACGTCATCGAGCGGCTGATGATCATGGTGCCGGGCGACGCCATCTCGGTCGGCCGATCTCGGCTTTCTCGAACGTGACGCCGGCCGAGCGTCACCGGCGCGCCGGAGCGCCGGTCGAGGCAGACGCTGCACGAAGCGCGCGATCGCATTCGAGCGCGACCTGATCCTGCAGGACGCTCGGCGAACAGCAGGGGAACATGTCGCGAACGGCCGGACGTCCTCGGCGTCGAGCGCAGCAACCTCTACCGCAAGATGAAGGCGTTCGGCATCGCGCCTTCGCGGCGGCTGGACGGCGACGACGACGCGGCCTAGCGGCGTGGAGACAACGACGCGGCTTAGCTGGCAGGAAAAGACCGCGAGCCATGGCGAAAGCGATGTACCGTAGCCGGCCCAAAGCGGGGCGAGGATTGTGCTTGCGGTCTCGCTTTGCTGTAATCGCCGCAGTGATCCACGCATGAGCTCCGATCCGCTGCGAACCGAAACGCCCCGGACGCTCGACGCGGCGTCCCGGATGCGGATCGCGACGCCAGGATCGAGCAGCTGCTTTCTCGCCGGACTCGACCATTACTTCGCCGCCCACTACGAGCTCGCGATCAACGTCTGGACGCGCGCGCTGTTTTTCGATCACCAGCCACGCCCGCGCCCGCGTACATCGAACGGGCTCGCAGCGCGCTGGCCGAAGCGTCAGCGTCAGGCCGAGGGAGTTGCTCCAGGCGGCACGCGCGGCGTTCCGTCGCGGCGATTCGGAAGGCCGGCGCCTCTTGCAGGCCGCCATCGACATGGCGGAGCGCCGCTCGAGGATGCGTTCCCGATCCTGGAGCGCCTCAAGCAGCATGGATGCCGTGCCGCGGCGCCGCAGGCACGGTGCGCGAGAGCGATCGACCCGGCCCGCCGCGTTGCACGCCAGACTGGCCGGCGCCTGCCGAGCCGGGGCCGAGGGCTGGCGTGGTCCGTCGTCACGCTCATCGCGCTGGCCGGGATCGGGGCGTACGCGGCCGATCGCCTCGAGCGGCGACTGGCGCGCAATGCTCGCTTGGCCTTCAGAGCGTTCGATCAGCCACGCTGGCGCCAGCCGCGCGCGACGATCATGCTGGCGTTGCCACAGCGGGGGAGATGGCGCTGACGAGCCACGTGCTCGCGGCCGGCGGCGCGCTGCACGACGCGTTGTCGGCCCTCGGCGGCGTTCGCGCGACCGACCCGCAGAAGCCAGACGCCGATCGGCTGCGCGCCGAATCTGCAGCGCGAGCTGCCTTCGTCTCGGAGCGGGGCTTCAGCCGTGAAGTGTTCCCAAGTGCGGATGCGTCAGGCTTGACGAGCGCCGATCGGTGCCGCCAATTGTGGATACGAAGTTCGCCCTCGCGCCCAGCTGCGCCTCCCGGACTTGCCGATCAGGCGGGACCCGGAAGCCGTTGAAGGTCTCGACGATCTGGCGTTGATCGACGCGGGAACGGCAAGGCGCGCGTCGTCGGGTTTCGACGCTGAATTCGGCCGGACGGGAGAGGACTCGCGCCCGTGCCGCCGAGCGGACGCGGCCAGTCGTTCGCGACGCGGCCGTCGGCGTCCGAGCTGCCGCTGTTTGGATCGCAACTCGAGGACGACACGCCGCTCATCACGCGGCCCTCGCCGCCGCGCGCTCGCTCTCGGTCCGACGGGCGACGCCCGAGGTGCCTCGCCTGAGGTCCGTGGGAACGCGCGCGGCTGCGGATCTCGCGCTTGGACCTCGATCCCCGGTTGCCGCCGCGCCCCAGCGTCGTGCCGTCCGAACGTGCGCAGGCCGTCGACTGGTCGTCATCGCGACCGCCGCACCGATGCCGGTGCCCTGCGTCGCATCGGCGCGCTGGCGAATCGACGGCTCGATCCTGCTGGCGATCGACGTCGCCGTCATCTATCTCAGCGATGCAGATCTGCGGCCTCGGCATCGCCGAGGTTCAGGCTCCTGCCCGAAGGGACCGCTGCGTTGCGTTTCTGGTCGTGCAGAACGTCGGCTATCTGGTGGCCTTTACCGCGAGCGGCCAGACGCTCGGCAAGATGACCGCCGGCATCGAAATCGTGACGTCGGATCCGTGCGACCTCACTCGGACATCGGCGCGCGCGCTCAAGCGCACCGTGGCCTGGCTGGTGCTGGCGTGCCCGGCGGGTCTGGGTCTGCTCCCGGCACTCCTGAGCCACGACCACCGGGGCCTCCACGACCGATTCGCGGGCACGCGCGTTGTCCGCGCCTGACCCGGACGGCCATCGACGCAAACGCGGCGATCGCTGGACGCCCTTGCGCTGGCCTGCGCGACAGCGATGGGCGTCGGATACGCGCCGGTGGCGCCGGGCACGTTCAGTTCAGCCGTCGGCCTGCTGATGCTGGTACCTGCCCTGCCTGCGTCGTTCCATCGGCGCAGGGAGCGGCGATCGCGGCCGTCGTCGTGATCGGTGCGTGGAGCGGCACCGTCGCCGAGCGTCAGTTCGGAAGGTCGATCCAGGGCATATGTCGTGATCGACGAGGTCGCCGGGATGCTGGTGACGCTCTTCCTCGTTCCGGTCGGGCTGGGCCGGCGCCTGATCTGGCGCCTTTCTCCTGTTTCGCGTCTCTTCGACATCGTCAAGCCATATCCCGGCCAACCGCCTCGAACGCCTTCATGGCGGCCTCGGGATCATGGCCGACGACGTCATGGCGGGCGTCTACGCCGAATCTGGCCCTTCGTCTCTGCATCTGGTCATTTGGTCATCTGGTCATCTAGTCATCGTTGGGTAATTGCGTCCCATTGAGCTATTGAATGACCAGACGACTAGATGATTAGATGACCAGATGCGATGCTTGCATCATTGCGGTGGGGAGCGAACTGCTCACGCCGTTTCGCGTGGATACGAATTCTCTGTTCATCACCGAGCGGCTCAACACCGTCGGCTTCGACGTGCGTTTGAAGACCGTTGTCGGCGACAACGTGGACGAGCTGTCGGCACTTCTGCGGCGAGGCGCTGGCGTGGGCCGACCTCGGTCGTGCTGACCGGAGGTCTGGGACCAACGGCCGATGACATCACCCGCGACGCGGTGTGCCTCCGTGCTCGGGCTGCCTTTCGATGAAGACGAAGCGACGGTAGCGCGCATCCGCGAACGTTTCACCAGGCGCGGCATGGTGATGCAGGAGATCAATCGGCGTCAGGGCATGGTGCCGCGGGGCGCCACGCTGCTCGAAAATCTGAACGGAACCGCGCCCGGTCTCTGGATCATGCACGACAGGACTGCGATCGTGCTCCTGCCGGGGCCTCCGCGGGAAATGAAGCCGATGTTCGAGGCCGTCGATGCGCGATCGGCTCGCGCCCATGAGCGGCGGGTTGGGCCTGTTCCGGCGCGTGCTCAAGATCACCGGGCGCCCCGAATCGGAAGTCGATGCCAGGGCTGAGCCGATCTACGGTCCCTGGACGAAGCAGGAAGTGCCGATCAGCACGACGATTCTCGCGGTACTCGGGCCAGATCGAGCTGCACCTGACAGCCAGTGCCGCCAGCGCCGAGGCCGCGGATCGCGTGCTGGGACCAGCGGTCCGCGAGCTGCAACGTGCGCTCGGCGACGATGTACAGCGTGGATGGATCAGGCGCTCGAAGAGGTCGTTGGTGCGGCCCGTTCGCGACCGGGGCCTGAAGGTCGCGCGTTGCCGAATCGTGTACGGGCGGCCTCCTGACATCGCGGCTGACCGACGTCCCCGGCAGTTCCGCCTACGTGGAGCGGTCGGAGGTGTGCTACAGCAACCAGGCGAAGATCGATTCCCTGGGCGTGCCGGCTGCGTTGATCGACCGAGCATGGCGCCGTGAGCGAGCCGGTCGGCGCGGGCGATGGCGGAGGGCATTCGCTCGAGCAGCGCACCGCGGTCGGCATCGGCGTCACCGGGATTGCCGGTCCGCGACGGCGGCACGCCGATAAGCCTGTCGGCACCGTGGCGATCGCCGTGCCTCGCCGGGCGCCGATGCGCGCGTCCGCACAGTTTCAATTCGTGGGCGCACGCGAGATGGTCAAGTTTCAATCGGCCCAGGCTGCCCTCAACATGTTGCGTTTGATGTTGAAACAGTCACGCGGCCATGGCGCGGTCTGAAAGTCGGATATCCTCGTCAAGACATGGCACTCAGTCTGATCCTGGGATACTGCATCGGTTCGGTGCCGTTCGCCCTCCTGCTGTCCAGGCGGTGGGGCGGGACGACTTGCGGCGAGTCGGCAGCGGGAACATCGGCGCCGCCAACGTGCTACGGGCTTCGGGCGTTCGGGCGGGTGTCCTCGTGGCCGTGCTCGACATCGCAAAGGGGCGCTGAGCGTCGCGCTCGCGATGCGGCTGAGCAGCCGATAGCCAACGCCCCGGCCGCCGCAGGGTTGGCCGCCATCGTCGGCCACATTTACCCGGCGTGGCTTCGGTTCAAGGGCGGAAAAGGTGTCGCCACGGCCTGCGGGTGTCTTTCGCGTACTCACGCCCTACGCCGGCGCTGCCGGCGTTCGCGATGTTCTACTGACCGGCGTGGGCGACGCGCATATGTGTCCCTCGGCTCGGTGGTCGCCACGATCGCGCTGCCGCCTGTCGCATACGTCACGGGCTCTCCGATGGCGTCGCTTATCGCGGCATGTGCCGCGGCCTCGTGCTGATTCTTTTCCGGCATCGCGGCAATCTGATGCGCCTGCGCGCCGGCACCGAGCGGCAGACTGGGGGCGCGGGCCTGATGCCGGCGACCATTACGGTGCTCGGGAGCGTGGCAGTTGGGGCACGGCGCTGGCCGTGCACCTGAGCCGCGTCGGCCACGACGTCCGGCTGTGGGCGCGCGATCAGACAATCGTCGACGAGCATGCGCGCGCGACGTGCCAACGTCGTATACCTGCCGGATGTGACGCTGCCTGCCACGCGTCGCACGTCACGCACGACCTTGCCGGCGCGCTTGCGCGGCGCGGCGCTGGTCATCTGCGCCGTGCCGTCGCACGGTTGCCGCGCGGTCCTGCGCCACGACGCGCCGCATCATCTGCGGCCGCGACGCCACCATCGTCAGCGCCACGAAGGGACTCGAACGCCGACAGCCACCTTCGCGTGTCTGAGGTGATCGCCGAAGAAGTTGGCCCTGCTCATCCGGTTGTCGTGCTGTCCGGGCCGAGTTTTGCGATGGAGGTCGCGCAGCAGCTGCCGACGGCCGTTCTCGCGGCGTCGGTGAACGGCGCAGGCGACCGAACTCGTGCAGACGCGAGTTCCGCGGACCGTTCTTCCGCCTGTACGGCAGCGACGATGTGGTGGGAGTCGGAGATCGGCGGTGCGCATGAAGAACGTGATCGCCATCGCCGCCGGCGTCGTGGAAGGGCTGGGGCTCGGGCTACAACGCGCTCGCCGGCGCTGATCACCCGCGGTCTCGCAGAGATCACCCGGCTGGCGTGCGCGGCGGGCGGACGTCGCGACACGCTCGCCGGCTTGAGCGGCCTGGGCGATCTGGTGCTGACCTGCACCGGCACGCTGAGCCGGAACAGGCACGTCGGCGCCGAGCTGGCCGCGCGGACGCAGCCTGGGCGAGATCGTGGCCGGCATGAAGATGGTCGCCGAAGGCGTTCAGACGACCGGCGCCGTGCTCGCGCTGGGCGAACGCTACGGCGTCGAGCTGCCGATTGCGACGCAGATGGCCGAAGTGCTGAGCGGGCAGCGTGGACGTCGCGTCCGCCGTCGAAACGCTGATGCTGCGGCGCCAGCGGGCCGAAGCGGATGGCGGACAATAGGTTCGTTCCATCGGCGATTACCAACGTACCCGCTTATCGGATCAGCCAAATTCCGTGTCGTCTTCTCAACCGCATCCGCCAGGGCCTCTCGCGCACGAAGGAACAGATTGTCGCGCGCTTCGATGACATCGTCGCGCCGCGCGGACGCTCCCCGACCGCCGTTCGAGGCGCGATTGACGTCGCGACGATCGAAGCGCTCGAAGAGCTGCTCGATCTCGGCCGATCTCGGCACTGGCCGCCACGGACGGATCATCGCGTCGGTCAAGGCGCAGCGCGCGCGACGGCACGAGCCTCCGCGATCTGGTCAAGCAGGAGATCCGGCGCGTCTTCGACGCGGTCGATCGTCCGGTCGCCGTCGAGCACCATCCGAAGGTCGTCGCTGATCGTCGGCGTCAACGGCACCGGCAAGACGACGACGGTCGGCAAGCTCGCGAACCTGCTGAAGCAGGAAGGGCGCGCGACCGCTCGATTTGTGCCGCCGACACGTTCCGCGCCGCCGCCGTCGAGCAGCTCGAGATCTGGGCGAGGCGCGCCGGCGTCGAGCATCGTGCGCGCGCGCGGCAGGGCGCCGATCCGGCGGCCGGTCGTCTTCGACGCGATTTCGTCGGGCAAGGCCAAGGGCTGCGATCCGATCCTGGTGGACACTGGCGGGCCGGCTGCACACGCGCGTCAACCTGATGAACGAGCTCGAGAAGATCCGGCCGCGATCGCGGCGCGCGAGGTGCCGGGCGCGCCGCAGGAGGTGCTGCTCGGTGCTCGACGCGACCGTCGGACAGAACGGCCTGGCGCAGGCGCGCGAGTTCATGAGCGCCGCCGGCGTCAACGGCATCGTGCTGACCAAGCTCGATGGCACGGCCAAGGGCGGCGTCGCGGTCGCGATCGCGCAACGATCTGAAGCTGCCGATTCGCTACGTCGGCGTGGGCGAAGGCGATCGACGATCTCGTGCCGTTTTCCGCCGACGAGTACGTGAACGGACTGTTCGAAGAGAAGTGGTAGACCGACGCCGACTACATGGACCGCGCGCTGTTTCTGGCCGGCGCGCGGCCGCGGGCGGACGAGTCCGAATCCGCTCGTGGGCGCCGTCGTCGTGTCGCCGGTGACGGCGTGGTCGTCGGACAGGGCTTCCACCGCGCGGGCCGGCGAAGCCGCACGCCGAGGTCCTGGCGCTCGAGCATGCCGGGCTCGCGCGCGCGCGGCGCGACGATGTACTGCACGCTCGAGCCCTGCTGCCATCATGGCCGCACCGGCCCGTGCGTCACGCGGATTGTCGAGGCCGGCATCTCGCGCCGTCGTCGCCGCGATCGAAGATCCGAATCCGCTCGTCGAACGGCAAAGGCTTCGCAGTACCTGCGCGCGCACGGCGTCGACCGTCGACGTCGGCCTGCGGCGCGCCGGCGCGCGTCGCGCTCAACCAGCCGTTCTTCACGCTGATGCGCGAGGGTCGGCCGTTCGTCATCGCTGAAGGCCGCGATCAGCCGCGACGGCTGCATCGCCGGAGCGCCCGGACGCCGCACCGCGCTGACGTCGGCCGCGGCCAATCGGCACGCGCACGCGCTGCGCGCCGAGGTCGACGCCATCGGCGTCGGCGTCGGGACGATCCTGGCGGACGATCCGCAGCTGACGGCTCGCGGCGCGCTACCGCGAGCGGCCGCTGACGCGCGTCATTTTCGACCGCCGCCTGCGCACGCCGCCGCGCGCGGCCGGTGCTCTCGACACGCGACGCCTGGGCCTGTCATCATCGTGACGTCGGCGGCCGCGGCCGCGGCAGACCGCGCGCTGCGCAGCCGCTCGAGGCGCGCGGGCGCCGAGGTGGAGGCTGCAGCGGACGGCACGTTCCGCGCGGCGCTCGAACGCGCTGGCCGCTCGCCAGGTCGGAATCGCTGCTGCTCGAAGGCGGCGCCGCGCATGCACGCGGCGGCATGGGACGAGGGCGTCGTCGACTTCGTCCGGCTATCACGTCACGCCGCATCGCCTCGGGCGGACGGCGTCGCGTTTCTGCCGGGCCGGTCCGTTTCATCGCGTCGGATCTGATCGATCGACGCGTGGAGCCGCTCGGTCCCGACGCTGCTGATTGGAGGATATGTTCACGGGCCTCGTTGAAGCCGTCCGGCGAACTGGTCGAGCGCAAGCCGACGAGCGGCGGCTTCCGGCTGCGGATCGCGTCGCCGCTCGCGCCCGAGCTGTCAGCCGGGCGACAGCCTGGCGCGTCAACGGCGTGTGCCTGACGGTGATCCTCGCGAACGGGCGCCGAAGTCCACGCCGACGATCGGTCCGGAGACGGTGCGCGTGACGACGCTCGGATCGCTGGCGCCAGGCGCTCGCGCTCAACCTCGAGCGGCCGCTCCGCGCGGACGGCCGGCTGGGCGGTCACTTCGTGCAGGGGCACGTGGACGCGCATCGGGCTCATCGAGGACTTGCGCGCCGACGCCGGATTTCCACTGGCTGACGGTCGGCTTTCACGCCGGCCGTCGCGCGTATCTCGTCCACAAGGGCTCGATCGCGATTGACGGCATCAGCCTGACGGTCGCCGGCGCTCGAGCGCCGATCGTTTCGACGATTCATGGTCGATCCCGTACACGATGGACGCACACGCAACCTCGGCCGCGCCCAGCTCAGCGATCGCGTCAACCTCGAATGCGACATGGTCGGCAAGTATGTCGTGCGCGCGGCGCGAGCTCGGCCGAGCTCGCCGTCGAGCGCCTGAGAGTCGAGCTTGAACGATGAAGCGCATGAAGAATTGCAGATCGCCAAGGGCGCGCGCAAGAGAGCCGTCGCCGTTCGCGCCGCATCGAAGACGCCGTCGACGCCATCCGCGCCGGCCGGATGGTCATCGTCGTCGACGACGAGGATCCGCGAGAACGAAGGCGACCTGACGATCGCGGCCGAGAAGGTCACGCCCGAGGCGATCAACTTCATGGCGCGCTACGGCCGCGGCCTGATCTGCCTGTCGATGACGCCCGAGCGGCTCGACGAGCTCGACATCCCGCTGATGGTGTCGCAGAACACGCTCGCGGTTCGAGACCGGCGTTCTGCGTGTCGATCGAGGCGAAGGGCGCGACGACGACCGGCATCTCCGCCGCCGACCGCGCGCGCGACAGTGCTGGCGGCGATCGATCCGGCGACGCGGCCGTCCGATCTGGCGCGGCCGGGCCACATGTTTCCGCTGCGCTCGCGCACCGGCGGCGTGCTGGTGCGCGCCGGCCAGACCGAAGCCGCCGTGGATCTCGCGCGCATCGCCGGGCTCTATCCGGCCGGCGTCGATCTGCGAAATCATGAACGAGGACGGCACGATGGCGCGCGTGCCGCAGCTTGGCGAAGTTCGCGAAGCGGCACGGCCTGCTGATGATCACGATCGCGGACCTGATCACGTACCGCGACGCGCACCGAGTCGCTGGTCAAGCGCGTCGCGTCGGCGAAGCTGCCGACCGACTACGGCGACTTTCACGTGCACGCGTTCGAGAACGCAGGTCGACGAGCAGACGCACGTCGCGCTCGTCTGCGGCGACATCGGCGACGGCCAGGACGTGCTGGTGCGCGTCCACTCGTCAGTGCCTGACCGGCGACGTGCTGCATTCGATCCGCTGCGACTGCGGCGCGCAGCTCGACGCCGCGATGCAGCGGATCGCGCGAGGAGGGCCGCGGCGTGCTGCTCTATCTGAACCAGGAAGGGCGCGGGCATCGGCCTCGCGAACAAGATTCGCGCCTACGAACTGCAGGACGAAGGCTTCGATACGGTCGAGGCCAACGAGCGGCTCGGGTTCAAGGCGGATCAGCGCGATTACGGCATGGGGGTGCAGATTCTCCGCGACCTCGGCGTCCGATCGATGCGCCTGCTGAGCAACAATCCGCGCAAGCTCGTCGGCATCCGAGGGCTACGGGCTGTCGGTCAGCGAGTGGCTGCCGCTCGAGATCCCGGCGTCCGAATCGACGCGGCGGTATCTCAAGACCAAGAAAGAGAAGCTCGGCACACAAGCTGTCGTCGGTGTAAGTGATTGACAGTGCGAGGGTCCGTCTTCTACGATTTCATTTGCAATTTTTGCGTAGAAGCCTACTGTGAGCGTAAAGGTCAGCTCCGTTCGTGCCAGGATTTCCTCATGGTGGGGATGCGTTCGGTCGAACGCTCGTCCTCGCCATGAACTCCGAGGCCGGCAAGGTGCTGCGCGCCTGCATCGGATCCTGCGTCGAGCAGCTCGCTCCGTCAATCGGAGAACGTGAAGGCGGCAGAGGTTGAAACGACCCTGAACGTCCTGAACAAGGCGGCCGCGGAAATATCCGCCGACGAGGCATCCGCGACGGCCGTGATCTCCGCGCTTCGGCAATGCCGTCGGTCGCCTGCAGGCCCTTCGGCGCCGAGATGAAGGGCATCAAGGGCCGGCGAGGTCCGCGCCTCGCTGATTGACACTCCGTTAGCCCGTCAGCTACGATAAGCGTTTGCGGTAGAGCGGGTTAGCGGGTCATGTTCGAGTCACTCAGCACACGTCTCCAGGACGTCTTCGCAAGCCTCCGCGGCGCAGACGCGTCTCGACGCCCGAGACCATCGAGGCGGCGCTGCGCGAGATTCGCCTCGCGCTCCTCGAGGCCGACGTCAACTTCAAGGTCGTCAAGGCGTTCATCGATCGCGTCCGCGACCGCGCGATGGACGCGCTCAAAGAGAACGACATCCTCCGCTCGCCTGCCGCCGTCGCAGCAGGTCGTCAGGATCGTTCGCGACGAGATGATCGCGCTCTTCGGCAACGCCGAAGGGGGCCTGCAGCCGACCACGAAGCGGCCGCGCGTCATCCTGCTGCTCGGTCTGCAGGGCGCGGGCAAGACGACGACGCGGCGAGCGGAAGCTCGGCGTGTGGCTGACCAGGCAGGGCCGCCATCCGCTGCTCGTGTCCGACGGACGTGAAGCGCCCGGCGGCTATCCAGCAGCTGAACGTCGTCGGAGCAGAAGGCGTCGATTCGCGTCCACGATCCGGCCGGCGAGATGGATCCGGTCGCGCGCGCGAAGGGCGCGGTCGCCGAAGCGACCAACCTCGGCTTCGACGTCGGTCATCGTCGACACGGCCGGCCGCCTGCACATCGACGACGAGCTGATGCACGAGCTGGTGGCGATTCAGCAGGCGACGGATCCGTCGGATCGCCTGTTCGTCGCCGACGCGATGACCGGGCAGGACGCGATCAAGAGCGCGGGCGAGTTCAACGCGCGGGTCGGCGTCACCGGCGTCGTGCTGACGAAGCTCGACGGCGACGCACGCGGCGGCGCGGCGCTGTCGGTCGTCTCGGTCGTCGGCGTGCCGATCGCGTTCGCGGGCAGCGGCGAGCGCCTGGAGGATCTCGAGCCGTTTCATCCCGAGCGCGTCGTCTCGCGCGTGCTCGGCATGGGCGACGTGCTGTCGCTCATCGAGAAGGCCGAAGCAGGCGATCGACCGAGGAAGACGCCGAACGGCTCGAAGCAGAAGATCCGCGCGAACGAGTTCACGCTCGAGGACTTCCGCGATCAGCTGCAAGACGATCAAGAAGATGGGGCCGCTCGAGTCAGATCGTCGGGATGCTGCCCGGGCATGGGCAACATCAAGGCGCTGGCGGAGAACAAGCCGGACGAGAAGCAGATGGCGCGGGTCGAGGCGATCATCAGCTCGATGACGCCGGACGAGCGCCGCAAGCAGCACATCATCAACGGCAGCCGCCGCAAGCGGATCGCGAAGGGCAGCGGCACGTCGGTCGAAGAAGTGAATCGTCTGCTGAAGCAGTTCGTGCAGATGCAGAAGATGTTGAAGCAGCTCGGCGGGATGGCCGGGCTGGCTGGCGGCGGCAAGAAAGCGCGCCGTCAGGCCATGCAGATGCTGCGCAACTGCCGCTAGCGGCGGTGCTCGATATGGTCGTTCGAGGTCGTTAGTCAGTCGTTAGTCATGGTCGCTAGTCATCGGTCGTCGTGGCCAATGACCAACGACTCAAGGCTACGATAACGACCAACGACTCACGAGCGCAGCGTATTCGGACGGGCGAGTCGGAGCCTCGCGCGTCATGCAGGAGCGTCACGATGGTCGCGATTCGTTTGCGTCGGGCCGGATCCAAGAAGCGCCCGTTCTTCCGCGTCGTCGTCACCGATTCGCGCGCGCGCGCGCGACAGCTCGTTCGTCGAAATCCTCGGACACTACAACCCGCGCAGCAAGCCCGCCGTCGTGCAGGTCGACAAGGAGCGCGTGGATTTCTGGATCAACGCGGGGCGCGCAGCCGTCCGGACACGGTGCGCACGCTGATCGCGCGTCATCTGACGCCGGCCGCTCAGCCCGCGGCGCGCGGCGGCGGCGGCGACGACAGCGGCTGCTGAGGCGAAGTAGCGCGCACCGGCGTTCGCGAGGTCGTCGAGGTGATGGCGAAGGCGCTCGCCGATCAGCCGAACGACGTGCGCGTGACCGAGTCGCAGCACAAGCACATGACGGTCATCGAGCTGTTCGTGGCGCCCGACGACCTCGGGAAGCTGATCGGCCGTCAGGGACGGACGGCCGCCGCGCTGCGGCACGCTGGCGTCGACGGCGGGCGAGCGCGAAGGCAAGCAGGTCACGCTGGAGATTCGCGAGGGTCGCTGACCGCTCCGCGCTCATGACCTGGACGACATGGCGCTCGTCGGACGGATCGCGCGCGCTCATGGCACTGCGCGGCCAGGTGATCGTCGAACCTCGACACCGATTTTCCGGAGAGCGAGGTTTCAACCCGGCGCCGAGCTGTTCATCGAGCGCGGCGGAACGATCGTGAGCGCTGCGGCTGACGACGGTGCGGTTTCACCAGAGATCGTCCGGTGATCGGCATCGAGGGCGTGACGACGATGACCGAGGCCGAGGCGCTGGCCGGACGTGAACTGCGCATCCAGCCGGAGCGGCTCGCGGCGCTGCCGGCGGGGACGTTCTACCACCACGACCTGGTCGGCTGTCGCGTCGAGACGAGCGACGGCCGGACGCGTCGGGACCGTCAGCGGCGTCGAAGGCACGATGGCGGGCAGCCGGTTGGTGATCGCGGGGACGCGCGGCGAGATCCTGATTCCGCTCGTCGCGCGACATCTGCCCGACGATCGACGTCGGCGCCGAAGCGAATCGTCGTCGAGCCGCCGGACGGGTTGTTGGAGCTCAACGAGCCCGGCGCGCCGGCAGGTCGCGGTCGCAGTCCGAGCGGGTCGGCGTAGCGCCCGCGAAGTGGACAACACCGTGACACTTCGACATCGTGACGATCTTTCCGGCGATGATCGAGCAGCCGCTGGCGGCGGGAATCCTCGGACGGGCGATCGATCGCGGCACGCTCGATGTGAAGGTCCGGGACCTGCGCGATTTCACGACCGACCGGCATCGCGTCGTCGACGACGTGCCGTACGGCGGCGGGCCGGGGATGGTGCTGAAGCCGGAGCCGATCTTCCGCGCGCTCGACGCGATCGAGGCGGAGCGTGGTCAGCCGCTGACGGTGATGCTGACGTCGCCGCAGGGCACGCGCTTCACGCAGGCCGATGGCGCAGCGATTGAGCCGCGCCGCGCACGTCGTGCTGCTGTGCGGCCGCTACGAGGGGTTCGACGATCGCGTGCGCGAGCGGGTGACCGAGGAGCTGTCGATCGGCGATTACGTGCTGACCGGCGGCGAGCTGCCGGCGCTGGTGATTCTCGACGCCGTGGCGCGCTACGTGCCGGGCGTGGTCGGCGACGAGCAGTCGGTGGCGGAGGATTCGTTCAGCCGCGGGCTGCTCGACTTTCCGCAGTTCACGCGGCCGGCGGAGTGTCGCGACGGCTTCAGCCGAGCGGCCGCTGCGCGTGCCCGACGTGCTGCTGTCGGGCAACCACGCCGGAGATCCGGCGCTGGCGGAAGCGGGAAGCGTTGATGCCGGACGCTCGACCGGCGGCCGGACCTGTTGGCCGACGCGACGTTGGACGATGAAGAACGAAGAGATATTGAAGGAGCTGCGACATGGGCGCGATTGAGCTGGTGGAGAAATCACAGCTGGCCGAGCGGCCGGCGATGAAGGCGGGCGACACCGTCAAGCGTCCACGTGAAGGTCCGCGAAGGGCGACAAGGAGCGCATTCAGATCTTCGAGGGCGTCGTGATCGGCCTGCACCGCGGCGGCACGCGCGCCTCGTTCACGGTGCGCAAGGTGTCGTTCGGCCAGGGTGTCGAACGGATCTTCCCGCTGCACTCGCCGACGATTCAGAAGGTCGAGGTCACGCGGTCGGCCAAGGTCCGGCGCGCGAAGCTGTACTACCTGCGCGAGCTCAAGGGCAAGGCGGCGAGGATGAAGGACAGTTCGAGTCAAGAACTAGAAAGTTTGAAGTCTGAAGTCTGAAGTCGAAGTCTGAAGCCAGCAGGAACGTGCCGACTTTCGCGCTTCGAGCTTCTGAGTACGCTCAAACTTCAGACTTCGAACTCAGACTTCCATGACTCGCGTCCCCGCCATGCGCACGCTCGAGAACGCGCTGCGCCGCGTCGGGTTCGTGCACGTGGCCGGCGTCGACGAAGTGGGGCGTGGCTGTCTCGCCGGTCCGGTCGTCGCGGCGGCGGTCGTTCTCCATCCCGATCGGCACATCGCCGGCGTGTGCGATTCGAAGCTGGTGCCAGCGGCGGAGCGCGAGCGGCTCTACGATCGGATCCTGCGGCACGCCGTCGCCTGGGCGGTGGCGGCCGCCGATCCGGCGGAAATCGATCGCATCAACATTCACCAGGCGTCGCTGCGCGCGATGCAGCGCGCGATCCTCTCGCTGGCGCCGCTGCCGGACGTCGTGCTCGTCGACGCGTTCCGCGTGCCCGAGATTCCGATGGCGCAGCGCGGCGTCCTGCACGGCGACCGCCGCTGCTCGGCGATTGCCGCCGCGTCGATCGTCGCGAAGGTCACGCGCGATCGGCAGATGCTCGAGCTGCACGGCCGCGATCCGCGCTACGGATTCGATCGCCACAAGGGTTACGCAACCGCCGACCATCTCGAGGCGGTGGCGCGCTTCGGCTACTCAGAAGTGCACCGCCGCTCGTTCCGGCCTCCGACGCTGTTTGATACCATTGATTGAATCCGCCAGTGCCCCTTGATCGCGCCGTCACGCTGCGCAACGCCGAGAAGCTGATCCGGCAAGGCAAGGTCGACGCCGCGATCGCGGAATTCGTGCGCATCGTCGAGGATCAGCCGCAGGACTGGGCCGCGAAGAACACGCTCGGCGACCTCTACCTGCGCGCCGGCCAGACCGACAAGGCGGTGCAGCAGTACGCCGAAATCGCGACCAACTTCGCCGACGAGGGCGCGGTCGCGAAAGCCGGCGCGCTCTACAAGAAGATCCTCAAGCTGAAGCCCGATCACGAGCACTCGCTGCTGCAACTCGCCGACATCCTCGGCCCGCAGAAGCTCTACGCCGACGCGCGCGCGCATCTCAACACGCTCATCGAGCTGCGCAAGGCCAAGGGCGATGTTCGCGGCGCGCTGCAGGCGAAGATCCGGCTCGGATCGCTCGACCCCGAGGACTACGACGGCCGCATGCAGGCGGTGAACGCGCGGATCGAAATGCGCGACGTCGGCGGCGCGCTCAGCGATCTCAAGGACATCGCCGGCGAGCTGGTCGAAAAGGCCGTCATCGCGAAGCGGTCGAGGCGCTGCGCGAAGCCGCCAAGCTGAACCCGGACGACGAAGAGATCCGCGAACGGCTGCTCGACGTCTACCTCGCCGCCGGCGATCTGGACCGCGCGCGCGAATGCGCGACGACGGTGGCGCAGTTCAAGACCGTCGCCGCGGCGCTCGACGCGCAAGGCAAGAGCGCCGAAGCGCTCGACACCCTGCGTCAGGCCGTCAGTCAGCACGACTATGACAACGCGCTGCGCGCCGAGGTCGCGCGCGCGCTGCTCGCGAAAGGCGATATCGCTGCCGCCAGCCAGTACCTCACCGTCGAGGCCGCCGGCGACGATCCCGAGCTGCTGCTGACGGTTGCCGACATGCGCCTGCGCGGCGACAGTCCCGAAGAGGGCATCGCCATCCTGCGCCGGATGCTCGAGCAGGATCCGTCGAAGCGCGAGCGGATCGCTCTGCTCGGTTGGACGATCGCCGAGTCGACGCCCGAGGCGGGGTTCCTGGTGATCGAGTTCGTCGCCGATCAAGCCGTCGCGCGCTCGGACTGGCCGGACGCCGCCGCCGTGCTGCAGGAATTCGTCACGCGCGTGCCGAACCACATTCCGGCGCTGATGCGCCTGGTCGAGATCTGCGTCGACGGCGGTCTCGAGGCGACGATGTTCAGCGCGCAGGCGCACCTCGCCGACGCCTACATCGCCGCCGGCGCCGCCGCCGAAGCCCGTTTCATCGCCGAAGATCTCGTCGCGCGCGAGCCGTGGGAGAAGGCGAACATCGAGCGCTTTCGCCGCGCGCTCGTGATGCTCGGCGAAACCAATCCCGACACCGTCATCGCCGCGCGACTGAGCGGCGAATCGCCGTTTACGAGCACCGATCTTTACGCCGATTTTCCGATCGAGGACGAGACGCCCGCCGACGACGGCGAGCCGGCCGAGGCGGGCGAGTCCGCCGAGATGGACAACCTGATGGCGTCGTTCGCGCGGGAGGAGGAAGAGCCGCCGACCAGGAAGCCGGCGCGTCACAAGCTGGAAGAAGGGCTGTTCGAGCTGAGCGTGAACGCCATCGATCTCGAGAGCATCCTCGGCGGCGACTTCGACGAAGCGCCGCCGCCTCCGCCGCGACGATCGTCCCCGCCCGCAGGCGGTGGGCGTGAAGACGTGGAAGTCGACATCTCGCTCGACGAGGTCGACCCGGACGCGTCCGCGCCGCCCGCACCGGCCGAGCCGGAACCGGCCGGCGATCTCGACACCGTCTTCGGCAACATGCGCCATCAGGCGGCGCGGCGCGCCAGCCTCGACGACGCGGACAAGGAATACAAGCGCGCGCTCGTGTTGCGCTCGCAGGGCGACATCGACGGCTGCATCGCCGCCCTGGAGAAAGCGGCGCACGCGCCGAAGCTGCGGTTTTCCGCGGCCTGGCTGATCGCGCGCCTCTACCGCGATCGCAACCTGATGCCGCAGACGCTCGAGTGGCTCGAGCGCGCGTCGCAGGCGCCCGCGCCGAACGAGAGCGACGGGCATCAACTCCTCTACGAGCTGGCCGACGCCCTCGAGAAAGCCGACGAGTCGGCGCGCGCGCTGGCCGTGCTCCTCGAACTGCAGTCCGAGGTCGGCACGTATCGCGACATCGATGAGCGGATCGATAGGCTGACCAAGGTTCAGGCTCGAGGGTAGAGTCCTGATCCGCCGTCTCGTCTACGTCGCATTCTTTCTCGAAGTCGGCCTGCTGCTCGTCGTCCTGCCGTGGTCCGGCTTCTGGGAGCACAATTACTTCGCCGTGCGCTGGCCGCCGCTGCAGGTGGTCCTGACCAACAACTTCGTCCGCGGCGCGGTCACCGGCCTCGGCCTGGTGAACCTGTTCGCGGGATTCGCCGACCTCTCGCGCGTATTCGCGGCGCGCGAGACGCGCCACGATGCGTCGCTGCACAACGGCAGCGGCCGCACGTGACGCGCTGCCTCGTCACCGATCGCCGCCGTCTCTGTCCCGACGCCGAATCGTTCGCCGCGGCTCGCGCGTGTCTGGTCGAGCAGGCGCGCCGCGCCGCTGCCGCCGGCATCGATCTCATCCAGGTTCGCGAACGCGATCTCGACAGCGCCGCGCTGGCGGCGCTGGTGGCGGAGGTCGTCGCCGTCACCCGTGGATCGCCGACGCGCGTGGTGGTGAACGATCGCATCGACGTCGCGCTCGCCGCCGGCGCCGCCGGCGTGCATCTGCGCGGTGATTCGGTGCCGGTCGCTGTTGCGCGGAAGCTACTGCCCGCGCCGCGGCTGGTCGGCCGATCGGTACACCGCGCGGCCGAGACGAGCGCCGCGGCCGGCGCGGACTACCTGATCGCGGGCACGGTATTCTCGTCGCCGTCCAAGTCGGGCCCGGTCGAACTGATCGGCATCGACGGCCTGCGCGCGATCGTCCGCGCCACAACTGTTCCGGTGCTGGCGATCGGCGGCATTACGCCGGATCGGATCGCCGCTGTGCTTGAGGCGGGCGCGGCGGGTATCGCCGCGATTGGTCTCTTCATTGACAGTCTGAAAACGGCTTCCTAACATAACTAGTGGCGTGTCTCCTCGAGAGTTACTCGCGGGCCGCCCGTTGTCGCGGCCCGAAAATCGTGGTCCAAGGCACGTTGTGGGTGTAGCCGACTTCTGCGGATACGGTCCGCTAGCTGGGTATTGTGATCGTCGTTCCCTAGGCACGTCATGTCTGCAGATCGGCCCTCCGGCGACTTCGGCGGCACGCTCCGCGCGGCGCGGGAGCGGCGCGGCGTGTCGCTGCGGCAGATCGCCAACGCCACCAAGATTTCCGTCGCCATCCTCGAGGGACTCGAGCGGAACGACATCTCAAGCTGCCGGCCGGTATCTTCGGCCGCGCGTTCGTGCGCTCATGCACGCGATCGAAGTCGGGCTCGATCCGGAAACGACGATTCAGGATTTCATCGCGCAGCTTCCCGCCGACTCGGTCACCGCCGGCCATCCCGCGTCGGCGCAGGTCGAAGATCACGAGGCGCACGAAAGCGATCGGCGGATGGCGACGACGTTCGTTCGCCTGATCGCGATCAGCGTGCCGATCGCAGCGGCTGTGGTCTGCTTCGGGTTGGCGGGACGCGATGGGACGCATCCCGAAGCCCCCGCCGCGCCGCTCGAAACCGCGGGACGGACCCCCGGTGCCGAACCATCGGTGCCATCGTCGTCGACACCGTCCTCCGTGCCGTCGCCGTCACCGGCATCGGCTCCATCGGTATCGTCGACTGCGTTCGCCCGCGTCGTCGCGCTGTCGACGCCGGCCGCACCTCCGCGTCGACGCCCGCCGTCCGCCGCCTCGCGTCTACGCCGCGGCTGCGCCGGCCGGCGACGACACCGGCGCCGGCTCCCAGTCCGTCAACGACGCCGCCGGTTCCGGCCGCAACGGACAGACTCACGGTCGGTCTCTCGGTCACCCGTCCGTGCTGGGTGACCGCCATCGTCGACGGGCAGCGGACGATTGACCGGTTGCTGCAGCCCGGCGAGAAGCAGACGATCGAGGTGCGGAGGGAAATCGCATTGACGAGCGGCCGGATGCGGCGGCCGTGACGTTGACGCTCAACGGCGCGGAGGCGAGATCGCTCGGCAAGGCGGACGACGTGGTCACCGTCCGGCTGAACCCGACCAACTACAGGAGCTACGTGGTGAACCGGTGAGCGGACCAACTCCACTGCTCGACCAGCTTCAAGCGCGGCGACGTCGCGCGCGACGTCCGCATGGAGGCGGCGGCCCGGCACGCTCGCGCCGCGGGCCGAAGAGCAGTTGCAGATTCTCGTGATGCTGCTCGAGGATCCCGACGCCGAGGTTCGGACGACGGCGGAGGAGAACGCTGAACAACATTCCGGAAGCCGCGTTGAAAGCGTTCCTCGCGCGCCCGGACGCGCCGCTCGGCCTGCGCGAATTCTTCGGCGATCGCGGCATCTTTCCCTGACGAGATGCCCGACATCACCGCCGAGATGATCGCCGAGGACCAGCCGCTCATCGAGGTGGACGAGCCTGGAGATCTCGTCGAAGAGGACGAGACGCGCGAGTCGGCAGACGCAGAAGCTCGCGAAGATGGGATTTTCGCAGCGGCTGAAGGCGGCGGTGAAGGGCTCGCGTGAAATGCGGGCGATGCTGATCCGCGATCCGAACAAGATGATTTCGGCGGCGGTGCTGAGCAGCCCGAAGCTGAGCGAGCCGGAGGTCGTCAGCTTCGCGAGGATGGCGAACCTGTCGGAGGAAATTCTCCGGATCATCGCCAACAACCGCGCGTGGACGAAGAATTACAACATCGTGCTCGGGCTGACCAGGAACCCGAAGACCCCGGTCGCGTTGGCGCTCAACTTTCTGCAGCGCCTGAGCGGCCGCGATCTGAATCAAGTCGCCGTCGATCGCAACGTCTCCGAAGCGCTGCGCATCGCCGCGCGCAAGAAGGTCGCGGCGAACCGGGCTGGCTCAGGCAAGTTTCTAGTTCTTCGTTTTCCGTTTCTTCTTCCCGCGCGTCCACTCCGAGCGCATCTGCGCGAGACCTTCCATGTAGACCGTGGCGCGCTCGCGCTCTTCCTCGCTCGCCATCGACTTCAGCAGGTCGAGCGCCTTGGCGAGATCGGCGTCAATCCTGTCGCGGGTCGTCGAAAAATACAGCCGGCGGATCTCGGCGAGCTTGTCGTCGGGCGAAAGCATTGGGAGTTTCATCGGCCGCGGGCTACCGATTGCGGCGCAGCGACGCGCGGAAGTCGTCGAACGGCGCGCGTGTTGAGGACGTCCGACGGCTGCAGCCAGGCGCGGCGGGCCATCAGCACGCCCCAGCGGAGGCAGCCGAACGCCGTGCTTCGCATGCGCGTCGGTCGAGATGCACCAGGCGCGCGCCGCGATCGCGCGCGAGCCTGGCGTGGACGTCGTTGAGGTCCAGCCGGTCGACCTGGCAGTTGATCTCGAACGCCACGCCGCGGCGGACGGCGGCGTCGACGACCGTTTCGACGTCGAACGGCGTAGGGCGCCCGCTGCAGGATCCGGCGTCCGGTCGGATGGCCGACGATGTCGACGTGCGGGTTCTCGATCGCGCGCAGCAGCCGGTCGGTCATCTGCTGGCGATCCTGGCTGAACGCGGAGTGCACCGGAGGCGATCGACGATGTCGAGCGCGGCGAGGCAGTCGTCGGCCAGATCGAGCGAGCCGTCGGACTTGATGTCGCACTCGATCCCGGCGAGCAGCCGGACGCCGATCCCTTCGCGGTCGATCGCGCGGATGCGCGCCGCGTGCTCGAGGGCGCGCCGTCTCGTCGAGGCCGTTGGCCATCGCCAGCGACTGGCTGTGGTCGGTGATGGCGATGTATTCGAGTCCCGCCTGCGCGCCGCCTCCGCCATCGTCCGGACGTCGTCTTTGCCGTCGGTCTCGGTGCTGTGCATGTGGAGATCGCCGCGCAGGTCGGCGCGATCGATCGAGCCGCGGCAGCGCATGCGCCTGCGGCCGCCTCGATCTCGCCGCGCATCTCGCGCAGCTCGGGCGGAATCCAGTCGAGGCCGAGCGCCGCGTAGACGTCTTCCTCGCGCTCGCCGGCGATCTTCGTTTCATGGCCTCCCGGCGCGATCGTGAAGAGCGCCGCACTCGTTCAGCTTGAAGCCGAGGCCGATCGCGCGATCCCGCAGCGCGATGTTGTGCGCCTTCGATCCGGTGAAGCTACTGCAGCGCCGCGCCGCGGCTGTCGGCGGCCACCAGGCGGAGGTCGGCCTGGAATCCGCCCTGGACCAGCACGCTCGACTTCGTTTCGCCGTGGCCGAGGACGCGTTCGACGAGCCGAAACTCGACGAAATCGTCCATCAGCGAGGGCGGCGCGCCGGACGCGAGCAGGATCGAGATCGCCGCAGGTGTCGCAGCCGCGCCGCAGGCTGCCGACCGGCTCGATGGTCGCGTCGGGCGCGCGCTCGCGCAGATGCTGAGACGATCGCGCCGCCGCGTCGTGCGCGTCGGGCAGCAGATGGCGGCCGGCGAAGCGCTTCCGCTCGTCCAGGGCTTTGAGGATGAGCGACTCCTTCTTCGCGCCCATCCCGTGCAGCGCGCGCACGCGTCCGTCTTTGCGCGGCGGCTTCGAGATCGTCGAGCGTCCGGATGCCGAGCTCGCGGTACAGCACCGCGACCGTCTTCGGTCCGACGCCCTGCAGATGCAGGAGATCGAGGATCGTCGGCGGGAACTCGGCGACCAGCTCGCGGTGATACGCGGTATCGCCGCGTCTCGGCTGATCTCGCGGATGCGCGACGGCGAGATCCTTGCCGATGCCCGGAATCTCGCGCAGCCCGGCCTCGTCGAGCCGCGCGAGATCATGCGGGTGGTTGCGCGGCGATGTCGGCGCCGTTGCGGTACGCGCGAATCTTGAACGGGTTCTCGTTCTTGATCTCGAGCAGATCGGCGGTCTCCCGCAGAAGGCGAGCAATCGCGGCGTTATCCAAGCCTGCAGACCTTCGGTCCTCGATGCGGTAGTCGAGCAGCCGCGCGCCGCCGTCGGCGAGCGCCGCGGCGATCGCCGGCGCGCGCTGCGGCGGGCCATAGCAGAACAGGCAGCCGCCGCCGCCGGCGCCGCAGACCTTGGCGGCCGTCGCGCCGGCCGCCGCGCGCCCGCGCGATCAGATCGTCGATCGTCGGCGTCGTGACGCCGGGCGCCAGGCGCTTCCGGTTGTCCCACTCGATCGCGATCTGCCGGCCGACCTCGTCCCAGTCGCCGCGCTGCGAGCGCCGTGCGCATCGCGACCGCCGGTGTCGCGGATCCGCTCGAAGCAGTCGAAGATGTGGCGGTCGCCGTCGATGTGCCGCTTGGTGATCTCCCAGTTGTTCGTGCCCGAGTTCCGCGGCGCGCCGGTGTAGGCGAGCACGATGCGCTGCTCGAGCTCGCGCGGGTCGACGTCGAGCGCGACCCGCTTGATGCCGTCGACGCGCAGCTCGATCGCGGCGATGCCGCCGTAGAGCGCCGGCCGGTAGTCCTGCACGCCGGTCGGCACGCGGATCGTCTGGCACTCGACGTTCATCGCGACCTGCAGCAGGTGCGTCGGCGATCGGTCGGCGCGCCGGTCCAGCGCGCCAGCGCGCCGCAGGCCGCGATCGTCAGCGCCGACGATCCGGCGATGCCGGCGCCCGCCGGCGATTCGCCGCGCGTGGTCAGCGTCGCGTTCTCGAGCCGGTAGTGCGCGCGCGAGCAGCGCCAGCAGCGGCAGCTCGCCGTCGCCGTCGAGCTCGGACCGATGCTGCTGGCGGTGACGATCGCGATCGGTGTCGATCGACCGCAGCTCGATGTCGCGGCCGTCGGTTCGCGACTCGATCTCGGCGTGCGCGCGCAGGCTGATCGCCGCGTTCAGCGTCGAGGCGCCGTCGTGGAAGAGATAGAGCGGCCAGATGTCGATGGTGCCGCCCGCGAGATCGATGCGGGTCGGCGCGGACGAACGATGCGCACCGACAGATTATAGCGGTGGGCTCGCACCTCTCGCGCCACTGAAGCCGGAGTCTGCCGTCCGCGTCCTCCGTGTCCTCCGGTGGAGATGTGATCACGTCCGCTAACCGTCGCGCAGCGACGTCATCGGATCGACTCGCGCGGCGCGGCGGGCGGGAATGAACGCGGTCACGCCGGCGACCAGTGCGAGCAGCAGGGGACCGATCGCGAACGTCAGCGGATCGCGCGCCGGGATGCCGAACACGAGCGTCGTCATGAAGCGCGCGAGGGCCAGCGCGCCTGCAAGGCCGACCGCGATCCCGACAGCCGTGACGGTCGCCGCCTGCCAGACCACCGACGCGACAGGATCTGCACCGGCCGCGCGCCGAGCGCCATGCGCACGCCGATCTCGCGGCGCCGCGACGCAGACGAGCTGCGACAGCACGCCGTAGAGGCCCATCGCCGGCGAGCACCAGCGCCGGTTGCGGCAAACATGCACCAGCAGGTTGCGTGTTCAGGCGCTGCTGCGACAACGATCCGGTGATCGATTCGGCGAGCGGAAGGACCGCGTAGACCGCGCGATTCGGCTCGATCTCCCGGAGCGCCGCGCGCACGGCGCCGATCGACGACCGCGCGTGCCGGATTGCGTGCGCATCAGGAAGAACGGTGTCCGGCCAGTACGGCGAGAAGCCGCACCAATAGATCAACGGATCCGGCGGCTGAAGGACGCCGCGTTCGCGCACGTCGCCGACGATCCCGATGATCTCGCCGCGAATCTCCTGGCGGCAGGCCTGGCGTGCGTGATCGCGTGGCCGATCGGATCCTCGCCGGGAAGAAACGATCGGCGAAGGCGCGCGTGACCAGCAGCTTGGTCGCGACGAGCTGCGGCGACTGGTTCGGTGCCGCAGGTCTCGCCCTGCAGGATCGGAATGTGGAGCGTCGAAAGTAGCCGGCGCTCACCGCGCGCGCTGCGTCGCAAACGTCTTTGTCGCCGTTGTCGCGTCCGACGATCTCGAACTCGCTGGGCGGGAAGTCAGCACCGCATCGGCAGCCATCTGGCTGAAGGCAGCCGATTCGACGCCCGGGATCGATTCGAGGCGATCGATCGTGCGCCTGGCGCTGCACCACCGCCTGAGCCATTCGCTGACCATTGCGCGCTCATCCGGAACGTCAGGACGTGATCGCGGCATCGAGCCCGGCGAGACACTCCTGCATGCGCACGAAGCTGCGGATCAGCAGGCCGGCGCCGACCAGCAGCACGATGGCGAGCGCGACTTGAGCGCCGACGAGGATCAAGCTGCAGCGCGTGACGTCCGCCGGCGTGTCCGCGCCCGCCGCGCGCCGAGCGCGTCGGCCGGATCGCGCCGCGTCGCCTGCAGCGCCGGCGTCAGCGCGAAGAGACAGCGTCGTCGTCACGCCAGTGACCAGCGTGGAAGCAGCACGAGGCGGACGTCGACATGAACGGTGGCTGCCGACGGCAGCGTTGTGGCCGCCGTGCGCAGCGCGGTCACGCCCCAGTTGGCGACGATCAGACCGAGCGCGGTGCCGGCGCACGCGAGCAGCAGACCTTCGCGGAGGAGTTGCGCGATGACCCGCCGGCGATCCGCGCCGAGCGCGAAGCGGATCGGCGACCTCGTGATCGCGCGCGCGCCGCGTCGGCGAGCAGCAGGCAGGCGACGTTCCCGCAGGCGGCGAGCAGGACAGCGCGACGGCGCTCGAGCAGGAACCACAAGCGATCGGCGGACGCCGGCGACCTGCTGTTCCTTCAGCGGCACGAGCGAGGCGCCCCATCCCTTGTCGGTGTCAGGAAACTGTTCGCCGAGGCGCGCCTGAACCGCATCGAGATCCTGACGCCCTTGATCGATCGTGACGCCGGGCTTCAGCCGGCCGACTGCGGTGTAGAACCGCGCGCGCCGCGCCTGCAGCAGGAGCCGGCAAACGCCTGCGTGGGCACCCAGATCTCCGTCGTAGCGGTCGGGTAGCGGAACGACGCCGGCATCACACCGACGATGCGTGTGGCTGGCGCCGCCGAGCACGAGCGGCCGGCCGATCGCCGACGGGTCGGCGTCGAGGCGCCTGCGCCAGAAGCTGTCGCTGACGACCGCCACTTGCGGTCCGCCGAAGACTTCTTCCTGCGGCGCCGGTGCACGGCCGAGGCGCGGCGCGACACCCAGCACCGAGAAAAATCGCGGCGACGTCCGCATCGCTTCGACGCGCTCGGGCAGCGCGCCGGTCGTATCGGTCATGTTCTCGAAGTAGCTGGCGGCGAGGCCGTCGAACGAGCGGTTGAGGCGGTTCCAGTCCTCGAGTCGTCCGGGCGCGACGAGCTGCGTCGCGCCGGCTCGCGCCATGTTCAGCTCGTAGACGGCCACCAGCCGACCGGCGTCGGGATACGGCAGCGGTTTCAGCAGGACCGCGTCCACGGCGGAGAAGATCGCGCTGTTCGCGCCGATGCCGAGCATCAGCGTCAGCACGACGGTGACGGCCAAACCTCGGCGATGGACCGAGCGATCGTGCGGCGGCGCGAAATTCGTGACATGGCAGCTATGTGATCGGCCTCAGCTGTCAGCTTTGCAGCATTCAGCTTTCGGCCCTGTTAGACGGTCGAGCCGTGGCGCGTTGTCTTGATAGAATTTCAGCCGATGTCGCCGACCGCGCTGCGCCGTCAGATCGGTCAGTTGCTCATCGCCGGCTTCAACGGCCATCAGATTCCGCCGGAGCTCCGCTCGCTCGCCAGGGAGTTCGGGCTCGGCGGCGTCATCTTCTTCGCCCGCAACGTCGCCGACCCCGAGCAGGTGGCTGAGGTCGCGTTCGACGCGTCGCGGCTGCGTGCCGGATCTGCCGCCGTGGGTGTCGGTCGATCAGGAGGGCGGACGTGTCGCGCGGCTCAAGGCGCCGTTCACCGAGTGGCCGCCGATGGCGACGCTCGGCCGCAGCGGCGACGTGCGGCTCGCCGAGCGCTTCGCGCGAGCGCTCGCCGTCCGAGCTGAAGGCGGTCGGCATCACGCTCGACTACGCGCCGGTCCTCGACATCCACACGAACCCGAAGAATCCGGTCATCGGCGATCGCGCGCTCGCCGACAAGGCCGAGGAAGTCGCGCGGCTCGGCGCGACCATCATCCGCACGCTGCAGGCGGAAGGCATCGCCGCCTGCGGCAAACATTTTCCCGGCCACGGCGACACGAGCGCCGATTCACACCTCGAGCTGCCGCTCGTCGAGCACTCCGCCCGACCGGCTGCGCGGCGGTCGAGTTCGTGCCGTTCAGGGCGGCGATCGAGGCCGGCGTCGCGTCGCATCATGACGGCGCACGTCCTCGTGCCGTCGCTCGACGAGCAGCGGCCCGGCGACGCTGTCGAAGCGCATCGTCACCGAGCTCCTGCGCGACGAGCTGAAGTTCGACGGCGTCATCTTCAGCGACGATCTCGAGATGAAGGCGGTCGCGCGCGACTATGCCGTGCCCGGCGCCGCAGTCCTGGCGATCGAGGCCGGCTGCGACGGCGCGCTGATCTGCAGCGGCGATCACGAGGCGCAGGCGGCGGCGCTCGAGGCGCTCGTGCACGCGGTCGAAGAGGAACGGCTGCCGCTCGCGCCGCGTCGAGGACGCGCTCACGCGCAGCAGCGCGCGAAGGAGCGCTTCCTCGCCGCGGCCGTCGCCGCCCGGCCGCTGACCGGCCGCGCCCGCATGCGGCGCTCGGCCGCGAAGAGCACCAGCGCCGTCGCCGCCGAGATGGCCCGCTTTCTGTGATGCTCAAGCCGCGCGCGCTGCAGCCAGGCGATCGCCTGGCCGTCGTCGCGCCCGCCAGCTCGTTCAGCTCGCGAGGAGTTCGACCGCGGCATCGAGGAGATTCGCCGGCTCGGCTTCGATGCCGGTCTACGACGAGCGCGTGTTCGACGCGACCGCGCTACGTCGCCGGTCCGGCGGCGGTGCGCGCCGCCGCCGTTCGCGACGCGCGTGGCGCGATCCGTCGATTGCCGGCGCTGATCGGCGTCCGCGGCGGCTACGGCAGCGCGCAGATTCTGCCGCTGCTCGAATCGTGAGGACGCGCGGCACGCCTGCAAGCCGTTCATCGGCTACAGCGATCTCACCGCCATGCTGACCTTCCTGACGACTCGGCTGCGGCATGGTCGCCTTTCACGGGCCGATGCTGGATCGCCGATTGTCGACGCGGCGCCGCCGGCTATGACCTCGAGTCCTTCTCGCACGCGCTGACGCGCGCGCGAGCCGATGGGCGAGCTCGTCGCCGCCGGACCTCGAGATCGATTCGGACGCGGTGAAGCGCAGCCGGCATGCTGCTCGGCGGCACGCTGACGCAGCTGCTGGCGTCGCTCGGCACGCCGTTCGCGTTCGCGCCGCCGCGGGCTTCGTGCTGTTTCTCGACGAAGTCGGGGAGCGGCCGTATCGGCTCGATCGCGATGGTCACGCAGCTGCGGCAGACGCGGCATTCTCGCGCGCGCGTCGGCGGTCGTCATCGGCGAGCTGCCGGGCTGCGACGAGCCGAACGGCGAATCTGACCGGCGCGCGCCGTGATGGCCGATCTCTTCAGCGGATTTTCCGGACCGGTGCTGATCGGCTTTCCTCCGGCCATACCGACCGGTCCGGCGATGACGCTGCCGTTCGGCGTCACGGCGCGCGTCGTCGGCGGCGGCCATCGGCCGCGGCTCATCATCGAGGAGTCCGCCGTTGCGTGAGCGACAAGATTCATCTGATCGGCGTCTGCGGCACGGCGATGGCGACGCTGGCGGCGATGTTGAAGCGCCAGCGGGCTCGACGTCCGCGGCTCGGATCAGGACGTCTATCCGCCGATGAGCGACTTTCTCGCCGCCGAGGGCATCCCGACGCTCGCCGGCTACCAGGCCGGAGCACATCACCGCGCGACCTCGATCTCGTCGTCGTCGGCAACGCGATCTCGCGCGGCAACCCGGAGCTCGAGGAAGTGCTCGACCGCAAGATCCGCTACTGCTCGCTGCCCGAGGCGATCCGCGAGCATTTCCTCTGGGGCGCGCGGTCGATCGTCGATCGCCGGCACGCACGGGAAGACGACCACGACGTCGCTGACCGGATGGCTGCTGACGCACGGCGGCGTCGATCCGAGCGTGCTGGTCGGCGGCATCGCGCGGAACTTCGGCGAGCAGGGATCGAGCTACCGGCATCGGCGCAGGGCCGCGAGTTCGTCATCGAGGGCGACGAGTACGACAGCGCCTTCTTCGACAAGACCGCGAAGTTCCTGAAGTATCTGCCCGACATCGCGGTGATCAACAACGTCGAATTCGATCACGCGGACATCTACGCCGGACCTCGACGCGGTGACGCTGGCGTTCCGGCGTCTGGTGAACCTGGTGCCGCGACGCGGACTGCTGCTGCTCGGCGCCGACAGCGCCGGGCGCGCGCGCGCTGACCGACGCCGCGCGTTCGCGCGTGCGAGACGTTCGGCACTGCGCGACGACGTCGACTGGCAGGCGCACGATCTCGAGTCGGCGGGCGCGGCGACGCGCGTTCACGGTCCGCCGCGGCGGCTCGCCGTTCGGCGTCTTCGAAGTGCCGCTGGTCGGCGCGCACAACGTCCGGAACGCGCTGGCCGCGATCGCGGTGGCGACCGAGGTCGGCATCAGCGCCGATCGGATCGCCGACGGGTTGCTGCGGTTCGCCGGGGTCAAGCGGCGGCTCGAGATCGTCGGCACCGCGGACGGCGTCACCGTCTACGACGATTTCGCGCATCATCCGACCGCGGTCGCCGAGACGCTCGCCGGCATGCGCGCCGCCAATCCGTCGGCGCGCATCTGGGCGGTGTTCGAGCCGCGTTCGGCGTCGTCGTGCCGGCGCGTCTTTCAGGACGACTTTGCCCGCGCCTTCGCCGGCGCCGACGAAGTGCTGATCGCGCCGGTGTTCCGATCGAAGCTGCCCGAGGCGGAGCGCCTGTCGATCCCGCAGCTCGTTCGCGATCTCAACGACCGCGGTCAACGGGCGCGCGAGGCCGCGTCGATCGACGACATCATCCAGGCGATCGCGCGCGAGCACCGGCCGGGCGATCTGGTCGTCCTCATGTCGAACGGCGGCTTCGGCGGGATCCACCAGAAGCTCCTGCAGGCGTTGGCGTGACTGTCCCGCGGATCGTCCCGGCCGGCGACTCGGCGCTGATCGTCGAGTTCGACGAGCGGATCGATCCCGTGGTCAATGCGCGAACCGTGGCGTTTGCCGATGCGATTCACGCCGCGAACATCCCCGGTGTCCGTGATGTGGCGCCGTCGTTCCGATCGGTCGCCGTCTACTTCGATCCGCTGCGCACGCGCTACGATGCGCTGATGGCGGCGCTCGAGGAGCACGCCGCACGGCCGGCCGCCGATGCCGCCGCCGATCGCGATCCGATTCGCATCCCGGTCTGCTACGGCGGCGAGCTCGGTCCCGATCTCGCCGAACGGTGGCCGCGTTCGCGAAAATGAGCGAGGCCGACGTCGTCGAGCTCCACGCGGCGACCACGTATCGCGTCTTCATGCTCGGTTTCGTCGCCGGCTTCGCGTCATGGGGATCGTCGACGATCGGATCGCCGTGCCGCGCCATTCGACGCCGCGCGTGCGCGTGCCGCTCGGAACCGTGGGCATCGCCGGCGTGCAGACCGGCATCTATCCGGCCGAAACGCCCGGCGGCTGGCAGCTGATCGGCCGCACGCCGGTGAAACCGTTCGACGCGTCGCGGCCCGAGCCGTTCCTGATGAAGGCCGGGGACGCCGGTGCGGTTCTACGCCATCGATCGGAGTGAATATGAAAGTCTAGCAATACGTAACTGAACGAAGTACAC
>ERZ1370068.8215-contig-7088_pt1 | contig 37753 bp, 61 predicted proteins | sample MGYA00561227_ERZ1370068 | MGnify/ENA primary metagenome ERZ1370068 (study PRJEB38410, sample SAMEA6850437) | metagenome | study: Metagenomic assessment of the ecological functions of the soil: analysis of the soil microbiota associated with the...
GATGTTCACTTCGTTCAGTTACGTGTTGCTAGATCGCCTCGTACCAGATCAGCGACCAGCGGCAACCCAGGCAATCACAGTGTCGAGAACCCAGGCCCGCGGAAAATCCGCGACCCCGGCGTAATTTCGAGATAAACAGCAAGAACCGATGCACGGCACATACTCGCCGAGCAGGACCAGATGGAACTTGTCGTAGCTGCCGACGATCTGGCCGCTTGATCGAGGACGGCCATGCTGTTCCAGATCTCCTTCCAATCACCGTTCGGCGAGTCCGTGCGCAGCACGCCCGTGATCAGCAGGCCGCGCTCCGGCGCGGCTGGCGGCGAGCGGCCATGCGCGCCATCCGGGAAGCAGCTCGAGGGAACACGGCTCCGCAGTCTCCGACCAGATCACATCTGTGATCTTGTCGTAGCCGGGCGTCTCCCAGTCAGGCGCAGATGCCGATCGAGGACCTCGGCACCACGGTTGGCCGAAGCTTTCTCCGTCGGCGCAACATTGGCTTGCACGAGTCGCAGCCGAGCGTCGGGCACCATGGCGACACTGGCACCGGAAAGCCAGAATCGACCCGCCGATCCAGATCGCGAGCAGAAGCGCCAATCCGCCGGCGATGCGGACGACCGCGTGGATGGCGTGCCGCGCACCGTCGCGTCCTCTGCCGATCGGCGGCCACTCAATCCACAAGCAGTGCCGGCAGGGCGGCGGCGATGACTGGTGACAAGGCTCAGACCCCGGGCGCCGACCAATGCGGCAAATTGGTTCATCGCGTCGGAAAATCCCCAGCAGGTGCCGACGAGGGTTCCACGGGAAACCCGTGAGGACCCAGCCCCGCAGCCACTCGAACAGCGTCCAGCAGACCGCCAGGACGAGAACGCGTGCCGGACCTGCCGGCCACAGCATTCTCGCGCCAGCCCGACGGCGAGCGCGGGAAGGCAGCGAGCAACGCCGAGAGCCTGCCGACGGCCCCGACAATCGCAAGGGCAGCAACCAGCCGAAGGCCGAGGAAACCGACAGCAACGCGTTGGCGACCCAATAGATTCCGGCGACGAAGTAGCCCCACGCGAAGAACCAGCCGAGAGCAATCGCGGCCAGCGGCCGTGGCGTGCGGTCCACCAGCAGCACCAGCCCGGAGAAGCTGAGGATGAGCACAGGCAACGCATACACCGGCGGCAATGCCGCGGCGCTAAGCGCGCCAGCAGCAGTGCGATGCCCCGGCAGACGCCACGGCGACTGTCGATCGAGCCAGGCGCCGGGGCTCCTGAACTGGCGGACGATCCCGGGGCAGCCGCGCCTGCCGCATCGTGGCTGACGGGGCGCTAGCCGGGGGTTCCGCCATCCTCGCCTGCCGATCGTTGCGGAAGGTTGCGGACTCGCAGCCGCCGAACCGGCGGGGGTCGGCCTCGACGATCTCGAATACGATGCCCGAGGGATGGGCGACTGACTCTCCACGCGTCGGAACATGGCCGGTCAGGAGTGCAAACCAGGCCCCCAGCGTGTCGATGTCTGTTCGCGTTACTCGTCCGACAAGACCGGCCCGACGCGGCGCTCGAGCACCTCCGATCGTCGTGCGGGCATCGGCGAATCAGGCTGCCATCCGGCCGCGCCAGCCATCTTCGGACCCTGTTCCACATCGTGCTCGTCTTCGATCTCGCCGAGCGATTTCCTCGACAACGTCCTCGATGGTCGTGAGCCCGTCGATGCCGCCGAACTCGTCGATCACCAGGCGCCATGTGGATGCGCGCCAGCCGCATTTGCAGCAGCAGATCGAGCGCACGCATCGACGGCGCGACGAACAGCACCTCGCGCAGGATCGATTTCAGATCGAACGGGCGATCGCCCGTGAGACAGGTGAGCACGTCCTTGATGTGGACCATGCCGATCACGTCATCAAGCGTCTCGCGATAGACCGGCAGTCGCGAGTGGCCCTTCGTGCTCATGGCCGACACGAGCGCCGTGAGCTCGATATCGACGAGCACACCGGCAATATCGGCGCGCGGCACCATCACGTCGTAAGCGGTCAGGTTGCGCAGCCGCAGAGATATTGCGGAAGAAGCGTGCTCTCGTCCTCGGTGATCGGAGCGTCGACCTCGGTTTCGCGTCTCCTCGATCAGCTCTTCGATGGTCTCGCGCAGCGTGTCGCCGTTGCGGCCGCGGCGCAGGGCTCTGAGCCAGTTCTTCGAGACCTTGCAGCGGTGACGATCCGCCGGCGCCCTCGCTGCGCGATGGTCCAGGGTTGGCGACGACTCGTTCATTGGGGGCGCTCAGACGCTGACGCCGCGCGCCGTCCCGCGCGGACGGCATAAAGGGATTGGCGACGCCGAGCCGGGCCAGAGATCGATCTCGAGCGCTTCCATCGCATCGGCTTCTCTGTCGGACTCGTGGACATGGCCCAGCAGATGCAGGATTCCGTGGATGACCAGATGAAGGGAATGGTCCGCTATGCTCTTCCCTGTGCCGCGGCCTCTGCCGCCACGGTTTCCCGCGCCAGCACGACGTCGCCGAGAATGACGAGCTCGCCGCGCGCCCGCCGCCGCCCGTCACTGGCGTCGCCAGAATGATAGCACGTTCGTCGGCTTGTCGATGCCCCGGTAGTCGCGGATTCAAACGCCGCACCTCGTCGTCGTCGGCCAAACACGATCGCCAATTCGTTGCAGGACCCTTTTCGGCGGTCGGTCCGCTTGCGATGACGTCGAGCGCGGTCCGGGCCGCCCTGCGGACATGATCGGCGGCCTTCGGCCAGGTGCGGCGCCAAGCCAGGGTCCAGAATTCTAACGGCAATGTCGAACTCTACGGCCATCGCACCCATTATCCGGCACACCGGATATTCAGATTCACGGCTTCGGCTCATCCGTCTGCTGTTTGCTGCGGTCGCGCTCGTCATAGGCGCGAACGATCCGGCCGACCAACGCATGGCGCACGACGTCGGCGTCTGTGAAGCCAGATGAAGCTGGTGCCCTCGACCGCGTCCCAATACGTCGATGGCATCGCGCAACCCGGAGCGAACACCGGCGGGCAGGTCGATCTGGCTCAGGTCGCCGGTCACGACCATGCGCGAATTCTCGCCCAGACGAGTCAGCAGCATCTTCATCTGCACGGGCGTGGTGTTTTGCGCCTCATCCACGATCACGAAGCTGTTCGACAGCGTGCGGCCGCGCATGAAGGCGAGCGGCGCGACCTCGATCTCGCCATGTCGACAGGCGCTTCATCACCTGTTCAGCCGGCGGCATATCGTAGAGCGCGTCGTCAGAGGCTGGCCGCAGATGGGGTCGATCTTCTCGCGCAGATCGCCCGGGAGGAAACCGGAGTCGCTCGCCGGCCTCGACCGCCGGTCGCGACAGCACGATCGATCGACGGTGCCCCTTCGCCAGCATCGCGACGGCAACGCGCGACGGCGAGATACGGTCTTGCCTGCCGGCCGGCCCCAGCGGCGCCGATATGTCGCTGTCGCGCAAGGGCCCTAGATAGGCGGCCTGCACCGGCGATGCTGCGCGCGATACACCAGTCACGCCGCTGCGCTGCTGCACCGCCCGGTGCCGTCCTGGCCGGGACGGTCGAACGGAGTTGCCGTCGCCGCCATCAGGGCTCCGCGCCATGCGCAGCACCGCGTCGACGTCTGTTGCCCGGTCGGCTGGATTGGCCATACTTCGGCCGCTGATAGGGCGTGTTCCAGGGCATGCGCGCGCCCGCGTCGACGGTTCCGACGCGGACCGGAAGATCGCCAGCTGGACGCCGCGCGCGACACCACGGGTAACGCCGAGCTGCTGTTCCCAGTGCCCGCGCCGGGTTCTCGGTCGTACTCAGCGCGAACAACGCATCCGTGCAAAGAGCTTCGGTTGTCGTCGGAACTCCAGGTCGGGCCGCCGGAGCCACCGATAGCGACGGAGGCTGGCTCACGCGCGCCTCATGCCGGCCGAGGCGGGGAGCCGGGGCAAGTTCGCGTCCGCGTCGTCAGCGGCGCGGCATCCCGTCCAGACCGCGTTCGGCTGGGCCGACGCGGATCTCGACCTCGGCGGCGCGCACCCAGAAGGCAGATGCGCTGCTACGCAGACCGGCTGCAGATATGGCGAGCGGCTCCGTTACGAGGCTGCGCAATGCGCCTTGCCGACCAGCTCCGGTCGAGCAAGAACGGGCATGAGTGCAGCCGACCGGCAGCCCCAGTGTGATCGATGCGATCCTGTTGTGCACGCAGCAACGCCTGGAGCGGTCGAGCCCCTCTCGGGACTTCACGGGCTCGGGGACCTGGTTCCGACGCATGGCCGCCGCCGGCATGCCCAGTGCCGGGGGCTATGATCGAAGGAACAGGCCAAGCGAGGCACAGCCGATATCGTCACGATCCAGTCGCAAGTCGTCGCACTGGAAGTCCGGACTGCGATCTTCGCCAGGATGGCCAGACGATGAAATCCGACGCAGCGCAATATCGCCGCGCCAGCGCAGTCAGGCGATGGTCCGCCGATAGATCATCCGGCCCGTGTGACTGTCGGTTCATCGCCGCCAGGACGCGGTGCCACGGTACCCGGCCATGTACTTCGGCGGATCGGAGATGCGGCATCAACAAAGCCGGAACAGCGGCGTGGGCTCATCAGATGGTTCATCACGTCCATGTATCGCGTGGGTGCGAGGTGGTGCCAGCGGTCGCTGCAGGCCGGCGATCTCAGCCAGATGGCGGATGAGCCGCCAGACCCATTCCGTCGGGCCGATCCGGCCGTCCCGGAATGGACACGCGGCGCGCCCGCATGATGGCATTCACGTTCTGACCCAACAGGGTGATCTCGCGCGCGCCGCGCCTCAACCAGGCGTCGCGCCTCGGCCGCCGACGTCGTCGACACTGCGCGGGAACTCGGCACCGCGCGTATGGCACGACGCAGAACGATGCAGAACTTGTCGCAGCCCTCCTGCCACAGTCAGGAAGCCGCGATGCCCTGCGGGCGCGGCCCGCATCGGGCAGGTGGTCGAACTCCGGACTCACGGGAATTCAGTGTCGAGAATGCCGACCCCGCGCCCGGCTGGCGCGGCGGCGCGGAACGGCGCGCCACCATTTCGGGAAGGCGGTGATAGGTCTGCGGACCGACGATCGACATGGGGCGCTCTGCCGCATGATCTCCTCGCCCTCGGCCTGGGCCACGCAGCCGGCGGCGGCGATGATCAGCGGCATCGGCGCCCAGCGTGGCCTGACGGCGCGCGTTTCGCCATAGCCCGCAGTCGTGCCGCGAGGTTCCGGCCCGAACGCCTTCGCCGGCGCACGCCTTCCACCGCGGGTTGTGGCGGTGTTTCGGGAGATCACGCCATGACCGGCACCATCAGGCGCTGTCAGCCCGTGACGCGCAGCGAGCGGCACGGGACATCCGCCATCGCGCGCGGAGTCGCAGGACGTTCATCTGGCGACGCCCGTAGGTCTTACGATGAAGAGTTCCTTCCGCCAAGGTCGTGTTTCACATGCCCCAGCGGCGGGCTGCACGGCGGCGTTCACTGCCTCTTCGGGTTCGCGTCCGAACGCGGGCGTGGGAGTCTAGCATCCCCGCGGCGCACTAAGTGTACTTCTTTGCCGCTGCCGGCACCGCCGCGCACGCGCTTCTCGGCGGCGTCTCGCCGACCGGCTAGCGGCGACGGCCACGCCTTCGGCGACCGCCCGCTGGCAATGCTCGCTGAGGGCCTTGCGGGAAGGAGCTGGGCAAGCGTGACCGGGGGATGAAACTCGATGGCCACGGTGATGCGGCCGAGTCCGACCATGCCGTAAATGATCGAGCAACTCCATATCGCCGTACCATGCCAAGAAGTGGCCGCAGCGACCGGCCGATCGGCATCCCATTCAGGCGCACATAGGCCAGTGATACCGGCTGAATCGTCAAGCGGCGGCGGCTCCGGGCCTGCCGCGTTTCCGCCTTGCGCTCGGCGACGCCGAACAGCGCGCTCCGGAAAGGCAGCGTCCGGTTGCCGTCGTTGCTCGTCCCCTCGGGGAACAGGATCAGGTTGTCGCCCGCATCGAGCCGCACTCGCAAGCTGATCCCGCTGTTGGTGGGTCGTCGTTCGCCGCTGGCGGTCGATAAACACCAGTCCGTTGCGAAGCTTCGGCCAGGTACCCGAAGACCGGCCAGTCCGCGACCTCGGCCTTGGCGATGAAACTGCCCGTGATGATCGAACCGAGCACGCTGATATCGAGATAGGAGGTATGATTGCAGACGAACAGCGTCGCCGCGTCGTCGACGCATAGTTCCGCGGATTTCGATGTGAATATCGAGCAGCCAGCAGCAAAGGCGCGGTGATAGGCCATCGGAATGATGCTGAGCAGGCTGCGGATCTTGAATGTCAGGGCAATTCCGCCTACGGCCATGGTCGCAACGCTACGAGAAGCACGTAGCTCGCAAGCCGCCACGCCGCGCGATAGGGCGAACCCAGCGTCAGGTCATAGACGGGCTGCGCCGGAATCGGCGACCGCCTCACCGGCCCGGACATCGCCGCAGCGGCCGTCATCCGCGTGTCGCCTCTTTGTCCGACGCCTCGTCCCGCGTGTAGTGCCGATAGTAACGACCCGTCACCCAATCGGTCTTGACGACGATACAGACATCGGTGGTGTGAAACTGCGGATCCACGACGGCGCCGTCGCCGACGAACGCCCCCAGGCGCAGATAGCCCTTGATGAGCGGGAGGCATCCCGTCGAGCGCGACCTTGTGATCGAGATCCGTCCGCCGGAAGCTTGCGCATGTCAACATAGCGATGCGGCAGCGCGCGCGCGCCAGTTCCGGCGGCGCCAGATGGACGTGATAAAGATAGGATAAGGGTATCGCGAGTTTGTCCGTATCGACGTCAGGCGGCTGGCGCAGCCGAACATCAGCGTCGATGCCGTGATACAGCACGTAGTCTGGCGATGCCACGCCACAGCATCTGTGCGACTGCGCGCGATCGATGGTCGCGGGCCGACGCAGGAGCGGCCGAGCTCGAGGATCTCGCCGGGATGGGCCTGCAACTTCGAGGATGTCGAACTCGTCCGCCGAGGTAGAACCGGCCTGGCTGTGGCAGCAGCCGACCTGCGGAGCAAACGGTAGGTGCCGACGACGCCGCTACGCCGACGCCATGACGATGGTCGATGACCAGGAGGTGATCACCAGTGCCGATCGAACGCGTCAGAAATCGCGTCGCGCGGCCGCCATTTCGGGCTGTCGGCGCGGCCGCCATCTCCTCGTAAACACGCGATAGCGCAACGCCTGAGCGGCTTCGATCTCGGCGTCGGATTCGGCCAGTCGAAGCTCGAAATTACCGGCCCGGATGGCGACAGGACGGGTCTCGTCGTTATGAGCGACGACCATTTCCGGATTCTGTCGGTTGTTTGCTCTCTTGGACGAGGTCTCGTCAGATCGGCACTGCATAGAGTTCCATCCGGTGGTCGACCAGGCGATAGCCGAGCTTCTCTGCGACCTTGCGCTGCAGCTGTTCGATCTGCTCGTCGCGGAATTCGATCCACGCGGCCGGATTGCATGTCGATCAGGTGATCGTGATGGATTCCTCAGGGGCCTCTTCGTAGCGCGAGCGGCCGTCGCGGAAATCATGCCGCTCCAGGATGCTCGCTTCTTCGAACAGGACGCACCGTGCGGTAGACCGGTCGCAATGCTGATGTGCGGATCGATCTTCGTTGCCGCGCCGATAGACCTGTTCGACATCCGGATGGTCCGTGGCATCCGACAGCACGCGCGCGATGACTCGCCGCTGCTCGGTCAATCTTCAGGCCCTTGTCGAGGCAGATGCGCTCGATCCGCGATGGCGTGCTCATGATTCAGGACCCGTTGCATCAACAATCAAACGCTTGCCGCGCGCAGCGAGCCATGATCGACGCCGACGCGGTAGGGCTGCTCTGCCGACCCCGGGGAGGCTCAGCCGACATCCGGCGGGACCGGCACCATTCTGATAGGCCGATGCCCTATAGCCCCTAGGTGAGACAGCTGCGCCGATGACAGCCGGCGTCTGCAAGTCGATTCTGCTGCCCAGTCGTCAGCGTGGCGCGCGTCGTTTGAGCGCCGACTTCAGCGCTCCCGCTGATCCGAGCGCGCGGGCCAGTGAGCCGCGGCCGTTTCCGTCCCAGCGGTGTGCGCGCGGTAGTAGGAAGGCCGACGCCCAGATCTGACGAACCGAGTTTCCGTAGAAGGCGCGGGCAGCCGCGTTGTCCTCGGCGACCTCGAGCAGCAGGCGCTGGCAGCCGGCACGCGCTCAATCGGTCGGACAACCCATGCCAGCAACCGGCCGGCAACGCCGCGACGGCGGGACTCTCGGCAGGACGCCCAGCGTCAATATCTCCGCCTCCGCCCCGACGGCAAGGAGCGAGCACGAGTCCCAGCGGGTTGATCTCCGATCATGCGCCAGGGCGCCGAAACTCCGGGCATGGCCAGGAGCTCGGCGATGGCCCGCCTCGTTCGAGCGCGGTGTCGAAACAGCCCGCATGCAGGGCGGCGGCGACGCAGCCAGGTCGAACGGCCCGATCGGCTGCAGCACTACATTCATCGGGTCGCCGCTCATCGATTCGATGCGGCGGTGTTCGATGCGACCGCGATAGCGGGCGGAAGCCGCAGCTCCGGTGCACGCAAGTAGAGCGGCGTCGTCGGCAAGCCTGTTCCGTTCGGCGACCGATCGCGCCGCCATTGCGCCACCCAGCAGGCATCCGGCGGGGCCGTTGACCGCCGAATACGCGACATCAGGACTGGCGGCATCGAGGTGCGATACGGACGACGGGCGATGCCATCGCCAGCAAGGAATGAATGAACCGGAAGCCAGGCGATGCAGGACTGCATCCAGGCGACGAGATCGCTGGCGACGCTGACCGCCGCGCTCCGAGAAAACTCCTGGACGAACACGTCGCCGCGCTTCAGGTCCAGGAGCACCAGAAGCCTGCGGTTGGCACGCTCCATTGCAGGCAACCGCCTCCGCGACCGCAGCAGCAATGTTGTGACGCCCGACGACCGGGATGGCGGCAGCGAGCGCCGATGCCGCGGGCCGCCGCCAGCCGATGCGGATGCCTGTGAATGCGCACGGGGCCGACGGTCACGGCGACGGCGTTGAGCGCCCTGAACTGACGTCTCCCGCCTCGGCCAGCGGTCTCGGCGAGCATGGGCATCAGGGCCTCGGCGTGGCCGCGCGCCATTTCCCGATAGCGGCGCGCGACAACGGCGTCCGCGCCGCCACAAGGCGGTCGAGCATGCCGCACCGGACTTATCCAGCGCGAGGATCTGTTTCGGATGCCGCCATCGTCAACGCTCAGAGCGGCCGCGGCCAGGCATTGCGACGGTTCGCGATCATGCTGGGTGTAAGGTGAACCGCCTGTGCCGCCCGAGAGCCGCCTATGGACCTCATCGAGATTCGCCGCCATCGTACGACGTCGTCATCGACCTTGCCTACGCGTCACTCCGCCAACGTGACGGGGGCGCCGATCTATCGACAGGCACGCTGCTATCTGCACCGCGACGCTGCCGCCTGCTCACTGCCAAAGCCATCAGCACTGGCGGCGCCGCTCGGCTATCGTCTGAAGATCTTCCGACGCCTTCCGGCCGAGCGAAGCGCAGGTGGATCCTGTGGAAACGGTTTCCCCAGCCGCGGACTTCGCCGATCCGCTCAGGGGTTCGCCGCACTCGCGCGGTGCGCGCCGTCGATCTCACGCTGGTGGACACGCGCGGCGCGGAGCTGGAAATGGGCACCGGCTTTCGATGACCTCACCGAGCGCGCCTATCACGCCTGCCTGAATGTCTCAGCTGCGGCCGCAGCGCAACCAGCGCCATCCTGCTCGGCCTGATGACGGCCGCCGGCTGGGACTTCTATCACAGCGAAAGTGGTGGCATTATCAGTTGTTCGACGCCCGCGCGCTATCCGCTCTATTCCGATTCGGCCCTGAAGGCGAGGGTTGCTGTAGCGGAGGTGCTGGGTCCTCGTCACAGGATCTTGCAGGTCTCGTCGAATTCGAGCCGGGGGCGCGCGGTCGCATCCGCTGCCCATCGCCATAGCCGAGGTTGCACAGGAAGTTCGATTTGACGCGGCCATCGGCGAAGAACTCGGCGTCGACTTTGGCGTTGTCAGATCCCGACATCGGCCCGCAATCGAGGCCGACGGCGCGCGCGCGATGATGAAATAGGCACCTTGCAAGCGAGCCGTTGCGGAAGGCGTTGGTGCGGATGAGGTCTCATCCTTGCCGGCGAACCAGCTGCGTCGCATCGGCATAGGGATGCAGGCGGGGCAAAAATTCGTAGAACTGCAGATCGTAGCCAACTGATCCGCGCGGTCGCCGGCGCCTTCATCGTCTGTTCGACGGCGTTGGTATCCAGGAGCGCCGGCTTCAGTCGCTCGCTGGCCACCTCGCGCGACTTCACGAACACGACCGCATCGGACTGCAATTGGCACTCGGTCGGCGCCATTCGGGCCAGATCGTACGCCGCCTGCAGCACGACATCGCTGACGGGGGTCGCCGGTCCAGGAACGGTGCGTGCGCGCCTGCCGGAAGATCTGGTCAAGCGCAGCGTCGTTGATGATCTTGGTCATGCCGCCGCCGCCCCCTCGTCATCCCATCGCGTTCGGTATCGATACCCAACCCCTTGCCCGCCACCCCCATCGGGCGCGGCAAAGTGCGCGCTACTGAACGGCGCGCACCTCCATCACTTCCGGGACGTAAGTGCTTCGGCATGTTCTCGATGCCCATCCGCCAAGGTAGCCGTCGAACTCGGACAGCCGGAGCAGGAGCCCTGGAGATGGACATAATACGATCCCGCGCTCGAAGCCGCGGAAGACGATGTCGCCGCCGTCTGGGCCACCGCCGGGCGCACGCGCGTGTCGAGTCAACTCCCTGATTTGCAGGGACGATCTCGTCGTCCTCTGCAGCCTCTTCCGTGGCCGCCACCGCTTCGGAGAGCACGGGACGGTCGGCGATGAAGTGTTCCATGATGATGCCGAGACAGGGCCGGTTTCCGAAGCTCCCACTGCCTTGTCGGCACGCTTTGGTTACCGTGATGAAATCACCGCCGAGGAAGACCCCGGTCACGCCCTCGACCTGGAACAGACGTTCAGCCAGAGGCGACCGCCGCGCCGACTCCGGATTGGGCATGTCGACCAGGCGCACCCGTCTACGACCGTCGCTGTCCCGGCGGGAACTTGAGGTTGCGGGATTGGGCGTCCCTTCCGTCTGGATGGATACATACCGAATTCTCTGGCGCCGACCGCCACGCGAGCGAGTGACTGGAAGATGGGTTTATACAACCGCGCCATGTTCAACAACAACGGCATGCATTCCAAAGCACAGAAACCGCTATTTCTCTGGCGGGTTAGGGGATTGTTTTCATTATGAATGCCGACCCTGACCTCGCCACCCCTTCCGCGGTTCATCGACGGCGACCCGGTGGCGGCGAGCGGCTGCTGGCGGCGACAGCGCGCGATCTGGCCCGGACATGCGAGGAGCCGTCATCGGCGAGCTTTGCCAGCGACTCCTCGCGCGTCCGGACTTCCCTCTATCGCGACCGTTCCTCAGCGTTCGCGCGCTGGCACCCTGCAAAGTCGCCACCATCGGTTACCAATGGCGGCGCGGCGACGCGCCCAGAGCGAGAGCCACCGCGCGAGCACGGCATCGATCGCCAGGACGGTCTATCTGCTGCAGCCCGATCAAGCTGATCCAGCGACGGCGCCTCCGCGGCGCTGCCGCCCGCGGCTCGCCCGGACCCTGCCACCGCCGCGCTGGACCGCTGCCGGATCCTTGGCAGATTTGGCGGCCGAGGCGCGTCTCTGATCATGGCTGACCGTGGCCGTCTGCGGTTCAGTTCACGGCGCGTGAACGCCGCTCAGCATCGCGACCGACCCGCCCGCGGCTTTTCGGATGCCGAGATCGCGCGGTTCGAGAACCTGACCCCACTGCTCGCCCTCGTCCTCGAAGTGAAGGAGACGCAACGTTTCGCCTCGACTCCTGCTCGATACCTATCTGGGTCATGACGCCGGGCGCCGCGTCCTCGGCGGCCTCGTTCAGCGGGGCGATGGCATAACCTTTGGCGGCCGCGCTCTGGTACTGCGATCTGCGCAGCTTCACGGCGACGACCGAGACGTTGCCGCGCGACCAGATCATCGCGCTTCTGAACGACTACTTCGCCTGCATGGTAGCGGCGGTCCATCGCCACGGCGGCGAGGTCCTGAAGTTCATCGGCGATGCGATGCTGGCGATCTTCCGATCGCCGATGACCTCGACCGCGACCGCGCCTGCCTGGCTGCGCTCGCTGCCGCGGAAGACGCCCTTGCCGCGCTCGACGATCTCAACGAGCGTCGGCGGGCAGAGGGCAAAGCCGTCCTCGAGGCCGACATCGCCCTCCACAGCGGTGCCGTCATGTATGGCAATATCGGGGCGCCCGACCGGCTGGATTTCACCGCCATCGGAACGGCGGTGAATCTGTGACCGGCTCGAGCGGATGTCCGAAGAGCTGGGACAGCGGCTGCTGGCTTCGGCGCGCTTCGCGTCGCCGTGCGGCTCGAAGCTGGTCTCGGTTGAGCACTACCGCCTGCGCGGATTTTCCCAGCCGCAGGAGATCTTCGCCCTGCCGCCGCCGGCCGCCGGCCTGGCGCGCGGCCGCGCGCGTCGCCTCGTGATACCCGTCGGCGGCGCCTCCCGCCGACCGTGATCCGATTCAGGCGATCGTGTCGACGTCCTCCATGGACAGGTGGCCAGGCACGATCGTCACCGGCACGCGCAGCTTGCCGACGAACTTGCTGGTGAGCGCCGACACCAGCGGCCCGGGGCCACGCGGCCCGGTCGCCGCACCGAGCACGAGGATTGAGATGGTCGGCTCCTCGTCGATCAGTTTCAGGAGTTCGTCGCGACGCGCGCCCTCGCGCACGTAGAGGACCGGCATGGCGGCCGACTGCTTCTGCACGTCGCCGGCGATCTTCTGCAGGGCCTGCTCGGCCTCCCTGGCGCGCCTCCTCGCGCATCAGCTCGCCGACCCCCGACCATTGCTGAAAATCGGCCGCTTCGATCACGTAGAGCAGCGCCACGCGTCCGCCGGTCTTCTTGGCGCGGGCGCAGGCATAGCGGAGCGCGACCTTGAGTTCGGGCGACTCGTCGACGACGACCAGGAAGACTCGCCCCGACGATGGCGGCGGAGCCTCCGGACGCACGGTGGAATCGGCGGGCTTTTCGGTCATGCGGATCCCTCCCGTCAGATCTTCCGGAATACCAGATGAGCGGCCCAACCCAGGAGCAGCGCCCCAGCGATCGCGCATAGACCGTAGGCGGCCGCCTGATCATGCGCGCGTCGTAGATCCAGGCGTCAGCGCCGCCCTTGCTGACCTGCAGCACGGCCGAATTTCCGGTAACCATCTCGCCGCCGTTGAAGAGCATTACCGTGACTTCGTAGTTGCCGGTCGGCACATTGGCCGGGAAGTGTACGCGGCCGCTGAAGAGCGGCCTGTTGTCGAGCGTGATGTTCGCGACGTCTGCCTGGTAGAGTCCCATGGATTTCTTGACTCGGACCAAGGCATCGGCGAACGGCACGACATCTGAGGCGCCGGCCTCATCCGCGGGAGCCTGCTTCAGGTGATCGACGCCAATCTCGAGGGTTCGCCTGGACTTTGGGCGACACCACCTCGTCGAGCGGCTTGCTGCTGGCCACGGCGTAGAAGGTGGGAACGCCCTGAGAAATCGACACGATCCGTATTCAGCCAGATGCCGGCGATCCGTTCCTGCGGCGCACGGCATAGGCCGCCCGCGGACCGCGGAAAACGACGACGACGTCGCCCGGCCCCTGCTTCACGCCGTAGATGAAGACGTCGGTTCCCGCGAAGCCGGTCGTGATGGCGATCCGGTGGTCCATGATCGCCGAGGAACAGGTCGTCCGCGCGCGCGCCCGTGCCAAGCGAGAGCAACAGCACCGCGAGGCAGCCGACGCGCAGCAATATCCGCGGAGCCGCGCTCATTGCCCGCCCCCGACGAGCGCGATGGAGTACAGTTCCGCCGGAGTCACGATCAGCTCGGATGAGAGCCGCAGGCCCAGCATCAGGACGAGCACCGCCAGCAGCACCCGCACATACTCCGCCGGCAGGCGGGCGCCGACGCGGCCGCCGATCTGGGCTCCCGATGACGCCTCCGACCAACAGAATGGAGGCGAGGACGACATCGACCGTGTGGTTCTGCACCGCCTGCAGGAAGGTGACGTTGGCGGTCACGAAGATGGTCTGGAACAGCGAGGTGCCGACGACGATGCGGGTCGGCATGCCCAACAGGTAGATCATGGCCGGCACCATCGAGAAAGCGCGCCGCCGACGCCCATGATCGCCGCCAGCACGCCGATCAGGAAGCCGAGGCCGAGGGGCAGCAGCGCGCTGATGTAGAGCCGCGAGCGACGGAAGCGCATCTTCAGCGGCAGGCCGTGCACCCAGGTGTGCTGATGCAGCTTGCGCGGCGCGCCACCGCGGCGGCGCAGCCGCAGGATCGCGCGCAGGCTTTCAACCAGCATGAGGGCGCCGACGCTCGTCAACAGGAAGACGTAGGCGAGGTTGATGACCAAGGTCGATCTGGCCGATCCGTTTCAGGATGCCGAACAGCACCACGCCCACGGTGGAGCCGATGAAGCCGCCGGCCAGCAACACCGACCCCATCTTGAAGTCGACATTGTCCCTGCTCCAATGGGCGAGCAGTCCCGAGACCGAGGAGCCTACGACCTGATTGGCCTGGGTCGCCACCGCGATCGCCGGCGGCACATGCATGAAGATGAGGATGGGCGTGAGCAGGAACCCGCCGCCGACGCCAAACATGCCCGAGAGGAAACCGACAGCGGTGCCGATGCCCAGCAACAGGATCACGTTCAAGGAGATCTCGGCGATCGGCAGGTAGATCTGCATGGCCGAGACCTCAGTCGGGCAGGTTCATCGGGCGGCTCGCGCGCGCTTCTTGTTGAGCGGGACCGCCGCGCCGGCGGCAGTTCCCGTGGCTAACTTACACGCCGAATTTCCGCGTGGAAAGCTCCCAACGGCTATTTCGTGAGGATGTCCATGATCTCGTACATCTGGCGCGCGCGCGCAGCAGGAAGAAGCCCTGCGCGGCCAGGTGACCTCGGCATGACCTGGCTGTCGGGCGCGCCGTTCACGACGACCCAGGGATGCAGCCCGGACGCCTGGGACAGGTTCTCGATCATGTTGGCCCACACGGTCTGCAGCCCGCGCTCCTTCAGCACGGAATCGAAGTCCTTGCCGAGCTCGCAGCAGCAGCGCATAGGCGTAGAGCTCGCCCTTGGTGCGGTAGAAGCGGTCGTCGGCCTGGAAGTCGATCCAGTCGCCGGAATGCTGCTCGATCTGCTGCTCGAGGGCGGCCGAGGTCGAGCCGACGTCCTTCGCGATGCGGTCGAGCGTGGCGAGCAGGTTGTCCGACCGCCGGTCGAACGCCGCCGGTGCCGGCTGCCACGCGTTTGTTGTAGCTGAGCAGCGCCGCTTCGGCCGCCTTGTATTGCTGCGGCGACGTTGCGGTCGGGAAGATCGAGATGCTGATGTTCCAGACCCAGACGTCGCTGGCGTAGTTGAGCGAGCTGCGCGCCTGCTCGAGGTCGGGATCGGCCTGGCTGGAGCCGCGGGCGCGGCCGATCTGATCGGTCATTTCCAGCGTGAAGCGCCGCAGCGCCTGGATGATACCCTCCTGGTAGTTCGGCATGTTGTCGAGGACGGCGCCCGGCAGGAACCAGGGATGGTTGGCCGGCCAGGAATGCTGGCGCGCCTCGCGATTGATGAGGGCGGCGGCCATGCGCAACCGCGCGGCTGGCATTCGGCTCGACCTGCGCGGGAGCGAAATTGGGGTCGTCATCGACGTTGTTAATGATGAGCGCGCCGACGGGGTAGTAGAGCAGGATCACGAGCAGGAAGGCCGCCAGCACCCAAAGCACGATGCGGCGGCGTCTTCCGCCTGCGCCGAAGGACGGCAGGAAACGCCAGCGCCGGCGCGGCTGGTCTTCGAGGGTGAGATTGTCGTCCATGGGGCGCAGGGTCCGAGAAGGCTGTCTACTAGGTGATCCCGCGGATGGCCCAGCGCAAGGGCCGCGCGGCCATCAGGGGCGCAGGAAGCCGACGATGTCCTCGACCTCGCGCAGGATGGGGGCGGCGATGGCGCGCGCGCGCTCGGCGCCATCGCGCAGGACGGCATCGATCTCCGCGGGGTCGTTCATCAGGCGCTTCATCTCGTTGCCGACCTGACCGACGGTGGCGACGGCGAGGTCGGTCAGGACCTGCTTGAAGAAGGAGAACTCGCGGCCCTCGAACTCCGTCACCACCTCCTTCAGCGACTTGTCGGAGAGCGCGGCATAGATACCCAGGAGGTTGAAGGCCTCCGGACGCTCGGCCTCCTTGGCCGGGTCGGGCGCGCCCTCGGGGCGTGAGGGCGGTCGGGGCCCGGCAGCGGGTGCGGATCGGTCTTGGCCTTGCGGATCTTGAGGGCGACGGCGTCGGCATCGTCGGTCATGTTGATGCGGCTGTAGTCGGAGGTATCCGACTTGCTCATCTTCTTGCTGCCGTCGCGCAGGGACATGACGCGGGTGGCGGCGCCGAAGATCTGCGGCTCCGGCAAGGGAAGAAGGTCACGCCGAAGTCGTTGTTGAACTTCTGCGCGATGTCGCGCGCCAGCTCGAGATGCTGTTTCTGGTCCTCGCCCACGGGCACGTGGGTGGCCTTGTAGAGCAGGATGTCGGCGGCCATCAGGACCGGATAGACGTAGAGCCCGACCGAGGAGTTCTCGCGGTGCTTGCCGGCCTTCTCCTTGAACTGGGTCATGCGGTCGAGCCAGCCGACGCGGGCGACGCAGTTGAAGATCCAGGCGAGCTGCGAATGGGCGGGCACCTGGCTCTGGTTGAAGACGATGTGCTTGCGGGCGTCGATGCCGGCCGGCGAGATAGCCGGCCGCCACCTCGCGCGTCTGCGCGCGCAACAGCTGCGGGTCCTGCCAGGCGGTGATGGCGTGCTGATCGACGATGCAATAGATGCAGTCGAACTTGTCCTGCAGCCGCACCCAGTTCCGGATGGCGCCGAGATAGTTGCCGAGATGGAGGTTCTTGGTGGGCTGGACGCCCGAGAAGATGCGGTTCATGGAAGGTGTGGACCCCTCGTCTTTGCGGTTACGCGAGGGTTGGGATCCCTCGCCGATGGCCGGCAGTTATCGCGACATCGGTCATGGCGGTCAAGCCGCCGGGCGGCGTCCGCGCAGGAGATCGCGGAATTCGGTGGCGCTGGCGCCGCCGGTGAGCAGAGCGAGCGCGCCGAAGACGATCAGGCCGGCGAGCACGAGGATCATGATGGCGGCGGCCTGGAGATAAAGGCGGCCGGCGAGCAGCGGCGCCAGCGGCCAGTACGCGATGGCCCAAACTGCGAAGCCCATGAGAAGGCTGCTGATGAGGATGCGGGGCAGGCGGGCGCGCAGGTGGGGGTCGAGGACGAGATGGCCGCGTTTGTGCAGCGTCCAGCTGAGCATGGCAATGTTGAGCCAAGACGCGAGGATGGTGCCGAAGGGCGATGCCGGCGAAGGCCATGGCGGCAACGCCGGTGGCGGTCATGACGTAGAACAGCACGACGCTGAGGATGGTGTTCACGATCATGCTGATGACGGCGTAGCGGAACGGCGTGGCGGTGTCCTCGCGGGCGTAGTAGGCGGGCGTGAGGGCCTTCACCAACACGAAAGCCGGCAGGCCGGCGCCGTAAATGCCGAGGGCGATGGCGGTGGCGAGGCTGTCCTGGGCGGTGAAGTTGCCATGCTGGAACAGCACGCTGACGATCTGGTACGGAATCGCGATGAGAGCAACGGCAGCGGGCATGGTGAGCAGCAACACCAGTTCGATGCCGCGGTTGAGCGTGGCCATGGCGGCGGCGTCTTCGCCGGCCCGCAGATGGCGCGACAGCACCGGGCAGCAGCACCACGCCGGCGGCCGACCCAACGACCGCCAGGGGGAACTGGTAGATGCGATCGGCGTAGTAGAGATAGGAGACGGCGCCGTCCTGCCAGGACGCGATCTGCGTGCCGATCACAAGGTTGATCTGCATCACGCCAGAGCCGATGATTCCCGGCAGCATCAGGCGGAAGAGCTGGCGCACCTCGGGGTCAGGCGCGGCCGCGGCAGGTGCAGGTCCATGCCGGCACGGTGGCAGGCGATCACCATCCACAGGAACTGGCCGACGCCGGCCACGGTCATTGCCCAGGCCAGGGCATAGGCGACATCCTCGAACGGGAGCGCGAAGGGCACCACGATCGCCAGCGCGATGATCATCACCACGTTGAGCAGGATGGGCGCCGCCGCCGCGTGCATGAACTGGTGCAGCGAGTTCAGGATGCCGCCCTGGAGCGCCGTCAGCGACATGAACAGCAGGTAGGGGAACGTGACCTGCGTCAGCAGCACGCTGAGCGCAAACTTCGGGGATCGTCGGCGTAGCCGCCGGCCAAGAGATACATGAGCCAGGGCATGCCGGCCTGGGCGATGAAGGTGAAGACCAGCAGGACGGTCGTCATCACGGACATCACCTGCTCGGCGAAGCGGCGGGCCGACTCGCTGCCCTCGCCCTCGAGGCGGCGGGCGTATTGCGGCACGAAGGCGGCGTTGAACGCGCCCTCGGCGAAGAGGCTGCGGAACAGGTTCGGAAAGCGCTGGGAGACGAAGAAGGCGTCGGCCGCCAGCCCGGTGCCGAGCGCGTGGGCGATCAGGATGTCGCGGATGAAACCGAGCACCCGGCTCGCCAGCGTGTAGCTGCCGACGGTGAAGATGGAGCCGATGAGATTCATGGTCCGCGCTGTCTAGCCTCTAATCGGGGCGTTGCAAAGGCGGCAGGGCGGGAGACGGACGACAGACGACCGCGGACGTCCGTCGTCGGTCTTCTCGTTTCCGGGCGATCGACCCCCTCTCCGGCGGGGAGATCGACTCGCGAAACTCACAATTCAACCTTACGCATAGGTCAGGAATTGCGACCCATTTTCTGAGTCTGGAGGGAACAACCCCGTGGAAGTTGACGAGGCCGGTCCCGAAGGCGAGCGGGAGCGGGGGCGGTCAGCGCCCATTCGTGGCGGGCCGATACACGGTGTCAAAGATCGACCAGCGGGGCTCGAATGGCGATACGAACATAATAAGAACAAAACTTGAAAAGTCAATCAGGTCCGAGCGGAATCGCGCGGCGCGGCGGGTATCAATGCACCCTGGCCGATCTCCGCGCTTGCGCCGCCCGGTAAACGGCGATGCTGGGGGCGGTTCATCATGGCCCACAGCTTCGATATCGCATCGGTGTCTTCGGCGAAGGTGCGGCAAATACATGCGCACTGGGAGCAGGTGCGCGGTGCGCGACTGATGCCGGCACGCGCCGACATCGATCCTTCCGCCATCAAGCCGCTGCTGCCGAACATCGTGATCGCCGAGGTGTTCCACGACCCGTTGCGGGTGCGCTATCGGCTGGTCGGCACCGCCGTGGTGGAGCATTCGCGCTTCGACTACACCGGCAAGTGGCTGCACGAGGTGGATTTCCGGGGAACCGCAGGACTGGATCGCCGTCTACGAAGTGTTCGTGTGGGAGAAGCGGCCGTTGTTCGGCCATTCGGAGATTCTGTTCGAGGACAATGTGCGGCCACCCCAGCGCTACGAGTTCTGCATGCTGCCGCTCTCCGCCGACGGCGCGACCGTGACCGGCATGCTCTCGCTCGAGGACTACGGCGCGCTCTCGGCGCTGGACCGCGGGCGGGTGGGGAAGGTGCGCGCTAAGGTGCCGCCGCGCGCGTGACCCGGCGGCGGCGCTACGCCGTTCCGACGAGGATGTCCTGGCCGATGGTGACGGCGTCCGCCGTGTTCAGGGTGGCGACGACGAGGTCGAAGGTCGTGTCGCCGTTGGTGTCGACACGGACCTCGACGGTCGACCCCTTGTCGGTGATGCTGACATGCCCCTACTGGGCGGCTTCGATCTCGATCGGGGCGGCGACGGCAGGGGCGGGCGACGAAGGCTCCAGCGCCTGCAAGAGCCGCGCGCGGATGGATTTGACGCGGGGTCGGCGGCGATCTTCAGGCCGTAGAGGTCCTTCACATAGAACACGTCGACGGCGCGCTGGCCGAAGGTGGAGATCTTGGCGCTCGAGATCTGCAGCTTCAGTTCGGTCAACGCACTGGTGAGGCGGTAGAGCAGGCCGGGGCGGTCGCGGCCGTTCACTTCGATGACGGTGTGGGTGGCCGACGCGTTGTTGTCGATGAGGACGCGCGGCACCACCGGGAAGACGTCGAAGCGGCTCTTGTAGGCCTGGAAGCGCTCGTCGAGATCGGGCAGCGGGCGACCGCCGAGGGTCTGCTCGACGATGACGGAGAGGCGCGCCAGGCGGTCGGGGCGCTCGAACGGGCCGCCCTCGGCGTCCTGCACCCAGAAGGTATCGAGGGCCATACCGTTGGTGAGGGTGAAGATGCGGGCGTCCACGATGTTGCCGCCGGCGGCGGCGATGGCGCCGGCCAGCAAGGAAAACAGGCCGTGGCGATCGGGCGTGTAGATCGTGACTTCCGTGACGGCGCGCCAGCGATCGACGAGGGTTTCCAGAGAGAGATCCTGCTCGCGCGCCTCGGCCGTGCGCACCAGGCGGGCGTGGCGGACGAGCGATGCGGTGTCGAACGAGAGCCAGTAGGAGGCGACGCCGCGGGCGAGATGGGTGTCGATGTCTTCGGCATTCCAGTCCGTCAACTCGGCGCGCAGGGCGGCGCTGGCGGCGGCGGCGCGCGAGTCGCGGCCTTCGCTGACGAGGCCGCCGGAGAGCTGTTCCTCGGCGCGGTGATAGAGATCGCGCAGCAGCTGGGCCTTCCAGCCGTTCCAGGTCTTCGGGCCGACGGCGCGGATGTCGGCGACCGTCAGCACCAGCAGCAGGCGCAGGCGCTCCGGCGACTGCACGAGGGCGGTGAAATCGGCCACCGTCTGGGGATCGTCGATGTCGCGCTGGAATGCGGTCTTGCTCATGAGCAGGTGGTAGCGCACCAGCCACTCGACCGTCTCGGTCTCCTCGGCGCTGAGGCCGAGGCGCGGGCAGAGCCGCTGCGCCACTTCGGCCCCCAACTCCGAGTGGTCGCCGCCGCGACCCTTGGCGATATCGTGCAGCATGACCGCGAGATAGAGCACACGGCGCGACAGCACCTGATGCACGACGCGGCTGGCGATCGGCGCCTCCTCGGCCAGCTCGCCCGCCTCGATGCGGTGCAGGATGCCGATGGCGAAGAGGTGTGCTCGTCGACCGTGTAGTGATGGTACATGTCGTACTGCATCTGCGCGACGACGCGGCCGAAATCGGGCACGAAGCGGCCGAACACGCCGGCCTCCGAGAGGCGGCGCAGGCCGCCTTCGGGATCCTTCGTCGAGGTCAGCATCTCCAGGAACAGGCGGTTGGCCTCGGGGTCGGCGCGCAGGTCGCGATCGACCAGGCGGAGATTCTGGGTGATCAGCCGCAAGCTGGCCGGATGGATGTCGAGGCCGTGGCGCTGGGCCACTTCGAACAAGCGGAGCATGTCGAGCGGGCGCTCGGCGAGCGCCTGCCCCGCGGCCAGGGCGAGCCGACCGCCGTCGACGCGGAAGCCCTCGATCTCCTGGCGGAAGATGCGGAAATCGGGCAGCCGGAAGACCGACTTGCGGTTCTCCGCCTCGAGGGCGGCGCAGAAGATGCGGGTGAGGTCACCGACGTTCTTGGCGGTCAGGAAGTAGTGCTTCATCAGCCGCTCGACGCCGCGGGTGCCGGCGTGATCGGTGTAGCCCAGGCGCTGCGCCAGCTCGGGCTGGAGATCGAAGCTCAGGCGCTCCTCCGGCCGGCCCGCGAGATCGTGGAGGCCGACGCGCACCGACCACAGGAAGGCCTCGGCCTTGTCGAAGGTGGCGGCCTCGGCGGCGGTGAACACGCCGCGCTCGACCAACGTCGCGACGTCATCGGCTTCGTAGAGATACTTGGCGATCCAGAAGAGGGCGTGGAGATCGCGCAGGCCGCCCTTGCCCTCCTTGATGTTGGGCTCGAGGACATAGCGCGAGACGCCCATGCGGCGGTGGCGCTCGTCGCGCTCGGCCAGCTTGGCCTCGACGAACGCGCGGCCGGTGCCGGCGACGACCTCCTTGGCGTAGCGCCGGCGGAGCTCCTGATAGAGCTCCTGGTCGCCGCAGAGGTAGCGGGCCTCCAGGAGGTTGGTGCGGATGGTCATGTCCGCCTTGGCCTGACGGATGCAGTCATCGACCGAGCGGGTGGCGTGGCCGACCTTCAGGCCGAGGTCCCAGAGGTGATAGAGGACGTACTCCACCACCTGCTCGCCATGGGGGTGAGCTTGTAGGGCAGCAGGAACAGGAGGTCGACGTCGGAATGGGGCGCCAACTCGCCCCGCCCATAGCCGCCGACGGCCACCAGCGCCAGCCGTTCGGCCGCCGAGGGATTAGCCAATGGGTAAGCATGAGTCGTGGTAAAATCATGCAGCGTGCGCAGGAGCTGATCGATGAGGAAGCTCGACTCGCGGACGGCCTGGCGGCCGTCGGCGGCGCCTTCCGAAACGGCGGCGGACCTCCGCCCGGCCGTCGGCGAGCGCGGATTTCAGCTCCGCCAGGACGGCCGCGCGCTCATCCGGCCGCCGATCGCCCGCCGCGACGGCGTCCAGCCGGCCGGCGAGGGCGCGGCGATCGATGATGGCGCGCTGGTCGCGGATGTTCTCCATGAAGCGCTTCGGCTCCTCAGCCCATCACGGCGGCCCCAGGAATAACGAGAGCGTGGCCGCCGCGCCAGGAAATGTGGGGGCGGACTCGGACGATGGCCGGTTTCGTTTGGTGATCCAGTTTACCAATCTACATCGACCCCATTATCGCCCGGAACTCAGGTCCAACCGAGGAGAATCAAGCCCGCCTGGCCGCCATCGGCGCCAAGAAGGCGGCATTATGGCACAAACCCCGGTGTTTTGGGGAAGAACCTGGATTTCCGGCCGCGAACCGGCCAAAATCCGGCAGCAACCCGTGGAATCGACCATGAAAACCCCGATCTTAATAATGATTTCCGCTTTCCTAATGGCCGGCTGCACTGGCAATCATGAGCGCCGCCAGCACGCCATGCAGCGCCCGCTGCAAACCCGGTGGTCACCAGCTTTTCGGGAAGTGAGCAGGATACTGTGCAAGTGCAGGTCTCCGATCCGCAGCCAGTAACCCAGTGGAACTGGCCGCACCGGACGGCCGCGTCTTCCTCGCCGGCCGGATCGACCGCGAGCGACTGACCCGACCAGGACGGCTGCTACTATGGCCAGCCGACTGTCGGCTTTGGGGTCGGCGGCGGCAGCAGTGGTTGCTGCTGGGGCGGTGGCGGGTGGGCGTCGGCATCGGCTTCGGCTTCCCGCTCGGCGACGCTCGTCGAGCCCGACTATGGCCCGCGGGCGTGGTCAGCACCGCCCTCGATCCATGTCCCCGATATGGCCGCCTATCGGGCGCAGTGGCAGCAGTGGAAGGTGCGCATCTATCTCGGCGAAGGCGCCGAGCGCCCGCATGATCGAGGTGGCGGCGCCGGCGCCGAGGCGGGATAGCGGTCTGGCGGAAGCGTCGGGCCGGCGGCTACTCGTCCGCCAGCCGCGCCAGGGCCGGGCCGTCGACGCGCAGACTGATCACGTTGTCCCAGGGACGGGCGCCAAGCTTCGCATAGAAGGCGAGGGCGGCGGCATCGTCGCGGGCGGTGTTCCAATTGATCCGGCTGCAGCCGCGGCTCGCCGCCAGGCGCGACCGCGCGCATGAGCGCCCGCCCGACGCCGCGCGAGCGATCGCCGGCGCTCACGAAGATGTCCTTCAGGAACAGGGCCGGCGTGCAGCGGGCGGCGGAAACAGCATGGAGGCGAAGGCGAAGCCCAGCAGCCGGCCGCCGGCCTCGGCGACCAGCAGGTCGACGCGTGGCCTCCGGCGCGAAGGCATGGCGCTGCAGGGCGGCGACGATCTCCGCGCCTCGGCCGGGCGCGGCCGCCGGCCCGTCATAGTGCGCCTCCATCTCGCGGAAGAGCGCCGCCAGCGCGGGGAGATCGGCCGCCGTCGCCGGACGTGTCGTGATGGTCATGCTCGGTTTTCCCGCCGCCGTCCGCTGGTGAGAGAGTCCGGTCCCATGCCCAGAGGAGGCATTGTTGGAGGCACTGTTGTCGCAATCCCGGCGGCCTCGCAAGTCCGTCCACTGTCGTCTGCGTCGGCGGCGCCAACATGGATATAAAGTGCCGCATCGCCGGGAAGACCGTGATGGGCAGCTCCAACCTCGGCGCGACGATCTCTCTCGCCCGGCGGCGTCGCCCGGAACGTCGCCCATAACCTGGCGCGCGACTTGGGCGTCGGCGCGGCGCTCGTCAGCGCTGTCGGGCGCGACGCGTTCGGCCGGCAGATCCTGGCCGCAACCGCGGCGGCGGGCGTGGACATGGACGGCGTCCTAGCGCGTTACCGGCACGAGCGGCAGCTACAACGCGGTGCTCGACGCCAAGGGCGAGGCTCATTCTCGGCGTGGCGGCGATGGCCGTGCTCGAGCAGCTGACGCCGCGCCGGTTGTCGGCCCAGCGCGCGGCTGGCGGCCGCCGATCTCATCGTCGCCGACAGCAACCCGCCGATCGATACGCTGGATTGGCTGATCGACTTCGCCGCCGCGCGGGGCGTGAACCTGGCGCTCGAGACGGTATCGGTGCCGAAGGGCGGCTGGCTCGGGGCGCCTGCTGGCAAGCGGGCGGCCGCTGTTCGCGCTGTTCTGCAACCGGGGCGGAGGCGACGGCGCTGACGGGCCGATCGGACCTCCCGGCGGCGGCGCGCCGGCTGCACGAGCGGGGCGTGCGGCATGTGCATCGGGCTCGGCTGGCGCGGGATGTTCATCTCGACGATCGGCAGCGGCGCGTCGTCCCGGCATTCCTGCGCGGGTGGTCGACGTGACCGGCGCCGGCGATGCGGCGGTTGCGGGAACATTGTACGGACTATTGCGCGGCCGTGATCTGGCGACGGCAGCCGCCTGGCCAAGGCGGCGGCGGCGCTGACCTTGGCCTGCGACCAGTCGGTGAGCCCGAAACTCACGGCGCGGGCGATCCGTGCTAGGTTGGGTTGAGCGGACCATGAACGAATTCCTGACATCGCGCCGGAGGTTGCAGCTGCTCTCGCCGAACGGCGGGCGGTGGTGAAGCGCTGGAATCGACCATCATCGCCCATGGCATGCCCTATCCGCGCAACCTCGAGATGGCGCGGACGGTCGAGGGATCGTGCGCGCTGGCGGCGCGGTGCCGGCGACCATCGCCGTCCATCGGCGGGCGGCTGAAGGTTGGCCTCGCCGCGGCAGAGCTGGAACTGCTGGCCCGCGCCACGGACGTGGCCAAGGCGAGCACGCGCGACCTCGCCTATCCGGTGGCGACGCGAGCGCGCGGCGCCACCACCGTTGCCGCCACCATGCGCATCGCCGCGCCGGCGAGCATTCGCGTCTTCGCGACAGGCGGAATCGGCGGCGTGCATCGCGGGCGGAGGCGAGCTTGACGTCTCGGCGGACCTGACGGAGCTGGCGAGGACGGATGCTCGTGGTGGTCTCGGCCGGAGTCAAATCGATCCTCGATATCGCCGCCACGCTCGAGCAACTGAGACTCTGTCGGTGCCGGTCGTCGTTTACCGCGCCGAGCGAGTTTCCCGCGTTCTATTCGCGCCAGAGCGGCCACTGGGCGCTCGCTGCGGCTCGACAGCGCGCGGAGACATCGCGCGGATGATGCGGGCGAAGTGGTCGCTAGGGATCGCCGGCGGCATCGGCATCGCCAACCTGATCCCGGCGGCGAACGAGATACCGGCGGCGACGATCGAGCGGGCGATCGATGAAGCAGTACGCTGGTGATCGCGGCGCGCGGGATCGTGGGGAAAGACGCGACACCCTTCATGCTGGCGAAGGTGAACGAGATCAATGGCGGCGGCAGCCTGAAGGCCAACATCGCCCTGGTCGGAGAACAACGCGCGGCTGGCGGCGGATCGCGGTGGCCTATGCGCTGCTCACGGGGCCGTAGCGCGTCTCCTGCGATCTGTGCACCCCAGTGCCGATTGCTGCGGATCTCAATCGAATCTGTTCGCAATCTCCGCATCGCGTGAGGGCAGGTGCCGGATCGAGAAATACCAACCGCGGCGCTCGCAATTCCACCGATCACCGCGGCAACGTGATGAAAATGAACATGGCTGAGGCGGCACGGGCCCGGGAAACGGCGAGAAAACGACTTCGAGACCCCGGATAGGAAACTAGGCGATCAAGATGGTGAGCGAAGTCATAGTAATCTCAATTTGCGATATGCGCCGCCAACGCGACAATATGACGGCGGCACAGGCGGCGTGAAGCCAGACAGTCGATGGCACTATCAGACCGAGAGTAGAGCAGTGCATCGGCACTCTCGACGAGACCCCGCCCACCCAACTGGAAGTGCAGTGTCGATTAGAAACGTTGCCGACGTCCGGACTGCCAGAGCCATGCCAAACCAGGGCACCGCGTAAGCGACAATGATGCGCGCGAGCCGGCCCCCGATCTGTTGTCGAACTGAACATAGCGGATAAAGTTACCACTCACAGTGCACCCCCCAGGCAGTCGGCTATAGCGGAATCCTGCGATTGACGGTCTGCCTTATCTTGCTTTCGCGGCGCCCGCAGGCTGCGTTTATTGATTTGCGGCGCGCTCGCGTAGGTTGGAGCGACGCACGACCGCCGGGAGACTTCGTTAACCAATGGCTGAAGAGTTCTACCGCATCCGCCAGGCCTGCCGCCCTCGCGTGTTCGCCGCCCGAGGTCAACGCCATGAAGGCGGCAGCACGGCGCGCGGGCGAGGACGTCATCGACCTCGGCGCGGCAACCCGGACGCGGCCGCCGCCCCAGCACGTCATCACAAGCTGATCGGAACGCTGAAGAACCCGCGCGTCCACGGCTATTCCAGCCTCGCGCGGCATTGCCCGGCCTCGCGCAAGGCCCAGGCGGCGCTACTACGCGCGCCGCTTCAACGTCGAGCTCGATCCCGAGAGCGAGATCATCGTCACGCTGGGCTCCGAAGGAGGGCCTCGCCAATCTCGGCCCAGGCCATCACCTGCGCCGGGCGACACCGTGCTGGTGCCCAACCCCAGCTATCCGATCCATCCCTACGGCTTCATCATCGCCGGCGGCTCGGTGCGCCACATCGCGGTGCCGGGCAGCACCTCGCTCGACGAGTTCCTGCCGGCGCTCGAGCGGGCCGATGCAGCACGCGGTGCCCAAGCCGACTCGCGCTGGTGCTGAACTATCCGTCCAACCCGACGGCGCAGGTCGTCGATCTCGACTTCTATGGCGCGATCGTCGATTTCTGCAGACGCCAGGACATCTGGATCCTGTCCGACCTCGCCTATGCCGAGATCTATTTCGACGGCGTGCCGCCGCCGTCGGTGCTGCAGGTGCCGGGGGCGCGCGACATCGCCGTCGAGTTCACCTCGATGAGCAAGACCTACTCGATGGCGGGCTGGCGCATCGGCTTCGCCGCCGGCAACAAGACGCTGATCGCCGCGCTGACCCGCATCAAGTCGTACCTCGACTACGGCGCCTTCACGCCGATCCAGGTGGCGGCGACGGCGGCGCTGAACGGGCCGCAGGATCTGCATCGCCGAGATGCGCCAACGCTACAAGCGCCGCCGCGACGTGCTGATCGAGGGCTTGGCTCGCAGGTTGGATGGAATCGCTGTCATCGCCGAAGGCCTGACGTGTTCGCATGGGCGCTGATCCTCGAGCGCTTTCGGCAATCCTCGGCAGCGTGGAATTTCTCAGCTGCTTGCTGAGCGACCCAAGGTGGCGGTGGCCCGGGCCTCGGCTTCGCGGAATACGGCGAGGGGCTAGCGCGCATCGCCCTGGTCGAGAACCGCGAGCGGCTGCGGCAGGCCGGTGCGCAGACATCAAGCGGTTCATGGCGGCGAAGAGCGGCGGCGTGAGGCGTACCGGCGATGACGGACCAGCGGGCCGTCAGGGCCGAACCAGGCGTAGTCGGGAGAGACCTCGCGGCGGCCGGGCGGCAGCTGACGATCCTGCAGCCGATGGTGTCGTCGGACGCGCCGATGGCGACGAGGCCGGTGGAGGAAGATGATCAACAACCAGGAATGCGCGCGCCGGCGGCGCCCGCGTGTCAGTTGTCCATTGTCACAAGGGTGCGTTGACCGGGGGTTCAACGCTCGGCGCCAGCGCAATCGGCGCGTTCCATGGTTAGCGCGCGACGACGGCGTGCTGGAGCCAGCCCGTGGGCAGCCGGCGCAGGAATTCCGCACGGCATTGCGATCGCCGAGGCGCGCGCGGCGCTCGGCGCGGATGACGTCGCCGATGCGTGACATCCGATGCGCCGGCCGATCTTGCTGTGGACCTCGTGGAACAAGGAGGGCGTGGCGCAGCGTCCGAGTGGATGTTGGAGGCGGCTCCGGAACCAGCGGCTGTTCCTGCAGCCGTGGAAGAAGACCGGCAGCATCGCGAGCGCCGGTGGCGAGCGCGAGCTTGGCGGCAAGCGTGCCCAGGGGCGATCGGACGGCCCGCCTGAAGTCCTGGCGCGGCCGCGACGCCACCGCCGCCGGGAAGACTCAGGAGGCGCGCCGTCGTCGTCGAGCCACTCGCGCGCCCGCGGCGCGAGCGCAGATTGTTCATGGTGGCCGCGTCGGTGCCGGAGAAATCGACCGGCAGGATGCGCGGTCGCACTCCGGCGCCTGGTGCAGCGCGATGGGTCAGTGATCTGGTAGTCGGGACGAGCGCCTGCGCCACCAGCCAGCACAGGATGATGCCGTCGACCACGCCGAAGGGATGGTTGGCGACGACCATCAGGCCCGGCGCGCGGAACTGCGGCGAGCCGGCCGCCGGTTCAGCCGCAGGTCGAGCTGCAGCGCCGCGCATAGCGTCATGCCAGAACAATTCCGGCGGGCGGCCGCGTTTCGTTAGTCCTCGTACATCCGGCGGATGCGCGTGGCCGCGTCGGTCGCCCACTCGATGAGCCGGACGACGCTCTGGCTGGGACGGCCCAGCTCCTCCGATGCGTAGGTGAAGCGCGGCGGCAGCAGAACCTCTTCGATTCGCCGCTGTCTGCAAGGGTGCCCGTCGTACCCCGCCTTCATACCGAGGAATGTTGAGCACAGGCAGCTGGCGGAATGGCGGACTCGAAGGCGGCTCGTGACCGCGGAAGGGTTCAACGAAGACCAGTTTGATCGCTGGCATCGGAAGGGCAGGTGATCATGACGAGGATCGACGAACGCTCACACCGAAGGCAGCGCGGTGCGCTGCTTTTGCTGCGCTCTTACTGCTCGGAACGGCCATGGGCGGAGGGGCGGCGCGTTGCCGATACCGCCATCGTCCAGCAGGACGGCACGCCGATCTTCGGCCTACGCCGACGCGGCCATGTCGTGACCAGAGTTCGACACGCGGCTTCGAGCTGACGGTCCTGGCGCGAGGGCGAGTGGCTGGAAGTGGCGAGTCCGCAGCCGGGGTCATCGGAGCGTTCTGGGTTCCGGCCAGCGTGTCGGCGCCATCGTCGCGACGCCGGCTGCGCCGCGAATTCCGGATCGTCGGCACCGATGCCGCGATGACCGGCACCTGTCGAGATCGCGCCGACGCATCACAACGCCGTGATCGCACTTCGTGTTTCGCATCGCCGAACCAACGCAGAGCACCGCACTCGCCGTGACCTGCGCCTCGTCGAGGTGAGTTGCCGCCCGCGATGCAGGCCGGCGCGATCGTGCCCCAACTCGACAACGCCGAGCCAATGGCCACGCAACCGCACCGATGTCGTCGTGACCACACCGTCGGCATCGGCACCAGCGGTCGCGCCTCAATCCAACCGCACGGTATCGACCAGCGGCCACGCCGGCAACGCGCAGCACTGCCGTAACCGCGCCGGCTACTGGCTGCACCGGCACGTCTCGGCGCCGGCCTCGGAACTCGGTTTCCGATCTCGACCGGGACACGTGACCCCAGCCGTCGGCTACGCCGTGGAGGCGCCTGCGACCTCAGCATCCATCCTTCGGCAATCCTACGCCGGCGTTCTCAGGCAACCCAGCGCCGGCGTTCTCGAGGCTTAATCCGACGACGATGCGGCACTCAGACCAGCCTACGGCAGTCACCCTCGGGAACGCCGCGACCACGGTGACCGTCCGCCGAGAGCGCGACGCAGGGCATCCAGATCACGGCTTCGCCAGGCGCGCAGCTTGTAAAGCAGCTCCAGCGGCTCTTTCGCGCGCCAGCTCGTCGGGATTGATTTTCTGCCAGCGCGTCTTCGACCGGCGATGTGGCCGAGCGGCCGCCGGCCCGCTCGCGCCGTCGCGGCGAAGAGCGGGAGGTCGTCGGCGAGGCGGGCGAGGGCGCCGGCCTGCTCGCCCTGTTCGAGCATCCTCAGCACCTCCTCGGCGCGGGCGACGACGCCGTCGGCAGGCCGGCGAGCTTGGCGACGTGGATGCCGTAGGAGCGGTCGGCGGCGCCGGGGCCGACCTCGTGCAGGAACACCACTTCGCCCTGCCATTCCTTGACCCGCATGCGTGGGGCGCCAGCGCCGGCGAGCTTGGCGGCGAGCGCGGTGAGCTCGTGGTAGTGGGTGGCGAAGAGGGCGCGGCAGCGGTTGACCTCGTGCAGGTGCTCGAGCGTCGCCCAGGCGATGGAGAGGCCGTCGAAGGTCGGCGGTGCCGCGGCCGATCTCGTCGAGGATGACCAGCGAGCGCGGCGGTCGGCCTGGTTCAGGATGGCGGCGGTCTCCACCATCTCCACCATGAAGGTCGAGCGGCCGCGCGCGAGATCGTCGGCGGCGCCGACGCGGCTGAACAGCCGGTCGACGACGCCGATGTCGGGCCGCGCGCGCCGGCACGAAGCGAGCCCATCTGCGCCAGGATCGACGATCAGCGCGTTCTGGCGCAGGAAGGTCGACTTGCCGGCCATGTTGGGGCCGGTGACGAGCCAGATGCGCTGCGCCGTCCGCCGAGATCGCAATCGTTGGCGACGAAGGCGCTGCCGTGGCCGACGCGGCGAGCGCCGCCTCGACCATCGGGATGGCGGCCCGCCCGATACGTCGAAGGCGCCGCTGTCGTCGACCAGCGGCGCGGCACCAGCGCTCGGCGACGGCGAGGTCGGCGAGCGCCGGCGTCGACGTCGAGCGTCGCGAGCGCCGGCTGCCGCGAGCGGCGACGCTTCGGCGCGCGGGCCGTCACCTCGCCGACGAGGTCGTCGAACATGGCGCAGCTCGAGCGCCAAGCGCCTTGTCGGCGGCGCTGGCGATCGCTGGTCTCGAGATCGCCGAGCTCCACGGTGGTGAAGCGCGTGCGCGCTGGCCATCGTCTGGCGGTGGATGAAGGCGCGTGTCCTTCAGCAGCTTGTCGGCATGGGTGCTGGTGGCCTCGACGTAATAGCCGAGCACGTTGTTGTGGCGGATCTTCAGGGACGACGATTCGCGGTATCGCCGCGATAGCGCGCCTCCAGCTCGACGATCAGCGCGGCGGCTCTCGTCGCGCAGCGTGCGCCAGCTCGTCGAGCTCCGGCGAATAGGCCGGCGCGATGAAGCCGCCGTCGCGCGCGAGCAGCGGCAGACTCGGCGGCCAGCGCGCGCGCCAGGCGGTCGATCAAGGCCGCCGTGATGGCCGAGATCGCGTGCGCACGCTTCGCCAGCCGCTGCGGCAGCGGACGCGAGGCGCGCCTGCGCGAGCAGCGCGCGTGATCTCGGCGGCCGTCGCTGCGAGCGCCGTCGCGAATGCCGCCGAGGTCGCGCGGGCCGCCGCGGCCGAGGCTGAGGCGCGACAGCGCGCGCTCGATGATCGGGCGCGCGCCGCAGACGCTCGCGCAGGACTCGCGCAGGCGCTCGTCGGCGACGAAGTGCGGCGATCATGTCCGAGCGCGCGGCGATCGTCGCGCGGCTCGGTCAGCGGGCGCGGCCAGCCGCTCGCCAGCAGGCGCGCGCCCGGCGCCGGTACGCGTGCGGTCGATGGTCGCGAGCAGGCGAGCCCTGGCGCTCGCCGGCAAGGCTGCGCAGCAGCTCGAGGTTGCGGCGGGTGGCGGCGTCGATCTCCATGACCGCGCCCGGCGCCAGCGCGTCGCGGCGGCGGCGAGGCGCGGCAGCTTGCCCTGCTGGGTCAGCTCGACATAGTCGACGAGCGCGCCGGCGGCGGCGAGCTCGGCGCGGGTGAAAGCGCCGAAGCCGTCGAGCGCCCTGACCCCGTAGAGCGCTTCGCAGCCGGCGGCGCGCCAGTCTCGCTGTCGAAGCGGGCTGTGGGCAGCGGCGACAGCGCGGTCTTCCAGTCGGCCGAACAGCTCGAAATGCTGCGGGCTGCTGCAGCAGGCGGTCGGGCAGCAGCAGCTCGCCGGGCCGCAGGCGCGCGAGCGCGCGCGGCGAGATCGGCTCGCGCTTCGTCGGCTGGCAGCGCAGAAATCGCCGGTCGAGATATCGAGCCAGGCGAGGCCGAGGGCGCCGCCGGCATCGGCGAGGGCCGCGCAGATAGTTGTGGCTGGCGGCGTCGAGCAGCGCCTCCTCGGTCATGGTGCCGGGCGTGACGACGCGGACGACGTCGCGCCGCACCACGGACTTGGCGCCGCGCTTCCTGCGCCTCGGCCGGGTCTTCGATCTGCTCGCAGATCGCGACCTTGAAGCCCTGGCGGATCAGCCGGGCGAGATAGCCGTCGGCGGCGTGCACCGGCACGCCGCACATCGGGATGTCCGCGCCGCTCATGCTGGCCGCGCTTGGTGAGCGCGATGTCGAGGATCGGCGCCGCCTTCAGCGCATCCTCGAAGAACAGCTCGTAGAAATCGCCCATGCGGTAGAACAAGCAGGCAATCGGGATGGGCGCGCTTCGGCGGCGATATACTGCGTCATGGCCGGCGTGGAAGCGAGGGCAGGCGATCCGGCTCGATGGGCGCGGTCGATTGCCGGGGCGAATCGGGCAGCTGGCGATCCATGGCGGGAGACTACGAGGAGGATGGCCACGGCGAACCACGCTGCAAGCTTCGGAGCCGGCGATATCAACGCAAACCGCGGATCAGCTTTGAACGTCATACCGGCGCGCCGGTGTCCATGAAGCACGCAAGCCTGTGAATATACGTTGGCGTTCGCCGGCATGACAATGAGAGTAGAAGGGAATCTCAGCGCAGTTTGTCGACGGTCGGTTGGCAGCAGCGGAGGAGCGTGCGCATCGACGAAGTCGATATGGCGCCTCGATCTCCCCTGCGCCGTCGGTGCATGCGCGTGGGGTCGAACAGCACGCGGTTGTGGTGGCTCGCCGCAGCGGGAGCGCGTGGACGCGAAGGAAATGCGCGAGAGCTGTTCCGGATCGTGCCGTTCTCCAACCGCCCCGCGCGGCGGCGGCGCGGAAGAACTCGGCGACGCTGGGTCGCACCGGCCTGCGGGCTCCGTGCGATAGAAGATATCGCCCGTAGATGCGGACAGCGCCCGCCCGCCGGCGACGAGGCGGTGAGCGCGACGCGCTTGGGCCGCAGGGGATGAGTCGGAGATAGCTGCGGCCGATGCGCGCGCAGGCTTCTCCTGCAGCGAGGCGCCGGCGGGCAAGCGCGTCGACCGAACGCCGCCAGGCTTTTCGGCGCCCTGCGCCACCAAGGCCGTGAGCAGCCCCTCCTTGCTGCCGAAGAGCGCGCGCAGACCGTGGCCTTCGAGCCGCCGGCGCGCCTGCACGACGGCGTCGATGCTGGCGGCGGCATAGCCGCGCTCCAGGAACACCCCCGATACGCCCGCAGGATCGCCTGACGCTGGCTGCGTGGAGTGCGCCGCTGTCGCAGACGCGGCGTGTGAGTCCCTTTGACCTGTCCTGTCGCTTGTCCCGATGTCGCCTTCTAGCCATCTCACTATGTACCATGCCGTTCCATTGCTCTGTTACATAGGCTCACTCCCAGACCTCGGCAAAGGGACCGTTTTCAGGGGTGCCCGTGGTGTGAGGCAATCCATTGTCACCATTATAAATCTTATCCAGCCGATTTGCTACTGTTTAGCCACGCAAATATGCGTGGCTGCCGATCGAGCCATCGATTGACCGCAATGTCACCGCTACCATGTACGGCCTTCCAGTACAGTTCCTCACCGGAGTGTAAGTCATGCGTCGTATTAGTGGGGCCAGATCGCCGTGGCGGGGTCGCTGCCCGGCGCCTGCTGACCGGCGGCACCGGGTTCGGCTGGTACCGTGGGGAGGCCAGTCGCCATGGGATCGACCAACGACGCCTACGTCAAGGCGGACTACACCACCGTCGCGCCAAAGGTCTCCGGCTACATCGCCGGCGGTGCTGGTCGAGGACAATCAGCCGGTCACGGCCGGCCAGAGTCCTGGCGCGCATCGACGATCGCGATTTCCGCACCGCGCTGGCCCAGGCCGAGGCCGACGTCGCGAGACGCCGAGGCCGGCATCCGCAACCTCGACGCCCAGCTGGCGCTGCAGCAGTCCGTCATCGACCAGGCGAACGCCGACATCGCGTCGGCCGAGGCGGCGCTCGACTTCGCCGCAGCAGGACTACGCGCGCTACCGCAACCTCGCTGAAGAGCGGCTACGGCACGTCAGCAGCGCGAGCAGCAGGCCGACGCCAGCCTGCGCGGCCAGAATGCGCAGCTGCAGCGCGACCGCGCCGCCCTCATCGCCGCGCAGCAGCAGATCGAGGTCTCGCGCACCGCAGCGCGACGCAGGCCGAGACCCAGGTGCAGCGCGATCAGGCGGTCGAGCAGGCAGGCCGAGCTCAATCTCGGCTACACGACGCATCACCGCGCCGATCGACGGCACGGTCGGCGCGCGCATCGCTGCGGGTCGGCCAGTATGTGCAGGCCGGCACCCAGCTGATGGCGGTGGTGCCGCTGCAGGCGGTCTATGTCGTCGCCAACTTCAAGGAGACGCAGCTGACCCACGTGCGCGAGCGGCGAGCCGGTGACGATCGCGGTCGACAGCTTTCCGGGCGCACGCGTCCAGCGGCCATGTCGACAGCCTGTCGCCGGCCAGCGGCCTCGAGTTCGCGCTGCTGCCGCCCGACAATGCGACCGGCAACTTCACCAAGATCGTGCAGCGCATCCCTGTGAAGATCAGCGCTCGACCGAGCCGACCCGCTGGCCGGCCTGCTGCGCGCGGGCATGTCGGTCGAGGCGACGATCGATACCAAGCGCGACCGTGCTGGCCGATAGCGCCGGCTAACAGCCACCTCACCGGCGCCACCGCGCCGAGCCAGTCGACCCAGCGCTGAACCCTCCGGCAAGCAGAGCACGGCCATGTCCGCCATCGAACTCAGCGACTGATCGCATCGCCGTCGCGTCGCTGCCGGCGACGCTTGTCGACCCGCCGCCGCCGCCCGCCAACGACAATACTCGAAGCGCAAGGTTACGTGCCAAGACCTGGCTCGCCGTGGTCGGCGCCGCGCTCGGCGCTTCCTGGCGGTGCTCAACATCCAGATCGTCAACTCCTCGCTGGCCGACATCCAGGGCGCCATCGGCGCCGGCATCGATGACGGCGGCTGGGTCTCGACCTCCTATCTGGTCACCGAGATCATCGTCATCCCGCTGAGCGGCTGGCTCGCCGTCGTCTTCTCGATGCGGCGATACCTCGCTGGTCAACACCGCCCTGTTCCTGGTCGTTCTCGGTCGCCTGCGCCTTCGCGCAGAATCTGGGCAGATGATCGTGCTGCGCGCCCTGCAGGGTTTCGCCGGCGGCGTGCTGATCCCGCTCGCCTTCACCATCATCATGACCATGCTGCCGCGGGCGAAGCAGCCGATCGGCCTGGCGCTGTTCGCGCTCTCGGCGACCTTCGCGCCGGCGATCGGGCCCGACCATCGGCGGCTACCTCAACGAGAACTACGGCTGGGAATTCATCTTCTATGTGAACCTGGTGCCGGGCGCCCTGATGATCGCCATGCTGTGGTCCTCGCTCGAGCGGGCGCCGATGCGGCTCTGGCCTGCTGAAGCGAGGGCGACTGGCCGGGCATCGCCGCCATGGCGATCGGACTCGGCGTCGCTGCAGACCGTGCTCGAGGAGGGCAACAAGGACGACTGGTTCGGCTCCGACGTTCATCGTGCGGCTGACCGATCATCGCCGCGGTATCGCTGGCGCTCTTCCTGTGGATCGAGCTGACGAGCGCAGCAAGCCGCTGCTCAACCTGCGGCTGCTGTTCCGCCGCAATTTCGGCCTCGGGCACGCTCGCCAACGTGCTGCTCGGGTGCGGCGCTCTATGGCTCCTCCTTCATCCTGCCGCTCTATCTCTCGCAGATGCAGGGCTACAATGCCGGAGCAGATCGGCGAGGTGCTGGCCTGGACCGGCCTGCCGCAGCTGCTGCTCATCCCGCTGGTGCCGCGGCTGATGCGCATGGATCGACGCCCGCTGTGCTCGTCGCATTCGGCCTCGCGCTGTTCGCGGCCAGCAACTTCATGAACATCTACATGAGCCGCCGACTATCGCCGCCGACCAGCTGTTGCTGCCGAACATCGTGCGCGCCATCGGCCAGGCGCTGGTCCTGGCGCCGCTCGCCGCCGTCGCGACCGCCGGCATCGAACGCGAGAATGCCGGCTCGGCCTCCGGCGCTCTTCAACATGATGCGCAACCTCGGCGGCGCCATCGGCATCGCCGTCCTGCAGACCTTCGTCACCAAGCGCGAGCAGTTCCACTCCAACATGCCTGAGCGGATCGGTGTCGCTGTTCGACGAGGCGACGCGTACGCGCATCGCGCAACTGACGCACTATTTCCTTGCGCACGGCATCGCCGATCCGGCGCAGGCCTGGCGCGAAGCGGCGGTGGCGATCGGCCGCGGCGTCCGCCACGCAGGCCTACCTCATGGGCTATGGCGACACCCTTCTTCCCTGCTGCGGCGTCGCTGGCTGCGTCGGCCGTCGGCGCCGTCCCCCTCCTGCGCTAGGCGCAGAGTCTGCGGGAGGACTGCCCCGCGCGTCGGCGCCGGCCACTAGCACCGCGAGTTCGAACGCCGATATCGCAGCGACCAAAGGGGCTTCCTCACGCGCGAACTAGGGCGCAGCAAAAGCGCCTCCCGCCTTCCCTTCCGCGCCGAAACATGCGAGCCTGAAAACAAAGTCTTGGAGATTGCTTTAATGGTCGATTTCAGGCCCGACACGAAGAAATCCTCGATGAAGACTCGCTGCTCATGCATGCGAGCGGACGGCCGGGCAAGCTGGAGATCTGCGCCACCAAGCCGCTGACCACCCAGCGCGACCTCTCGCTCGCCTATTCGCCCGGGCGTGGCCGTGCCCTGCCTGCGCATCGCCGAGGATCCCGACGCTGGCCTACGACTACACGGCCAAGGGCAACCTGGTCGCCGTCATCTCCAACGGCACGGCGGTGCTGGGCCTGGGCGATCTCGGCGCCATCGCCTCCAAGCCGGTGATGGAAGGCAAGGCGGTGCTGTTCAAGCGCTTCGCCGATATCGATGTCCATCGACCTCGAGGTCGACACCCAGCGACGTCGACGAGTTCATCAATTGCGTGCGCTATCTCGGGCCCAGCGTTCGGCGGCATCAATCTGGAGGACATCAAGGCGCCGGAATGCTTCATCATCGAGCAGCGCCTGCGCGAGCTGCTGGACATTCCGGTCTTCCACGACGACCAGCACGGCACCGCCATCATCGCCGCCGCCGGCCTGATCAACGCGCTGCGATCTGACCGGCCGCAAGCTTCACCGACATCACGCATGGTCGTGAACGGCGCCGGCGCCGCCTCCATCGCCTGCATCGAGCTGATCAAGACCATGGGCCTGCCCCACTGACAATTGCCATCCTGGTGGACACCAAGGGCGTCATCTATCAGGGCCGCGACCGAAGGGCATGAACCAGTGGAAGTCGGCCGTACGTAACTGAACGAAGCAGCGCGT
>ERZ1370068.10531-contig-9221_pt1 | contig 37752 bp, 52 predicted proteins | sample MGYA00561227_ERZ1370068 | MGnify/ENA primary metagenome ERZ1370068 (study PRJEB38410, sample SAMEA6850437) | metagenome | study: Metagenomic assessment of the ecological functions of the soil: analysis of the soil microbiota associated with the...
GATCGTCGACGCGCCCTGAAGGTCAAACTACTGGGCAACGAAAAAGACGCTATTCTGAAGCGATACACAGACAATGTTGAGGCGTATCAACTCTATCTGAAGGGTCGCTATTGCTGGTGGAAAACTGCGCCAGACGAGTTTAGGAAGAGCAGAGATTTTTTGCGCGGGCCAGTTCAGGCAGATCCAACTTACGCGCTCAGTTACGCCGGGATAAGCGGTTGCTTCAGTTCGGGACCGGCCTGGGGAATGATTCCACCCGAAATAGGTTGGCCAGAAGGCCTGAGAAGCAAATGACAAATGTCTCGCACTCGACAACAACACTACCTGAAGCGCACGCTAACACGGCCGGAATTGTTATGGTCCGCGACCGTAACTTTGTCTTTGCCGAGCGGAGCATCAAACACTCCATTGAATTGAATCCTAACTTTCAAGAGGCTCACCACATTTACTCGTTCCACCTGGCAGTTAGAAGCAAATTTGAGGAATCAATTCATGAAGCCCAGAAGGCGATCGAGCTGGATCCTTTTTCTGTCCGACTCAATCACCATCTCGGGATGACTTACTATCTAGCCCGCAAATTCGACGACGCAATCACCCAGTTTAAGCAGGCAATCGAGTTAGACCCTAAGAATCCTCATTTGCATGAATCGCTCGGCGACGCTTACGAGCAAAGACACATAGTTTGACGACGCGATTGCGGCATGGTTGACAGCGATTACTATCAGCGGCGATAGCGCAGGCGCAGGCGAGTTGGGAAAGTTGTACGCGACGAGTGGTTTCGATTCTGTTTTACAAGCAATCAGTCTGGCTCGTCTCGAAGAAGCTCACCAAGAAGCAACAACTAGGCGAATACGTTCCTGCAATTTACTTTAGCTCGAGTTCATACCCGACTAGGCAACACTGAGGACGCTCTTTTGAATGGCCTAGCAAGTCGTTTGACGAACAGGAACGTATTTCCTCTCACGGTCAGGTCGATCCACCAATCACGACGGTCTAAAAGATCTGATCAGCGTTTTATGGATATGCTACACCGCTTCGATCAAACCGTTGAGATCAGCAAAGTCTAGAAAAAGATGAATACGTCCGAGATTCACTCACGGCTCGCCAACAGTGGTGATGCAGAGAAGATAACAGCGCTTATCAACCTGGCGTTCAAAGGCGCGGAGAACTTTTTCGTGGAGGGAGACCGAATAGACCTGAAAAGTGTCCTTGAGTTACTTGAAAAGGGAGAGTTTGTAATCGCCGAAAGCCAGGGTGTCATTGCAGGTTGCGTTTACATCGAACCCCGCGGCGACAGGACATACCTCGGTCTACTTTCCGTTGAGCCGTCGCGACAACAGTCTGGTCTGGGGTCCTTACTAATGATGGCTGCGGAAGAACGTTGTCGTGCAAGGGGCGACCGCTTTATCGATATGCTCATTGTGAATCTTCGCGAGGAGCTGCCGAGTTTCTACAAAAAGCACGGCTATGTAGAAACCGGCACGTCGCCGATCCCCGAGAACGTCTGAAACCAAACTGCCCTGCCACTTCATCAATATGTCGAAGGAATTGTGACTATTGCTTGAGCAACGTAAGGAGTTCCTGGGCCAGGGCGGGATTCATTGTTTTCCAACAGTTCGTACTTTCATCCATCGCTTGTTTCCGATCACTGACGGCGAAGTAGGTAATACCCAAGAGTTGAAGTGGGCCTGGGCCAGTGTTGGACGAAGCTTGATAACCTGCCGGTACGCTTCTATCGCTTCTGAATATCTTCCAGCGTTGTAGAGTGTGAGTCCCAAATTAAAGTGAGCAGATGCATTCGTCGGTCTCGATTTGCAGCCGCACGTTTCGAAGCATTGGCTGCATCTCTCGTAGCGGGTCATTCCGTTGTAAGCGTTGCCTAGATTCTTGTAGGCATACGTGAGAGAGTTTCACTTCGTTCCTGAAATCCCTGTCTATACGCCTGGCCTGTATCTCCGAGAGCAACTTGATTGCGGCAAGAGCTCGCCATCGACAGCTTCCTGATAACGATTCGTGTGATTGTAAGAGAAGCTAAGTTGTTGAGGATTTCGGGATTGGATGGCTCGACCTTGCAGCGCCTCCTGGCAGATCTCAATAGATTCCTGGTAGCGTTCCAGGCGGGCCGGGGAAAATGCCAGTGGCAGAAGGCGCAGCGTTGTAGTCCTGCTTCACTTTGGAGCGCTTGCTTGTAAGCATCTGCGGCGTCGGCGAAGCGTCCTTGATCGACATACACATTTCCCAGGCCTGCAAAGGCACGCGCATCGTCAGGTGCAAACCTGCGCCGCTAACCGGTACTGTTCTTCCGCTTCTGCATAACGCGGTGTCGGTGCACTGCGAGGCAGCGTTGCGCGAGCGATTATTGGGTCACCGTTTCGATCAGACCGGTTTTGGTGGCGGTTGTTTCTTGTCCTTTGTCTTCCCACCACCCGCCGCATTCTGGACCGCGCTGGCAATATGGACCACAGGATCCTTTCGGAGCGCGAAAGATAAGAGCTGCCCCACCTGTAATGTCCTTTATCAAACTCCGCCGCCAGTCGGCCACCCGTCCAAGAGAGATGCGGACTAAGATGAGGCAAACAGTTGCGCAGACAGGCAAGGCACGCGCTAAATTACGACCACTCATTCGAATCGACCCTTCTCCAAAGAGCTCAAGATGGTAACCGACTCCGATCTTGCTTCAGTCGGTTTGGGAAGCACTGCTAACTTGAAAGCTTAGCAGATCAATGGCCGATTGGAGTTCACGAGATTTGGCTTACTCTGCCTACTTGAGCGAATCCAGTTGCAAGCCGATCGGTTCGGCCCGCTTCCTTTGAGTCCATCGATTACGCGAGCAATTTCGCCATATGAAGAGAGAACGTGGCGCCTTTATAAAAACTGTCTTTTCAATCCGCTCTTTGTCAGGAAGGTCGGAACGTGTTGCCATGTTGTCGCGATAGACGTGATTTTTCAGTCTCTCCTCGAACAACGAGACAAGTTTCTGGTTCAAGTCTCGACATGTCATCAACGGTTCCCCATATCTGTAAGGCCGTTCAGCTTCAAGCTTCGGTCAATATCAATTGATACCACCAGAGTCCTTATATCGGGAGGTAACACGCGGTCATCTGGAGGCGACGGAAGTTTCGCTGTAAAACGATGAGAGGCCTAAAGGGAGCGGCGTAGACCTGGAAGATGATCACGAAGAACCAGTAGAACATCAATCAAAGGCGTGAGCGTTGATCGATGGTGCAGTCGTTGTGCTGGGGTGAGTAGCGTCCATGTGCTCCTCCGCTCGCTTTATCGAATTGAGGAGTTAGACAACGAGAGCAGCAGGAAAAGGTTCCCAGTGCCGGGCGCCGTGCTGGGACCGCAGGCGTCTCTCGCCTGCTGGTACTACGACTATTACTAATAGGCAATCAGCAGGCGAGGACGCCTGCGGTCCCAGCACGGCGGTCCAGCTCGACAGCGACTCCAACGTTTCTTAGCTTCCGTTCTTCGAAGGACCACGCCAGCAAGCTGCATAAAGCAAAGCCAGTGAGTTGAGCAGCCATGGGTCATGCGCCATGTGGGGAATGTCGATGATGCAGGGTATAGCTGATGCAATGCTGTAGGCGTACAAGCATGCAAGCACCATTGCCGCACAATCCCCGCCAGTGAGGCCGGCCAACAGAAAGACTCGGGGCAATGCGTGAATTAATCAATGGGCTGACACAAGCCGATTACGCAACGACTCCCAGTAGAGTCAAACCAAGCGTCACAACAAGCGCGCCAACTAAAGCCACAGTTGGCGATCAAGCGTGATCCCGGCGCAGCAACAATAGGTGTTCCGATAACCGTTGCTAAAGCCGCAAGGGTCACTGCTCGCGAAGCTGCTATGCGATTCGAAACAGCACGTCCTGCCAATCCCGCGAGAACTGGCGCCGCAAATCCAGCAAAATGAAAATGGACGGCCGTCAGCAAGACAATCGTGTCGCCGAAACCGAGTGGCTGAATCTAGCCGATGCGAGAAACCATGCTCCACCAATCGGTAAATACACCATACCCACATTGATCGATTGTTCGTTAGTCAGTCGTGGGGTTGAGAAGGTGAGTCGCAGGAGTCCTGCCAACGCAATCAGGACGGTCAAAGCCAGCCAAAGGACGCGAGGAGTCCGGCGACATTCCCTGGGGATTAAGAACGAAACAAAACAAAGGATCGCACTGATCGGCTGGGCCCACGCGGCGATGCGTAAAGCAATGCTATCTTCGTTTGGAGAGATGAGTGACAGCGCGAGCGGCACTATCACGAAGGCTGCCAACAAAAGATCTTCTGCTATGAGATCCGTCTCCGGCGAATCACCGGTTCGAATCCAGAAGCGCGGCAATCCAGATCAAACCACCCACTGCGGCACTTGTTCGAGCGAACTGAGATGTCGCAACCATCAGCTTGCGGGGGTCGAACAATAAAGGAAAGAACTGCCCCCTGCATTCGTTCGCCCCTGGGGATTGCGGGCACGCCGGCAAGGGGCGGTTCGTTGAGTCGGAAAGGACACCGTCGGCAAACGCATTGATTACTATTGCCCGCCTCGGCCTTTCAGTCATGTTTGCAAACGACCGCCATGAACCATTAACGGGTGATGGAAAGAGGCTTCGCCCTTTTGAAGTTCGATCGGCACAGGTTGAAATTCATTTCGTGCTGCTTTTCACTAAGTACGGTTTGAAGTGAATTCATGTCGTTAGCCAAACCGGTTATGGGCAGAAGTTCCCATTGATGGCTTCGAGGAACATAGTGAACGCGAACCGTTTTCGATCGTCGAATCGTCAGAGGCCTATCCAACATGACAGATGAGCCATTGGCGTGGTTCTTGTCCAATAAGAATAGTCCTGGTGCCACGCGACAACTCCCCGTGCCGAGGCTGGCTTGTAAAAGATCTGGTCGTGCCAGAATCTGACTGGCCTTGAGCAACTGCGCCGCGGCCATCACAAAAGCCGGATTCCATAACACATCATGCAGACCGGGCGTCACGGCGCCACGCACCGAGCGCATGAAAGAGAACTGTGTTTGGATCTCGTAGACTCGTTGAGTTGTACTCGTAGAAAGTTGACGACCAGGGTGAGTTGGGTTTGTCAGTTCATCGACTTCGGTGCATAGCGCTGCGACTTGTTCGTCGTTGAGAAGCTTGATACCGGCCAAATAGCCGTTCTGCCGATAGAACGAGACTTGATCAGCGCTGAGCTTAAAAACTTGCCAGTTCAGCTTCGCTTGCGAGGCCACGTGAACAATCTGCCAATAAGATGATGCTTGCTTCGAGAGGTCCTGAGTCATCTTACGTAGTCGAAACGTTCATTTCACGTTCTTCAGTCCATCGATGACGACCCGGGCAACGGTTGGAATAATTTCCCGATCGTTTGCGTGTTCTGTAGTGAACGTGACGAGCACAAACTTTGAACCATCAGGCATCTCAACATAAGCCGCGTCGTGACGAGTCGTGCTTGTCCATCCAGCTTTGGACCAAAGACGCGCGCCTTCTACGCCCTGGAGGGCAATTCCGGTGAAGCCCTCGCGCCTGGTTGTCATTATCGTCAGTCTTCACAGTGTAATCGCGCTTTAGCAAATCCATCATCAACTTTGTGCGCGCCGGAGAGTGCCGCTTTTGCCCGTAACAATCTCCATTAGCAAACGAGCTGTGGCATCCGTGGTCAGTTTGTTCCGGTTCTCTCCGTTTGGCCCGCGCGAGATTCGTTCGCGACCATATGCGTCTTCGCAAAACGTCCTTTGGTTGACGTTAATGTTCGTATAACCGAGCGAAGCAAAATACCATCGATTCACTGCATTACGCTGATTCTGCCATTCTTCCATTTCTTTCGGCGGCAGTTCGTAACCGGCTGTTGTGTGAGTGATGACATCAACCACGGTTGCGTAGCTTCGTTTGATGAGTCGACGATCATGTCGTGAAGAGCTCGTCGTGGAGCTCAGGTGTCTCCTCAATCTTCTTGTCTTCCAACCAGCGCTGCGCAGCTGCAAGGTAGAACAACTTCACAACGCTTGCCGGATATATTCGCCTGTTTCCGCGAAAGTCAGCAGTCACTGGACGCGAGGGCATCGCGTAAGTCGATTAACGTGATCGACAGTTGTTTCTCGTCGAGCTTTCTATCAGCGAAACGATCCAGTGTAGCTTTCGCAGCTCGGTTTACTAGATCCCTGAAGGATGGAACTTTTTGCTGATTGGGCGGTGGCGACGTTGATTGTTAGTAGAAGGAAAATGATGGTAATGCAGAAAGTTTTAATCGACATTGTTCATCTGTGATAGCTGAATCTGGATTGTGGAGCTGGTGGTCACAGCCTATACGCCTTAAGGAATCGGAGCAAGCGGACAACAGTTTGAGGCCTTCAAATTGTGACACCTCAACTACAAGAAGTCTGAAGGGGCAGAGTGTTGAAACTCTGATACTCACCTACACGCGGTCGGGAAGGGCAGAGCGAAACCCTGATACTCAACGAGACGCGGTCGGAAGGCAGAGCAGTAGTTTCTCTGAACTCTACCTACTGAGAACTAGCGCGCCCCGCCGGATCACATACACATAGATTCACTTTGATCTCGAGTAAGAGTTTGACTTCATATGCAAGTGAGATCCGGCGGGGGCGCGCTGGGTCTGCAGTGAGGTAAAGTTTGAAGAGAAACTGCCGCTCTGCCCCTTCCTGACCATCTGTAGTTGAATGTAGGAGTTTGATTATGACTCTGCTCCTCCGACCGTGTGTTGTTGAATGTACGACTACCAGAAAACATTCCCTTTCCGAGCCTGGGTAATTTTGCTATAAGCCTTCCGCGTGCAGAAAAAAGCCCACGGATGGTTTGATCCGCGGAATACGCCGTTGGGATCTTGTGGCCATCACAATCAATGGAATCATCGGCGCTGGAATTTTCGGATTGCCGCAAAAAGTCTTCTCCTCATCGGCACCTACAGTCTCTTTGCCTTTGTCGCGTGCGCGCTTGTCGTAACACTCATCATCCTTGCTTCGCTGAAGTGGGAAGTCGATTTGATGAGACCGGCGGTCCTTACTCTTTATGCACGTACAGCGTTTGGCCCAACTGTCGGTTTTGAGATCGGTTGGTTGATGTGGTTAGCGCGGCTTTACGGCGTTCGCCGCGAACTGTAATCTCCCGGTCAACTATCTGACTTACTTCTGGACGGGCGCTGCGTCAACGTTTTGAAACCGACCATCATCATCTCTAGTCGTCGCGGCCCTCACAGTCATTAACATTCTTGGAGTACGACAAGCTGCGATTGTCAGCAATGGATTTACGATCGGGAAACTCGTTCCTATGATCATTTTCGTTGCCGCTGGTCTCGTATTTATTAATCCCTCAGCGTACGTCCTGGGTCCGCGCCCATCTACCGGGGCCTTTTCGCAACTGTTCTTCTATTAATCTATGCTTTCCACGGGTTTTGAGATGGCTGCTAGACTGCCGGTAGGTGAGGTCCGAGATCCACAGCGGCACCTTCCACGTGCATTAACAATCGCACTTCTGGTTGTCGCAACGCTCTACATTCTCATCCAGGTTGTCTGTGTGGGAACTTTGTGCCTGAGCTTCGGCCCAGTCAACAAAACCACTGGCCGACGCTGGTTCCCGCTTTCTTGGCATCGCCGGCGGCTCGTTGATTTCTGCAGGAGCCATCATTTCTATCATTGGCAACTTGAATATTCTGGTTCTGGCAGGATCGCGGATTCCATTTGCAATGGCCGAGCAAAAGGAACTGCCCGCATTCATCGGCAAATTACACAGTCGATTCGCAACTCCTACACTTCGATCCTCGTGACATCCGCAATCATTGCTTGCTCATGACTCTCAAGAGTTGCGTTCGTTGCGGCACTCACCATCAGCGCAATCGCGCGTCTCGTGACCTATGCTGCAACTTGTCTGGCTTTGCCGCTTCTTCGACAACGAACGGACACACCCAAAGCTCTGTTTCAGCTCTCCAGGCGGAGTCGTGATAGCAGGACTGTCGCTGGTTCTAATAGTCTGGCTTCTGGCAAACAGTACAGGGCAGGAAGCGATCACCGCCGCATTCGTTGCTGCGGTTGGTCTGTTGATCTCACTTCGCCCACCGATTCTATTCGCGCTCTTCATAAACCACTCGACCGTCGACAACGGTAAGTTAACTTTCACGTTTTCGATTTCCTTCGATCAATCTTGAAGATGTCACGAGACAAGAATCACCAGGTCTCGCCAGCTTTGCCGGCGCTGATACTTCCCTTCACTGTTTCCTGAAACTCGGCATACGCAGATCCAACGGTGTAGGCACGCACTGCCTCTTCAACTGAAATCTTCTGCTCCGGTATCCAACCCTTCGAATTCTTGCCATCAATTGTTCGCCGCGTAACGGCCGCATAGACAGTCAGCACGGGATTGAGCGGCGCCACTGTCCAGTCAGTTCCAAACGCCAGGGTTGCTCTCCTGAATCAAGCAAAGACCGAAAGGCGTACGTAGTCTTCGCGCGTTCTTTGCCTATTCTCTTTTCTGCCCAACGACCATCGTCAATTGCGTGGTATGGCTGCATCGAGGCAATCACTTTGTCGCGCGAGAAGCGTGAGATGTCCTGAGGTCAGCGCTGCGCATGCTCAATTCGAAAGCGACGATCGCGATCGCCGTTTTCTCGCTCGACTTGTTCAAAGATAGTCAGGATCAAATCATTAGCCCGGTCGCCGATTGCATGAATCATCGTCTGCAACCCGGCCTTGTCGGCGTCTCTCACTCGTGCGAGCATGGCGCCTTCGGGGTACATCTCGTCTCCCGCAATTCCACTCTGTTGCCGGGATCATCACGATAAGGTTCGTAGAACAGCGCGGTAGTTGAAACCAAGGCTTCCATCAGCGAATCCTTTAGTCCACCGACGCGCAACATCTCGCTACCAAAGTGGTGCGCGCACTCCCCGTTCGTGCCAGACGCTCCCAGGCCGGCAGAGGAGAGACCGCATAGATGCGCGTCTTCAGTTCTCCTCGATCGAGCAAGGTTTGATAGACACCAACATCCACTCCCGCCGACATGTCTTGAATACTGGTGACACCTAGGCTCGCTGCGTAATCGGTCGCAGCAACGAGCGGCCGCTAGTTTCTCCTCAAAGCTTGATGGCGGATATGACCTTCCATACAAAGTTCTGTGCAGCATCTTTCAAGATGCCTGTCGGTTCGCCTGTCTTTGGGTCGCACACGATTACACCGCCCGGAGGGTCAGCTGTTTGCTGCGTTACGCCCTGCAAGTCTGAGTGCAAGACTGTTGGCGAGAGCCATGTGACCATCGAGACGACTGACGAAAACGGGAGTGTCTGAGTGAAACTATCGATGAAGCTCTTTGGTGGGTAACTTTGCATCAGGCCAGCGTTCGTGATCCCAGTCTCCGCCTTTTATCCAGCGTCCCTTCGGCAACTCTCTCTGCGAACGTGCGAATTCGTTCTGCGAACTCTTTCGGCGAGTTTGACGAGCGCAAGTCAACACTCGAGAGCCGAAATCCGCCACTCATGAAATGTGTGTGGGCGTCGTTGAAGCCGGGCAAAACTAACCGCTTTTTGGCATCGATAACACGCGTGTTTGTAGCGGCAAGTTTTCTGATTTCCTTCGTCGAACCAACAGCCATGATCCGGTTGCGATAGATTGCGACCGCCTCAGCGGTAGGTTGGTTGGGATCCATCGTGTGGATAACAGCATTCACAATGATCGGATCAGGAGCAGTCGTTGATTTGTCGGCGTGTGTTGGAAGGGTCATAGGAGGTAAGCGTCGGAAAGAATAACAAGAAGCACCACAGGGCCTAGTCTCATATGGTTGCCAGAATTGGTGGAAACGTCAGATTTGGCGATAGCACAGTTATTCTAACCGCACTAAGTAACGGTCGACTACGTCAACCATCGGAGCCTGCCTGCGGTACTTCGCTCTGCACAAGGAGTTCCAAATTCCACTACAAGGTCGGGAAGAGTCATGGAGTTTAATCCTGACGCTCAACTACAAGCGGTCGGGAAGGGGGCAGAGCGGTAGTTTCTCTAAACTCTAAGTCAACCAGACCTAGCGCCGCCCCGCCGGTTCCCTTTCAATAGATCTCAGATTAGATCTTGAGACTCTCAAACGTCTCTTATCCGGCGGGGGCGCGCTAGGTTTGCGTAGGTAAGGTTCAGAGAAACTGCCGCTTGCCCCCTTCCCGACCGCTTGTAGTGGGATTCCCGACTTTACACAAAGCCTGCGGTACACTGTCATTACATTTGTATGGAGCGACTCCGAAGGATTGACGCCTACAAATTAACTTCCGAGTGGACAACCTTAATAAAAAACCTCAGTGCAGTCGTCGGTGCCGAAAACGTCCTTTCAAAACCGGACGAACTTCTCGTCTACGAATGTGACGGGCTACCGCAACACAAACACAGACCTCGCGCAGTTGTCTTCCCTTCCTCGACCGAGCAAACCGCGTCAGTGATGAAGGAACTTGCAGAGGCAAACGTCCCTTTTACGCCTCGTGGCGCCGGCACTGGACTCTCAGGCGGCGCCCTGGCGCTTAATGAAGGTGTGGTCGTGGAACTCGCGCGCATGCGAAAGATTTTGCGCATCGATGCCACAAATCAGCTCGCCGTGGTTCAACCTGGTGTCGTCAACTTACAAGTGTCACGCGCCGTTGCACCGTACGGTTTTTACTACGCGCCCGATCCATCAAGTCAACCAACCTGCACCATTGGCGGCAACATAGCTGAAGGCGCCGGCGGAATTCATTGCCTGAAGTACGGCACTACGACTGATCACGTACTGGGTTGTCGAGTTGTTCTTGCAGGTGGAGAAGTTGTCGAACCTTGGCGGTGCAGGCATTGATGCTGAGTGGATACGATCTGCTGGGTACGTTCATCGGTTCAGAAGGTACGTTTGGAATTGCAACTGAAGCAACGCTCAGGTTATCGCAGAGTCCACCCGCAGTTCGAACGCTCCCTGGCGGAGTTCTGTCGAAGTCAACGACGCAAGTCACGCAGTGTCAGCGATCATTGCGGCAGGTGCTTATGCCGGCTGCGCTCGAGATGATGGATCACGAAATTATCCGAGCCGTGGAAGCCAGTGTGTTTGCAGCCGGGTTACCGCCGGATGCCGGAGCTGCGTTGATTATTGAGACTCGACGGCATTGAGGCGGGAATTGACGATGAGGCAGCACGCATTATTGACATCTGCATGGAGTACGGCGCGCGCAGTTGTCGACAAGCTCGTGATGAATCGAGAGAGAAAAACTTTGGGCTGCACGGAAGGCGCGTTCGGCGCAATCGGTCGTATCTCGCCTGATTCGATGATTCAGGATGCGGTTGTTCCACGTTCACGACTGCCTGAAGTTCTTTCATCCGCTTATGAGGATTGCTCATAAATATGAATTGCGCGTGGCAAACGTGTTCCACGCCGGTGACGGTAATCTTCATCCGCTTATCTGTTTCGATTCGCGCTTCCCCGAGCAGGTGCGGCGAGTGAAAGAAGCCGGTCGTGAATTGATGGAGGTCTGCGCCGCGGCCGGCGGCACGAATAACCGGAGAGCACGGTGTCGGTTTAGATAAGCGTGGAGCTTCTGCCACTTGTGTTTTCGGATGCAGACATGACTGCGATGCTTAAGGTCCGCGCTGCTTTCGATCCGCTTGGCCTCTGTAATCCAGGGAAGATCATTCCGATGTTGAGAGGTTGTGGAGAAGGTCGCGCGGTTTCACTAACACCGGATGTCATTTCAGAAATACCTTCCGTTCGTGCTCCACAACCACTTACTGCTGTTGCAGACCAGTCAGAACAACGCAGTTTAGTTCTGAGAAAGCGGCGCAGCAGTTAACAGGAATAGTCGGCAGCGATCATACAAACCGTTGATTCAATTTCCGTGACAGTTGCAACCGGCTTCGACTGACGAGATAATCGAAGTAATAAGATGTGCGTCAATGGAATGTTGGACAGTCGCGCCCGTTGGCAGCATAGATGTGGCTCAATCGTGCGTCGTCAAACATCTTGCTCAGTACCGAGCGGCTGAATCGAATCATCGAACACGAACCAGCCGACTTGATTGCCGTTGCCGAGTCAGGTAAGACTCAAAACTTTTAATGACACCCTCGCTCAAAACGGTCAATGGTTACCTCTCGATCCGCCTGATGATGGCCGGGCAACACTGGGAGGTGTCGTGGCGACGGGGTTAGGAGGACCGCAACAGTTTGCCTATGGAAGGCCACGCGGATCCGTAATCGGTATGAAGGGTGAGTACTTGCTGATGGCATCTTGATAAAAGCCGGCGGCCGAGTAGTAAAAAATGTGGCTGGTTATGACCTCTGCAAACTTTTTACGGGAGTTACGGGACGCTGGGAGTCATCACTGAACTTAACTTCAAATTGAGACCAAGAGCTGCGTGCGAACGTACGATTGTTGCGGCTGGCCCGGCAACGCAATTGATATCAAGTGCACGCGCAATTCTTGAGTCACGGTTGTTTCCCGTGGGACTCGAAGTCGTCTCCGCTCAAGTGGCAGAACACTTAGGCATTTCAATCGACGAGAAAAGTTCGGTTTTGCTGGTACGGTTTGCAGGCAATAAGAAAGGTGTCGAATACCAGAGCCATCAGTCATCGGAAGAGTTGCGTTGGAGTAAGATTGAAATCATCGAACGAGATGAATCGCTCTGGCAGACGTTAACAGCAATTCCCCTTCACGAATCATCACAGCCGTCAGCTGGCGCGCCAGCGTCTTACCGGGGCAGATTCGGGACCTGCTTGAACAAGTGCAAACAATTTACGGAGATTCGTTCCACTCGACGCTATGGCAGCTCGGTGTTGCGTGACGGTCGGATGCGAGTGATGAATAACGAGGAACATCGCCTTAACGAGTCGCGAGAGGCGACTCGCGTGCTCGGCGGTAGCTTCGTCAGTGAAACTGAAGGCGCTTTGTATGTGGGATCAAGTTCAGGAATAATGCACCGCATAAAGCAACAGCTCGATCCGCAAAGCCTGTTTCCGATGAGATGGAACCAGAGGATACGATCATGATGAGACGAAATCGCAAGCTTCAATACCTTCTGGCATTCACCATTAGTGTTTCCTTTATCAGCGGTTCGTTGTCGCAGTTTGCTCCGTACGCAGTTGCCGCATCACGTGAGCCTGTTCGCGCTAAACACGGAATGGTAGCTTCAACAAATGAAGTCGCCTCGCAAGTTGGCGTGGATGTCAGTGAAGCGAGGCGGTAATGCCGTTGACGCAGCAATCGCAGTCGCATTCGCGCTGCAAGTGACGCACCCGGCTGCGGGTAACTCTCTGCGGTGGCGGTTTCATGATGATTCGACTTAGCAATGGGAAGACGACCGCGATCGACTACCGAGAGATGGCGCCCGTAGCTGCCTACGCGAAATATTTATCTCGACAAAAACGGAAACGTATCAAAGGCGAAGGTGGTCCACTGGTGGGTTATCGCGCCGCCGGTGTGCCAGGAACTGTTCGCGGCATGGAACTGGCACTGAAGAAATACGGCTCCGGCAAACTCACCTGGTCGCAACTTATTGAACCGGCTCGCCAGCTCGCCGTTAATGGATTTACTGTGACCAACTCTTTTGTCGGCGCCTCGCGAGGCAACGAGGGATATCTGTCCAAGTATCCCGAGACCAAACGCATCTATCTCGAACAGTGGAAAGTTTTACAACGAAGGAGATGTTTTTAAGCCAGCCCGAGCTGGCCGCAACGTTTTCTCGTCTTCAACGCGAAGGCCCAAATGAGTTCTATCAGGGTCTAACGGCGCGACTAATCGTCGATGATATGAAGCGCAATAATGGCCTGATGACGATGGACGACCTACGCGGATACGTCGCCAAAGAACGCGCACCTTTGCGCGGAAATTATCGTGGGCTACGAAATCATTTCGATGCCGCCGCCCTCTTCAGGCGGTGCAGTGTTACTGGAGATGCTGAACATCCTGGAAGGCTACGACCTGTCGAAGCTCGATCCGAATTCGTCTGATCGATATCACTTGATGGCTGAAGCAATGCGACGTGCCTTTGCTGATCGCGCCGAGTACATGGGTGACAGTGATTCTGTAAAGGTGCCTGTCAGCGGGTTGATCGATAAGTCGTACGCGGCAACACTTCGTTCTTCGATCAGCACAGAGCGAGCGTCGACTAGTGCGAGGTTCGCGCTGGAAAACCGAGCCGGATACGAATCGGACGAGACTACGCATTTCACCGTCGTCGATAGCGAAGGTAACGCCGTGGCTAACACATATACCTTTGAACAACTCAGTATGGTTCAGCTGCAGTTGCAAAAGGCACAGGCATGTTGCTGAACGACGAGATGGATGACTTCGCGGCGAAACCTGGAACGGCAAACATGTACGGACTCATTCAAGGGCGAAAGAAACGCGGTGGCCCCGCGAAAGCGTCCGCTTTCGCTGCCATGACGCCAACCATCGTGCTGCGCAAGGATGGCAGTCTTTGGTTCACGATTGGCAGTCCAGGCGGACCGACGATCATCAATACAGTTCTCTGTGTGATAACAGACGTCATCGACTTCGATATGAACATTCAGCAAGCGATTGACGCGCCTCGTTTGCATCACCAGTGGTTACCGGACGAGCTGGTCGGCGAGCCTTACGGGTTCTCGGGTGATACGCAGCGGGCACTCAATGCACGCGGGCACACGCTCGGCAAACAAAAGTATCTCGGCGATGCCGAAGGAATTATGATTGGAAGAGAAAACGGGGATGCGATTGGGAGCGACAGATCCTAGAAGAAGTGATGGCGCAGCGATCGGGTATTGATCAGCGAAGTAATGATGCCAGTAATGGTCGAAATGGGGGTCGAGCTAATAGAGTCATCTCACTACTGTTGACTAGAGGCCTCACTTACCAACCTCAATGAGTTTTTTGTACCAGTCCTCACGAGGTACCTAAATGAGATTCAGTGAATTGTTCGCTCCTGGAGAAGCACGTGCTTCAGTATTTTGGAGTGAAAGTGGATCCATTCGTTACTATTGAAACCCGGCCATGACAAGTTCATCCGAGTTGACTATCATGGCTCGAAAGAAGTTCCCACTGGACATGTCGTTCTATTCTTAAGGCAGCCAACATCACTAAACGACGATGATAAATCTCAGGTACTCACTCATTATCGAAGCTGCTACTGACGATCCGAACTTTTTTGGATTTTATTCTCCTGAGCTCGAAGGTTTTTCAGGTGTCGGCAGATCTTATCGAGGACTGCATAGCAAAAAGTCAGCTAGCGATAGAAGAGCATGTAACACTGCTTGAGAAAGTGGGCCTGCCTGTACCTCCAATCAATCCAAACCAACTGTAATCGTGCAGAACTCCGAGCGGATAATCCCTGCAGCAGTAGTTTCCCTTCTGGTGCTTTCAACTTCAAAACACCCTCGCACACGAAGAGCAAAAACTTCTTGCCTGCATACACTGCGGCCTCTGTCTTGAAGCCTGCCCCACTTACGTAATCACCGGCGACGAAAACGACGGTCCACGAGGCAGACTCTATTTTGATGCGTGCTGTCGCCGAAGGACGTTTACCAAACACTTCCGATTCATTTAGCAAACATATCGATCGCTGTCTCGGCTGCAGAGCTTGCGAGCAAGTTTGTCCTGCCGGAGTTGAGTATGGTCAGTTGTTAGAGTCGAGTCGACAGGAGTTACTGGATGCGCAACCGAAACCAGGATTGACTCACAAGCTATTACGGTTTGCGCTCAGACATCTCTGGACTTCGCCGGCGAGATTACGAATATTCTTTGGCGCTTCGAGAATATTCCGCGACCTTGACTCGCAAAACTTTTCTTGAAGTTGCGACTCGCAAAACTAGTTTCCACCACGCGCTCATTTCGCGCCTCGCACTTCCTCGAAAGCTCACGAGCACAGTTGAGTGGAAGTACAAAAGCAAAGACCCAGGCAAGGCGGACAAACTGATCAACCGCGCGAGTCACGTAATGCTGTTCAAAGGATGCGTCGGCGAAGGACTATTTGCGCGAGTCAACCATGCTACGGTCACGCGTGCTGCAGGCTAATGGCTTTGGAGTTGAAGTTCCTACCGGTCAGGTCTGTTGTGGTGCACTCCATCGCGCATGCAGGAGATCCTGAAGGTGCGCGAAAACTAGCACGCCAAAATCTTCAAGCATTCGGCTCTTCAGGTGAGCCTATCATTACGAACGCAGGCGGGTGCGGAGCAATGTTGGTCGCATATGGGCACCCTCGCTGCACGACGATGAGGCATACAAATTCAGCGCCCGAGTTCGCGACGTCGGTCAACAACTCGCCACTCAACAGCAACGCAGAGGCGCAGACATTGACCATGGTCGAGCGACCTACGATACTTCGTGCCACTTGTTGTACGGACAAAAGGCCGGGGATGCTTCGTTGAAGATGCTCGACAGTAGCCCTGATCTTGAGTTCAGATCTCTCGAAGGGGCTGAAAGATGTTGTGGGGGCGCAGGTATCTACAATTTGTTAGAACCAGAGATGTCGGCGCTTGTGCTGGATGAAAACTGGTGGCAGATCGGGAAGCGACGGGCGCTAAGGTGTTGGCGACTGGAAACCCCGGTTGCCAGATGCAAATCGGCGCAGGCGCTTGTTTGAATGGAATGTCATTGCGGGTATGTCATCCGGTTGAGCTTTTGGACGAGTCATATCAGAAAGCCGGGTTCTACTCAGAAGAACCTAGATCAATAAATGAGCGGCGCAAAACTCAACCGAACCGTCTTGTCTATCTTCGCACCGATATTGATCCTCACGGGGATTGCCGGCTTCTATACCCGAACAATACACCCTCACGAGCGGGGCTGCTCCTTACAATATGTTTCATATCGTATTCGGCGCCATCGGACTGTTCATTGTTTCAACTGGTGAGTCGCGGTTTCCAGTTTTCTTCAATATCGGGTTTGGCCTTATTAGATCTCTACCAGGCGGTCGCGAGTTTCTTCGGTCTGTGGCCCATGCCAGCATTTCTACTGGACTTCCGTAGATAATCTCCTGCATCGTCACTTTAGGAGTGGCACTCATCCTGATCGGTTGTTATGCACTGCGGAACCCAAAGGGCAGAGTCAAACTGCCGCCTTTCCCAGCTTTGTTACTAATAATGCCGGAGCTTTGACTCTCTGGGGTTCCGCTCGCAGAGCCTCGGCTCCGCCCTAGAGCTATACGTCTTTAGCACCGCTTCGCGCGGACAAAGAAAACCGCCACGGCTCTGCCGCGCTGTGTGATCTGCGTAATCTGTGGATGGGTATCTCGGCGTTTTGTGCAAAGCCGCCACGCCGTTGTTTAATTTTTAAAAGCAAGCTGCAACACCAACGATCGACGGTTTAACGTTTCCATCAGGGTCCATGGCGACGAGATCAGCTCGCTTCCCTTCTTCAATTGACCCGATCTCATGGTCCAACCCCAAGCAGCTCTCCGCCGGATTGAAAGAAGCCATACTGGCAACTTCAACGTCAGGCACGCCAAGTGACTTCAGCGTCGCGAACGGCATCAACGCATGGTGATGACTGAACCCGGCAATACTTCCCTCGCATTGCTGGTTTTTCCGCCGGTAACCTTTGATTGTTTCGCCCCACACCTCGTAATCACCATCTCCCTCTTCCGGCAGCCGAAATCGCATCACTGATCAGACGCACGCGACCGCGATCGCGCTTTAGTTTCGTCAACATTCTCCAATGTGAGGGATCAAGGTGATGCCCATCGGCTATCATGTCAAAAACCTCACATCATCTGACATGAGGCCCCAGGCTATCGGTCCGGGACTGCGGTGATGAAGTGGCGCCATCGCGTTCATGAAATGTGTCATGTGTTTTGCGCCCGCCGCGCGGGGGGTCTGATAATCGAGTGCGCGGACATCTGCGCGCGTATGACCGATAAGAAGAAATCCATCCTTCGCTGAAACAAAGACCGAGCGAGTTCGACACCGCTCCCCTCAACCTCCGGCGCAAGGAAGTCACTCATCATTTTCGCGCCTCTCCCTCGCATGGACGGGGAGTTGGTCCAACCGGTCCTTATCCGTGTACCTTCGGAAGTGCGAGATTGCAGTGTAACGCCCACGCATTGAGCGCCGTTAACAAAAAGGACTCCTTCATAGTGGGCGCCAAGTATTATGCGAGCGGAGGCTGATTGTTCCGAAAGATTTCAACCTGTAGCTTGGCGTTGCCTGATCTTATGGCGGCAATTGTTCTTTCGTATTCCTGTTGACTCGCGGGCATCGAGTGTCGGAAGCCACCCGGTCACTCCTTTGGATGCTAGAAAGGCGGCAAGTTGAAGAAAGTCCTCAGGAGCGCCTACCGACTGTGTCGACGCCCGCAGCTCGATGCATGTCTGCCACGTCAATCAAACCTGGCATTAAAAAACTGATCCGGTCGGAGTTGAGGGTGAGTTCGGGTCGGCTTCAATCGTCTGGCTTGCATCGGATAATCGCGCGATCCGACCATCGCCCTATCAACACCGATCCGTGTTCTGCTATGACGAACTCGGATCCAATCACTCTTGCATCACGTAGCAGTAAAGAGGCGTTTGTATTGGGCGCGTCGATGTTGCTCTCCGCTTCAGAAAGAAAGCCCGCAACACCTGAAGGAAGCGTCGCGGGCAAATAGCAGTTTGAAGGGGGCAAACTAGAAGATGAACTTCGCCCCGAATTGCATTGTGCGCGGATGCGAGCGCACCGCGATCACGTTTTCCATAACTAGAAAGTGTGTTATTTAAGCCCAGGGTGGTGAGGTTTGTATGGTTGAAGATATTGAAGACCTCCCATCGCAATTGGAATACTACGCGACTCGCCGAAACGAATGTTCTTTAGTCAACGTCGCGTCAGAATCGGGTCAGTGGACGGTCCCAGAGATGGTGTTGCGTGCCGCGTTCCTACTCGGTTCACTCCCTGCCGGTGGATTGGCGAAGCAGGCCGTATTGAACCACTGCAGGAAAGTATGCGGGGCGTTGGCATTCGGATCGCGAATCGCGTCGGGGCGAAGGCGCCGGAAGGCGAAGGTACCGGGAGAGTCCTATAGTCCGGCTGGATCATTCGAGGAAGCTAAGCCGGGCTGAAGCCCAAGCCGGTGAAATAATAGAGTAATGCCCGAAGTTTGCCAGCCGCCGAGAACCTTCTCTTTGAAGTTTTTGTCTGGCCGGTAAAGAGAAGGGCAACTCGTAAATATAGTTGACGCGCTCAAAGACGCGACGCGCCGATCCAGATTGGCTCGCGCGTGTATTCGTCGTGAAGATTAAAGGAGTTCTGCGGCGCGGTGGCAGATTCGTTCTGGCTGTTCGTCTCATGTTTTTCGACCATGTGTAGGCGACATTTAGCTGGCTGCTCCGGGCAAATCTGCCTGCTGCCCACTCACCTCGAAGACTGTCTGTTAGTTCGAGATTGAGCCTCGTCTCCAGCATACAGAACTGCTCCCGTACCCCTGAAAGGTCGAATCTGGTTGAGAATTAGCTCACTAGAAGATTCTGAACTCGCGTAAAGACTTGTCCCGGGTGTTTCTGCGCAAGGACCAAACGTTGCGGGGGTCGTGTTGTTGAGTTCGACCAGGAGTTTGCGTGTGAGCGCAAAAAATCCACCGCGGCAATAAAAGATTTCTCGTCGACCAAACCCGATATGTCTGTGCCTCTCTCGAGCCAACAATATCCGGCCCGTCACGATCGTCTTTGGAGCCAGAGACTGGTGTTAGTGGTTTGCATCAAGGGACCAGCTTTTGCACGTAGGGAGTGCTTGAGAATTCTGGTCGATGCCTCCGACATCCGCCAGCCGAAAAGGTCTTCGATTGCTGTGGTTCCTGCCAAGGGATTGTCGAGCGCAGCCGGCAGGATTAATCACTATTTGCTGTTGGAATGGAGGGTTTCGTGCGCACCAGATCCGTCTCGGCAGCAAGCTGAAAGATAGCTGGCGATTCGAAATACACGCCGTAATCCAGCCCTTACCGAAGTCGTCCCTTTCGCCAAAAACGGATCCCAGGCTTATTGCCCGATCTCGCGGAGCGAAAGTTGTTGCGAGTCGGTGCGACAGCGGCGTTGCCGCAGGGTGAAACGGGTCGCACCTGGGACCGATACCTGGCTGTTCACCGCATGATCCCAGCTTGGGGAGTTTCCAGTTCCAGCTGCGCGATTGCCATTCGCTAACGCACCTGGAAAGCCTGATTAGGATTGTAAGCCGCTGGATTGAAGCTGGGGTCATACGGCCATTGCACGATCCGGAGAGGCTGACCAAAGCGGGAAAAACGCGCCCCGTAGTACAGCGTGATGTTCGGCTTATAGCGCCACTCTCGTCACTAGGAGCAAATCCTTCCATTCGCTTCGCTGGCACTAAGGTCAGCAGTCAAATCAAACCGATTTTGAAGTTGAACCTGAAAATTGCCCAATAGAAAGTTGGCCCAAAGTTGATTAGTCGTGCTTTGTCCCAGCGGGCCGGAAGGTCGGCGTTGAAGATACGGCGCTATAGCGGGCAAAGCTTCGTTAAAGCCGCCGAGAGTGAGGTTTTCATGTTTTTCTGATTCTCGCGAAATTCGCACCAAATTTGGCCGTATGAGCTCCGAAGACCTTTGAGAAAGTCGCAAACAACGACTTGTTGGTTTGAGAAATCACTGCTTAATGGGACCAAACGTTTGGGAGAGCCGTAAAGCCGTTTCCCGTAGTCGTAGAGGACGCGACCCTGGTTACCGGGAAGTCGGAACTGCGGCAGGTGACCGGCGAGGCGTCCGGCGAATTCTCGTTAGCCAGCAGCCCGATCACTTTGCCGGGAACATCCCCGAAAGAGTATGAGCCGCCGAACTCCCACACCGCAGCAGGCGATTGCACAAAAGTGACCCGCGCCACATGCGTACGTCCCGGAGAGCGGCCGTGCGTCGTCGACACAAACGGCTGGCCGCCGCCCCGGGCCGAAAAGGCCGATTGGATCAATTGTCGGTATTGAGTCGTTTTCAAACCGATAGTACCGCAGAAGTTTGTCACTGAACTTGTGATCGGCTCCGATCAGCTCACGCGCACAGAGAAATTGAAGATGCCTCGAGCTGGAAAGAACACCGATTGCCGACAGCATCCGCGGGGAGCGGCAGCTTGTTTGTAAATGTCACACCTGTGCGTAGGCTGCGGCCAGGGGACTCGTTAGGACTTTGAGGAAGTGCCGCTCCAGCTGGAAAGGTGAATTGTTCACGCATGGATTAGCGACCGGCCCGGATACATACCGGTTGTAGAGAAGATTCCCTGACGCTGGGCTGCGGAGTTTGGCGCCGTAGTGCTAAAACTCGGATAGACGATGACTCGTCTCAACTCCCTCCGAGAAAAAAAAAAGAATGTATTTTTAAGCGTCTTATAAGCAGGTCCACCTTCACCAAATCCAGGTACCACGCACGGGGCCTCCGAACGGCTGCTGCCTCCGAAGTTGTTTATACACTAAAGGGAGCGCGTTTTGCCTTTCGCGTTTCGAATCGAGTCCGAGAGGGGCCGTTCTAGTTTCCTTTGAGGTAAAGGTGTTTGGCATTCAATATGTCATTGCTGCACGCACTCGTAAACGTCTCCATGATAATCCGCTGCAATGACGCGCTCTTCATGCAACAACATTCACCTGACCACCACGCGCTTCGACCAAGACTCGGCTGTGGTCAGAGGCCCCGCAGAGAACAGAGAACTCACCAATTGCGTCGATTGGCGGATTAGGTTTGTACTGTCAGATTGGCTCCTCTGTCGGTTGTATCAGCGCATAGCGTCGACAGGTGTGGGGTATTGGAACTTGACCGAACCCCGTTGACGGAGATCTGCAATGCGTTCGACTGGGCGTTTGGATTGAAGATTGGAGCCTACATAAATTTGATCCGCTATGTTTGCCGAAACCCCGGGTGAGAGCGTGATAAGTTGTGTGCCCAGTTGCGGTTATTCAATGAAAGCTCGCGTACCTGATCGCCGTTGATAACGTTCGAGGCTGCCGGAGTTTGGGTATTGACCTGAATTAAATCCGATGTCACGTTGACTGATTCGGAGATATTGCCGGCCTCCAACGTCACATCGACGGTCCGACGCTCATTCACATTTACCTTCAAACCATACTCTACGTGCTTCTTGAAGTTTGCGGCTTCTACGCTCAGTTCGTATAGTGCGACAGGGACAAGGGGCATGGAGAATTCTCCATTATCACGCGTACTCACCGTGCGTACGACCACCTTCTTTGCGATATCCGTTATTGTCACAGTGGCGCCGCCAACAGCAGCTCCGTTAGGGTCTGACTGACCCGTTGATACTTCCGGTGATTTCCTGCCCAAAGGTGTTGCTTAGGGCAAACAGCAAACGCCAGCCAGAAGCAGTGCCATTTCGAAGTCACGTTTCATTGAACGAGTCCTCTTCTGTGCCGGGTTTGCTTGTGCCAGCGTGTCGGTAATTGAGCCGAAAACTGGAGCAAATCTCGTACGCGGAACTCGAAGGAGCTTAGGTAAGATCTCATGATTTCCTTTACTGAAGACGATCAACTTAGGATCGTCAGACGTGGTTTATTTGACAATTCGAAACACGGTTGTTGTTTGAACGCTTTACCAAAGAACAGAACAAAGCTCGAACAAGGTACAGATTTCAAATGCGTACCCGTTCGAGAATCAAAACTTTTCAGAATAATGGATGGTCGTTTAGCTTTTTGGACAAAATACGCTTGAAAATAGGCTTCATGGCGGAACCTTCCGCTTTAGTCATGTACAGAAGCAAACCTCAGACCAAATTGTGAATTACTGTTGGAAGGATGCTAGTCCAACCCACCTGCCGCTTAGCTCATGATTTAATGCCTCACCATCTTTGCCGCTCCGTAGGAAACCTGGGAACCAATATCATTTTGCGAATTGGCATTTTTGAAAAATCTGCAGTGTCCATCAAAATCCCGGCTTCTGAAATGCCAGTCGACGGATATGTTCCAGATATGCGCCGTCGGGATTTAATTGCCGCTCGCAACGGTGCTGCGACGCAAAACTTCGGTGAAATTAGTCAGTCCTTAAACCTGGGACTACTAGAAGCTCAGCTTTGCCTGAGAACTGAATCCTGCGAGCGTTGTTGGTCACCGAGTCGTTGATGCGACCGGAAGATGGTCGAGTTAATGACCGCAGTCGGATTGTCGAACGCAGGCTTATTCAAAACGTTCCTGGCATCTACTCTAAATCGAACGCCCATCGCTCGGTGAACTTGAATTTCTTAAGCGATAGCATCCCACTGGAAGTAGACTGGAGCGATGAAGAAATTGCGTCCGGTGTTTCCACATCGAACCCGGTGCTGGAGCGGAGAACTTTCGAGCCGATCGGATGCATCGAACCAGAAGTTCTGCGCCACTCTCGATGACCAGGCTTCCAAGATGTCGATCGCAACTGTTACAGTTCGCGGTTGACTGGACAACGTTACTGGAGCGTGTTAATCCGGAGTAGACGGTAAACGGTCGACCCGGACTGTTTGATGATCGTTCCCGAGGTCGACCAGCCACCAACTGATCTGGTTCACGACGGTTCCTGACGCGTCGCCTCCGGAATCTGCTGGTCCTTTACCAAACGGAAGGATCGTAAGTGTACGTGCCCTTGGAATACGTGACGTCGATCGAAGTCGGACCAGGTGTAATTGATGCTGCTCGATCTCTTAAGATCGAAAGGCGTACTCGACGCTGCCTGCAATCGGGACTCCTGTGGAGACGGTGCTCAAAGCGAAGGATCCCACGAGCGGTTGTCTTTGGACTTCGACAGCGTGTAGGCGAACCTGGAACCCCAGTCCGCTACTGATCTCCTGACGCTTGAAGATGAGCCTGGCAGAGCGTCGTAGCGGGAGCGGTCGTTGCTGCTGCTCAAACGTCGAGTGCCGCCCGGAGTACTGTGCAGGGTACGTAGCTGGAAGAGGGAATGGGTTGCTGAATCGGTCCTGCCAATTAGCTGGCCGGGCGGTGGCGGTACAGACCTGCCTGCAGTGACGTCTGCTTGACTGGACAGAGTCGCTGCGGAACGTTGCTGAAGCGGCTGCTGCAGCAACGTTGCCGAGTGAGATTGTATTTGTGGTTGCACTCGCAACTGAGCGGAATGTTGCCGTGCCGGCGTTGTTGGCTCGCATTACCGGCAAACAGCGCAGGTCCATTAACGGGCTGTTGCAAGCGATCGTGCTGCCATTCGCTGCAATGCCTGGCGCGGATCGGGGATTGGAACGCCTCGTGAAAGTTCTGCGGCACGGCGGCGGGTACACGTCGCGAAGACATTCACCTGGTTTTTACGTTGTATCCACCTGAGCAGGTGGACAACGCTGTGTCACTTGCAACGATAGCTGACCTCCAGCGACGTTGCTCCTTAATTTCTCGCTGGAAACTGGCTCGACCATTCGCTGTGACTTGCGGGAACTGGCAGGTCAGGATCGAGCGACGCTCAGAGAGTTTGTGCTGAACGGTGGCAGGCTGCCGCAGCTGCGACTTGGAGTCTAGACGTCAGGTGCCAGACGCGCCAATGATCGGCCCAATGTCTCCGATACAGAGCCGCCGCCCGGGCCGGTAAAGGCGGGGTTCGAAGACCGCCGAAGTGTTGTTGCCCGGGAGTGCTTTCTGGTAAAATCGAGTGAACCGAAGAGGAAGGTCGCGACTTCGATCGGATGCCAGTCGATAGTTGGCGCGGAATTGACGTTTTGCCTGCTCTTGAAAGGGATCCCAGGCGAAACCGACCGACGGCAAAACTTATCTCGGTGTCGCTTGAGTAGACGTCACCCTCAACCCACTTCAACAGTGTTCGGACGGTGGCGGCCCCTAGTTTCAGCTGAGCTGGTCTGGGAACGAGGCTGGGTCTGTACGACCGTTCGACGCGTCGGATGAGAGCTTCAGCTTCCCAGCGTAGCCCGGATATCAAAGACTAAGGTTCGAGCGGGAACGCGCCAGTTGTCCTGAAAATAGAAAGTCCAGTTCCGGATAGGTAGCCTTGATTCAGCCAACGGGATCCGGCAGGTGCGAAGGCTACGCCGACCCATCCGACACGAATGCGCGCGGAGACGGTGTTGACCTTGCCGGAGCTCGTCGACGATCGCGTTCTGCAATCTCGTTAGGTCGTTTAAGTTGATGCTGGTAGCTCCCGAAGACGGAAGATTGAACCATTAAAGAAAGCGCCGCCTGTTCCACCAAAACTCACAATTGGCTCGATCGCCGATCCGGCCACTGATGATCGATCGTCGTTATGCCGATTGAAGCGGAAGTTGATTCCGCCTTTCAGAGTGTGCACCCTTACGGAAGTGCACGTTGTCAATAAACTGCAGCGTTCGACACGCCGCGAGCGTTGTAAGAAAAGTTTGTGTTGGCAGTTGCGACGGATTGATAAACGCGAACGGCAGGTTTGGATCTGGAAATGGCGTCAGAAAGTTGAAGAAGTACTTACTGATACCAACAGATGGCTCTCATTTGTCAGCGTTGCAGTCGGTGACCAACGCCAGTTGACCGCCAGGTTTTTCGGAGTGCGATAGGTGTCAACAAAGTTCGTGAGCCGTGGAAAATCGGACGACCGCCATTTGCCGAGTCACCCAGACTTGTTTGAGAGCCCTGCGCGTAACGAACGATAAAGCAAACTTCTCTGGCTTAGATTGAAGTCAAACTTTGAAACGAAGTCATACTGCCTCTCGTGCTTGCGGAGACGCGAAATTGAACCCGGCCGTAGTTTAGTCCATCACCGGTCGTAAAGTTGTTTGGCAACGGCATCGCATTGATGAAACCCAACGAAGTCGGATCTTGAGTGATACCAGTTGGATTCGCTGCGATGTTGTAGGTTGGAGATGCAACGGTGAATTTGATGCCATTACAAACCGGGCAGAAGCGTGAGCCGATTTCCGGATCAACGGCAGCGGTCCGTGCAGACAGCAGGCGATTCTGCTCGACCTAACTACATAGCGATACAGACCTCGCCGAGCGTTCGCTGTGGTAGACCGTGCGCGTTAACCAACGCTGTGTCGTAAGCGCGCAGCAACTGGAGGTTAGTAAAGAAGAAGGCCTTGTCGCGCAACCAGCCCATCTTTGTGCCTTCACCAAAACCCGGATTGAAGAAGTGGACCGCCTAGACTGCCACCAAAGATGTGCTGGACAAACTGATCCCTGGGCGTTCCGGCAATCGTTACTGGATAACTCTTCGCATCGAATCGTGGTGTGCGGTAGTACTCAAAGAAGTTGCCGTGAAAGTCGTTACCCCCAGAGCGGGTGACGAGTGTCTACCTGTGCACCGCTACTGCGACCGAGTTCTGCAGTGAAGTTACTGGTTACAACCTGAAACTCTGAAACCGAATCCGGGTTGGGACGCAATGAGTGAAGTTTGAGCCGCCGGCCGTTGACTCGTTGATGTCGATACCGTCGAGAGTGAAGTTGAATGCGCACGTCGCGGGAACCGTTCACGTTCACCGCGCCGCCTCGTGTTTCCCGAAGACGACACCGGGTTGGAAGTTCAACAAGTCGAGAGGATTTCTTCCGCGCGTTCCAACGATGGGCAAACTCTTCCAACGTCTGTTTCGCGATCGTGCCGCCCGAGATTTCCCGAGGTTGCGGTTTGTACCTGCTCACCGGCGGCCTGACAGTGACCGTCTCAGCGACACCACCCGTTTCAAGCACAGTGCTAATCGTGGTCGGCAGATTAACGTTAATCGAGTTGCCCTTGACTCAGAAACTTTTGAAGCCCTGTTTCTCGATCGTAACGCTATACTTTCCCTACCTGTACAGATCGAAAGCTACAAGCGCCACTGTCGCTGGTTTCAGTTGTAAAGGAAATTCCGGTGCCTTCATTCGTCAAAGTCACCATTGCTCCACCGACGGCGGCACCATTGGCATCATGCGCACAGTCCTCGTCACTGAGAAGTCGTTCCCTGGCTAAACGCGATTAGAACAGTGAAAGCAACATTACAGTTGCAGCAATACAATTCTCTCAAAGCTCTGAGTTTCATTCGAACTCCTTCGGTTCAATTATTGGGGAGACAACGAAAACTGGCTTGGCCCAAAGCCGCGCCTAAGCCAAATTCCGTTTAGCTGTTCGAGCAGTACGCTACACAATCCTGAAACAGTCCAGTTAACAAAACTTTCCGTTGTTTTCCTTCTTGAAAAATATGGTGCGTGACTCGATGCTAGGGTCATTGTTCGCACGATGCGCAGGATTATAGATTTTGGCGCGAGATAATGGTAGCTAAAGATTCTTATCATTTTGATAAGGTATTGCTGATGTCTGGGAAAGGGCTGGAATCGATCGTGTATCAGTTCGGGATCCTCCTGTGACAATGACAACTGCCTTCTTCGACTTTCGAAACAATCCATCGACTGCGCGCTTCTTCCCAGCCGTCGAGGACTCTTGTCGCGAGACGTCCCGACGAAGTAGTACTCCTCCTTGAATTTGCCGATGCAGAGAGCCACGCCGGCAATTACGTTGCGTCGATCGTTGTCGCATGAGGCAGCGCTCGCATTCGATTCCGCGTTGCACACTCGCGACGTGTCAGCGCTACCATTGGCTTGGGCGGGCAGTGTTTCCAGAACAAAGCAGGATTCCGGAAATTCAGGATAGCTCTGTTTTGCATAAGTCATTGGGAACCTGTGCGATCGCTCGACTGAATACGATAGCGCGATTGCGACAATTCGTGAATTCATCGTCAAAGGCGATACGTACCAGGTCAATTATTCCGTTTCCACTCTTCGCCAACTTCCGTGGAGATCCTCTCGCGCTGTATCGCGCTTTGAATCTGGCTCAGGGCGGCGAATACTCCTCCTTCTTAATCTGTGGATATCAAATCCTCTCGCTTTCTCCTGAATCTTCTTTGAACGTTATAAGGTCAAACAGAACAAACCGATGAAGGCGTACCGTTCGTCGCGGTCGCTGGCCCGCTGAAGACAAGGAACTGGCCTCGTGGCTTTCCAACTCCGCGAAGAATCGAGTCCGAGAACGTGATGATCGTTCGACTTACTTCGTAACGATCTTGGCAAGGTATCGCCCCGGCAGCGTAGAGGTTTCGTCATTGTTCCAATTGGAACGTTTCGAGACTGTGTGGCAAATGACATCAACCGTGAAATCTACTTTGAAGCCAAATACGAGTCTCGTTGAACTCATGCGTGCTTTATTTCCGTGCGGCTCCATCACTGGTGCGCCAAAAATCTCGGACGATGGAAATTATTCGAGAGCTCGAGTCGCAGCCACGCGGCATCTATACCGGCACGATCGGTTTACTGCACCCGGGTGGGTGACTGCGGTTTTCAATGTCGCGATTCGTACCGTTGTTGTGGATGCTGAGACAGGAAAGGCGACTTTTGGCGTCGGTGGTGGAATTACGATCGACTCGACAGCTGAACGTGAATACGACGAATGTCTGGTGAAGGCGAAGTTCTCAACACTCCGCCGCAGAAGTTCGATTTGTTTGAGTCGATCTTGCTGGAGAATGGCAAATACTTACTGATAGGCACCTTAATCGCTTAAGGAGCTCGGCCGAGTTTTTTAATTTTGAGTTTTCCGAATCAAAAATAGTCACAGCGCTCGAACGATTAAGAAACGAACATAGTAATGGAAATTGAAAGCGAAATTGACTCTTACTAAAAGTGGAAGAGTCGAAGCTTCTGTCTCGCCAATAGAGCCTACGAGGATTTGGCGAGTTAGTCTTGCTGACGTTCCCATTGACTCCGACGATCGATTGCTCTTTCATAAGACTACTGAACGCCGAGTCTATACGCAGCAACTCGAATCGCATGCAGGCTGCGATGATCTTCTGTCTCTTCAACGAACGCGGAGAACTTACTGAATCGGGTCTGGCGAATATCGTGCTGAGAGCTTGGCGAAACTGCTAGTGACTCCAGCCGCATCCTCCGGACTACTCGCTGGAACTTTCAGAGAGCAACTGCTAGCTGATGGCGAAATTGAGCAGCGGACGGTTTTGGTTGAAGATTTAAAGAATGCTTCGGAGGTGTTCCTTATCAATTCGGTTAGAAAAATGGATCCGGGTTGAGCATGGTGTGAAGGCCTTTCGCCGGGGATCGAAATCCACCTAAGGCATAGACTGTGGTAGATAGTCCGAACGCTGAAAGCGTTGGCTAGTCGGAGCCCAGGGTTGGCAACAACCCTGGGAACCATGCGAAGTAAAGGGCGCAACCTCCGATGGGGTTGCGCCTCAATTGTATGAACTCCGATCCCCAGGGTTGCCAAAGCGCAACCCTGGGCTGGAATTAGCCAACGCTTTCAGCGTATTGATGTCGAGTCTATTTGCGCTCGTGAAATTTAGAGGCGTCGAAGATTTGGAGGTAATCTTAGAAACCTGCGCGTCAGTTGTAGAGCAGTATCTCTGCGCGCTGTTTTCGAAACTCTTCCAACTGTACATTCCACGACGAAACAATATCTCCCGGCGATTCACCGCGCTTTATGCGATCTAGTGTGTTGGCGTTTTCACCAATAAGCGCAGGTAGCTATCGACCTTCCAATCGTTAGGATAGAGCTTCCACAAAGCGGCCGCCATTTCAATACCAGTAAGTACAGATCGAAACTCGCGCCGATCTGTGATGATGATATATTCACTCCTCCACACGGGTTCATCTTTGAATACCGATGACTTCGAGGTGAATCGAAGTGGCACAAACCTCGCCCCGGGAATCAAACGCTGATTCAAGTAGTCTGCAAGCTTGTCACCTTGAATCCATGGCGCACCGACAACCTCAAACGGAGTGTCGGTTCCACGTCCAACTGAAACATTCGTCGTCTCCAACAAGCCAATCCCCGGATACAACGTCGCCTCCGTAAGACTGCGCATGTTTGGTGAAGGATTAATCCATATGAGATTCGTCTCATCAAACACACATCGAACGCTGCCAGCCTTCCATCTTGATTACCCGCAGGTCAGCGCCGATGTTCCTCTGTTTGTTGAAGAGTTGAGCCAACTCACCGATAGTCAGACCATGACGGAGTAGGAATCGTGTGGTAAGCCGTGAACGAAAGCTTGTCCGTATCAGCGAGCGGCCCTCAACATCAACGCCTCCAATCGGATTTGGGCGGTCCAGAACAAAGATCGGGAGCTTTGTTTTTGCTGACTCCTCAGAGCATGTATCCGAGCGTCGAGATGTATGTGTAAAAGCGGGCACCGATGTCCTGAATATCAGAAGACAATGCATCGAGATCCTGCAGTTGCTTCAGACTTGGGACGTCGCGTTTCGCCGTAGAGCGAGTAGATCTGGTCAGTCCAGTGGCATCGTCCTTCGAGTCAGAAACTTTTCGTCCGCGAGCCCTCGAATCCCATGTTCAGGGGAAAAAGAGCGCGACGAGTTTTACACCCGCGGCTTTGTTTAGAATGATCGATCGTCTGTCGCCCGTCGCGATCTCTGCCCGTGTGATTTTGCGACAAGACCGATTCGCAGACCTGCAAGCTGCTTAGAAATTATCGCGCTCAAGTACATCAATTCCAGTTGAGCACCCTGGTTGAGGCCGATATTCATTCGTTCTTCTGAAGCGCCCTCAACGATTTGGGAGTAGTAGTCGGAATATTCGGCTTCCTGGCTTTGGCGACGACGATCATTATCAGTGACTGCGGCCGCAACTATAGATGGCAACTCTTCCACGCAATGGCCCAACGTCACCTTTTCCATCCGGATGAACGTCGATTACTCAGGAAGACAACAAACATGTCGCTGGCCGGATCAATCCATATCGACGTTCCAGTGAATCCAGTGTGGCCGAATGAACCCGAGCGGGAAAAAGATCACCGCGATTGGTCGAATAACTCGTGTTCACATCCCAACCGAGTCCGCGCAGTTCCACCAGAGCCGTTGACAAGGCGAGGACGTGTCATCTCTGCTACTGACGTCGGAAGAAAGGACTCGACACACCACGATACTCACCGCCATTGAGAATCATTTGACAGTAGATCGCCAAGATCGTTTGCCGTCGAAAACAATCCGGCGTGACCCGCAACGCCGTTCATCCGATAGGCTGTTGGATCGTGTACATGCGCCTGCGCAACCAGGCAACTTCGCCGTCAGTTCCGGCGTTGGTTCCGCGGAATCACCCAGGTAATTCAACTGGCCGCGTCGTTTTTCAGTAGGAGCGATGCGCGATCTCAAGTCCTGGCCTGCAGGATTGAACCCGGTGTCGCGTCATTCCCAGCGGTGTGAAAATGTTTTTCTCGCGTGCAAACTGATCGAGGAGCAGCCCGCTAACGCGGTGTACAACCCTCACCCAATGCGATGTAAGTTAATGTCGCTGTAAACGAAGCGCGTGCCCGGCTGCGTACGGAGCGGTTCCTTTGATGAGGTGTCTGATCGACTTCGTCGTAACCAGCTCCATCGCTCACGCAAGTCGAAATCCGGCGCATAGCCCGACCGATGAGTTAGCAATTGTTCTACGCGTGATCTTGCTCGCGTCCCTCACCTCTTAGTTCCGGTATGTAAACTGATAACTGGATCTGCCAGGCGTATCTTGCCGCGTTCGACAAGGATCATGATGCTCGTGGCAGTGGCAACAACTTTCGTAAGACTCGCGAGATCGAAGATCGTATCGACCGACATTGGCTCGCGCGCCGGCTCAAGAGTTCGCGCACCGTATGCCTTACGCCAAACGACTCTGCCTTTGCGTCCGACAAGGACAACGGCGCCAGGCAGATTCGTGTTGGCTGATCCTCTCTTCAATCACCGCATCCATCAAAGCGAGTTGCGAAGATGAGACGGAAACAAGTTCGGGTTTGGATTGCGGAGAGGCGCACGACGGATTGAGACAAAAAGAAGAAGTGCAAGTATTTGATAAAGAATTGTTCGAGTGGCAACCATACGTTTCGAATAGTGTATTCGTGATGGGGTCCAATCTCTGCGCCACTCAGCGTCCAGCGCCTCTGCGGTGAAACTTCCAGACCGATCTTAATACCGCAGAGAGCGCAGAGAGGACGCGGGGTGGCGCAGAGAAGTCACCGTCAAACTACTTCACAGCCTTTAGCTGAATCCCTGTTCCTCTCGGATAAAGTCCCGGCAAGGAAATTGGCAACTTACCGACGACATCTATCTCACCCAGCACCGCGGAGCGTGCTGCGGCCTGCTGCAGACTCGGCATATCACCGTAAGCAACCAGGTAGGGTGCGCAATCCGGAGAAGTTCTGTAGCAAGTATGGATTTCCAAAACTGATCCCTATGATTGGCGTCTTGCCTCCGATTAAAGCATTCAACACCTGCGCTCCTGAGTCCGGAAGTCCAGCGCTTCTGACCTGACCTGAGCGCAACGCGACCATACAACGAGGCAATTATCAGATCTGCCGACTTTGCTAGTTCTATAGTCTTCTGCACTTCTCGATCTGATGATCGGTCGTCCAGTGTGACTGTTTCGACCTTGCGACCTGAACGCGCGAGTCTGGAGACAAAAGGTCCGGCAACAACCAAACGATCATCGCCGTTCGTGATCGCAATATTCAGAATCTTTGCGTCTGGTTTAAGCGCTCTCAGAGGAATCAACTTATCTTCATCCGCGAACAAAGCGTGATGGCATGTTCGCCAATCTTCATTTGCCAGCAGCCCCGCTTCCCTGCTCGAGCACGAGTTCTGGATCGATCCGTTTCAATGGGTGTGACTCTCCTGGTTTACCAGACCAAGGTCATACTTTGCTGCCAGGATCTTTCGAGCCAGATTCTTCAACTCGTTTCTCAGTCAAACGACCGTTCTTCACTGCGTCGCGAACGCCGTGGAAAGCAGCTCGACATCTGCCGGTTTCGAAAGCATGTCTGCCCCGGCTTCCAATGCACGAACTGCTGCTTCGTCCTGGGGTGAAATAGATTGTTAGACCACTCATACTCAGTGCGTCAGTGATAACTCAGCTTCCCTGAAACTTAAGATCGTTGCGAAGTATCGCACCCATGACAGGCGACATCGTTGCAGGCATCGTCGCCTTCGTTCAATAATCTCTCCCGCCTCATCCAGTATCAATCGGTTTAGCTTTAACGTTTGTCGGCAGCGGCTTGATTGGTGTCGAATCAATCTGCGGCAAGGCTATGTGACCAACCATCACAGAACCGACTCCAGCTTTGACGGCCGATTGAAATGGCACAAAGTTCGACTGAATTAAGTCGCTCACGATCTACGTTGATTTCAGGTAGACCGCGATGTGAGTCGACGGCCGTATCGCCGTGTCCGGGAAAAATGTTTTGCAGTCGCAATAACACCGTAGGATTGCGCGCCTTGAGTAAAAGCCACGGCAAATCGTGCGACATCTGCCGGGTCTTCGCCGTACGAACGAACATTGATCACGGGATTAGCTGCGTTGTTGTTGACGTCAACCACGGGCGCAAACACATGCTGCACTCCCAGCGCCCGAGCCTCTCGCGCTGTCACCTCTCCCTGTCGGCGCGCGTAATCGGGATTACCGGTGGCGGCCACTGCCATGTTCCATGGGAAGTTGATGGTATCGTCGAAACGCATCCCCCGATCCCGCTTCCAGATCCGCTGAGATCAATAACGGGTAACGCGCGAGCTGCTGCATTCGGTTTACGAGAACTACAGATTCATAGACTGGCCCACGAAAGAGAATGAGTCCACCGACGTGGTTGTCTTCGATTTGATGTTTGAGACTCTGATAAGCGTCGCTGTCCCTGGTTTAGAAACGTCGCATTTATGCCAGACCAGAAATGCAGTTGGCCGATCTTCTCGTCCAACTGACATTCGAGCAAGTTCATCGTTTGCCCACTTAAGTGCAGCCGTCGAGGGTTGCGGATTGTAAGCTGTGAACTTTGGAACTCCTGCGCTTGTTGATTGTTGTGAGCGAACTGGCCCAAGGCAAAACGACAAACACAATAGGAAGGCAAGCATGGGAGAAAGCAAGCGACTGGTTCGATGCATCTTTAAATCTTCCTTAATCTTCTGTGGCTGCAGCGGGTGCAAGTTCGTCTCTCATCGACGCAGGCGCAGGACTGAACGCGAAGCTGGCGAGCCAGGCGACGATCACCCGCAATCAAACTGCCGAACAGCAGCATACCAGGTCCACGCTATCCTGGTCTCAAGAAATACATAGAGCATGACGCAAATACTCGCGAGCATCCCAATCAGAGCTGGCGGCTGGCTCACTCGTCGTAAAAAGTCTCCTACAAGAAAGACACCAAGCACCGGGCCGTTAATTAGCGAGGCGATCGAAAGTGCCTGGCTTAACGCGGAGCCGGCCATGTTACGAGCGAAGAGTGCTACTGCAATCTGCACTACTCCCCAGACAAGAGTGAGCACGTGCGACAGCTCAGGTAATGCCGATCGTCAGCCGATCAGGCTGAACGGTTTAGTACAGATCATTGACCGCAGTCGCCGCAATCGAATTGAGCGACGACGACATTGCGGCGGCAAAAATCGCGGCTACCACGAGTCCGGATAAACCGGTTGGCAGGTGCTGTGTAATGAAATCAGGAAACACACGATCACCACCGGAAAACGGAAATGCGGCTGACGCAGCGCCGTTGCGTATCCAGGATCTGTAAAAATGGATGGTAGAAAGCGAAAAGCAAAACACCAATGAATAGAAAGCTGATGAGCGTGAGCGAGAACGATTCCACCGCTGGTCAGTAGCGCAATGATGGCGCGCCGTGGCCGGTCGGTGTCACTAGATAACGCTGTGACCATGGTATTGCGTCCGTTCCTGTGGGTGCTCATGGTCAGAAAACAGCCACCGAGCAGACCGGACCAAATGTGTATCAGTCTTTGCGAAATCAACGAGAAGTCAAACACGGAGTATTTCTGGTACTGATTTGCCAAAGCATTTGCCGCGCCCAGACCCCCGTCGATTGCACTTACCAAAACAACTGCCGCAGCGACTGCACCGGCGATGTAGATTCCTAACTTCGAATAACCCTCGACCCAGATTACCGCTTCCATTCCGCCAAAATATGTGAACAACCAACATCGCCAGACCAATCAGTACTACATGCAGCGATTGTTATGCGTCTCGGTGTTTGCCGTAGGTTGAAAAGAAACGTGACACGGCCGCGAGGACTATCGCCGTCAATAACAATCGGATGCCATCGGGCAATATTTCGCATCACGACAAATAGCGAAGCGGCAAGAGCATCTTGATCTTGCCGCCGAAACGACGATCGAGGAGTCGATAAACTGTCATCAACTCGCCTACGAAAGTAGGAAGGAATAGAACAACAGCGAGATGACTATGCGACCGAGTAAATATCCGGAAGACGAGCTGGCAGTGAAACTGAAAGTTGCCGCCGCGAGCGAAAGCAATACCGTGCGAACAGAGATGAACGTGATGGTTGAGGTTTCCAATGGCGACTATGGAAAAGGCAACAGCTCACCAAGGCACAGATCGATCGCCGAGAAAAATAGTCTCTTTGTTGTTTTCTGTTTACGCCCGAACCACGTTCCAAAAACGACGATACCAACTCAGCAGCCAAAAATGATTATGAGATCGAGAACTTTCATTTGGATATGTGATCCGAACTGGCTGGCTTCCCGCTTCTCTCAAATTGCTGAACCTCAGTGACGCTAAGTTCGACGCAATAGTCGGAGCGCATCCTCTACCTCCCGCTCCTGCTTCGCTGCAGAACCTCAGTTAGCTTCTTCCCTTGTGCTCCCGCCTTTCACCATCACCAACGCGACAGCTTAAGTTGATACCAGACGCCTGCAATACTGAATCTGCTGCCTCAGTTTGAAGACCGGTTTCTTTCATCAGTATGCGCAGCGCTCGCTCTACGAAGCTTGATGTTCTTGTGGCTGCAGATCTCGACACGTGCGGTTGCCGCTCACGTAAGCCCAGTCGAACCATCGTTGCTGTCGAGATCACGTTGAGCACCATCTTCTGCGCAGTACCTGCCTTCAATCTACTTGAACCAGTAACGACTTCAGGTCCTACAACTGGAACTACGCTGACCCTCCGCCGCCTCCGTGATTGGTGAACCAGGCAACACCACGTTAGACCAACAGTGAATGCACCTAACTGACGAGCGTAAGAGATCGCGCCCACGGTGTAAGGGCGCACGGCCGGAAGCAGCGATTCCAACCAATGCGTCGCCTTTGTTGAAGCCTCGCTGATCCAAATCGACGACGACCTTGCTCCCGCATCGTCTTCCGAAGCTTCAACTGCTTGATAACAGGCTTCGTAGCCACCGGCAATTGACACCCTGGACCATTTCAGGCGAAAACTCCAAATGTCGGCGGACATTCAGCAGCATCCAGCACTCCTAGTCGTCCGGAAGTTCCAGTGCCGATGTAGAAGAGCCTCCCACCCGAGCCGAAGTCGGAGAACAATTTGATCGGACGGCGCCGGCAACGTCCTTCAAGCGTCTGCTTGGACAGCGCGTTGCCACAGTCTTGTCCTCTTCGTTCATCAGGGCAACAATTTCTGACGACGAGAAAGAACTCAGGTTTGATGAGCGCGGATTCTCTTTGTTCTGTGACGGGAAGTTCGCCGCTTAGATCGTTCACTTCCTGTAAGTCGCGAAGACTAGACCGCGAGAGCGATGTTGTTGATGCGGTTCGCGAGCCATTCTAGCGGCAGCCACGGCTGGAGAGAAATGGCGGCTCGAAATATGCGCGCGGAGCAACCTTCGCAACCTCTGCTTTGAGCGGTTTAGTGATCATCTCTCCGCTTGCCCGAAACACGCCGCGCCAACGAAGGCTATCTGAAATCGTTCCCGTTCCATCTGCAGGTTCCTGATTACCGCTACGGCAGCCACACCCAGTTCTATTCTCCCTCCAGGATGATCTGCTCGGCCACCGGATCTTTGCGCTTGGCGGCTTCAACAACGATCTTTGCCAAAACCCGCAATGCGTTCATTGGTGATCGTCGGAGCGTAGATCGCGGTGGTTAGATCGTCCGCCGTAGAAACGTGGAAGTAGTTACAGGCAAATTCCGTCAGAAGAGTTTCCGGGCCACGACCATCGGAAGCATAGGCAACTGCTCGCAGCGCTTGCCTGGCTATCCAGGCGCCGGCACCTTCATCACCCGCGAGTGGTCCCCACCCGCCTGCACAGAAGCGCTTTCCTCTGGCGTTGATGCCGCAGCAAATTGAGACCGTGCCAGCAATCACAACCAGGCCAGGAGCGCCGTCGGTTGCTCCGTAGAGTGCGATATCGGCGTCAGTTACAACCTGGATCTCACGAATCCCCAGAGGCAAAAGAATTTCTCGCGCATGCGCTCACGCAACTCGTGCCGCCTCGCTCCTGCAAGTCCAACTTCAGCCGCATCCACGATCACTCCTACGTATCTTCGCTGACGCACACGCATTATCGATCAGCTTCACGAACCGCCGCGGCCGCATTGGTGAGACCAACGCGTAAGCGGATTGGATGGTCCTGATCCGCCCCTCACCGATCACACGCAGATCGCTATCCATGATGACCGCCTCGGTCTTGTGCCACCACCATCAACGCCTACAACTGAATGTTGTGCCTGAACTCGCCGTGCGTTCAGTAGTTCGGTTGTTCGTCGTTCGGCTGGTCACAGTTTGACAGTCAGAGGTCTCTTTTGGGCCTGTTTGGTTTCGTTGTTGATTATTCTAGGGTCGCTGGATTTATAATGGAAACTAAAAAAGATTTTATTATTCCGATAACCCATCTTGATATGCGGAGACTAACAGTGGAAATTCGACAAATTGAGGGCCTTCGTTGCCATTGCCGAGTCTGGAACCTTTACGGCTGGAGCGTTGCGAGTGCATGTAACACAGGCCGCGATCAGCATGCAGATCCGGCAGCTGGAGACTGAAATCGGTGCACGAGTGTTCGCAGCGCGCGCCGCGGCACGTGGATTTTGACCGAAGCAGGCGAGCATCTTTTAAGACGAAAGGCGCTGCCAGTGCTGCGCGAGCATGACGCAGCCATTGACGAGATCGCCGAACTTGCGGGAGCACACGCAACTGAAACTAAAGGCATAC
>ERZ1370068.7313-contig-6239_pt1 | contig 37743 bp, 56 predicted proteins | sample MGYA00561227_ERZ1370068 | MGnify/ENA primary metagenome ERZ1370068 (study PRJEB38410, sample SAMEA6850437) | metagenome | study: Metagenomic assessment of the ecological functions of the soil: analysis of the soil microbiota associated with the...
TCAACCCGCTGACCAACTCCCCGATGACCGTCTACAACCAGGATCCGGCGACGCGCGGCCAGGTGCGCAACGTCGTCGCGACGGTTCCCGATCTGCATCAGAGCTACAACGGCGTCGAGTTCCAGGTGAACACGCGGCTGACCAACGCGACGATCTTCGGCGGCCTGACCATCGGGCGGGACTACGGCGACAACGACGGCACGAGCTCGTGCACGGGCTGTGTCAACGAGTTCAACAACCCGAACAGTCTGATCAACAACGGCGCGGTCGGCTTCGACTCGACCTACCAGATCCGTGGCGGCTTCAGTTCGCGGCTGCCGCACGACGTGCAGTTCTCGGGATCGATCCGCGAAGCGACCGGCCTGCCGCAGACGCGCATCTATACGGTGACGACGTCGATCGTGCCGGGGCTGACGCAGGTGACGCAGAACGTGCAGGCGGCGCCGCGCGGCGACTTCCGCTATCCGTGGCAGAACCTCGTCGATCTGCGGGTCACGAAAATGTTTCGCGCCGGCACGACGCGCATCGAGCCGACGCTCGACCTGTTCAACGTCTTCAACAACAGCGCGACGACCAACGTCGTCACGACCATCGGCAGCTCGCTCGGACGGCCGTCGGCGATCGTCATGGGACGGCTGCTGCGCGTCGGCGCGCACGTGACGTTCTGAACGCGGCGGCACTTCCATGGCGCCGCGTAGCTTTCAGCTCTCGGCTTTCGGCTGTCAAAAACCGGCTGAAAGCCGACAGCCGAGAGCGCGGGATTTGTGGATGAAGCCGCGGCGTCGTGCGTCACTACTCACGTCGCTCGTAGTCGGATGATTGCTGAATCCATTGCAGATCCATGGCAAATACGTGGCTCGTAAGCGTTTACGCGGCGCGATCTGCAATGTCGAAGTGACATATTTGTCCACTGGCGGGGACGCGCCGCGCTCACGCACGGAACCGCGGAATACGCTGATCCGAGAACAAGACGTCACTCTCTGAGACCTTTGCGTGCTTCGCGGGTTGTTGTCGAGTCGGCGGCACGTCTGTTGCGATCGAGGCCTCATGCACATTCCGAAGCTACACGCGCCGACAATTTTGTCTCCACTCGGGTCAGGTCCTGTCGCTTGCCGCGATCGCGTCGGCGATCACCGGATGCGGCGGCAGCAGCTCGACGTCCGCCACGAGTACACTGCCTAATCTGCCTACCATCAATTCGAGCGTCTCGAACGGTGCCATTACCCTGACCATCGACGCGGGCTCGCCGCTCGCCGCGACGGGCAGCGCGGCGCTCATCGCAACGGCCAACGGCAATTTCCTGGTGTCGCGCGCCGGCGACCAGTTCACGGCCTTGACCGCCGTCTGCACCCACGAGCAGTGCGTGGTCAGCACCTTCTCGAGCGGCACCTACCAGTGCCCGTGTCATGGGTCGCAGTACAGCACCAGCGGCTCGGTCATCAAGGCCCGCGTCCCGCTCGCTGACCACGTTCCAGACCAGCTACGCGAACCCGGTGCTGACAATTCGAGTCTGAGGCGGCCGGCGGTCGGCTACAATCGCCTCGAATTTTCCGGGAGGCGATTGTCATGTCATACGCACAGTTGTCGATCGCGGCGCTCGTGCTGGCGGCTGGTCTCTTTCTTCCGCAGCAGCCGACCAACGATCTACCGAACCCGTATCAGACGGTCGCGAACTACTCAAGCTGCCCGACGGGCGCGTGGGATCGACGAGCGCCGTCGAGATCGACAAGGACGGGACGTCGATCTGGGTCGGCGAGCGCTGCGGCGTCAACAGCTGCGCCGATCCGGCGACTGGCAAGATGTCGCCGCTCGATCCGGTGCTGAAGTTCGACGCGTCGGGCAAGCTCGTGAAGAGTTTCGGCGCCGGCCTGATCGCCTTCGCGCATGGCATCTCACGTCGGATCGCGACGGCAACATCTGGGTGACCGATGGCGGAACGACAACCGCGTGCGTCCGGCGCGGCGGCGCGGCCGCCGGCACCGCAGTCGCCGGCGCAGCCCGCGAAACTGGTCGGCCATCAGGTGATCAAGTTCAGTCCTGACGGCAAGGTGCTGCTGACGCTCGGCAAGGCCGGCGTCGCCGGCAATCCGCCGGAAGTGCTGACCGAGCCGAACGACGTCGTCACCGCGCCGAACGGCGATATCTTCGTCGCCGAAGGGCACAGCGGCCAGAACGGCGAACGCGACGCCCGACACCGTGGCGCGCATCTCGAAGTTCACCAAGGACGGCAAGTTCATCAAGTCGTGGGGCAAGTTCGGCACCGGCGCCGGGCGAATTCAATGACGCCGCACAGCGCTCGCGCCTCGATCTCGCGCGGCCGCCTGTTCGTCGCCGACCGTGGCAACGTCCGCCTGCAGATCTTCGATCAGGACGGCAAGTTCCTCACCGAGATCGAAGGCACTTCAGCCGCATCAGCGGCATCTGCATCGACGAAGAGACGACACGCTCTACGCCGCCGACTCGGAGTCGAGTCCGACCGTCGCATCCCGGCAGCTGGAAGCGCGGCATCCGCATCGGCAGCGCGAAGGATCTCGAAGGTGCAGCACTTCATTCCCGACGCCGAGAATCCAGATCCGGCGAAGACGACGGCCGGCACCAGCGCCGCGGAAGGCGTCGCGGTGGATCGTCGCAGGGCAACGTCTACGGCGCCTGAGGTCGGACCGAAAAGCCGTCAAGAAGTACGCGAAGGGGATGCGGCACACAATAGCGAGCTTGCGTAGTTGGTGAATTGCGAATTGGTAACTTGGTGAGTCAATCCAGAAATAATTCACCAACTCACCACCATTCACCAACTTACCAATTCCCGTGAGGTCGGTCATGAAACTCGCCGCTCTGCTCGTTGTGGCGCTGCCCGCCGTCGCCTTTGCGCAGGACCGTCCGGTCGTGATCAAGGCCGACACCGTCATCGACGGCAAGGGCGCGACGCTGACCAACACGAATACATCGTCGTCCGAGGATCGAAGATCGCGAAGGTCGATCCGGCGGCGCAAGGCATCACCTACGACTTGCGCGGTCTGACGGTGATGCCCGGCTGATCGACACGCACGCCCACATCGTCCAGCACTTCGATCGCAAGACCGGCAAGACGCCGCAGCGCGGCGACGACGCCGCAGCAGGCGGCGTTCTACGCCGCCGAGAACGCGCAACTCGACGCTGATGGGCGGGTTCACGACGGTCCAGAGCCCGGGCGCGGAGATCGACAAGGACCTGCGCGACTGGATCGCCGACGGCCGCATTCCGGGTCCGCGCGATCATCACGTCGCTGCGCGCGATCACCGAGCGCACCGGATCGCCGGACGAGATTCGCGCGTTCGTCAGGAAGGCGGTCGCCGACGGCGCCGACGTGATCAAGATCTTCGCGACCTCGAGCATCCGCGAGGGCGGCGCGCAGACGATGACCGACGAGCAGATCTCGCGCCGCCTGCGCGAGGCGCACGCCGCCGGCAAGCGCGCGATGTGTACACGCGCAGGGGCCGGAAGGCGCTGAAGGCGGCGATCCTCGCCGGCTGCGACGATCGATCGAGCACGGCAACCGGCTCACCGACGAAGTGCTCGACCTGATGGCGCAGAAGCACGTCTACTTCGATCCGAACTTCGGCCTGCTGCTGCACAACTACCTCGGAGAATCGCGATCGCTTCGTCGGCGGCAACTTCAACGATGCCGGCTTCGCGTTCATGGAGAAGGGATCCCGATCGGGATCGACACGTTCAAGCGCGCCCTGACGCGGAACATCCCGATCGTCTTCGGCACCGACGCCGTCGCCGGCGCCAACGGCCGCAACTACGAAGGAGTTCGTCTACCGCGTCCGCGACGGCGGGCAGAAGCCGATGGCCGCGATCGTCGCCGCGACGTCGACCGCCGCGCAGTCGCTCGATCTCGGCGACAAGATCGGCACGATCGCCCCCGGCTTCGAAGCCGACATCATCGCCACCGACGGCAACCCGCTCCAGGACATCACCGCCGTGCGGCGCGTGGTGTTCGTGATGAAGGGCGGGAAGGTCCTCAAGAACGTGAAGAAGTAGTCGACGTAGCTCGTGGGGCGGCCCGTTCAGGGCCGCCAGTCGCCGCCTGAAAGGCCCGGCCTGCGATCGCGCTCTACCTGCAGGCGTCCGCGTCGCTGCGTGTCGACTCTGTTGGCGCCGGGACGACGCGCAGCGACTGCACCTCGGGCGGCATCGTCGGTGCGAGCGTGGCGACCATCAGCACCTTGCCGCGCTCGCAGGTCATCGTCCATCCGCCGCGTAGCGCGTTCTGGACGAAGTCGAACGAGGCCGTGGCTGGTGCAGGTCCCGAGCGATCCGCGGACGCGATCGATCTCGGCGCGGCGGCGATCCTTCGAGACGTCCATGAACAGGTTCTCTGCCGCGATGTCGTCAGCGAGCGCGTCATCCCAGCGATCGACGAGGCGCGACACCTTGTCGCGGGCCGAGATCAGCGCCGGCGATGGCTGCGGCATCCGCGTCTGCAACCCGCCGCTCTTCGTCAGCGCCTCGAACGCGGCGGTGGTGACGCGGCCCCACCCCGTATAAGTCAGGTTGCCGAACGCGATGATGCCGACGTTGTAGTCCGGCAGCCACTGCATGATCGAGCCAAAGCCCGGCAGTCCGCCGCCATGGGCGACGATGTGGTCGAAGGCGCAGCTTTGCGAGACGCGGAGGCCGTACGCGTAGCCGCCCGCGTTGAGCTGAACTCGCGCCGGACGATGAGCGCGTGACCGAGGCTGGCGCCGGACGCCAGACCTGCTGCATCTCGCGCAGCGACGCGCGGCGAATCGGCGCGGTCTCCGGGCCGTCGCGCGGCGGCCACGCCGACAGGAACGCGCCGACGTAGCGGCTGAGATCGCGCACCGATGTCAGCATCCCGCCCATCGATCCGAACGCGCCGTGCGGCAGCAGCGGCTCCTCCTTCCACTGGTTGTCTTCCCACCGGTAGCCGTGGGCGAGGCGATCGGCCGGCACCTTCGACGCCTCGAGCGTCGTCGAGGTCATGCCGAGCGGACGAAGGATGTTCGCGGCGACGTAGTCGTCGTAGCGCTGGCCCGACACGTTCGAGACGACACGGCCGAGGATCGCGAAGCCGTAGTTGGAGTACTCGTAGGCGAGGCCGGGCGCGTTCGAGAACGGGATGCCGCCGCGCAGCATCTGCGACAACTCGTCGTCGGTGTCGCGCGAGCTGACGATCGCCCCACGGAGTTGTCTTCGGGAAACCCTTCCGCGTGCGACAGCAGATGCCGGATCGTGATCCGCGGCGAATCGCTCGTCGGGTACGTCGAGCGCTTTCATCTCGGGCACGTAGCGCTCGGCGGGATCGTCGAGCGACAGCTTGCCCTCGTCGCGCAGCTTGAGGATCGACATCGCCGTGAAGCTCTTGGTCATCGACGCGATGCGGAACACGGTGTCGGCGTCGACCAGCGCCTTCGAGGCGACGTCGCGGACGCCCGTCGCCGCCGCATGGGCGAGCTCGCCGTTCACGATGACGCCCCACGCGGCGCCCGGCACGTGCTGTTGCGTGGGCGTATTGGGTGAAGAGACGATCGACGTCGACAAACGCCGATTCGAGTTTCGCGCGATCGGCCTGTGCGGCAGCGCGCGGCAGCCACGACAGCGCGACGACAGCCACGAGGTCCGGCCGCGAGCATCTGTCTCATGAGATCACCGGGCGTGCCGCGCCTACTGGCTGTCGGTCTTGCCGGGATAACCGAGCTTCAGCATGCCGGTCTTGGCGCCGTTCACCGTTCCCTGCGTCAGGAATTCGAGCGATGCGCGGAACAGCAGCAGGTGATTGCGTTCCCACATCGCGTTGTGCGACGAACACGCGAGGTCGACGAACACCTTGTTCTGGGCGCCGAGATCCGCGTAGAGCTCGCGGACGCGGTCGGGCGCGACCTGCTTGTCGTGCACGCCCGCGAAGCAGCAGCGTCGGCATCTGCGTCTTGCCGGCGAGCGCCGGCGTCCAGCCCCATACCGTCGTCTGCGGCGCGCGGCGGACGCCGGGTCCCCACGTCGCGCCGACCGGATCCGGATTCGAGCATCTGCGACCAGACGACGTCGAAGGCGGCCGGATCGTACTGATCGGCGCAGCCGACCTGACGATCCCAGTTGGCGGTGAAATCCTGGCGCGACTGCGTGTTCATCGGCACGCCGTCGGCCGGAATTCGCCGGCGGCGGCGCGGCGCTGCCTGGCGGTTGTAGGCCGGCGCGAGCAGGCATCAGCTTGCCGACCTTCTCGGGATGCTGACCGGCGTAGCCGCCCGCGCGCGGACCGCCGAGCGACCAGCCGACGAGGCTCACGCGCGTCGACGTGGCGCAGCGCTGCGAATGTAGTCGACCGACGGCGTCGATGTCGTTCCAGTCCGACGCGATCGTCGTCAGCGCGTGCGGATAGCTCGGCGCGCGCACGGCGCGCGGCACGAAGAGCCGCCTGCTGATCTCGCGCCGAGGTTGCAGGGGTCGTTCATCGGCGCCGGCCGCGTCGAGCGTCCGTAGCCGGTCGTGTCCATCGAGAACACGTCGAAGCCGGCGCGGCGCGAGAAACGCCATCCAGCTGTAGTCCTGCGTACGGCACGTCGAACGCGACTTCGGCCGGCGTGCCGGCGCCGTGCACGAACAGCACCACGCGATCGGCCGGCCGTCGCGCGACGCAGCGCGACGCCCGCCTGGACGCGCTCGCGCACGTAGATCTGCGCACATCTGGCCGGCAATCGCCGGCACGGTCGACTTCACTCGGACGTAGTGATCGATCGTCAGCAGCGTTCGCCGTCGTCTGCCGCCGCCGAGAAGCCGAACAGCGAAACCATCGCCATCAGCACGAACATCACGCGCGACATATCGCCATCCTTTGAGCAGCCCTGAAGGGCCGCGCTACCGGAACCCTACTTCTTGATCGACGGATGAACGTGACCTGCCGTCAGCATGCTGCGACGGGCGGAAGCTCAGATAGTCCACGTGATCGCCGATGTCGGTCCACCCGTGCGGGACGCCCGCCGGAATGATGATGATGTCGCCGGTCTTGACGACGCGCTTCACGACGTCGCGAGCCGGCGATCATGCCGCCGCACGACGGTCCGTTCAACTCGGTCGTCACTTGCGCATCCGGCGCCGACTTGCGGCCGTTGACGATGTGGCCGCCGGTGACGAGCGTGCCGCCGCCGGAGACGATGAGATAACCTTCGGTCTGCGAATCGTGGGAGATGCCGCCGGGCGTCGCGCCAGCCGGCGGTGTCGCCGCCTGCTCGCCGCACCGGAACCGGCGTGCCGCCGCCGCGGCCGCCGCCCGCGCCGCCGCCTGCCGCCGCGTTCCGCGCCTCGTCCGGCAGCCGAGCGCCTGCGCCTGCGCCCGCTCCGTGCCGCGCGCGCCGCCGGTTGCGCCGCGATGGATGATGCCGACCGCGAAGTTCTCGTGGCCGATGTCGACGACTCGAAGTGTCCGATCCACACCGGGGGGTGGCGTTGACGGCTTTCACTTCTTCGTCGGTGATATAGGTGGCGGCCTTCGGCGTCTGCGCGAACGCGAGCACCGGCGTCAGTGCGAGCGCGAGAGTAATAAGGATGCCCTTCGTCATGCTCTCCTCCTGAGGCGCCTACTATAATGCGGCTTCAACTGCAGCTATCAGCTTTCAGCTGTCAGCTCTCGGCAGGAGCGAACGGCTTACAGGCGAGCCGATAGCAGACAGCAGAGGCGATAGCGGACAGCCGAAAGCCGATAGCTGCTTTATTTGGAAAGGTGGCTCCTCATGACACGCGCACGTCGAGCGACACCGCTGCTGCTCGCGACGACAGCGATTGCGGCCGCGACGCTCGGGCTGTCCGCCATACGGGTTTCGACGCAAGCTGATGCGAAGCCGACCAACGATCTGCCCAACGCCTATCAGCCGCAGGAGAACTACTTCAAGCTGCCGGATGGGCGCACGTGGGGATCGACCAGCGCGGTCGGAGATCGACAAGGACGGCAAATCGATCTGGATCGCCGAGCGCTGCGGGCAGAACAGCTGTCTCGATCGCGCGAGCGGCCAGATGTCGACGCTGCCGACGGTGCTGAAATTCGATGCGTCCGGGCAACCTGGTGAAGAGCTTCGGCGCCGGCATGCTGATCTTCCCGCACGGCATCTTCGTCGACCGCGACGGCAACGTGTGGGTGACCGACGGTCAGGACGACGCGCCGCTGCCGCAGCGCGGCGCCGGCGGCGGCGCCGGCGGCGGCGCGCGCGGTGAAGCGCCGACCGGGCCGATCGGTCCGCGCGCCGGCGCGACGAAGGGCAATCAGGTCTTCAAGTTCAGTCCCGACGGCAAGGTGCTGCTCACGCTCGGCAAGCCGGGCGGCGCGGCGGCGCCCGACTACTTCTACCAGCCGAACGACGTGCGTGGTCGCGCCGAACGGCGACATCTTCGTCGTCCGAAGGACACGGCGCCGGCAACAACCGCGTCCTGAAGTTCGACAAGACCGGCAAGTTCATCAAGGAGTGGGGCAAGCTCGGCACCGGTCCGCGGCGAGTTCGACCGGCCGCACGCGCTCGCGATGGATTCGCGCGGCCGCCTGTTCGTCGGCGATCGCAACAACAACCGCATCCAGATCTTCGATCAGAACGGCACGTTCATCGACCGAGTGGAAGCAGTTCAGCCGGCCGAGCGGGATCTACATCGACAAGAAGGACATCCTCTACGTCGCCGACTCCGAGTCCGAGTCGGTGTCGCAGAACCACAACGGCTGGAAGCGCGGCATCCGCGTCGGGCAGCGTGAAGGACGGCAACGGTGAAGTCGGCGTTCATCCCGATCCCGAAGCGCGCACCCGCGCCGCGGACAACTTCACCGGCACGAGCGCGGCGGAAGGCGTCGCGGTCGATGCGCAGGGCAACATCTACGGCGCGGAAGTCGGCCCGAAGCGCGCGATGAAATACACCAAGAAGGCAGGGACGTAGGATCGGCGATCTGGCGATCGGGTGATCGGCGATTTACATCGCCCACATCACCCGATCGCCGATGTAGATCGCCATCAGCGTGATCGGCGATTTAGATCGCACATCACCCGATCGCCCGATCGCCGATGCGGTCGCTCCGCCTCTCGAACATCACATACAGCGCCGGCAGCACCACGAGCGTCAGCGCGGCGGCCGAGAACAGGCCGCCGATGATCACGACCGCGAGCGGCCGCTGCACTTCGGATCCGATGCTGTGCGACAGCGCCATCGGCGTCAGCCCCAGCATCGCCAGCAGCGTCGTCATCAGCACCGTCCGCAGGCGAACGAGCGAGCCTGTCGAAGGCGGCATGGTACGCGCCGACGCCCGAGCGCCGCAGCTGGTTGAAGTAGCTCACCATCACGACGCCGTTCAGCACCGCCTGCCCGAAGAGCGCGATGAAGCCGATCGCCGCCGAGACGCTCAGGTGGATCCCGGTCAGATAGAGCGCGAGGATGCCGCCGATCAGCGCGAACGGCACGTTGACCAGGATCAGCGCCGCGTGCTTGACCGAGCCGAACGCGTTGAACAGCAGCACGAAGATCAGCAGGACGCTGATCGGCACGATCAGGCGCAGCCGTGCCATCGCGCGCTGCTGGTTCTCGAACTCGCCGCCCCAGGTGACCGAGTAGCCGGACGGCAGGTGCATGGCCGCCGACGCGGCGCTGCATCTCGTCGCACCACGCCGCCCATGTCGCGGCCCTGGATGAACACGCCGATGGCGGCGACGCGCATGCCCGACTCTCTGGCGATGTTCATGCTGCCGCTGCCGACGGCGACCGCCGCGACATCCGAGAGCGGAATGCGCGCGCCGCCCGGCGTGTCGACGAGGATGTTCGCGATCGCGGCCTCGTCGCTGCCGTTCCTCTTCGCTCAGGCGGACGACGACGTCGAAGCGGCGTTCGCCTTCCCACAGCTCGGTGGCGCGCCTGCCGCCGAGCGCCGTCTCGATCACGTCCTCGACGTCGGCGACGTTGAGGCCGTAGCGCGCCGCGCGCGCGCGGTCGATCTCGATCTGCAGCTGCGGCACCTGCCCGCCGCGGTCCACGAACGCGCGCGCGACGCCGCGCACCGGCGCAATCGTGCGCAGCACGTCGTTGGCGACGCGGCGGAGCACGTCCATGTCCTCGCCGAACACCTTGACGACGATCTGGCCGTCGATCTGCGAGATGCTCTCGAGGACGTTGTCGCGGATCGGCTGCGAGAAGCTCGGCTCGATGCCGGGATCGTCCTGCAGCGACGCGTTCATCTGATCGATCAGCCTGGTCCTTGCTGACGCCGCGCGGCCAGTCCGACTCGGGCTTCACGTCGACGAGGAACTCCGCCATGTTGATCATCTTGGGATCGGTGCCGTCCTCGGGCCGCCCGGCCTTCGACAGGACCGACACGACTTCCGGGAACTGCCGCAGCGTCGACCGGATGCGCGCCAGCTGCCGCGACGTCTCGGTGACCGAGATGCCCGGCGGCAGCATGATGTTGATCCACAGCGCGCCCTCGTTCAGCTCCGGGCAGGAACTCGGTGCCGAGCCGCGGCACGAGCAGCAGGCTGGCGGCGAGCGCGACCAGCGCCGCGCCGAGCACCAGCCGTCCGGCGCTCGAGCGCGAAGTGCGAGCACCGGCCGATACACGCGCGCTTGCAGACGCGCACCAGCAGGTTGTCTTCCGCCGCGTGCGTGTGGCCGAGCAGATACAGCGCCAGCAGCGGCACCAGCGTCAGCGAGAACAGCAGCGAGCCGACGAGCGCCGACACCACGGTGTAGGCCATCGGCGCGAAGATCCGTCCCTCGTGCCGCTGCAGCGTGAAGATCGGCAGGTGCGCGAGGATGATCACCAGCATCGAGAACACGGTCGGCCGTCCCACTTCGACCGCCGCGTCGAGCACGATCGCGCGCGGCACGCGGTGATGATCGTGGCGTTCCGTCAGGTGGCGGAACACGTTCTCCAGCACGATGACGGCGCCGTCGACGATGATCCCGAAGTCCATCGCGCCGAGCGACAGGAGGTTGGCGGGGATGCCGCGCAGCCTGAGGCCGATGAACGTGGCGAGGAGCGACAGCGGAATGATCGCCGCGACGATGCCCGCGGCGCGGAGGCTGCCGAGAAACAGGTACAGCACGACGGTGACGAGCAGCGCGCCTCGAGCAGGTTCTGTGAAGACGGTGTGCAGCGTCGTGTCGATCAGCGTCAGTGCGGTCGTAGAACGGCACGATGCGGCACCGACGCGGGCAGGATCGACGCGTTCAGCGCGGCCACTCGATCCTTGACCGCGGCGAGCACCGCCGACGGATTCTCGCCCTTGCGCATCAGCACGATGCCCGACACGATTTCGTCGTCGCCGTCCTGCCCGACCAGGCCCTGACGCGGCACCGCGCCGATCTTCACGTCGGCGATGTCGCGCACCAGCAGCGGCGTGCCCGAATGTTCGCGCGACGACGATCTCGCCGATGTCGTCGCTCGAGCGCAGCATGCCGATGCCGCGAATCAGAGTACTGCTGCTCACCGCGCTCGAGGAAGCTGCCGCCGGCGTTCGCGTTGCCGCGGCCGAGCGCGCTGAACACCTGCTGCAGCGTCACGCCGTACGACTTCATCCGCGCGGTGTTGACGGTGACGTCGTACTCGCTTGATGAAGCCGCCGAAGCTGACGATGTCGGCGACGCCGGGGATCATGCTCGAGATGGCGCGCGACCACCCAGTCCTGAACGCTGCGCAGCTCCGGGACGCTGACGCCGTTGCCGGCGACGCGGTAGCGGTAGATCTCGCCAATCGCGGTCGAGAGCGGCGCGAGCTGCGGCTGCACCCCCGAGCGGCAGGTCGACGCCCTGCAGCCGCTCCGAGCACCTGCTGGCGCGCGAAGTAGTCGGTGGCGTTGTCGTCGAAGGTCAGGATGATGTGCGACAGCCCGAACTGCGTGTGCGAGAACATCCGCACCGCGTTCGGCAGCACCGCTCAGTCCGATCTCCAGCGGGATCGTGATCTGCTTCTCGACCTCCTCGGGCGCGTGTCCCGGAAACAGCGTGATGACGGTGACCTGCACGTCGGTGACGTCCGGGAACGCCTCGACCGGCAGCGATCGGAACGCGGCGACGCCCGCCGCGACGAACAGGACGAGGAGCAGACCGACGAGCAGCGGCTGGTGGAGGGCGACGGGAAACGATCCGGCGGATCATCGCGGTGGCGCGTCCGCTTCGAGCTGCCGCAGCAGCAGGACGCCGTCCCCGATGACATGGTCGCCGGCGCGCGAGCGCCGAGGACGATGCGGACGCGCCCCGACCGGCTCGGGACGGTTTCGACCGGCCGGCGGACGAAGTCCTGCGCGCCGCTCTGCACGTAGGCGAAGGTCTGGCCGTTCTCGACGAAGACGGCGGTCGCCGGGACGGTGAGCGACTCGGTCGCGTCGGGCGAGATAGAGGCTGATCGCGGCGAACATCCCCGGCTTGAGATGCAGGCCCGGATTCGCGACGAGGAAGCGGACCTTCGCGGTGCGAGTCAGCGGATCCACGACCGACCGATCAGCGACACCTGCGCGCTGAACCGGTCGGCCGGAAACGCCGTCGTCGTGACGTCGGCCTTCTGTCCGATCGAGATGTAGTGGAGATCGCGCTCGAAGATGTCGGCCTGTACCCAGACGTTGGCGAGATCCGCGATCGTGAGGATCGGTGCGGTGTCGGGTCCGACGAACTGACCGTTCGTCACGCTCCGCTCGATCACCGTGCCGGCGATCGGCGTGCGAACCGGGATGCGCGGCAGCAGGCGCGCCGGCGTTTCTTCGGCATCGGGATCGAGCCCGAGCACCTCGAGAACCTCTTCGGTCTGCCGTCACCTTCGAGCGCGCCTTCGCGAGCTCGCTTTCAGATTGCTGCAGCGCAATCCGCGACGCCGCCTGGTGCTCGAACAGGTCCTCGGTCATCGCGTGGGTCTTCTCGGCGAGCTCGAGGATCCTTGTGGCTGCTCAGGTGATCCGCCATCGCCGCGGCGACTTCGCGGCTGCTCAGCACGAACAGGACGTTGTTCTTGCGGACGGTGTCGCCGACGCGTTGACCGCGAGGTCCTGCACCTGGCCCGATACCGGCGGCAGAATCTTCGCCATCCGATCGGCGTTGAATTCGATGGTGCCGGTCGCCTTGATCGCGCCGCCCGACGCGTCGGCGGACAGCTGTTCGATGTGGACGCGGGCGAGTTGCGCGGCGGTCAGGTGGACGCCGCTGGTGACCGGCGCGTGCACTTCCCGCGCCGCCGCCGACACGTCGGCTGTCGGCGCGTTACCACCGCAGCCGGCGATCGCGATGATTGACAGCACGCACACGAAACCACGACAACACGAAACGACGAAACATCGGAATGGTTGCGGTTTCGTGGTTTCACTGGTTTCGTGGTTTCGTGCAGGGTTTACCGTTTGTGAGGCGAGGTCCGATCATCGAAGCGTCTCCTCCCCAGCGACCAGCGCCAGCCTGGCCTGGGCGCGGCGATGGAGCGGCCTGTGCGGCGTAATAGGTGTCCATCGTGTCGTTGTAGGCGCGCTGCGCGTCGAGCACGTCGAGCAACGACGTCGCACCGGCCTGGTACATATGTCGCGGTTCCCGATCGAGCGTCGGCGGTTGGCGCGAGAAGATCGCGCTCGATGTCGATCAGCAGCAGCCGCGACGCGTCGAACTCCTCGTATGCCGACGCCACCTCGCCGGCGAGATCGGTCTCGAGCGACGTCAGCGATCGCGAGGCTCGATCCGATTCGGCTTCGGCGCGCGCGATCTCGCCCTGGTTGCGATTGAAGATCGGCAGCGGCGCGCTGAAGAACAGGCCGAGCAGGTTGCCGCGGCCGTTGACGCCCTGCTGGCGGCGGTACTTCGGCTCCGAGCGCGTAGTCGACCTTGCCCTGCGCCATCTGCAGTCGCAGATCGGCCTGCGTGCGCGCCTGCTCGCGTTGCGCGGCCAGGATGTCAGGGCGTGAGCGCGCGTGCCGCCTGCTGCAGGGCGCCGAGATCGGGGCTGTCGACCGGCGGCGTCAGTCCAAGACGATCGTCGATGTCGACGAGCGCCTCGTCCGGTGTTCTGCCGAGCAGCGGCAGCAGCTTGAGCCGCGCCTGCGTGAGCGCCAGCTGCGCGCTGCGGACGTTGCCGCGATGCTGCAGCATGGCGACGCGCGATCGCGACACTTCGAGCGGCGGAATCGCGCCGCTCGTCAGCCGCCGCTCGTTCAGTTGCACGAGCCGCTGCAGCGCCTGCAGGTTGTCCTCGGCGAGGCCGAGCCGCGCCTTGGCTTCGAGGACGTCGATGCTCGCCACCATCACGTCGAGCTTCACGCGCCTGACCGCTTCGGCGAACTGCGCCTCGGCGATCTGCTTCCCTCCTCGGCGAACGCGGTGCGCAGCGCTCGCGCTTGTGGGCGCGTTCGAACGGCACGTCGACGCGCACCGAGATAACTCCGGCGGACCGGCGTTGTTGAATTCGTTGAAGCCGGTGCCGAAGCCAGTCGGGCTGTTCGCTCGCGCCGACAGCACCGGATTCGGTCGCAGCCCTGCGGTGAGGACGTTCGCGTCGGCGACCGAAGATTGGCGCGCTGCGCCAGCAGTCCGAGATTGCGCTGGACCGCTTCGTCCACCGCCTCCTGGATTGTCAACGCCCGAACCGCACCTTGAGCGGCGGCAGCCGCCGCCGCTCCGTGCACGACAGCAGTGCCGTGGCGATCAACACCTCGAGACCCTGCATAGCCAGTGACTCCGATCGCGGCGAAGGCGCAGCTGCACGCGTATGGCACAGCCATGTTCGTGGCGTCCGGCTTCTAGCCGGACCACTCCGAGTCGAGCCTGAAGCCGGACTCTCCGCAGGTCCGCCTGAAGGCGGACGCCACGGCTCAGAAGATCAGGCGATGGAGGGCGTCGGAAGTTGCGCGCAGGGCTGACCGCGAGAACTGCGAGAGAAGCGCAGAGGGGATGAGGATCGGCAGCCCCGAGACGCGCTGCGCCGTGAGCGACGGCGGCGCGTGGCCGGCGAGCGGCAGACAGAGTCCGCGCGCCGCGGTGCTGGCTCGAAGGTGCCGAGATCCGCAAACGCGTGCCGGGTGTCCAGCGTCTGCTGCGCCTGCAGCGACGCCGGCAGCTGCCGCATGTCGCTGGCGGTGAAGTAGCCGTGGCCGTCGTTCAGCCAGACGCCGACCGTTTCCGCAGAGAGCGGCACGCCGACGACGATGTCGAGGTCGTTGTCGCGGTCGACGTCGGACAACCTGATGCTGACGGCGTCGTGCGTCGGTTCGAACGTGACGTCGCGCGAGGCCTGTCCCGAGATCGAGGCTCGATCCGTGCCATGCATCGCTCGCCCATTTGCCCGACGTGATCCGCGACCGCGACGTCGGGCGTGCCGTCGGTGTTGATGTCGCCGATCGCCGTCGACCAGCCGAACGGCCGGGCGGCATCTCCGAGTCTGAAGCGAGGCGAGGCCGGCGGCACGATTGAGGCAGGTTCGGACGCCGAGCTGTCAGCGGACGTCAGTGCGTGTGAGGCAGCGACGCTGCCGACGCTCGCCGGAACGAGCAGCGCCAGCGCGACACGCATCCACACGCACAGTGATCGCGGCATCTGATTAAAGATGACTGACAAATCATCCCGGCTGCCGCCAATGCGACTCGCCATAAGACCCAGGAAACGCTAAAGAAATCATCACCAAGCCGTCATGGCCTCTTCGAACAGGCCGGCGAGATCTTCCGGCGTGAACGGCCGCGGAGAGAGCTTGGTGACGCGATGCTGCGGCAGCGTTCCCTCGACGAGCGCGGGGATGTCCGGACGACGAGTAGCCGATCGCGCGTAGTCCGTTCGGCGTCTTCAGCCGCTGCATGAACCAGGTGATGCGATCCGCGAGCACGCGCCCGGCATCCTCGTTCCGGCACGCGCGAGCACATCGGCGCCGAGCGCCGCTGCCGCCTGCAGATGACGCTCGGGATTGGCCGGTGCCGGTGAAACGGAAGACGGCCGGCGCGTTGAGGATCGACCGAGAAGCCGTGCGGTACAAGCGGGTGATCCGCGTCGTAGCCCGGGCGCGCGATAGCTCTTCACGTTGCCCGACACGGGATACGACATGCCGTGCGGCAGGTGGACGCCCGCATTGCCGAAGCCGACGCCGCGCATACGACGCCGCGAGCAGCATCTGCGCGCGCGCCTCATCGTCTGTCGGGATCGTCGACCGCGCGCACGAGATACGCGGCGACCATGCCGGAGAGCCTGCAGCGACCAGATGTCGCTGATCGGATTCGACCCTGATACGCGGGCCGCAGCGCCGGGCCGTTCGGGCCGCGGCCGATCGGTGATACGGCATCGCGGTGAACGACTCCACCGCGTGGCTGAGGATGTCGAGGCCGGTCGATGCCGCGACCGGCGGCGGCATCGTGCGCGTGTTGTCGGGATCGAGCAGGCCGAGCGTCGGCTTCAGCCGCCGGCTCGCGATGCCGGTCTTCGCGTGCAGCCGCTTGTAGTCGAAGATGCTCACGCCGGTCGTCTCGCTGCCGGTGCCCGCGGTCGTCGGGATCGCGATCAGCGGCTTCAACGGACCGGGAACGGGCAGACCCTTGCCGATCGGCGGGTTCACGTAGTCGAGAAAATCCTCGGGCGGATAGCGTCGCGTAGAGGTTCACGGCCTTCGCGGTGTCGATCGTCGATCCGCCGCCGACGGCGACGAACGCGTCGTGGCTGGTCTCGCGCGGCGAACGCGATCGCATCGAGGAACGACTCGTCGCTCGGCTCGACGCGGATGCGGTCGTAGACGGCGGCGGTGATGCCGTGCTGTTCGAGCGATTCGAGTACGGTCTGGACGACGTTCCCGGCAGCCGGCGGGTTTCATCGCGCGAAGCTTCGGGTCGGCGAACACGAGGGCCGAGCGGACGCCGAGATCCTTCAGATCGGATCCCACCTCACGAGTGACGCCGGTGCCGAAGCGGATGCTCGACACGGCCATTTCAGAACGCGTTTTCTTTGAGCATGGCTGAAGATTATCGCGCATGCCGTCAGGACGACCACTGTGGCCACGGAGCTAAAAGTCTGAAGTGGGAAGTCAGACTTCAGACTTCAGACTTCCAACTTCGCCTCGCGGCCGCGTCCGGCAGCACCCGATATGGCGGAGCGCCCGCCGCACTTCGTCGAGGTCGACCGGTTTGCGGACGAACCGCCGCGCGCCGATCTCGCGCGCCTGACGCCGAGCCATCGGCTGCCGCCGACATCACGACGACGGGAATCCACGCGAGGGAACGATCGCGCAGCTGCGCGAGCGCGAAACTGCAGGCCGTCCATCACCGGAAGCACGAGGTCGAGCACGATGATGCAGGTCTCCGCATGCGAGCGGAGATGGTGCAGCGCTTCGCGGCCGTCGCCGACCGCGTCGACGTGAGTACCCCGTCCGCCGTCAGGGCCACCGACAAGAGGTCGCGCGCCTCCGCATCGTCGTCGATCACGAGCACCGTGCAGCGATGAGGTCCGTATTCGGCCGACATGCCGTCAACCCTTTGCATGCGTGCTGCCGTGCGCGCCGCCGCGAGGTTCGTGTGCCAGCCGTTCGACCGTCGAAACCAGCTCATGCGGGATCGATCGGCTTGGCGATGTGCATCTGATACCCGGCGCTGAGCGCGCGGCGGCGATCCTCGGTCCGCGCCAGCCCCGTCAGTGCCGCAGCCGGCGTGGTGCGGTCCAGCGGCGTCGATCTCGCGAATCGAGATGAATCGGCTGGGCCGTCCTCGCCGGGCATCATCAGGTCGCTGACGATCACGTCGGTGGGGTCGCGCGTGAACCGCTGCCGCGCTTCACTCGCCGACGACGCCGAGACGACGATCGCGCCGATGCTGTTCGAGCGCGGAGCGAGGCAAACGCAAGCGACTGCGGATCGTCGTCCACGACCAGCACCGAGATACCGCGCAGCGTCGGCGCCGCCGCGGCCACCGGCGCGTCGGCGATCGGCGCCTGGACCGCGCGAATCGGCAGGCGCACGGTGAATGTCGAGCCCTGATTCTCGCCGCTGCTCGAGGCCTGGACGGTTCCACCATGAAGCTCGGCGAGGTGGCGCACGATGCCGAGGCCCAGACCCAGCCCGCTGTATTCGCGCGTCGAACTGCTGTCGCCCTGACGGAACCGCTCGAACAACCGCTTGGCCACCTCGGGATCGAACCCGATACCGGTGTCTTGAACGCTCAAGCAGATCTGGTCGTCCTGCTTCTCGAGGCGCAGGTCGACTCGGCCGTGGCTCGGGTGAACTTGATGGCGTTGGACAACAGGTTCCACACGATCTGCTGCACGCGGTCGGGATCGGCGGATGTCGGACCGACTGCCGAGTCAACGTGACGCCGATGGCGATGTCTTTCGCTTCCGCCGCCGGCCGCAGCGAGTCGACGGCCGCTTCGACGAGCGGCTGAATCGCGGTCGGCTTCATCGCCAACTGAAGCTTGCCCGAGACAATGCGTGACAGATCGAGAAGGTCTTCGATCATTCGCGACTGCGCCAGACCGCCGCGTTCGATCGCTTTGATGGCGCGAGTATGCTGCGCGGCGTCGAGCTTGCCGCTGGCGAGCAGATGCGCCCAGCCGAGGATCGAATTGAGCGGCGTGCGGAGCTCGTGAGACAGCGTCGCCAGGAATTCGTCCTTCACGCGGTTCGCCGCTTCAGCCTGCCGCGACTGATCGTCGGCGGTGCGCAGCAATCCATCGTAATACTCCGCCAGATCGTCCATGTTGTGACGGAGACGGCGGGCGACGACCACGCCGACCGCGATGCCCGCCGGCGGCAATGACGAGGCCAGGAGCAGCGAGCCGACGTGTTCGATTTCCCAGAGCAATGCGGCAGCGAGAACGCCGATCGTCGCAAACGGCGTCACGATCAGTCGCCCGAGCTGCGGCCGCACAGCTTCCCAAGCACGTCAAATCAACTGCAATCAGTGGTGGCCGGGCCAGCTCGACCCGCGCGCATGAGTTGGCGCTAAGTCTTGTAGAAAACTCACGCAATGGCTGGGAACGTTATCCGTGTGGCTGCGCTGGGTGATCTTCACTGCACCAAAACTCCCAAGGTGTATTTCAGCCGCTCTTCGCGACGGTCGCGGACGCCGCCGATGTCGTGCTGATCGCCGGCGACCTCACCGACTACGGACTGCCGGAGGAAGCGCGCGTCCTCGCCAAGGAACTCGAGCTGCGAATACGCGTGCCGGTCGTGGCAGTGCTCGGCAACCACGACGTCGAGTCGGGCAAGGCCGACGAGGTGCGGCAGATCCTCACCGACGCCGGCATGGTGCTGCTCGACGGCGACGCGTGCGAGCTGCACGGCATCGGCATCGCCGGCGTGAAGGGATTCGGCGGCGGCTTCGGCAAGCGCGCGCTCGGCCCGTGGGGCGAGACCGATCATCAAGCAGTTCGTGCGCGAGGCGGTCGACGAGGCGCTGAAGCTCGAAGCGGCGCTGGCGCGGCTGCGCACGACGACATCTCGTCGCGCTGCTGCACTACTCGCCCGATCCAGCAGACCGTCGAGGGCGAGCCGCTCGAGATCTATCCGTTCCTCGGCTCGAGCCGCCTCGAGGAGCCGATCGAGCGATATCCGGTGACGCTCGTCGTGCACGGCCACGCGCACCGCGGCCAGCTCGAGGGCGCGCACCAAGACCGGCGTGCCCGTCTACAACGTCTCGATGCCGCTGCTCACGCGATCGTTCGCCGATCGTCCGCCGTTCCGCGTCTTCGAGCTGCCGGCTGGCGCCGAGGCCGGCGCGCCGAGCAACCGCAGCCGCCGGTCCCGACGCCGCACGCCGAGGCCGCCGCGCCACTGACGCCGTCGCGTCCTGAAGGATCCATGGAAACCTCCACCGCTCGCAGCAGTCAACGATCCCGCTGCCGACTTCTACATCGACGCGCTGCAGCAAGCTGCAGGAGACCGAACATCCCGTTCCTCGTCGGCGGCGCGTTCGCGTTCTCGCACTACTCGCGCGTGCCGCGCGACACCAAGGACATCGACGTCTTCGTCAAGCCGGACGATTGCCCGCGCGTCCTCGACGCGTTCGAGCAGCTCGGCTACGAGACGGAAGTGCCGTTTCCGCACTGGCTCGGGAAGATCCACGACGGCGAGCACTTCATGGACGTGATCTTCAGCTCCGGCAACGGCGTCGCGCGCGTCGACGATCTCTGGTTCGAGCACGCGCCGCAGACCAACGTGCTCGGCGTGATCGTCCGGCTGTCGCCGGTCGAGGAGATGATCTGGTCGAAGGCGTTCATCCAGGAGCGCGAGCGGTTCGACGGCGCCGACGTGCTGCACCTGCTGCGCGAGACCGGACCGTCGCTCGACTGGCCGCGGCTGCTGATGCGATTCGGCGACTACTGGCGCGTGCTGCTCAGCCATCTGATCCTGTTCGGCTTCGCCTATCCGGACCGGCGGCAGAACATCCCGAGCTGGGTGATGGACGAGCTGGCTGCGTCGGCTGAGCGGTGAGCCGGCCGAACCTGCAGAACGACATCTGCTACGGCACGCTGCTGTCGCGCGAGCAGTACCTGCACGACGTCGAGCACTGGAAATACCGCGACGGCCGCGAGCAGCCATGCGGGCCGATGACGCGCGAGCAGCTCGAGTGTGGACCGAGGCAATCAAAGAAAAGGCCAAGCACTGAGAATCGGCGATCTGGCGATCGGGTGATCGGCGAGTAGATCGCAGATCGCCCGATCCGCCGATCGCCGATCTGCCGATCGGCCTTCAGATCGCCGATCGGGAGCCGCCATTGGAAGTCGCGAAGTCTGACAGTTTGAAGTCTGAAGCGCAAGAGCTCAGCTTGCAGGGCTTTGTAAATTCAGACTTCAGACTTGACTTCCAGACTTCAGACTTTTCAAACTTTTACTGCTGCCTTTCGAGAATCACGCGATCGAGCCGATGAGCTTTTCCCAGACCGGCCGGTGCTGCCAGTCGTCGAGCGTGATTTCGCGGCTGTGCGGCAGGATCGCGCTCGAAGTCCTCGAGCAGCCGCGCGCTGACGCCGCCGTCGCGGAACGCCACGTTCACTTCGTCGTTGTGTTCGAACGAGCGGTTGTCGAGGTTGGTGGTGCCGATGACCGCCCACAGGTCGTCGACGATCAGCGCCTTGACGTGCGTCATGCCGCGCTCGTATTCGAAGATCCGCATGCCGGCCTCGAGCATCTGGCCGTACATCCGCCGGCTGGCCAGACGCACCCAGCGCTGATCGGTGCGACTGCCGGGCACGATGCACGATCATGTCGACGCCGCGCGCCGCACGGTGCGCTCGAGCGGCCCGGCGGAATGCCTTGTCGGGCAGGAAATACGGCGTCGCGACGCGCACCTTCGCGTGTCGAGCCTTCGATCAGCGTCTGGAACAGCACGCGCGACGACGGTCGGCGCGATCGGACGGCGAGCTCTTGACCGCGAACGCGGCGACGCTGCCGACCTTGCGGCGCGGCTTGTAGGTCTCCGGCGCCGGTGAGGATCTCGCCGCAGCACTCGAGCCAGTTCTCGGCGAGCACGCCCTGCGATGTCGGCGACCACCGGTCCTTCGATGCGCGCCATCGTGTCGCGCCACATCGGCTTGCCATGCCATCGGCTTCGCCCACCAGTCGGCGACGCCAGCGCCGCCGGCGAACGCCACGCGGCCGTCGACGACGAGCAGTTCGCGGTGCGTGCGGTTGTTCAGCCGCGCCGAGGCGATACCACGGTGAAGCGCTGATACGCGCGCCACCCGGCAGCCCGCGGCCTGCAGCGGCTTGCCGCTGACTTGCGGAAGGCGCCGAAGCTGCCGATCGCGTCCATCGACCAGCGTCACGCGCACGCCGGCCTTCGCGCGCTCGCACAGCGCCGTCGATGAAACGCGTCGCCGATCTCGCCCTTCTTGAAGATGTAGCACTCCATGTTGATGGTCTCGCGCGCGCCGCGGATCGTCTCGAGCATGGCCGGATAGAAACGGCTGCCGTCGGTCAGGATCTCGACCGTGTTGCCGGGTTCGAGCTTCGCCTGGCACGTCGACTCGAGGACGCGCACGAAGTGATCGCTGCACGCGTCGATCGTCCATCTCGATGTGATAGGGGATGTGCGGCGTGAACAGCGGTGGCGACGATCAGCCACGTGATGAACGCGCCACCGATGATCGTCAGCCAGAGCATCTAGTGGAGTGTATCCACTAAGCGCAGGAGTTGACGAGCAGCGCGACCGGAAAGCGCTCGAAGAGCGTCGCCAGCGGAATCGTCTGCCCGTCGGAGCGCGGCGCGTCGACGGTCGCGCCGGTGGAACGCGTCGCAGAGGCGCGTGGTCGCAGTCACTTCGGCAGCGGCGAGCGTCGAACCGGGTATCGTCCCAGACCGATCCGATCGGCGGGCCGCCCGCCGTCCGGGACGAGCGACGGCCGACCAGTCGCGGCACGCAGGTGATCGCGACATCGTTTCCGGATGCCACGCGTCGCGAACGCGAAGACGTGATCGCGCCAGCGGCCGGATGCTCTCGAGCGGCACGTAGTCGCCGTGCTCGTAGACGCGCGCGCAGCGCGCGCACGCGCGCGTCGAGCGCACGCATCATGACGAACATCTTCACGCGGCCGTCGGCGCGGTGCTCGAGCAGCTGCGCGGCGAGCTGCGGCAGCGGCGTCGCACAGCCCGTCTGAGATCGCGCAGCACGGATCGCCGCCGCTCGTAGTCCACCGGCCGGCGGTTGTCGGGATCGACGAGATTCAAATCCCAGAGCTCGGTGCCCTTGATAGAAGTCCGGGCACGCCGGGCGCGGTGATCTTGATCAGCAGCTGCGCGAGGCTGTTGTAGATGCCGAGCTCCGCGACGCGCGGCTCCGAACGCGCGCGAACGACTGCAGGAAGCGGCTCGACCGGCGCCGATCGAGAATGGCCTCGACGAATCGTGTGACCGCCTGTTCGTAGGCGTCGTCGGGACTCAGCCAGCTGGTGTGAACCTTGGCCTCGCGCAGCGCCTTCGTCATGTAGCGTGACGATCCGCTCGCGAAACGCCGCCAGCTTCTCGTCGCTATCGGCATCGAACGGCCACGCGCCGACCAGCGTCTGGTAGAGGAAGTACTCCTCGTTGCGGTCCGGGCGCCAGCGTGCCGCTCACGTCGGTCTTGTAGCGCCGGTTCAGCGCGCGCCACGTCGTCGACCGCCGTCTTCCATGCCCCGGGCATCTCCGACAGGACGTTGAGCCGCGCGCGCACGTCCTCGCCGCGCTTGCGTGTCGTGCGTCGAGGTTGCCGACAGTGCGCGCCGGCCAGCGCGCGCTGGCGTCCGGCCATCCAGCTCGTGGATCGCCGACGGCTCGACGGCCGAACGCGTCGGATCGCTGCCGACCTCGTTCAGCGACAGCAGCCGGTTGTAGACGTACGCGCCGTGTCTTCGATGCCCTTGGCCGCGACCGGACTGGTGATCTGCTGGAACTTCGCCGATGAACCGCGCCGCGCTCCTCGCACTCCTCCGGTGACGTGACCGGCGTCTGCTGCAGCAGCAGACGCTGCGATGAAGTCGAAGACCAGCGTCGTCACGCCCGGGTTGCGCCGCTTGGCGCGCTGGACCGCGTCGACGATGTAGCGGCGATCGTGCTCGCTGACGGCCGGTTCTCCGGCGGTGACGTAGGTGCGGTAGACGGGGAAGCAGGCGATCACCTCCTTCAGCGTCGAGATCAGGCTGTAGAGCGTGAAGTCGCGGAAATGCCGGTTGCGCTCGAGAATCGGTTCAGCTGATGTCCGAGCGAGTTGATGTCGCCGGACATCGTTTCGTGCAGCACTCTGCTTCTTGCTGCGGTAGGCGAGCTCGGCGAACGACGGCCGCTCACGCCGCGTCGCGGATGAAGCGCCGGTAGAGATCGCGTCGAGCGCCGCGCTCGTTGCGGCGATCGACGAACAGGTTGTTCACGACGCGCCGCGAACTCGTAGCCGGTGGTCCCGGCGACCGGCCAGTCCGCCGGGCAGCTGCTCGCCGGCGCCGAGGATCTTCTCGACGACGATGTAGAACGCTACAGCGGAGGCGTCGGAGGTCGCGGAGCGTCGATGTCGGCTTCAGCCGCTCCTGCAGCCGCCGCAGGTAGTCGGCCGGCGCGTACAGGCCGTCGACGTGATCGATGCGCAAGCCCGGTCGCGGCGCCGCGCGTCGCACGAGCTCGAACGCGAACCGATGCACCTCGTCGAACACCGCCGGATCTTCCATGCGCAGCGCCGCCAGCTGGTTCACGTCGAAGAACCGCCGGTAGTTGATCTCCTCGGACGCGACGCGCCAGTGCGCGAGCCGGTACGACTGCTCGTTGAGCAGGCGGTCGAGCGGATCGAAGCTGCGCGGCTGGTCCGGCGACGCCGTTGAATCGGTCGACGCACGCGTCGATGAGCGCGCGGACCGTCGGCGCTCGACGCGGTCAGCGCGGCGAGGCGGCGCTTGACGACTTCCTTCTCGCGCGCGCGCAGCGGCGATGTGGTCCGGCGCGCGCGTGCGTCGCGCGGCGGCAGGTTGAACGCTGGCCGCGAGGATGACTTTGCAGCTCGTCCGCCGTCGTCGCCTGGATGAGCGGTCACCCACGGCTCGAGGCGCGCCCGACGAGAATCTGCGCCGTAGGTATCCGGCGCGATCGGCAGGCACGTCGTCGTAGTACGGCACGACGAAGGCGCCGTCGCGATAGCGCGAGCCGCAGCTCCTGGCGCTCCGAGCACCGCGCCGTACTGATCGCCGAGGATCGGAATCAGCACCTTGTCGGCGAGCTCGTCTTTCACCGGATGCCACTCGATGTCGAAGAACCGCGCGTAGCGCGAAGCTCGGCCCGTTTTCGAGGCACGTCGAGCCACCACGGGTTCGCCGACATCGCGATGCCCATGTGGTTCGGCACGACGTCGAGGACATGGCCCATGCCGCGTGGCGCGAAGGGCGTCGACCCAGTCCCAGTAGTCTGTCGTCGGTGCCGATGTCGGGATTGAGGCGCGTCGGATCGACGATGTCGTAGCCGTGCGGGCTGCCGGGCACCGCCTTCAGGTGACGACGCGTAGCGTCCGTGACTCCCAGCGCATGGAGATAGTCGACGATCGCGCGCGCGTCGCGGAAGGTGAAGCGACGATTGAACTGCAGTCGGTAGGTCGAGAGAGAGGAACGCGTGGCGCTCGGCACCGAGGCGGTGGAGTAGCAAGCTGAGCGCCAGCAAATGCGCACCTCGGCTGATGCTTTTCCTGAGCTGGCAACTGTCTTGCTGAGCATCCGCCTGAACGCTGGAGCGCTAAGCGCGTTCTCTCGCTGTCGTTGTGATACTTGTGGCGCTGAATGCGTTCGCGGCCCCCGTGGTCGCAGCCACCTGAGCCGCAGACCGCGCCGACCGAGCGCGCGTCGCGTGAGCGACACGGCGACTGAAACGCCGGATGGCGTGACGCAGCTCGCAGACGTGCGCCACGCGGTGCTGCCGTCTGCCGTGGCCGCCCTGCTCGCGTGCCGTGCTCGCGCTGCGGCCGCGCCGTCGCGGCACACCGCAGCGCCAGGCGCCGGTCGATCAGACGCAGATCATCCTGGCCGTCGTCGGCGCCGATCGTCATGCTCGTCGTCGGTTCGAGCCTCGCGCGCGCCTTCGGCATCGTCGGCGCCGCCGGGCTGGTGCGCTACCGCGCGAAGATCGACGATCCGAAGGACGCCGGCGTCATGCTCGTCGACGCTCGCCATCGGGCTGTCGTCGCGGCGTCGGCCTGTGGATGCTCGCGGCGTTCGGCACGACCTTCTTCGTGCTCGCTGTTGTCGGTCCTCGAAGTCGTTCGAGCCGAAGGCGACGCAGCTGTTCGTCGCTGAAGGTGAAGGTCGAAGGAACCGACCGAGGTGAAGCCGAAGCTCGAGAAGCTGCTGGCGCAGCCACCGGCTGGAGTTCGAGATGCGCGCCGCCTCGAACGAAGAGCTCGACTACGACGTTCGCGTGCCGGTCAGCCGGAAGACCGATCGGATCGTCGGAGCAGATTCTCGAGCTGGACTCGGAGGCGTCGGTGCAGTGGGAGGAAAAGAAGGAAAAGAAATAATCGAAGCAGATCTCGCGAGCCGGAATCGGCGATCTAGCGGCAGTTGCCGAACTGCAGCGCGACGCCGAAGTCGTGCGTCGCGCAGCGCGCGCATCGCGTCCTGCAGCTCGTCCTTCGACGGCGAGCTCACGCGCACCTGATCGGCCTGAATCGCCGCCTGCACCTTCTTCAGCTTCTTGTCCTTGATGAACTTCACGATCTCGCGGGCGGCTTCGATCGGAATGCCCTGCTGGATCGCGATGACGCGGCGGACGCGTGCCGCCGGCGGCCAGGCTCGCTCGTCGGGCGACCTTGAAGTTCTTGATCGGCGACGCCGCGCCGCACCAGGCGCGTCTGCACGATTTCCCACAACGCGTTCATCTTCATCTCGTCGTCGGCGACGAGCGTCAGCGTCTTGTCCGTCGCGTTCAGCGCGATGTCGGCCGTGGCGCCCTTGAAATCGTAGCGCTGGCCGACTTCCTTGCGCGCCTGATTGAGCGCGTTGTCGACTTCCTGGAAATCGATCGTCGAGGTGATGTCGAACGAGGACTGCTCGGGCCATGCGGGTATTGTAGGCCGGGTCGCCGCGGACGCCGCTACCCGGCGGGCCGCTTCCGCCTGCCGTAGTTTCTCGATGTGATGCTCGCGCGCTTCTTCGACCGAATGTGAGTCCGGTGACGTGCACGTCGCGCCTTGGCGAGCTTGGCCAGCTCGCGCGTAGTAGCGCTCCAGCGTCCTGAGATCGTGTTCCGACAGCGCCTCGGCGTCGATCAGGCGGTTGCTCGCGCCCTCCATCGCCGCGACGATCTCATTCAGCTTCAAATGGATCGCCAACGCATCCTTGTTTTGACGTGCGTTGAATCAGGAAGACCATCAGGAAGGTGACGATGGTCGTGCCGGTGTTGATGACGAGCTGCCACGTGTTGGAGAAATGAAAGACCGGTCCGAGCACCGCCCACAACAGGACGACCCCGAGGGCGAAGGCGAAGCCGCTCGTGCTGCCGGCCCAGCGGGCGACCCGCTCGGAAAGCGCTTCGATCTTCGCGTCCGAAGCCGCGCCGGTCGGTTTCAGTGACGGCATCGCAACTCTACGTTGCAACGCGAATACCAACTGGCGCCGCCTGAGCTTTCAGCTCTCGGCTATCAAACGCGGTTGAAGGCCGACAGCTGACAGCCGAGAAGCGCCACGCAATCCACGCCAATTCAAGTGGATTGCGGGATTAGATCATCCTGCTCGCTGAATGGGATGGTCCGATCGTTCGAGGTCGTGCGCGTCGCGCGGCGGGCAGCGCGGGGCTGACGTCGATCGGGCGGCTACAGAAGAGCCGCTCGAGATCCGACCTGCACGGCCGGCCGTTCGCCGTGATCATGCGGACGCCCGGCGCCGACCGTGAGCTGGCGGCGGGTTTCTGCTCGCCGAGCAGGTGATCGCCAGCGCCGACGATCTGGGGACGATCGAGCATCTGCACATCGCCCGGCGGCCCTGAAAGGGCCGCCACTCGCGATCAAGCGGCGGCCCCGGAAAGCGCCGCCCTACGAGGAACCGGCGACCCTGAAGGTCGTGGGGCGGCCCTTTCAGGACCGCCTGGCGGACAGGCCACCGGCGAGGCGGTTGGCCTCCGGAGAACATCGTCAACGTGACGTTGATCGGATCCGGCGCGCGTCGAGGCGCGCGCTCGCCGATCGGCGGCGGGTCACGACCAGCTCGTCGTGCGGCATGTGCGGACGGCGGACCATCGAGTCGCTGCACCGCGCGGACGTCGCCGATCGTGTCGACGTGGACGTCTGCCGGCGGCGCTGCTGCATCGGCTGCCGGAGCAGCTGCGTCCACGCAGTCGGGGTTCGACGAAACCGGCGGGCTTGCATGCGGCCGGCTTCTTCACGCCGCTGGCGCAGCTCGTCGATCACGCGGAAGACGTCGGCCGTCACAACGCCGTGGACAAGGTGATCGGCCGGATGCTGATGCGCGACGCGCTGCCGCTGTCGCAACATCTTTTATGTGTGAGCGGCCGCACGTCGTTCGAGATCGTCCAGAAGGCGGTCATCGCCGGCATTCCGCTCGTCGCCGCCGTCTCCGCGCCGTCGAGCCTGGCGATCGATCTCGCGCAGCGAGTCCGGCGTCACGCTGGTCGGGTTCGTCCGCGGCGACAGCTTCAACATCTACTCACACCCCGGCCGCATCACATGATTTCGTTCTCCAAAGTCAGCAAGCAGTACGGCAGACAGATCCTGTTCGTCGACGCGTCCTTCCAGCTCAATCCGGGCGAGAAGGTCGGCCTGGTTGGGCCCAACGGGTCCGGGCAAGACGACGCTGTTCCGGATGATCGTCGGCGAGGAGACGCCGGACGAAGGCGACGTATCGGTGCCGAAGCAGCTTGACGATCGGCTACTTCCGCCAGGACGTCGAGGAGATGGCCGGCCGCTCGGTCCTCGACGAAGCGATTCTCGGCAGCGGCCGCGTCGGCGATCTGCATCACGAGCTCGAGCAGCTCAACCACGCGATGGCGGATCCGGCGCAAGCCGACGACATGGATCGCGATCCTCGCGCGCTTCGGCGAAGTGCAGGAGGAATACGAGCATCTCGGCGGCTACGCGCTCGAGGCGCAGGCGCGCGAAGTGCTCCACGGCCTCGGGTTCGACGACGAGCGGATCGACGGCGACGTGGGCGCGCTGTCGGGCGGCTGGAAGATGCGCGTCGCGATGGCGCGCGTGCTGCTCGGACGTCCCGACGTGCTGCTGATGGACGAGCCGACCAACCACCTCGACATCGAATCGATCATCTGGCTCGAGAGCTTCCTGAAGTCGCTGCCCGGGCGCGCTGCTGATGACGTCGCACGACCGCGAGTTCATGAACCGCCTCGTGACGAAGATCGCCGGAGATCGACGGCGGCGAGATCACCACCTACTACGCGGCAACTACGACTTCTACGAGCGCGAGCGCGCGATCCGCGAGGCGAACCGCGAAGCCGCGTACGCGCGGCAGCAGGCGATGCTCGCCAAGGAGCAGCGGTTCATCGAGCGCTTCGCGGCGCACGCCGCCAAGGCGGCGCAGGTGCAGAGCCGCGTCAAGGCGCTCGAGAAGATCGAGAAGATCGAGCTGCCGAAGAAGCGGCAGCGTCGTCAAGTTCGACTTCCGCGCGCCGCCGCGGTCGGGCGAGCAGGTGGCGGTCCTCGAGGGCGTGACGAAGGCATACGGCCGCCGCGTCGTGCACGACGGCGTGAACCTGACCGATGCGGCGCGGCGAGCGCTGGTGCGTGATGGGAAGAACGGCGCCGGCAAGTCGACGCTGCTGAAGATGATCGCCGGGCAGGTGGCGCCGGACGACGGACGCGGTGAAGCTCGGCGCGAGCCTCAAGATGGGTTACTTCGCGCAGCAGTCGCTCGACCTCCTCGATCCGGATCTGACGATCGAAGAGCAGCTGCGCAAGGACTTTCCGGACGAGTCGATCGGCGCGCTGCGCAACCTCGGCCGGCGCGTTTCAGTTCTCGGGCGACGACATCGACAAGAAGATCCGCGCGCTGTCGGGCGGCGAGAAGACGCGCGCTCGTGCTCGCGCGGATGCTGCTCAACCCGCCGAACTTCCTCGTGCTCGACGAGCCGACCAACCACCTCGACCTCGCGACGAAGGAGATGCTGCTCGACGCGCTCGAAGGACTTCGACGGCACGATGCTGTTCGTGCTCGCACGATCGCGCGTTCCTGCGCGGGCTTGAGCAACCGCGTCCTCGAACTCGGGCGGCGAGAGCGGCACCGGATGCGCAGCCGCACGCGTACCCGGGGTCCGTACGTCGAATACGTCGAGCGCACCGGCCACGAAGCGCCGGGCGTCCATGCGTGATCAGCTAGCGACGTCTAGCGAACCGCCTGACACGTTGGACACCAGTACGTGAGTCTTGCATCCACGCCGGTCTTCCTCGATTGAATCGCTGTTCCGCATCGGTGGCATGGCTTGCCGCCGCGGCTGTAGACCCACAGCTTCGCGTTGGGGTTCATGCTGCGGGTCGTGCGCCGCCCGATCGATCGGTTGAGCGTCTGCGACGGTTCCGCTGACGTTCGCCGCGAGTTGTTCGCGCGCGGTGTCGATCACACGATGCAGGTCCGCGTCGGTGAGACCCCGCACCGGCGTGAACGGATCAGAGCCCGGCGATGAACAGGATCTCCGACTTCAGCACGTTGCCGATGCCCGGCGATCGTCCGCTGATTCAGCAGCGCGTCGCCGATCGCGTCGGCATCGTGGGCCCGCATGCGGCGCGGCACCTCGTCTCGATCGAAGGTCCCGGCGCGCGTCCGGTCGATGCCGGCATCGGCGAGCAGATCGGGTCCGAGCGCCTGCAGTTCCTTGTGTCGCGCCAGCTGCTGCGGCGTCAACAACTCGACGATCGGCGCGTTGGAAGCCGACCGCGACGGCGTCCGCGGTGCCGACCAGGACGCGCATCTCGCTCGCCGGACGCTGCCAGCGCGCGGCGGCCGGATAGGTATGCCAGCTGCCGTTCATGCGCATGTGCGTGTGCAGCACGAGGCCGTCCGAGAAGGTCATCAGGAGGTGCTTGCCGCGCGAGGCCACCGACTCGATCGTCCGTCCGACGATCGGATGGTCGTCGTCGATGCGGCTGACGGCGGGGAACACCGACTCGAACCGCGTGACGGTCTTGCCGGCGAGGACGCGGTGCAGGTGCGCGCGGCGCGAAAGATGGTATCGCCTTCAGGCATCGGCCACTGGCTCGCGGGCGGGCGGCGCGAACATCCGCGGCTCCCGCGGCAGGCGCGCCTGATAGCCGAGCGCGCCGGCGAGGAAGCCGGCCTCGATCAGGAACGGCGACAGTGGATGCGTCGCCGGCGCCCGCCGTCGATCTCCTCGATCAACATGCCGCGTGGAGCGTCGACGCCGCTGCGGGCGCGTTCGATCAGCGCGCGCGAAATCGCGCGCCCGACTCGCGATCGATCCGGCTCGGCCTCCGGCAGGAAGGCGATCAGCAGGCGATCGCCGCGCGCGAGGTACGCGCCGAGCGCGCCGTTGACGAGTATCACCGTCGCGCCCACCGATCGTGTCGGCCCACGCCCGGCATCGGCGGTCGCAGGCCACTTGAGCGTCGCGCCGTACGGATTCGCGGGATCGGTTGCCGCGAGGACCACCAACTCGACTTCGTCGCTGGCGCCGATCCTGAGTCACGCAGCGAGCGGAGCAGATCGAGCGCACCCTGGCAGCGCAACTGCGTCGCGCCGAGGCCGGCGACAAAGTAGCCGCGCCGGATGCGTCCGGTCTCCTCCATCCCCTTCAAGACTGGGATAGACGATGCCGAAGCCGCCGGGGATGTTCTCCGTGACGACCGCCTCGCGCGTCACGACGCCGTGGCGCGCGAGGAGCTGCTGCGTGATCGCCGCGCGCCCATCGTCGTGGCATCGCGTTCTTCGTGCGCGGCGCCGTCTCGTGCGCGGTGTCGCTGCGGACCAACACCCACCGCCCTTCGGCCGACGGCGGCGCGAGGCGGCGCGAGCGGAACGAAGCCGCCGGCATGGCACGCCGCCTCCTGCGCCGCGGCGCGCGGCTGCGCGTGAACGCGCGCAGCGCGTGAAAGGTATCGTTGGTGACGAGCCCGCGCCACACGAGATTCCACAGCGCCGTCACGGTCTCGCCGGGATAGCCGCCGCCGACCGCCTCGTGCAGCGGTCCGAAGAAGGACGCACCACCGGCGCGCAGCGCGTCGAGGATGGCGAGCTCGCGTTCGAGAGATCAGTCTGTCCGGCTGAAGCCGGACACCACGCGAGTTGGTCGCAGGATCCTCGCTCAACGGAACGCCGCGCTTGTCGGTCGTGGCGTCCGGCTTCAAGCGGACCTGCTGCGGCGGCGGCAACAATCGCGGCAGATGATCCGCGAGATACAGCGCGATGCGGCCGTCGCGATCGCCGAGCGGCTCGACGCCGACCCACACGACTTCGCCCGCCGCCGTCGACCGCGTCGAGATCCGCGGGATCGTAGACGTCGATCCGCGCCGGCAGGATTTCTGTCTCCAGGATCGATGCGGGCAGCGGCGCGCCCTGGAGCTGCTCGATCGCGTCGAGCATCGCGTCGGCGCCGTGCCGCCGCTTCACGATCCCCTGCCACGTCGTCGCGAACCGGCCGAGTACGGGCTGATCGACCGGCTCGACCTCCTGGCGCAGCTTCGCGAGCGAGCGGCGCCGCAGCATGCGCAGCACGCCGGCGTCGGTCCACTCGCGGCGCGTGCCGCCGGGCCGGAACTCGCCTTCGACGAGGCGCCCCTCGCCGGCGAGCCGGGTGAGGACCGATTCCGCCGCGGCGATGCCGAACGCGTAGCGGGCGGCGAAGTCGGCGGCGGAAACGGCGCGTGCGTCCGCGCGTAGCGCAGCGCGAGATCGCCGAGCGGATCACGGACCGGCTGCAGCAGCGACTCCGGGATGCCGGGCGGCAGCGGCACGCCGAGGCCGTCGCGATAGCGCGCGGCGTCTTCGACCGCGATGAATCGCGGGTCGCCGGAGATGCGAACCTGCAGCACGCGCCGCGCGCGGACGAGGTCGTCGACGCTCTTCGCCACGTCGACCGTGATCGTGCGCGCGCCGACCTCGGACTCCGTCAGATCGCCGAGGCCGAGCAGCATGTCGTGTACGGCGTCGGCGCTCCGCGCGTGATACTGCGGATCGAGCCGCTGCAGCTGCCGCTCGATCGCCTCCATCGCCTCGGCGTCGAGCAGCTCGCGCAATTCCGCGTCGCCGAGCAGCTCGCGCAGCTGCGATTGATCCACCGCCAGCGCCTGCGCACGGCGCTCGGCCAGCGGCGCGTCGCCGTCGTAGATGAAGCTGGCGACGTAGGTGAACAGCAGCGACGCGGCAAACGGCGACGGCGTCTCGGAATCGACGGTCGCCAGGCGGATCTTCCGGCTGCGCAGATCGCCGAGCGTCGAGACCAGCGCCGGCATGTCGAAGACGTCGCGCAGGCACTCGCGATAGGTTTCGAGGAGTACCGGAAACGAGCCGTAGCGCGACGCCACCGCGAGCAGATCGGCGGCGCGCTTGCGCTGCTGCCACAGCGGCGCGCGCATGCCGGGACGGCGCTTCGGCAGCAGCAGCGATCGGGCCGCGTTCTCGCGAAACTTGCCGGCGAAGAGCGCCGTCGCGCCGAGCTGGCGGACGACGAGCGCCTGGACTTCGTCCGGGTCGGGCATCACCAGCCGCGGATCCGGCGGCGCGTCGACGTCCGGGAACCGCACCACGAACCCATCGTCTCCCCACAACGTCTCGACGTCGGTGCCGCTCTCCTCGCGAATCTTCGCCGCCACGGCCATCGCCCACGGCGCGTGCATGCGCCCGCCGCGCGGCGACAGTACGCACACGCGCCAGTCGCCGAGCTCGTCGCGCACGCGCTCGACGACGACCGTCGTGGCATCGGGAAGCGCGCCCGCCGCCGCGATCTGATCGCGCAGGTACTGCAACAGATTCTCCGCGGCGCGGGCGTCGAGATCGTGCGCCCGCGTCAACTGCTCGATCGCCGCCGCCGGCGACATGCGCATCAGGTCGTGCATCAACTTGCCGATCGCCAGGCCGAGCTCCAGCGGGCGGCCGGCGCGGTCGCCTTTCCAGAACGGCATCTTGCCGGGCTCGACCGGGCGCCGGCGTGACGATCACGCGGTCGTGGGTGATCTCTTCGATCCGCCACGACGAGGCGCCGAGCACGAACGTCTCGCCGACGCGGCTCTCGAACACCATCTCTTCGTCGAGCTCGCCGACGCGCGCGGCGCCGGGTCCGGCGCCGAGCAGAAAGACGCCGTAGAGTCCGCGATCGGGAATCGTCCCGCCGTTGGCCACCGCGACGCGCTTCGCGCCTTCGCGGGCGGTGAGCGTGCCGGCGACGCGATCCCAGGTGACGCGCGGCCGCAGCTCCGCGAATTCATCGGACGGATAGCGCCCCGACAGCATGTCGAGCACGCCCTCGAACACCATGCGGCTCAACTCGGCGAACGGCGCCGCGCGGCGGATCGTCGCGAACAGTTCGTCGACATTCCACTGGTCCATCGACACCATCGCGACGATCTGCTGCGCGACGATGTCGAGCGGATTGCGCGGATAGCGGGTCGCTTCGACCGCGCCGTCGTGCATCGCGCGTGGCGACCGCGGCGGACGCGACCAGGTCGCCGCGGAACTTCGGGAAGATGACGCCTTCGCTGATCGCGTTCGCCTGGTGGCCGCCGCGGCCGATCCGCTGCAGGCCGCTCGCCACCGACGGCGGCGCCTCGATCTGGACGACCAGATCGATGGCGCCCATGTCGATGCCGAGCTCGAGCGACGAGGTCGCGACCAGCGCGCGCAGCATCCCGGCCTTCAGCAGATCCTCGATCTCCATCCGCTGCGCACGCGCGATCGAGCCGTGGTGGGAGCGGACGAGCGTCTCGCCGGCGAGCTCGTTGAGGGCACCGGCGAGGCGTTCGGCGAGGCGGCGGCTGTTGACGAAGATCAGCGTCGAGCGGTGCGCACGGATCAGATCGAGCAGACCGCGGATGAATCGCCGCCCAGATTGACGGCCTCGATCGCCGAGCGCCGCAGCCGACTGCCGGGTCCGCTCGGAATATCGTCCGCGCGTGGTCAGCTTCGCCATGTCCTCGACCGGGACTTCGATCGTCAGCTTCAGCTCTTTCTTCTTGCCGGCGTCGACGATCGTGACGTCGCGGTAGCTGACGGTCCGCTCGGTCGAGAACTCGTCGGCGACTTCCATCTCGGCGCGCTCACCCGAGGACGAGCTCAGGGTGGGCGGTTTGCCCCGCCCGCGCGCCGAGCCGGTCGATGGACGAGCGCCGGCGGCAGTGTGCGCGCCGCCGAGGAAGCGCGCGACTTCGTCAAGCGGCCGCTGCGTCGCCGACAGGCCGATGCGCTGCGGCGGCTGCGTGCACGAGCGCTTCGAGCCGCTCGAGCGACAGCGGCGAGGTGCGCGCCGCGCTTGGTCGGCACGAGCGCGTGAATCTCGTCGATGATCACCGTGTCGACCGAGCGCAGCGCTTCGCGCGCGTTCGAGGTGAGGAGCAGGTAGAGCGATTCGGGCGTCGTGATCAGAATGTCGCGCCGGCTCGCGCTGAAAGCGCGCGCTCGGACTGCGGCGGTGTCGCCGGTGCGGATCGCGATCGACCGGCGCGGCGTAGGGCGTCGCCGGTCTGCCCGCGATTTGCGCGATGCCGGCGAGCGGCGCGCGCAGGTTGCGCTCGACGTCGACCGCGAGCGCCTTGAGCGGCGACACGTAGAGCACGCGGCAGCGCTTCGCCTTCGGCGGCGCCGGCGAGAACATCAAACGGTCGAGGCACCAGAGAAACGCGGTCAGCGTCTTGCCGCTGCCGGTCGGCGCCAGGATGAGCGTGGAATCGCCGCGTGCGATCGCCGGCCAGCCCAGCGCTTGCGGCCGCGTCGGCGCGTCAAAGGCGGCCGTGAACCACGCGCGCACGGCTGCATGAAATGGCGCAAGCGGATCTGAATTCGATCGAGCGCACACGCCGCGATCTTATAATGTGAGCGGACCTCACACACGCGGCCGCGACGATCCGCGGCAGGAAAGAAATCATATGGGTGATGCGGGCGAAGGACTCATCGATGCTGATTCTCGGATCAGGAACGAATGGAGGAGCTCGAACGCGAGCGCCGGCAGTCGCGCACGAAGACCGTCCGCGATCCGGAGAGGTGCGCGCGCTCGAATCGTTGAGGCTGGCGCGCACCGAGCTCGAAGGGCAGCTCGCCGCGACCACCAACGAGCGGCGGCGCGATCACATCAATCAGGCGATTGCCGAGATCGAGCGCCGGATGAAGGAAGCCGAAGAAGAGCGCTGAAGGACTGACGACGACCGCACCCGCGCTGGCGCCGGTCTACACACGCCACGACGGCACGCAAGCACCACTTCGATCGCTTCGCTCGATCGCTCCGGCTATCTCGACTGGGCGTCGCAGCCGCGTCCCTTCCGATCCTTTCCCGGTGCTCCGGAATCGGTGCTGTGGCCGCGGTAAACCGCACCGTATTCAATCGTCGGCGACGTCCTGCGCCACGCGCTCGGTCTTTCCGCGTGGAAGAAGTTTCGCGACTCGAAGTGGTCGCTGCGCGTCAATCCGTCCAGCGGGAATCTCCACCCGCACCGAAGCCTACGTCGTCGCGAACACCGGCCTGTTCCACTACGCGGCGGACCGGCACGCGCTTCGAGCAGCGCGCGGCGTTCGCGGTGTCGACTGGCCGGACGGATCGGCGTGCTCGTCGCCGCTGACCTCGATTCACTGGCGCGAGGCGTGGAAATACGGCGAGCGCGCGTTCCGCTACTGCCAGCACGATCTCGGCCACGCCGTCGCGGCGGTACGGATCGCCGCGGCGATGGCCGGTCTGGATGCGCACATCCGTGCCTGACTGGTCGCATCGCGACATCGCGGCACTGACTGGCATCGACCGCGACCGGGATTTGCCTCGAGGCGGAGCGCGAGGAACCGGGGTGCGTCATGGTGGTTGGTCGTTGGTCGTCCGTCGTTGGTCGCTCGTCGCCGGTCGATCGCGAACAGTTGCTGACCGCCGCGCGCCAGGATCGTGGACTGGACAGGCGTCGTCAGTTGAGCGAGGCGCACGTCAGTGGACATTCATCGACGAGATCGCGCGCGCGACGGAGGCACGTCGGGAAGGGACGGCCTAAAGGCCGTCCCCTACACGACGCCTCGCCCTTCAGGGCGTCCGCTCGATCGGGCGCTTCGTTCTTCAGCGCCGCAGCGCCGTCGCGCTCGATGGGCGGCTCGTCGATTTCCGCCGATCGGTTCTTCGCGATCCTCGCGCGCGCCATGCCATGCCGCCGGCTCCGCCGTGGGATGCGTTGTGGTGGGATGCGCGGATTCACCTGGCGCTCTTCGTCCACCGCGTCGACGGCGTCGATCCGGGACTCTATCTCCTCGTGCGCAACGACCGCGCCCTCGACGCGCTCCGGCGCGTGGCCGCACGACTTCCTGTGGGAGCGCGCGACCGATCGGTTGCCGCTGTTCCTCCTGGCGCGCTGGCGACTGCCGCCAGCTCGCCGGGCGCGTCAGCTGCGATCAGGAGATCGCCGCCGACGGCTTCTTCAGCCTCGGGATGATCGCCGAGTTCGACGCGAGCCTCGCCGAGTTTGGTCCGGCGTTCTATCGTCAACCTGTTCTGGAGAGTCGGGGTCGTCGGCCAGGTGCTGTGCCTCGCCGCCGAAGCCGACGGCGCGCGCGCTATGCCCGGTATCGGCTGCTTCTTCGACGACCCAGTCCACGACGTGTTCGGTCTCGTCGATCACGTTCCAGCTCGCTGTATCACTTCACGATCGGCATCCGGTCGAAGACACGCGCCCTGACGACCGAGCCCGGCTATGGGTGGGAGAGCGGGCAGCCCTGAAGGAGTGCGCTACAGCACGGCGTTAAGCACATCGAGGGACAGGCCGAACTGACGCGCGATCGCTCGCGCCGGTTCGGGTAGCCAGCCCGTGAAATGCGCCGGCAGGTCTGGCGGCGGCGCGGGAACCGGGCGTGGTGACGCGGCGGCGCGGATGATGCGGCGATAGTCGTTCGCCATCTCCTCCATCGTGTGGTGCGTGCGCCAGGCACTTTCGTAGCCCGCGCGCGAAGATCCTCGCGCCAGCCGGCGATCCGCCGCGAGACTCCTCATCGCGCGGCGCTGGCGATTCGCCCTCATCCAGCAGATCGACTCTGACCGCCACTCGCTCGCCGACGCCGACGGTATGGGCGAGATCGCTGACGACGGTCGGCCGCGCCGCCGACAAGCACTGCAGCCACGACGCCGACGTTTCGTGCGCCGTCGGCCAGCGCAGGCACAGGCACACGTCGAGCAATACGTAACTGAACGAAGTACA
>ERZ1370068.7209-contig-614_pt1 | contig 37728 bp, 41 predicted proteins | sample MGYA00561227_ERZ1370068 | MGnify/ENA primary metagenome ERZ1370068 (study PRJEB38410, sample SAMEA6850437) | metagenome | study: Metagenomic assessment of the ecological functions of the soil: analysis of the soil microbiota associated with the...
CCATGCTACCGGGCCATTCTACCCAACACCTGGAAGAACTCGGGGAACGTCTTGGACACGCAGGCCGGATCGGCGATGCGGATGCCCGGCGGCGCGCAACCCGTCACCGCGAAGCTCATGGCGATGCGGTGGTCGTCGTAGGTGTGGACGTCGGTCGGCTGCGGCGGGCCGGGATGGATCGTCACCGAGTCCCACGTGCTGTCCACGCGCAGCCCCATGCGCCGCAGCTCGGTCGCCGCGGCCACCGGGCGATCGCTTTCCTCGTAGTGCGTCTGGGCGATCCCCGCACCGTGACCGGCCCGTCGGCGAACGGCGCGATGGCCATCAGCGTGGTGGCCACGTCGCCCATGCGGGTGAAATCCGCGTCCACCGCGCGCAGGCGCGCCGGCCGCGCACGGTGATGGCGTCGGTCCCGACGGCGACCTCGCAGCCCATGCGCGCGAGCACGTCGAGGAGCCTGAGGTCGCCCTGCGCCGATCCCGAGCCCAGCCGCGGGACGACCACGCGGCCGCCGGTGACCGCCGCCGCCGCGAAGAAGTACGAAGCGCCCGAGGCGTCCGGCTCCACCGCGTAGCGACGCGCCTGGTAGCGCTGACCGGCCGGGACGCGGAAGGCGCGGTCGCCGTCGCGCTCGGCGCGCACGCCGAAGGCCGCCATGGTGGACAGCGTCATGGCGATGTACGGCGCTGAGACCAGCGCGCCCTCGACCTCGATCTCCACGTCCGCCGCGGCGTACGGCGCGGCCAGCAGCAGCGCGCTGAAGTACTGGCTGGAGATGTCGCCGCGCATCCGCGCGCGTCCGCCGGTCAGCCCGCTGGCCCGCGACGACGACGGGCGGACAGCCGTTGCCGACCTGGCTCTCGGCGTCGACGCCGAGGGCGCGAAGGCCGTCGATGCAGCGGCTGGATCGGGCGCTTGCGCATCGCCGCCGAGCCGTCGACGACGAACGTGCCGTGGCCGAGCGCGACGGCCGCGGTGAGAAAGCGGGCCGCCGTCCCCGCGTTGCCGACCTCGCAGCGTGGCCGCGGTCGCCGGAATGCGGCCATCGACGCCGTCGACGACGAACGTGCGTGCGGCGGCGTCGGCCTGCACCCGCACGCCGAGCGCCTCGAGCGCCCGGTGCATGTAGCGCGTGTCGTCGGAGAAGAGCGCGTCGGTGATCTCAGAGCGGCCGGCGGCCAGTCGCGGCGACGAGCAGCGCCCGGTTGGAGTAGCTCTTGGAGCCCGGCAGCTCGACCACGGCGTCGAACGGACGGGTGACGATCAGCAGCGCCGTCGATGCGCCGGCCTCGCCGCTCATTTGGCCTCGAGCTTCAGGTCCTCGTAGGGCGCGGAGTACGAGAAGCCCTTGATGTGATCGACGCACGCCTCGTCCACCCGCGGCCCGACGCCCCAGAGGAAGGCCAGCTCGTAGATCGGCACGTGCATCACGCGGTCGTGCATGATCCGCTGGATCTGGTAGCAGCAGCGCCTCGCGCTTCTTGCGATCGCAGCTCGCGGGCCTGGCGCTGATAGAGATCCTCGATCTCCGGCACCACGCCGGACGAGTAGATGCCGTTCTTGGTGACGTAGACCTCGATCCGCGTCGCGGCGTTGCCGGCCGGCGCGCCGAGCCCCATGATCACGCCCTTGAGCTTCTTGTCGCGCCACGCGGTCAGGAAGGCGGCGCGCTCCATCGTGCGCATGCGCGTGCGGATGCCGACCGCCTGCAGATAGTTCACCGACGCCCTCGGCGAGGCCGAAGAACGGCGGGAACGGCGTGAGGTCGCCGGCGTCGAAGCCGCTGGGGTAGCCGGCCTCGGCCAGGAGCTTCTTGGCACGCGCGCGGGTCGTAGGCGGGCGGATCGTAGGCGCGCGGAGAACTCCAGCACGCGCGGAATGAGCGCGCCCGTCGGGCGCGACAGCCCCAGCGTCTCGGCCTGGTTGAGCGCGTTGCGATCGAGCGCGTGGCTGGCGGCCAGGCGCACGCGCCGGTCGTGCCACGGCGACTTCGGATCCCACTGCTCGGGCAGGTCGAGGTACGGCACGCCGGGCGGCTTCGGCGGCGACGCAGCTTGAGCCCGGGCGTCCGCTTGATGTCCTCCGCCGTCGGCCCGCTGAGCAGATAGACGATGTCGACGTCGCCGGCCTTCAGCGCGGCCGCGCGCGTCGTCTCGTCGGACATGCTCTTGAACACCAGCCGCTTGACCGACGGCGTCTTGCGCCAGTAGCTCTCGTTGGCTTCCAGCACCATGATCGACGCCCGGCGTGGAGCTCACCACGCGGTACGGGCCGGCGCCGATCGGCGCCTTCAGAAGCCGTCGTCGCCCACCTTCTCGATGTACTTCTTCGGCACGATCCAGGCGGCGCCGGTGGCGGAGGTGCCGTAGAACGTCATGAAGTCGGGCCACGGCTCCTTCAGGACGAAGCGCACGCGGCCGGGATCGACGATCTGGACCTCCTTGCACGCGCTCCTTCAGGAGCTTGGCGCCGGCGCCGCGATAGCGGTCGAAGGAGAACTTCACGTCCTCCGCCGTCACCGGGTCGCCGTTGTGGAACTTCACGCCCTTGCGCAGGACGAACTCGTAGGTCAGCCCGTCCTTCGACTGCGTGAACGACTCGGCCAGGCTCGGCGTGTTGTCCCCCGCCGGCATCGGCTTCACCAGCGCGTCGTGCACGGCGTAGAGCACCATGAACGGGTTGATGAACGCCTCGGTGTCGACCGGATCGACCCAGCGCGCGGCGAGCGTGACGTGCAGCCCCCACGTGAGCGTCCCTTCGGGCGCGGCGACGGCGGGTCCGGCGATGGACCACCGATAGTTAGGATCAGCATACGGTCGCGACGGCGAGACGACGCGGCAGATGTCTCATGCTTCTCCCGGGCGGCTGGGTGTGGAGCGTGACGGGTCGTCGCTGCGGCAGCGGCGCCGCGCGCAGAGGAGTCCAGATCGATGACGGGCATCTCGACGCGCAGCGCGCTGCAGCACGCCGTTGGCCAGCTCGTTGTAGCGGCTGAAGCACTGGCGCAGGCGCGCGCGCCAGGCGACGAGGCCGCCGTTGGCGTGCAGCTCGAAGGCGGACTCGCGGCCGTCCAGCGCCGAGGCGACGTGGTCGGCGGCCAGCTGGAGCAGGGCCGCGCGCTGCAGCGCCGTGTACCCGCCGCCCGCCGAACGACTCCTCGAGCCCGGCCGCCACCTCAGGCGCTGCCAGATCCGTGTCCGACGGCGCGACGACGAGCGACGAGCCGGGCAGGATTCGCAGGATCTCCGCCATCCGCTGCCGCGCCTTCTGCATGGCGATGCTGCCCGCGGCGACGTGGGCGCGGCCGGGAATGCGTAGCCGTCCGTCGTGAGCTCGGGGTCCAGCTCGGCGGCGGTCTGGCAGGTCCGCACCGTCTGGACGTCGACGACCAGGTCCATCAGGTACTCTGATCGTCGGCTCGTGCTCACGGAGCCCCATCGCGTCCGCGCACGCCAGCGCGAGCCCCAGCGTGAACTCGGCCTTGGCCAGCCAGGCAGTAGAGCTGGTGCCAGAAGCAGCCAGGAGGCGATGGGCTCGGGCGACGCGCTCGGTGAGGAAGACGCGATCCCACGGCACCAGCACGTCGTCGAGCCACATCTGCCCGTCCAGCTCGTCGAAGCGGCTGGCTCAGCGGCGCGAGGAACGGGTTCGCGTGGCGGGCGGAGATCTTGCGGCACAGACGACGGTGACGCCGGGCGCGTTGACCGGCACCACGAAGCGTCGCCCGGTGGCCGGCGCGAGTCGATCCCCGAGTGGCTGCCGATGTAGACGTCCTCGGCGTAGGCCGGGCTCGTGTGCATGCCCGACCTTGCCGCGCAGCACGAGGCCGCGCGTCGGTCTCGCGCACCACCCGCAAGCGCCGCGCGTCGGCGGGGTCCGTCGCGGAGGCGATAGCCGATGGTGGCCGCGCCCGCCGCAGAACGTGAGGAACCGGCCGGTGCGCGCGATCAGCTTCGCGATACGCGCCGGCGCTGGCCGATCTGCTCGGCCGAGACCGTTCCGCTGCGCGGACGGCGTCGAGAATGCCGAGCGCGATGAGGTTGCCGTAGCCCGGCGTGTGGGTCATGTTGCCCGCGGTGAGGAAGATCGTCGCGGCGTAGCTGCGTCCCATCGCGCGCAGGTCGGCGGCGCGTCCGCGGCGTCGCGAAGGCCCAGGGCGTGCGTGCGCCCCTGAGCGTCGGCGCGGCCAGGACGCGTCCTGCCACGCCGGGTCGTGGTGGCGGTCGTACCAGGCGACGTACTCGTCCATCATCCACGGCGCGTGGCGGGATGGACGGTGACGTCGTCGATCGGACCTTCCCCGACGACCCAGACGCGGCGCCCATCGCGCAGCGCGGCTCGGTACTGCTCTCCCGTCCTCACGACGCGCGTAGGGTATCATCGCCGGCGAGGAGAGCGCAGAGCGATGAAGATCACCGAGATCCAGACGCTACTTTCTGTCCGCTCCGCTGCCCCAGCCGGTGCGCACGTCGAACTCGCACGATCAGCCCGGGTGAGCGAGGTCATCGTCAAGCTCACCACCGACGCCGGCCTCGTGGGCATCGGCGAGGCGCACGGTCCGTTCCTGTCCCAGGCGGGGCCGGAGGGCATGCGCGCCGGTGCGGCGACATCCTCGAGCGCGATCACGCCGCTCGTCGTCGGCCAGGACCCGTTCGACGTCGAGCGGATCTGGCAGGACCTGTTCGCGCTGACCTACACGAGCGTGCGCGGCATCCCCACGCTGGCCAGCCAGCGCGCGCCAGCTCGTGACGGCCATGAGCGCCATCGACATCGCGCTGTGGGACCTCATGGGCAAGGCCATCGGAGCGCCCGGTCCACGCGCTGCTCGGCGGGGCGCTCGCGCCGCGCGTGCCCGCCTACGTCACCGGCTTCTACTACCGCGACGGCGAGCGCCCGGACGATCTGCGCGCGCGAGGCGGCGCTCTACCTGGAGCACGGCTATCGCACCGTGAAGGTGAAGGTCGGCGGGCTGCCGGCGGAGGCGGACGCCGAGCGCGTCGGGCCTGATCCGCAAGGCCGTCGGCGACGACGTCAGCGATCATGCTCGACGCCAACCAGGGCTGGGATCTGCCCACCGCCATCGCGCGCCGCGCGGCTGCTGCGAGCCGCACGACATCTTCTGGCTCGAGGATCCGATGCCCTGGTACGACGAGCGCCACGCGCTGCGCCGGCTCAAGGCCGAGGTCCGACATCCCGATCGCCGCCGGCGAGACGGAGTACACGCCCGTTCGGCCTGCGCACGATGGTCGCGGAGGGGCTGGTCGACTACCTGATCATCGACTCGACGTGGGCGGGCGGGCTGACGACGTGGCGCAAGGCGGCGGTCATGGCCGAGCTCTACCAGGTCCCGCTGGCCGCCCACCACGACCCGCAGATCCACGTCCACGCGGTGGCGGCGAGCCCCACCGGCTTCATCCTCGAGTCGTTCGCCGATCCCACGCGCGATCCGCTCTGGTTCGAGCTGTTCCGCGAGCGCCCGAAGATCGTCGACGGCTTCATGGCGGTGCCCGACGCGCCGGGCCTCGGCCTCGAGCTGCGCCGCGGACACGCTCGAGAAGTACGGCGTCCGGCTCCAGTAGCCGGGGGTCAGACTCCGGTCGCCTCGGTCTCCGGGCGGCCCTGCCACAGGGCGGCGTCCTCGGCGAGCACCTGGGCCAGGATCTTGTAGTGACCTGCGGAACTGGCGGCGGAAGACTGCGGCGGCCAGCGGAATCTTCATGCGGTTGAACAGGCCGCGGTCACGCGCCCGCACGCGGGTGGAGACGACGCATCGGGTGGGTCCGGTCCTCGCTGAACTCGAAGGTGGTGCGGATCCGCGGCAGCGTGACCGGCCCCGGACGATCAGCTCGGACTCGAGCGTGAGGTACTCGAACGGACGCCAGTCCACCGCGCGCTGCACGAGCGTGTAGGCGCCGTGATCGCAGTGGCTCTCCCACCCCACCCCGGCCCGGCCGGCGGCGTTGGGCCGCGCCTCGATGCCGCGCGCGGTCGAGCTGCCAGCGCATGCGCTTGCGCGGATCGATGTGGTACTCCCAGGCGATCGCCCGCGGCACCGCGCAACGGCGTGATCAGCTCCAGGTCGGCCTCGCTGCGCTCGACGAAGATCCGCGCGTCGCGATGCCGCACCACGGCTTGCCCGAGATCGACCACGCGGCCGCGCACCTCGCCGAGATCGTCGTAGCGCTCGGCGTGGGCGGGCAGGCCCAGCGTGCCGCGCGCCCGCTCCAGCAACGCATCGGTCAGCCACACGTAGGCGGTGGTGCCCAGGGTCTCGGTGACATGGTTCTTCAGCAGGCGATGCACGAGAATCACGTCCGGCCCCATGGGCTTGGTCCCGGTGGGCGTCTGCTGCAGGACGAAGCTGCCGAGGTGGGCGATGAACTTCAGATCGAGTCCGCCCATGAGCGCGCAGGCGGTGCAGGTACACGTGGTGGCCAGCCGCATCTCCTCCAGCCGGAGCCGGAAGGCGACGTAGCAGGCTTCCATCATGTCGATCAGCCGCTCGGCGTCGGCGAAGGCGGTGCCCGGGGCGTAGGCGAAGACGGCGTCGCCCTCCAGCTCGACGAAGCGCAGGCGGCGCGGCGAGCCGGGCGATGACGAGCGTGGTGAGCTCGGCCACGATGCCATGGGCGTGCTCCAGCTCGGTGCGCGTCAGGAACGACGTGTAGCCGGTGATGTCGGCGAGGACGAGATAGCCTTCCTCGCGCGCGCGGTCACCCGACACCGCCACGGGCTAGCCGAGCTTCGGCATGACGGTCTCGGCGAAGCGCCGCATGGAGCGCTCGACCTCGTCGCGCGGCAGCCGTGATCCCTGATCGAACCAGCCGATGATCTGCGAGAGCCCGAACTCGTCGCGCGCGGCCTGCAGGCGATCGACGACCTCCGCCGCATCGCCGAACATCGCCTGGTCGCGGCAGAACTTCTCGTACGGCAGGTTGGCGATCGTCTCCTCGATCGTCCTGCAGGCGCGGCAGGTGCTCGCCGTAGGAGTCGGGCAGCTGCGAGAAGATCGTCTCGACGTTGCGGTAGTACTGGAGCACGCCCGGCCGCATGGCGTCCCGCGCGGCGCCGCCGCGTGACGCCGACGTGCACGGGAAACATCAGCGCCATCTGCTCGGTCCGCCACGGCGTGGCCGGCGCTGGCCAGATGCGTGCGGTAGAGCGCCATGCACTCGCGCAGCTGCGGCAGGGGCGTGGTCGTGGTCCCCGAGTAGATGGGCAGCCCGAGGTCGCCGATGTGGGCGAAGCTCTCCGGCGAGTGCACGCCCGACGCGGATGGGCGGGTGCGGGCGCTGCAGCGGCCTGGGCACGACCGCGAGGTTGTCGACCTCGTAGAAGCGGCCGCGATAGCTGAAGCGCTCCTGGGTCCACGCCAGGCGGATGATCTCGAGCGCCTCGTCGAAGCGCGCGCGGTTCTCCGCCGACGGGAACGCGGAAGCCGTGGAACTGGGTGGGGATCGAGCCTCGGCCGACGCCGAACTCCAGCCGCCCGCCGGACAGGAGATCGGCGGTGGCCGCCTGCTCGGCGCATGCTGCAGCGGGTGGTGCAGCGGCAGCAGCGTGACGGCGGTGCCGATGCGGATCCGCCGGGTGCGCTGGGCGATCAGCGGCACCACCATGAGCGGGCTCGACAGCAGCGAGAAGGCGCCGCCGAAGTGCAGCTCGGCCAGCTACGCCACGTCGAATCCGAGCGATTCGGCCGAGCGCGATCAGATCGAACATCTCGGCGAAGCGCTCGGCCTGCGTGTGCCCGACCGACTCCGAGACCTGGAAGAAGAGACCGAATCGCATCGCGAACGAGCATACGGCATACTGCCCCCGCCGTCACTGCCAAGCCCAAGGAGCCACCGCCATGCCGAGAATCGCCCCGGTCACCGGAAAGTCCGGATGTCCTCTGCCGCAGCACTACCACGTGGTGGACAGCGTCGTCGAGGTGTTCGGCGGCGTGCGTGGACCCTTCAGCGTGCTGCTGCACAGCCCGAAGCTGGCCGAGCGGTGCTTCCGCTGGTCAAGTTCTTCCGGGACGAGAGCGTGGTCGAGGGGAAGCTCCGCTCGATCGCCATCCTGACCGCGGTGCGGGAGCGCGAGGCCGCCTACGTGTGGGCGGCCCAGGTCGGCGCGGCTCGTCGGGCCGGCCCTGCGCGAGGAGGTGATCGACCTGCTCCGCGCCAAGGGCGATCCCGCCTCGCCGCCCGCGGAAGAGCGGGAGATCGTGACCTATGTTCCGCCAGCTCATGCGCACCAACCGCATCGAGCCGTCGGCTTTCGACGCGCTCCACAAGCGCCACGACACGCAGTGGCTCGTCGAGCTGACGGCCGCCGCCAACTACTTCGCCCTGCTCTCGGGCATGGTCAACGCGTTCGAGGTCGCCGCACCGGCCGACGGCGACAAGCTCGCCGGCCTGAGGAGAGCCGACGATGCGCTGTACGGACGGGTGGTGGCCATCACGGGCGGAGCGCTCGGCATCGGCGCGCGCGACGGCGCAGCTCTTCGCCGCCGAGGGCGCCGTGGTGGCGCTCGGCGACGTCAGGTCCAGGAGGCCGAGGTCGTCGCCAAGGAGATCGTCGGGCGCGGCGGCCGGGCGATCGCGATCGGCGTGGACGTCGGTGACAGCGCCCAGGTGCAGGCCTACGTGGATCGCATCGTCGCTGACTTCGGCCGGCTCGACGTGATGTTTGCCAATGCGGGGATCGCCCACTCCGCGCCCGTCCTCGACCACCCCGAGGGCCAGTGGCATCGCGTGCTGCGCGTCAATCTCACCGGCGTGTTCCTCTGCTGCCAGATCGCCGCGCGCCAGATGGTCCGGCAGGGCGGCGGCGGGCGCATCATCACCACGGCTTCGATCAACGGCTTCCGTGGCGTGCGAGAATCTCGTCGGCTACAGCGTGGCCAAGGCCGGCGTGATCGAGCTGACCAAGACCATGGCCGTGGAGCTCGCGCCGCACCGCATCACGGTGAATGCCATCGCGCCGGCGCAGATCGACACGCGGCTCACGCGCGGCTTCTCCGACGACGCCAAGGCACGCCGCGTCGCGCGGATCCCGCTGGGGCGCTTCGGCGACGTCGACGAGGTGGCCAAGGCCGCGCTGTTCCTGGCCTCCGACGACGCCAGCTACGTCACCGGCCACACGCTGGCGGTGGACGGCGGCTACCTGGCCGGCGGGCTCTGGTCACGCCCCGAGCGGAGCTGACGCCGATGATCCGACGGTTCTCGACCCTCTACGTGGGCCACATCGAGCTGGAGCAGTGCGGGCTCGTCCGGCACGCCGGCCGACGATCGCCGCTACCCGAACGCGCGCCTGACCGAGACGTTCGATACCGCGACGGCGCTGGCGCAAGCCACCGACGCGCTCGGCTACGAGACGCTGTGGCTGGCCGAGCACCACTTCCAGCACGAAGGCTACGAGTGCATCCCCAACATCCCGATGCTGGCCGTCGATCTCGCCCATCGCACCCGGCGCGTCGAAGATCGGCTGCGCGTTCAACATCGTCCCCACCTGGCATCCGCTCCGGCTGGCCGAGGACTACGCGACGGCCGACATCCTGACCAAGGGCGCGCGTCGTCTTCGGCGTGGGCCGCGGCTATCACTCGCGCGAGGTCGAGAGCTTCGGCAACCCGATGCTGGACGCCGAGGCCAACCGCGAGCTGTTCGAGGAGCAGGTCGAGATCATCCTGAAGGCGTTCCGCCAGGAGTCGTTCTCGCACCAGGGCAAGCACTACACGATTCCGCCCGACGTGCCGTACCGCGGCTATCGCCTGAAGGAGATCACGCTGGTGCCGCGGCCCGTCCACCAGCCGGTCGAGATCTGGCAGCCGATCGTGAGCGGCAGCGCGCGCAGCCTGGACTTCATGGCCCGGCACGGCATCAAGGGCGTCATCTCGGCCACCGCGGAGCAGTTCGTGGAGCGCTGGCTGCGCGACTACCAGGCGGCGGCCGGCCGGCACGGCCGGGCCTGACGCTCGGCGAGGACGTGATCCTCGGCTTCCGCATGTGCCTCGACGACGACCGAGGCGCGCGCCATGGAGCGCGCGCGCCCGTACTTCGAGGAGCACGCCAAGTTCATGGCGCCGCTCGGCATGCTGCGCTACAGCGAGGAGCAGGTGAAGGCGGTGGCCGCCCGCCAGGCCCAGTCGCCCACCATGGCCTCGCTGGAAAACGGCGTGGCCAACCGCAGCTGGCTCTGCGGGCCGCCGGACGCACATCGTCGGCTACCTGAAGGAGGTCGAGGCGCGCTACCCGGGGCTCGAGCACATCATGATCGCGTGGGCGCTCGGGACGCCGCGCGAGCTGATGCTCGAGCAGCTCACGCGGTTTGCCCGCGAGGTCATACCGGCGTTTCGCTGATGGACCGCCGCGCCTTCATCGGCAGCCTCGGTCTCGGGGTCCTTGCGCGTCCCCACGACTCCGACGCCCAACCGGCGCGCGGCGTTCCCAGGATTGGAATCCTGAGCTTCGCTGGTACGGCCGCCGAGATCATCGGGCCGAATCCGTCCCGTCCGCCGATCAAAGCTTTGCTGCGCGGACTGCAGGAGCTTGGCTACGTGTACGGCCGCGATTTCGTGACGGAGCCGCGCGCGGGCGAGGGCCGCCCGGAGCGTTGGCCAGCCCTGGTGGCGCGGAGCTGGTCCGGCTCCAGGTCGAGGTGATCGTCGCCCCGGGACCGAATCTGACTGCGCTCAAGCAGGCAACCTCGACGATCCCCATCGTCATGGCGGCGGCCACCGACCCCGTGGGGACGGATACGTGCGAGCCTCGGACGCCCCGGGAGCAACTTCACGGGGCTGAGCCTTCAGGAAACCGAGACGACGGGAAGCGACTCGAGTTGCTGGAAGGAGCTCGTCCCGTCCGCGGCGCTGGTCGCCGTCGTCTGGGCCAATCTGGATTCAACCGGGGCCCTGGCCTGGCAGGCGGCCGACGCCGCCGCCCGGAAGCGGGGAGTGGAAGCTTATTGCCGCTCGAGATTGGCAACGCCAGCGAGATCGAGGAGAGCCTACAAAGCGGCCGCGAGCGCTCGCGCCGGCGCTCGTCCTCATGGCCGCGTCCAGTCTCCTGTTTGGGCGGCCCGGCAAGTCGCCAAGCTGGCCGCCGCGAGCCGGCTCCCGGCCATGTACATGAGACTGCGCGTACGTCGAGGCCGGTGGCTTGATCCCGTACGGCGCTGATGTCAACGAGATCTGGCGGCGGGCAGCCACCTTCGTCGATAAGATTCTCAAGGGCGCCAAGCCCGCCGAGCTGCCGGTCGGAGCAACCCTCGAAGTTCGAGCTGGTGCTCAACGGGTGAGGCCGCGAAGGCGCTGGGGCTGACGATCCCGCCGGCGTTGCTGGCTCGGGTGGATCAGGTGATCGAATAGCGCTCAGGATTCCGGCCGGGCCAGTCAGCGGCCGCGAGTAGTGATCGAGCGCCGAGCGCAGTCCGTCGCCGAGCAGGTTGAAGCCAAGCACAGCGAGCATGATCGCGAGGCCGGGGAAGATGCTCATCCAGGGCGCGGTCTCGAGGTAGGTGCGGCCCTCGTTCAGCATCGTGCCCCACGACGGCGCGGGCGGCTGCGTGCCGAGACCGAGATAGCTCAGCGCGCCGCCTCGGTGAGGATGGCGTAGGCCAGGCTCACCGAGGCCTGCACGATCAGTGGCGCCAGCACGTTGGGCAGGATGTGGCGGAAGCACGACGCGGAAGGTCCCGGCGCCGAGACCGAGGGCCGCCGCCGCGTGCTCCTTCGCGCGCTCGGCAATCACCGGGCCGCGGACGACGCGGCTGAACAGCGGCGCGTAGACGACGGCGATGGCCAGCGCGGCGTTGTCGAGGCCGGGGCCGAGCATGGCGGCGATGCCGATGGCCAGGATCAGCGTCGGGAAGCTGAAGAGCACGTCCATCGCGCGGCCGATCACGAGATCCGGCCACGCCGCCGACGTAGCCGCCGACCAGCCCCAGGATCGTGCCCACCACGAGCGCCAGCGCCGATGCTCGACAGCGCGACGCCCAGCGCGATGCGGCTGCCGTGGATCGTCCGGCTCAGCACGTCGCGGCCGAAGCGGTCCGTGCCGAACGGGTGGGCGCAGCGACGGGCGCTTGAGCGCGTCGGCGACCTTCATCTCGGTCGGATCGTAGGGCGCCACGACCCCGGCGAAGATGGCCAGCAGCACCATGGCCACGACGATGTCCGGCGCCGAAGACGACGAGTCCGTTGCGCCGGCGGCAGGACCGTCTCCGCCATCGGGTCAGCCACCGGCGCCGTCATCGCCTCAGCCATAGCGGATCCGCGGGTCCACGTAGGCGTAGATCGAGATCGACGAGCGAGGTTCGACAGCATGAAGAGCACGCTGACGAACAGGATCGTGCCCCTGCACCACGCGGATAGTCGCGCTGGAAGACGGCCCACAGGAGCAGTCGGCCCCACGCCCGGGAGCGTGAAGACCTCCTCGGTGACGACGACGCCGCCGAGCAGGTAGCCGACCTGGACGCCGGCCACCGTGATCAGCGGGATGAGGCTGTTCTTGAGCGCGTGGACCCACAGCACGCCCCGCTCCGGGAGCCCCTTGGCCCGAGCCGTGCGGATGTAGTCCTGGCGCATCACCTCGAGCAGCGGACGAGCGCGTCATCCGCATGAAGACCGCGGCCACCGCGGTGCCGAGCGCAGGCTCGGGCAGCGCGATGATGGCGAGGTTTCGCAGCGGACTCTCGACCGGGCTCACGAAGTCGACCGACGGCGCCCAGTCGAGCCAGAGCGACGTCGGCCAGGATGAGCATGCGTGGCCTGCCAGAAGACCGGCACCGAGAGGCTGAACAGGCTCGGCCAGCCGCACCGCGTGGTCGAGCCGCGGTGTTCTCGCGCCGCGCCGACAGCATGCCGAGCGGGACGCCGACGGCGAGGGCGACCAGCATCGCGGCCAGCGTCAGCTCGAGCGGTGACCTGGAGCCGACTCCAGGATCATCTGCGACCACCGGGCGGCCCGGTTCGCCAGCTCGTCCCGAGGTCGCCGCTGGAGCACCGGCGCCGAGCCAGCGCGCGTACTGCACGTGGATCGGCTGCGTCGAGCCCGAAGAACGCGCGCAGGGCGCGCATCGACTCCTCGCTGTAGGTGCCCTCGGTGCCGATCATCTGGTCCACGACGGTGCCGGGGATGAGGCGGACCATCAGGAACACGGCGATGCTGACGCCCAGCAGCGCCGGGCACGATCGACAGCGTGCGCAACGAGCACGTAGCGTCGCACGACGGCGTCGCGCCCTACGCGCTCGCGCGCGGGAGTCGCTTACTTGTCGCAGCCAGACCGTGCGGAAGCCGTAGTAGTTGGTCGTGAAGTGCTGGTCGTAGTGGACGCAGGCCTGGGTGACGTCGATCATGTCCGGCGCGAACGTCCAGATCTGGATCGCCTGCTCGACCATGAGGCGCTGGACCTTGTCGTAGATCTCCTTGCGCTTGGCCGGATCGAGCGTGGTCCGGCCCTGGTCGAGCAGAGCACGTCGATCGTCGGCGATCGCCGTCGTTGTTCCACTGCTTCTCGACGGAATGGAAGCGCCGGTAGAAGAAGCGAGTCGGGATCGGCGTCACCGGTGGTGGTGTTCATGGTGAGATCGTAGTCGAAGTTGCGGCTTGATGATGGCCTTGATCCAGACCCCGTACTCCTCCTGGATGATCTGGGCGTCGACGCCGATCTTCTTGAGCTGGGCGGCGATGACCTGCGGCCCCCGCCACCATGGTCGGGAACGTCGGGATGACCTTGAGCGTCGTCTTGAAGCCGCTGGGGAATCCGGCGTCGGCCAGCAGCTTCTTGGCGCGCTCCAGGTTCGGCGTGTACCACTCCTTGAACGCGTCGAGCGGGCAGCGCCCACGGCCGCATGGCTGGCGTCAGCGGGCCGGTCACCGAGCCGAGGCCGGCGGCGGCCGCCTGCAGCACCTCGGTGCGATCCACCGCGAGGCTGCAGCGCCTGCCGCACGCGCACGTCGGTGTACGGCTTCGCGGCCGTGGTTGATGTTCACCATGTCGAAGCCGAGCCGCGGCGCCCGCTGGGCGCGCAGCCGCTTGTCGTCCTTCACCAGCAGGTAGTTCTTGTTGTCCTCGAGCAGCGCGTGGTGGACGTTGCCCGTGCGGAGCTGGGCGATGATGTTCGCCTCGTCCGGGATGACCTTGATCTCGACGGCGTCGACGTACGGCTTGCCCTTGTCCCAGTAGTCGGGATTCTTCCGCGCCTTGAGGTGGCTCTGCGGCATCCACTCCTGGAGGATGAACGGGCCGGTGCCCATCGCGGTCCGCCGCAGATCGCCCTTCTCCGACCGCCTCGCGCGAGACGATCGCCGACCAGCCGCCCGCCATGCCGGCCAGCAGCGAGGCGCTCGGCTGCTTGGTGACGATGCGCACGGTGAGCTGGATCCGGCACCTCGATGGTCTCGATGGCGCTGAGGTACCCGCGGCCGCCCGAGCCCACCTGGGATCGAGGATGCGCTCGTAGGTGAACTTGACGTCGTCGGCTGGTGAGCTCGCGGCCGTTGTGGAACTTGACGCCCCGGCGCAGCTTGAAGGTCCAGGTCTTCCCGTCGGCGCTCGTGGTCCACGACTCGGCCAGCGCAGGCTCCAGCTTGCCGTCGAAGCCCCACTCGACCAGCCGGTTGTAGAAGAGCGGGTCGCATGCGGCTGGCGCGAGAGCGCCTGCTCCATGATCGGGTCGAGGCTCGGCGCCTCCGTCGGTCTTGGCCGAGATGAACGTGCCGCCACGACGGGTCTGGGCCGCCACCGGAACGGCGGCGAGGGCGGCCGCCGAGGCGGAGAGCGCGAGGACGGACGACGGGTGAGACGCGGCCACGGCGCGAGTGAGTCATGAAGTCCTCCCCGGCGGTATATAGCACGGGTGGGACTCGCCGAGCACCCGGACGCGCTAGGGCGATCGCGCGTCGGTCGGGCGATCGCCTTCCACGGGCTGACGGACACGTCGTACCGCCCGCGCGCGAAGGCCGTGGTACACGAAGAGCAACGGTGCGGCCAGGCCCACCGTCCAGTGAAGCGTGGCCGCCACGAGCCGAGGCTGCTCACCGGCCAGGTAGTACATGGGGTAACCGCTCAGCGCGAGCCACCCGACCGTCAAGACCACCGCGGCACCCGATCGGCGGCGTCGCCGGACCTTCCAGCCGGGGACGACATGGACGCCCCACAGCAGGCCGGCAACGTGAAGAGCGTGATGAACGCAAACGCGCCGTGGGCGGTCAGCCACCAGGCTTCGAGCGGGTGGGGCGTCGTCGCGAAGTCCCCCGGGCGCGGGAGCACGTAGTGAAAGAGGAGCCAGAGCTCGCCCGACAACCACGACCCCCGCCCACGATGTACAGGGCCAGGCGCTGCGAGGTGGAAACAGCAGCGGGCGGCGCAGACGACGAGGCCGGGGACGGACGATCACGTGCGCGCCCCGTTTCCCTCACCGGCTCTCCAGCCGCCCATCGTTTAGGACGCACGCCAACCGAGTTCTTTAACGTAATCCTAACGATGAGTTCGTAAGTAAGCGGCGCGCAGTCACGGGCGGCGCGGGAGGCCGAAACTACAGACCGAGCAGCTGCCTGAGATTCCTCCAGAGAATGCGCCTTTTCCCTCCGGGGGGCAGGGGCTGGCTGTGCCCCTGCACCCAGCCGACGGGCGACGGATGCCACGGCGACGAACGGGCCAGTCGCTGCCGAGCACCACGCGGTCGGCGCCCACCTGGTCGAGCAGGAAGCGCAGCGCCTCCTCGCTGCCCGCCACGCGTGTCGTAGTAGAGGCGGCGCTGGTAGGCGCTCGGCGGCTGCGGGATGCGGCGCGCCTCGGGCCGGCTCGTGCCAGCCGCGGTCGAGCCGCCCCATCGCGAAGCAGGCCGGGCCGCCGCCGTGAGCGATGCACGCGCGTGAGATCCGGACACGCCTCCAGCACGCCGCCGGCAGATCAGGATCGCGACGACGATCGCGTCGTCGAGGATCACGCCGAGGCTGTTGAACAGCCCGTGGCGCGGGATGCGCTGCATCAGGAAATTGTTGCTGCGGCTGCGGGTGGAAGAAGAGCACGGCGCCCATCGCCTCCGCGGCCTTGAAGAACGGCAGGAACTTCGGCTCGTCCCACTGCTCGCCGTTCACGCTGCGTGTCGAGCTCGGCGCCCTTGAGGCCGAGCACGGTCACCGCGCGCTCCAGCTCGTCGATGGCCGGTCTTGACGTCCTGCACCGGCAGCGTGGCGAGGCCGGCGAAGCGCTGCGGCCACTGGCGCGCCATCCCGGCGATCTCGTCGTTGACCTCGCGCGCGAGCGCCAGCCCCTGCGCGCCGCATCGAGGTGATGGCCGAACAACGGCGTGTGGATCGAGACGCACCTGCACGTCCACACCCTGCGCGTCCATGTCCTTCAGCCGCTCTTCCGGCGTGAAGCGCACCTTGGGCGAGGTGAAGCCGATGCGCTTGCCGCCGCCCGTCAACGTGCCGATGCCTTCGCCCGGCCTCGTGCCGGTAGCCGTACCATCCGCTTCCCGCGTCGATCGGCGCTTCCACAGCGACTGCGGCACGGATGGGCGTGGATGTCGATGGTGCGCAGTGCGAGGGATCTCCTCAGCGGGAAGCGCTCGGACGCCGGCGCCGGCGGTAGAGGATTGCGGCCGACCGGGCCACCGACTCCGCGTGGTGGGCACACGCCTCGGCAGGCCAGATCGGCCGTGGGCGGACGTTCGGAGGCGCATGGTAGTGGAAGTCGTCGACCCCGCTTGCACGAGCATCGCCCCGTCGACCCTCGCCGGCCAGCTGCCGCACGTCAGGTCGGGATGTGGCGGACCGCGAAGCCGATGCGCCGGTCGTCGGACCGGTTGGGGGGCGAGCCGTGCACCATCCGCACGTGGTGCAGCGACATCTCGCCGGGGCGCCGGCACGATGTCCGCGCTGCGCGCCTTCGTCGACCCTCGACCTCGATCTCCTGACCGCGCGAGAGCAGGTTGTTGGCCGAGAAGGTATCGCGGTGGGCGGTTGCCTGCAAAAAAGAGCCGGGCACCATCCGCATGGCGCCGTTCTCCACCGTGGCCCGGGGTAAAGGGGCGATCCAGGCCGTCACCACGTCCGGCTCGCTCAACCTCAGTAGGTCGCGTCCTGGTGCCAGGACAATGAACGCGTGATCCGCGGCCCTTGATGAAGAAGCTCGTGCCCAGACCAGAGATTCGCCCAGCACGTCCTCTCGACTGTCGAGGATGCAGCCGGGTGGCGCACGAGATCGACAGCCACGTGAACAGCAGATGCGGCTTCTGCCGCAGCTCGCCGCCGAGCTGGCTATCGTGGCGGCCCACGGCCTCGAGCCGCTGGCGGCACTCGCGCGCTTCGTCCGAGGTCAGCACGGGAGGGGGAAATAGAAGCCGTCGTGGCGGCGCGCTCGACCGCAGCGGACGACAGCGCCTTCATGCCGTCCGCGCCCACATACGGCGTGCCAGCGGATCGCTGCCGTCCGACGTTCGGTCCGGTCCGATGTCCCGCCAGCCGCCCGCCGCCTCGAAGTAGAGCGCACGAGCAGCAGAGGTGCTGATGGTCGGTGGTGCCGAGCCACACCGCGACGGCCTTGGTGGGAAAGCAGCGGCTGGAGAACGACATCACGAACGGCGCGCCTGGCCGCAGTACGCGATGGAGCTCGCGGAAGACCAGCACGGGATGGGTCACGTACTGGATGGAGACGGCGCCATGGCGCTGTCGAACTCGGTCGCCGAACGGCAGCCGCGGGATCGCGATTGATGTCGTGGACCACGGACTTGGTGAGCTGGGGATTGTCGCCCAACTCTTCCGCGTTCATCCCGGAAACCGTGATCACCTCACCGGGGCTGGGCACGCGCCGGCAGGTGGCTGCGCCAGCTGCTCATGAGGTCGAGCAGCCGCCCCGGCGGCAGCACTTCCGCGCAGAGCGCCCCAGCGCGACGATGGCCCCGTCGTCGATGCGCGTGGACGACCTTGCGCGGAAATCCGTGGCAGGAACCCTCGTCCGGGGACTCGTCGTCCCGCGCGTAGGCGTCCGCCGGAACAACCCATCGCCGCGGGGCGACTCGGTGTTCAACGGTGCCGATCTCAGCGCTTCTCACGACCTCGCCCGTCTCGATGTTCAGCAGATCGCGGGCCGGCCCTATGGTCTGCATGGCCTCGAAGCCGTGCTCGACCATGTCGCAGTAGAGCCCACGCGGTTGCCGTCGGGATCGGGAAGTAGATGCTCCGCGTCACGTTGTGCGCGATCGTCGACTCGACCTTGATGCGCCGAGCTCGGTGAGCCGCGATGCGCTGCCTGCAGCTCTTCGAAGCTCCCGAGCTGCCAGGCCATGTGATGCAGACCCGGTTGCTTGTCGTCCGGCGTCTCCCAGTGGCCACAGCCGGAACAGCCAGAAACGGGTGCTGTTCCCCCACACTCAGAATCATGTGCCCCACTTGTTACTCGTAGGCCACCTTGAGCCCCAGCACGCGGCAGAACTCCTGATTCCTGCATGTCGCGGACCTTCAGGACCACGTGGCCGAGCTTGCGAGCCTGGATCATGCGTCTGCTCCCTGCGCCGTCGCGGCGCTCCCGATGTTCTCGGCGGATGCCGTATACCCTATCGCCCGACGCCAGTATAGACCGGGGAGGCCAGTCATGGGATCGCGGAGAGCGGCGCGTTGCGGGGGCAAGGTGGCCATCATCACCGGGCAGGCGACTGGCATCGGCGCCGGGCCAGCGCCCTCGGTTTCTTCGCCCAGGCCGGCGCCCGCGGCGCTGGCCGACGCGCGAGAGCTGGCTGGCCCGCACCGTCGCGGAGGTGCGGCAGCCGGCGCGGCAGGTGGCCTCGATCACGCCGACCTCACCCACCCCGAGTGCCTGCGCGGCTGTCGTGACGGAGACCGTGCGGCCTTCGGCCGGGTGTGGACGTGCTGCTGAACAACGCCGGCGTGGGGACCATGGTGGTCGGCGTGGGACGGTCGAGACCATCACGCCCGAGCACTGGGACCTGGCCCAGGATGGCCAACGTGCGCGCCATGTACCTGGTCAGCCGGGCAGCGGTGCCGCACATGCGGAGCCTGCCGGCGGCGGCGTTGATCGTCAATATCTCGTCCGTCTCGGCCTTCCGCGGATCGGTCGAGCGGCCGACCCACGCCTACGCGGTCCAAGGGCGCCGTGCTCGGGTCACGCATCGCGATGGCGGCGTCCTATTGACGCGATCGGATCCGCGTCAACGCGATTCACCCTGGGACGATCCGCACACGGCTGACGGTGGACATCGTCCCAGGCGTCGAGCAAGGCCTGCGCGAGGGACGCGGCATCCTGCTGGGGCGGGTCGGCGAGCCGGAAGACATCGCGCGCTGCGCGGCCTCGCCTGACGACGAGCTTCATCTCGCAGCGCCGTCACCTGTCGCCGGATTTGCGGCGCGATGGTTATGTCGATGTGACCACCCGGCCGGCCGGTCACATCAGCGACAGCGCGCCTTTCACCCAGTCGCCGGTCACCGTCAGGGGCGCCGTCCGCCGCCACGAAGATCGCGCTCGCGCCGTAGTGGTCCAGCACGGCCAGGGCGCCTTCGCCGCCGATCATGACCACCTTCGCAGTCATCGGCCACCGGTGCACGATGGCGCACGCACGGTGACGCCGACGATCGCGGACTCGGCCGCTGCGCCGCGAGGACGACGACCGCCGACCGGTCGTCGCCGCCAGCGAATGGATCGAAGCGCCCACCAGTGGTGGCCAGCGCCGCGTCCTTCACCGTGACCGTGCCCAGAGCGCGGCGCGGATCTCGAGGGTCGCGCAGATGCACGACGCCGACCGTCGACCGAGCCGGCCAGATCGCCCCGGCGTTGACGAGGCCGCCGGCATCCCCGCGCCTCTGAGCGCGTCGATGGCCCGATCGACGGCGAACCCCCTTAGCGATCCCGCCCAGGTCGATCCGATACCGGGCTCGCCGAAGCGGACAGAAGTCGCAGGGCCGTGGCCGGCCCTGGGCCACGCGTCGCATCGGGCGTCCCCCGGGCAGCGCCCGGGGCTTGCAGCTGCGGCGCGACCGCCACGTCGAACACGCCGCCGCGATCGCCGGAGAGTCGGCGGCCGACCGTGAGGACGCGTACGTCCACGGTCACCGACGACCGCGGTCGTGGCCGCGTGGCGATTGACCCGCCTCACGTCGCTGGCGCCTCGTGGAAGCTCATCAGCCGGTGCACCGCGGCGACGGCCCGGAAGCGTCGTCGACGGCCGCGTGCATGGCCGCGAGCCGCTCCGTCGCCGTGATCTCGACGAAGGTCCCGAGCAGCGGGCGCGCGCGGCGCACGCTATCGCAGGCAGGTCGCATAGATCGCCAGGACGCGCTTGACGCCTCGGTCACGTGGTGGGAGTGACGCGTGGCGCCGGAGATGTTGCGGATGTCGCGGTCCACCTCGGGCGGATCGTTCATGTCTTGCCGACGAACTGGGCGAGCCAGGCAGTGGTTGGTCATCCCCGCCACCGTAGGACTCGCGGTACTGAGGATCTCACGCGCTGCAACCTGTCCATCCGGACCAGGGCCACGTGCGTAGTCGATGACAGAGGTGCTTGCCGATCACGTAGTCGACGACGAAGAAGCCGAGCAGCTGATCGTCGGCGAGCGCGCTCGCCACACCTGCTCGCCGCGGGTGCGCACCTTCTGGCCCGGAAGCGTCTCGATCGCCGCGACGTCGGCCGGAGTGATAGACGACGTGGGCGGCCACGAACTGCGTCGCCGACGGAAAGGCGATGCGCTGCGCCGCCTCCGCGCTCGGCACTGCGGCGTAGGCCGGCGCCGCCATCGACATGACGATGGCCGGGGCGCCGTCCAGCGGTTGCCACGCGCGCGGGCGCGCTCAATGAAGTAGAACCCACGCCACCCAGGACCGAGTCCGACCGGGCTCCGCGCGACGGTGTTGTCGATGACCTTCTGATAGTTCGAGCTTGAGCACCAGCTTGGGGGTCGGGAACACGGCCGCGCCCACGGTGCGGAACTGCATCTGCCCGCTGCCGTTGGGCACGTTCGTGTCGGTGCCGCTGGATAGCCGCTCCATCTGGAAGTTCTCGTACGTGTAGCGTAGAAGGGGACACCCCACCACTCGGTGCCCAGGGCCCGTCCAGCCGAAGGTGGTACGCGACCTCGCCCGAGATCCCCACATGCGAGCGGCCGACGTTGTTCTCGGATCGAGCGTCGTTGTTGGCGCGGAGGTTGACGGGGCTACCGATGAAGGCCTGCGCGTACTCCCGCGGAACTCCCAGCCGGTCTCCGGGACGCGGTAGCGGAACTCGGTGTCGAGCAGGGTGAGGCTCGAGCGGTGCCGAGCGTCGTGCCGATAGTCGGAGTGGGCCCCGCGAGGCGTCGTGTTGGGCGTGTAACAGTACGCTCGTGCTGCCGGCGAAGCCGGGAATGAACGGCGGCGTCGTAGCTCAGGCGCAGGGCGTAGGCGATGTCGTTGCTGAGCTGGCTGAAGTCGCCGGTCGGCGACCTGGCCAGGCGCGAGCGCTTTGCTGGCCGATGATCGCCGGCCTCGTACGGCGTTCCGACCGGCGGCACGCTTTACCTCTCGCTCGCGGTTGTCGAAGCTGTCTCCGAAGTCCTCGAGGCTCGTGCTGATCTGGAACTGGTAGTTGAGGCCGTCGACGATCTTGCCGTAGACGCTGGCGCGCCGGCGCGAACCAGGTGGTCGGGACCAGAGCCGTTGGCGATCTCGGGGCGGTTGACGCTGTAGAACAGCGTCGGCTCATGGTGGAGATTGATGGTAGCCCGACCGGGACGAGGTCGATGCCCGGCGAGCGGACGTTGAAGTAGGGCGGAGATCAGGAAGTCGACGTAGGCCTGCTCGATCTCCACCGCGCCGTGCAGCTTATCGTCGTTGTCGAACGCGATCCCGGCGTGCTCCCACTCGATCTCGCCGTTGAAGATGATGCTGTCGGTGAACTGGAAGGTCGGCAGCAGCACGATGCGCGCGGCGTCGAAGCCGTTCTGCCAGTGCCCCTGGGCGTTCGAGTTCTGCTGGGTCCCGAACTAGAATTCACCATACATGCCCAGCTTGATCCCTTCGATCGGCGACGGGAACGGGCCGAACAGCTCCTTTGCCCGGCGTGGACGGGCGCGGGCTCCTCGGCGCAGGGCGACCATGCCGGCCGGGGCTCACCGTCGGAGCCGGGGGCGTGCCCGAGCGACACCGGTCGGCGGCGCCGCGGCCGAGGCCGGCGCGGTCTTGCTCTGCTGGTCGAGCTGGCGCCGGAGCGCCCGGACCTCATCCTCGAGGGCCTTCAATTTCTGCTCGATCTCCTCCGGCGACGCGGCCCGGGCCGGCGCCACACCGCCCAGCGCCATCGCACCGACCAGTGTGGAGGCGACGGATGCGGGATCGAATCGATCTCATGGCGAGCCTTTCTCGTCACGGTGCGGTGCATCCGCGCACCGGTCAAGTGGCTCGCGGCCTACCATGCGGGAGGCGCTCTCGGTAGCTGGCTGGTTGAGTTGCGGGCGAGGCGTGTTCCGTCGCTTGGCGCGATCTCCTCGCCCAGGCACCTTACTAAACGATAGTTAACTATGGCGAATTGGCGAAGAGCTTGTCAAGCGGCAAGGCGCGAGATTGAGCCGGCCGGCGAGGCGCTCAACGAGGACTACGAGAGTGAGAGCGACAGCGTCAACCTCGCGCTTCTAAGCCGTCGCGCGCGGCCCGCGCCGCGCGCCCGATACGTCTGGAGGTTCCCGCCCGACTTGAGCTTGCCGGGCAGCGGGTGGCCGACCACGCGCTCGGCCAGCTGGCCGGCCTCGATCAGCGCGTCGAGATCGATGCCGGTCTCGACGCCCATCTCCTGCGCAGAGGAACACCACGTCCTCGGTGCGTGACGTTGCCGGCCGCGCCCTTGTGGGCCGCGAACGGGCAGCCGCCCATGCCCGCCACCGCGCTGTCGAAGCGGTCGACGCCGATCTCGAGCGCCGGCGACGACGTTGGCGACGGCGAGCGCGCGCGTGTCGTGCAGGTGAGGCTTGATCGGCGATGCTCGGCCAGCGGTCGCGCACCGCGCCGACCAGGCGCTTGATCTGCAGCGGGTTGGCCCAGCCCATCGTGTCGGCCAGGCTGATGTTGCCGAGCCGCGAGCCGCACGCTCGGCCCTCTGCTCGACCTTCTCGACGACGCGGATCACGCTGCGCGGGGTCGACGTCGCCTTCGTAGTTGCAGCCGAACGCGGCCATCACGCCCGACGTCGAGCCAGTCCATGCCGAGCTTCTGGTAGCGCTCGGCCCAGCCCAGCGCAGCTCGTCGAGGCCGCTCGTCGACGGCTGCGATTGGTGTTCTTGCGCGTGAACGTGTCGGTGCCCGCCACGCTGAACATCGGGCGCAGCGCGAGCGACTCGCGCAGCCTGCGCGGCGCGCTCGAGCCCCGCCTCGTTGAGCCAGATCGCCTCGTAGGCGACGCCGGGACGCGCCTGATGCCCGCCACCATCTGCTCGGCGTCGGCCATCTGCGGCACCCACTTGGGGCTCACGAAGGAGGTGAACTCGATCGGCTTGAGACGCCGGTGTCGGAGAGCGCGTCGACCAGCGAGATCTTGTCGGCCAGGCTGATGGCGCCCTTCTCGAACTGGAAGCCCTCGCGCGGACCCACTTCCTTGATGCTCGACGGACTTCGGCAGGTCGCTCATGCGATCACCCTCCGTGACGCCAGCGCGTCGATGTCGTCCTTCGAGAGTCCGAACTCCCGGAGCACTCGCGGGTGTGCTCGCCCAGCTGCGGCGCCGGGCGGCGCAGGCTGAACTCGCAGCGCGCTGCTGCGCACCGGCATCTTCGGCAGCTTGCGGCGCGCCGCCCGGGCAGCGGCGTGGCCATCGCACTGCCCGGACGCGTTCAGGTGCGGATCGTCCACCAGCTGATCGGGCCGGCGCAGCGGCGCGAACGGCACGCGGCGCGCTCCAGCCGCTCCGGACAGCTCGGTGCTCGGATAGCGTCAGCATCTCCTCCGCGATGCGCGCCGGCAGCCAGGCGCCGCGCGGCCACGCGTCTTGCTATTGTCGCTCGAGGCGCTCGTCGGCCAGCAGATCGCCGAGGCCGAACTCGGTGCAGAAGCGCTCCCAGTGCGCGTTGGAGGTGATGCCGATGAAGACCTGCTCGCCGTCGGCGGCCGTGAAGAGCTGGTAGATGCCCCAGCCCATCCGCGTGCCCTGGCGGATCTCCGGCATCGGCACCGACGGCTCGCCGGTGGCGCGCGTAGCTGGCCAGCCACTGGCCCACCCAGAACACGGTCGTCTCGTAGAGGCCCGAGGTGATCTTCTGGCCGCGGCCGGTCTGGCGCTCGCTGCTGCAGGGCGGCCAGCACGGCGATGACACCGTAGGCGGCGGCACCACGTCCACGATCGACGCGCCCGCGCGCATGCGGCTGGCCGCGCGGCCCCGTCATGAAGGCCAGCCCCGCCGACATCTGCGCCAGCTCGTCCAGGAAGGGCCGCGCCTGCATGCGGCCCGGCAGGAAGCCCTTGAGCGCCATATAGATGATGCGCGGATTCACGCGAGCCAGGCACGTCGTAGCCCAGCCCCAGACCCTCGACCGCGCCGTAGGCGAAGTTGTCGATGACGATATCGGATCCGCGCGCCAGGCGCAGATGAACAGCGCGCGGCCCTCGGTCGAGCCCTTCGAGGTCGATCGTGATGCTGCGCTTGTTGCGATTCAGGAAGTGGAAGTTGGCGCCGTTGCCGGCCGGCATGCCGCGCGTCTGATCGCCCTCGCCCGGCCGCTCCACCTTGATGACGTCGGCGCCCAGGTCGGCCAGCAGCAGTCCCGCCGACGGCCCGGCGATGATGTGGCCGAGCTCGAGGACGCGCAGGCCGTCGAGCGGAAGCGGGCCGTTCATGGCGCCCGCTAAGATATCATCTGATTCGTGGAGGACGCCATGAGCCGGGACGCCGATCTCCAGGCGCTGCAGCAGCTCAACCGTGACTACATCGACTCGGTCCAGCGCTCGGATGTCCGCCGCTTCGACGAGATTCTGGCCGCCGACTTCTACTGCAGCAATCCCGACGGCTCGCTCGTCGACCGGGCGGGGTTCCTGACGCAGACAGCCAGGCCGGTGACGATCTCCGGCCTGGAAGCCCAGGACGTGAAGATCCGGATCATCGGGGACGTCGCGATCATCCACGCCCGCACGAGCTTCAAGCTGGCCAACGGCCAGCCGGCCGGCAGACGGTACACCGACGTGGTGGGCGCGCCAGGGGGCCGCTGGCTCGCGGTCTCCGCCCACGTGACGCGTCTGGCCTGACGGCCGCGCGCCCGGCCAGCGTGCTACTCTTCATCCGATGATCGTTCCGCTGACTCTGAAGGACTTCCTCGACCGCGCGGAAGTCGTCTACGGCGACCGCGATGGCCGTGGTCGACGAGCCGAGCCCGCCCGGCGGTGGCCTCGGCCGCTTCACCTACGCCAGTTCGGCGAGATGGCCCGCAGCCTGGCCGCGGCGCTCGACGATCTCGGCGTCGGCCAGAACGAGCGCGTCGCGATCGTGTCCCCCAACGCCGCGCGCTTCCTGGTGAGCCTCTTCGGGGTCAGCGGGTACGGACGCATCCTGGTGCCGGTGAACTTCCGGCTCAACGCCGAAGAGATCCGCTACATCCTGGAGCACTCCGGCAGCTCGGTGCTGCTGGTCGATCCCGAGCTGGACGAGTCGCTGCGCGCGACATCCGGTCAAGCACCGCATCGTGCTCGGCACCGCGAGCGACCCCGAGCTCTTCCATCGCAAGGGCGCCGCGCCGCGGCTCTCGGTGCCGGACGAGAACGCCACCGCGTCCATCAACTACACCTCCGGCACCACGGCGCAGGCCCAAGGGCGTCCAGCTCACGCACCGCAACTGCTGGCTCAACGCGGTCGACGTTCGGCTGGCACCTGGCCTGAACGATCGCGACGTCTATCTGCACACGCTGCCGACCTTCCACTGCAACGGCTGGGGCATGCCGTACGCGCGTCACCGGCATGGGCGTGCGCCAGGTCATCATCCGCAAGATCGACGGCGAGGAGATCCTGAAGCGGATCGAGGCCGAGGGCGTGACGCATCCTCAACTGCGCGCCCGCCGTGGTCGCCGCCGTGCTCGACGCCGGCTGCGCGCGCGACGTCAGAAGGGCGTGGCGGTGCCGGGCAAGCGGCCGCGTGCGCGTCGTGGTGGCGGGTGCGCCGCCACCGTCGAAGACGATCGAGCGGATCAGAGGCGGAGCTCGGCTGGGAGTTCATCCAGATCTACGGGCTCACCGAGACCGCGCCGCTGCTCACCATCAATCGGGCGCCGGCCGAGTGGGACGGCCTCGACGCAGCGGAACGCGCCAGCGCCTGTCGCGCGCGGGCGTGCCCGCCATCGGCGTGCAGATGCGCGTCGACGGCGAGGGCGAGGTGCTGCGCGCGCTCCGAACCACGTCTTCGAGGGCTACTGGAACCAGCCGGAGGAGACCGCCAAGGCGGTCGACGCGGGCTGGTTCCACACCGGCGACGGCGGCTACCGTGACGACGCGTTACGTCGTCATCAGCGACCGCAAGAAGGACGTCATCATCACCGGCGGCGAGAACGTCTCGTCGATCGAGGTGGAGGACTGCCTGTTCCAGCACCCGGCGGTGGCCGAGGTCGCGGTGATCGGCGTGCCCGACGAGAAGTGGGGCGAGACGATCAAGGCGCTCGTCGTGCTGCGACCGGGCGCCACCGCCACCGAGCGCGACCTGATCGAGCACTGCCGCGAGCCGGATGGCGCACTACAAGTGCCCGACCTCGATCGAGCTGCGCGACGCCCTCGATCGCGCACAGCCACCGGCAAGCTCCAGAAGTTCAAGCTCCGCGAGCCGTACTGGGCCGGCCGTACGCGTCGCGTGAATTAGCGCGCGTGACCAGCAGTCCGCGCTTTCTCCCCACCACCCGGGCCGATCTCGACGCGCGCGAGGCTGGTCGCAGCTCGACATCGTCATCGTCAGCGGTGACGCGTACGTCGATCACCCGGCCTTCGGGCCGGTCCTGATCGCGCGGTTCCTGGAGGGGCGCGGGTTCAGGTCGGGATCATCGCGCAGCCCGACTGGCGGAGCGCCGAGCCGTTCCGCGCGCTCGGCAAGCCGCGCCTGTTCTTCGGCGTGTCGGCCGGAAACCTGGACTCGATGCTGAACCGCCTCACCGCGCAGAAGAAGAACCGCTCGGAGGACCAGTACAGCCCGGGTGGCCGCACCGGCTGCCGCCCCGACCGCGCCACGGTCGTCTACGCCCAGCGCTGCCGCGAGGCCTTCCCCGATGTGCCGATCGTGCTCGGTGGCATCGAGGCTTCGCTGCGCCGGATCGCGCACTACGACTACTGGAGCGACACGGTGCGCCGCTCCATGCTGCTCGACGCCAAGGCCGACCTGCTGGTGTTCGGCATGGGCGAGCGGCCGGTGTGGGAAGTGGCCGACCGGCTGCACCGCGGCGAGCGCATCGACCGAGATCCGCGACGTCCGCGGCACGGCGTTACTCGTCAACGACGCCGAGATGAAGCGCCACGAGGCCGATCCGGCCCGCATGGTGGCCGACCGCAAGACGGTGGTGCTGCCGTCCTACGAAGAGGTTGTCGCCGACAAGCGCGCCTTCGCGCTGATGTCACGGAGCTTCCAGCTCGAGACCAATCCCGGCAACGCCCGTCCCCTCGCCCAGCGCCACGGCCAGCGCGGCGTCTACTACAACCCGCCGGCGTTCCCGCTGGAGGACGGTGCGGGCAGCGGCGGCACGTCTGTCTCGATGGACGAGCTGTACGACCTGCCCTTCACGCGCGTGCCGCACCCGATGTACACGGAGCGGATTCCCGGCTACGACACGGTCAAGCACTCCTCGTGCTCATGCGCGGCTGCTTCGGCGGGTGCACGTTCTGCTCGATCACCGAGCACGAGGGCCGCGTCATCCAGAACCGCTCGGCCGAGAGCGTGCTGCGCGAGATCCGCGCGCTGCGCCGGCAGGGCGACTTCCGCGGGACCATCACCGACCTCGGCGGGCCGACCGCCAACATGTACAAGCTCGCCTGCAAGAGCCCGGAGATCGAGTCGAAGTGCCGGCGCCTGTCCTGCGTGCACCCGGGCGTGTGCGAGAACCTCAGGACCGACCACGGCCCGCTGATCAACCTCGATGCACGAAGGTGCGCAAGGAAGACGGCGTCAAGCACGTGTTCATCGCCAGCGGGGTGCGCTACGACCTGGCCGAGCGCTCGCCGGAGTACGTCGAGGAGCTGGCCCGCCATCATGTGGGCGGTCAGCTCTCGGTCGCGCCCGAGCACGTGAGTCCGCGCGTGCTGGAGAAGATGAAGAAGCCGGGCATCGAGAGCTACGAGCGCTTCCAGGCGATGTTCGCGTGCGCCAGCAAGGATGCGGGCAAGGAGCAGTACGACATTCCCTACTTCATCAGCGGCCATCCCGGCTCGACGCTGGAGGATATGGTCGACCTGGCGCTGTGGCTCAAGAAGAACGGGCGGCGGCCGCGCCAGGTGCAGGACTTCATCCCGACGCCGATGGCGATGGCCACGTGCATGTACCGCACGGGCATCGATCCGCTCACCATGCAGCCCGTCTACACGGCGACCGGGCTGCGGGCGAAGCGGCTGCAGAAGTCAGCTGCTGCTCTGCCGGAGCGGACCAGTGGCCGCTGGCGCGCGAGGCGCTGCTGCGAGAGCCGGCCGGCGCTGGACCTGATCGGTAACGGCCCGGACGCGCCTCGTCCGCCCGCAGACGCCCGCAGGAAGGCGCCAGGTCGGCGCCCTCGCCGGAGGCTTCCGCGCGCGTCGAGTAAGCGGCGGCGGACGCACGCCGATGGGTTTGAAGAACGCCTCGACATTTACCTCGAACTTTTGGGTTCGAATCCCGTTGGGAGCCACCAAATTCGTTTTTCGCTGCTGTTTGACGGCTGCGGTGTTCGAGTCCGCGTCAGAGCGATTGGACTCAAACACGAGGCGCGTTTCTCACCACTCGTCAGCCACACTCAGGACGTCGAGCGCCTTCGGCTCCGTAGAACTCCACGCAGCCTCTCGCTTGAGCGCGGGCGAGCGGATCTGCCGCCGCCAGGTGCCTGCAGGCGGCCGGCACACCTGCGGCCGCTACGTCCGAAGAGGTCGCTACGCCCCATGACCCGGTCAGATCGAGGCGCGGGTGCCGCCGGGCTCCCGGCACGATGTCGGCGAGCGGCGATGTGAGCGCGGAGAGGCTACCTGCCAAGCGGCCTGTTCGAGCCGGTTTTTTGTCGGCTTATCGGCGTCGCGGGATATACGCGCGCATGACCCGTGCGCACGATGCCGCCACTGGCACCTGGCAGGCTCGCGACGGGTGGCAAGCCATAAACACGAGGCCGCTTTGGTGCCATTCTGGTATCCAGCCTGGTGACTCTTGCTGGCGTGGCGCTGCTTTACAGGTCTGGGCGATACTGTTATCGACACCGGCATTTCCGAGCCTGCCACCATTCCCCGCCGCCACTTGCCGTGGCCGCTCCTCTGTGCCTTTCCCTACGGCGTTGACCGTGCGGTTCCACCACCGCCATGGGGCAAGCGTATGCCTACCACGTCGAGCGGGGAGGCCAGTCGCTTCTATCCCAGTTCTATGCTCTCGATGGTCTGCCTGACGCCGAGGCTGGGGCCCCAGGCAATGCTACGTGGGGACCATCGTGCACTTCGGCGACCGCCGCGGCACGGCACGAGAGAGACAGACGCTGACTCTGTGGCGGCGAATCAGGGTCGATCGAAAATGTGTTGTGTGTCTCGGCCTCACACAAGCATGATTACCGACGTCTCATCCGAGATGGTTACCGCGGTCATCCCGTTATTGCCGCCTGGCGCGCGGTGTCGATTCGGCGCTGCAGTACGGCATCTTCGAGGAATGTACCGGGGATTGCGACGCTTTGCGCGGATTACTCCGGTGAGGCTGCTGATGCGTGGCAGCGCCACGAGAGAGTCGCGGAGGTTGAAGTACGTCGTGTCGGCAGGCTGCAGCTGGGGCTCCTCGCGTCGGGCACGGCGTGGCGACCACCGTCAGGTCACTCGTGCTCGACCGCGTGGAGCGAGGCATTCGCACGGCGCCACGCGATGCGCTCCATCGCCCCGAGCAGTGCGTCCGGGCGGCTCGGCGAGGCGTTCGGCGTGCACCGCGCCCTCGATACCGCCGGCGCCCTGTTAGCCGGTGGCGTCGCATTCGTGATGCTCGCGATGCCGCCGATCGTTTGACCGACGCAATCGCCTGACCGGCTTCCACGTCGCGGTGATCGGATGCGGCGTGCTGATCTTCTGGCTAAATCGAGATCGCACAGGACACCACGGTGCTGAGGGAACTAGGTCCTCGCGTCACTCCTGGCACCATCACTTCGCTGGTTGCGATGCGCGACTTCAGATCCTCGTCTCTGGCGTCGGGTGCGCTCGTGAGCCTCGTGACCGCCAGCGACGCCTTCAGTACCTGACCTTTCAGCGACGCAGCGACTCTGACCTGCGGCTGTTCCCGCTACTCTGCGTCGGCACCTGCGCTGGCCTGTTTGATTTACGCGGTGCCGGCAAGTGTGCATGCGCCGATCGGTTGGGCGAGGGCGTATCTTCCTGGCCGGGCACGTGATGTTCGATTGGAGTCTATGGGGTCCTGCTCCGTACCGGGCACCTGGTCGCGCACGTCTCTCGTCAATGTATGCCTGGTGTTGCTCGGGGCGTACTACGCGGCGACCGACGGAGTCTTGATGGCGCTGGCGAGCACTCTGGTGCAGCGGGGCCAGCTCGCATCGGCGCTCGCGATCTTGACGGACGGCAGTCACCGCGCTGGGACGTGTCGTGGCGGCGGTCATGTACGGTGCGCTCTGGAGCTGGCGGGGGCCGAGGTTGCTGCGGGCATCTTCGCGCGACGGGATTGGCCCTCGCTGTCTGCCAGGCGCAGCAGCCTGCTGCCGCGCACACGTCAGAGCGTTAATCGGCGTGATGCCGCCGATCGCGAGGGCCTCGGAGGAAAGTCGCGCTGTTTGCGGCTGCTCTGCTGCGACCTGCCTGATGCGCTCGATTCGCGTACATCTTGCGGAGACTCACCAGGGGCCGCGCAGTGGCACTCCCCCAGGCCCCACTCCTGTGGCCAACGAGCGACAAACGCCGGAGCCCCCGGCGGCACCGCCCAGGTGGCGGATCCGGTCGGCTCCACGCAGGTTGCGCCGGCGCCGCGACGTGTTGTCGCGCTCCGCTCCGTCGGTCGCACCTCCAGGCGCCACCTCCCGACACCGCGGGGCAGCCGGTCGTCTTTCGGTTCACGGGGCTGGGAGATCTGTACGGGCTTGTCGTCCGCGCCGATCTGCGCTCCCGCTCGACCACGCGCAGCCGACGGCGTTGCGCTGCGATCGCCTGCACGTAGGAGGCGACCGACAGGGAATCTGCTTGACCGCGCGCCGAGGCGTGTTCACCACGTATGAGGCGATCCTGTTCAGACGGCGAATTCAAGCCCAGGCACACCGGTTCCCGTTGAGCGGCATTCCGAGTCGCGCTCGTTAGCGTCACCGATGGTCGGCTGGCGGCCGTGACGGTCGCTGAGGCGCGGGCACTCATACGCGGCCGCCAACTTCTCGACGGCGGACGAGCATCGTGGATGTCCAGCGCGGAGACTCTCTGGCCGCCGATCTCGAGAAGTTCCTCGGTGCTGGACAAGGGCGTGCCCACCGCACGAGGTCGGCTTCAATTTCTGGGGTGTCACGTTTCGCGCGGCGACGGCAGCAGGTTCTACGCGACGGCTTGGAACTCGAGGCGCAGGACCTACCCTGGTGGAAGGCGGCCATCGCGACCAGAACGGCGCGCATCATCCGGGAAGGTGTCGGATGCCCATCCCTGTCTCCTGACAACACACGTATCGCTTTCAAGCGACGCCAGGGCGGGACCCTCCACCGCGATGTCACCTGGCGACTGGCGGTGCTGCGTCTCGGCACTCGAGGAGCGCCTGCTCGCTGGAAACACGCAGCGTCGATGATCAGGCGGACTGGCTCGATGATCAACGCGGTCCTCTACTCTCTGCCGGCAGCGGCGTCAGGCACTGGCCAGTGATGGACACGTGGCTGGTGCCGGCCAGCAGCGACGGCGAGCCGCGGCTCAGTTCGTTACCAAGGCCTATTCGCTGTCCCTGATCGGGATCGAGTGATGAATCGTGAACCATGAAGGCGCGCCGCCGAGCGCTTGAACGAGGGCACATCGACAGCCGAACTGCTGCCGGGGAGGGAGCAGCGGCGGGGGCGAGGGTGCCGAGAACGGCGGTCCGTCAACGGGACCCACACTATCGAGGCTGTTCGAACAGTGACCTAGGGCCGATTCTCGAGATCACCTCAGGCACGTAGCGATCGAGGTTATCACCTTGGCCCAGACCGCGACAAGCCCTGACGAACTTCGCTTGCGCATCAGCTTCCGTAGCTCTGCCGGGGCGCGGAGCTGGGAGTCCGGGCAAAGACGAGATCACGCGCGTGCCGGTCGCCGAGCGCGCCCGATTGCGCGATCACGCCCTTCGCACGCCTGCGTCCGATGCCGCTTCCACCCGTGCCCAGCGGCAGGCGCGAAGGAGTCGTTGGTCAACGCCTCCGGCCGCCTGTGAAACGGTGCTTCGTCCCTCCGACGTTGGTGTTCAAGACGACGCATGCCGCCGACCCTGAGACCGTCATCTCGGGGTGCACCCGCGCGTCGATCGCAGTCGCCCAGATCCCTCGTCTACCAGTCTCGCCCTCCCGACACCAGACGCCGTCCGGCTGCCCGGTGTATCCGTGTGTTCAATGCGCCGAGCCGGCGCGATCAGGAGCATGCCGCCGATCGCCCCGGCCGGCTACTCGCGTCCGTATCGCGGTGATAGTGGCGGGCTATGAGCGACAGGGGATCGAAGGCTCGCAGGTCGATCGTCGTGGCGGCGCCGCTGACGATCAACTCGGCCAGCGCGAACCCCGTCGCCGGCGCGTTGAGCATGCCCCAGGGTCCGTGTCCCGTCGCGACGTACGCGTTCTTCACGCCGGGGACGTGCCCGATCAGTGGCGAGGCCATCGTCGGTGACCGGGCGATAGCAGGCCTGCCGCCGCGTGATCGGTGCCGCCGCCAGCGTCGTGGACACGCGGCCGGCCGCGCGCGCCAGCACCGCGCACGCGGCGTCGTCGACCACCACGCCCTCCGGCGAGTCCGGCAGCGGCTGGGGATCGGCCATCCCGCACACGTAGACGTCACCATCGGGACGCGGGAAGATCTCGGGCTCGAGGCTGAGGCCGTCCGCCGTGCGGTAGTCGACGAAGAGCGCGTGCGCCGGCACGTCGGCGGCAGCCAGCGTCACGCTGTAGCCCTTGAGGCCACGCACTCGCGGCAGCAGTCGCCCGGCCACGGCGCTCGTCCACGGCCCGAGCGCCAGCACCACCGCATCGGCCTCGAGCGTGGCGCCGTCGACGCGCACGCCGATGGCCGCACCGGCACGCTCGACGACGGCCTCGATCCGGCCGATGCGCACGCGCGCGCCGCGCCGCCTCGATCAGCGCGCTCGTGAACCGCGCGGGATGGACCTGGGCCGTGGTCTCCGTCGATGCCGAGCGCGGCGGTGACGATGCCGGCGCCGTCCAGCCAGCGCGGCGCCGTCACCCGATGCTCGCCGCGCAGACCGCCCTGCTCGCGCGCCGCGAGCATGAACGTGTCCACGCGGCGGTAGCCGTAGTCGGTCCGGATGTCGCCCGGCCAGCTCGGCGTGGAGCGCGAAGCTGGCGCGCGCCAGCGGCCCCAGCGCCGAGTCGTCACACCAGTCGAGCGCGAGAAAGCCGCCGGACTTGCCGGAGGCGGCGCACGCCACGCCCGAGCGTTCGACCACCGTGACCTCGACCCGACGACGTGCCAGGAAGTACGCGGTCGCGGCGCCCATCACGCCGGCTCCGCAGACGACGACGTGTCGCGGCGCTGTCACCGTCGATCCACGGCGGCCGGCGCTACTCCGATGATGGCCTGGCGCACCATCTGGCGGAACAGCGTGCCCGTATAGCCGCGCGCGGCCCCGGCGCCCCCTGCGTCATGAGGCAAGCGGGGATCACGAGGCCGAGGCGGAGTGGACGAGCGTGACGAGGCGCTTCATCGCGGACCTCCTCGGATCGAAGGCGAAGCAGTCGCAGCCGTCGAGTACGGACACTACGCCAGCCGATCCGACGTTGTCAAACCGCCGGCCTCCAGCGCGACGTCGTCGGCAGCGTCACCGCGGGCGGCGTGATGGGCGCGACCTCGCGCACGCCCCAGAGCCAGGGCGGCGAACTCCCTTCTTCGCGCGCGGCGAGAACCGGCCCGTTGTCCAGATGCCGCGCTCGCTTCGCCGCCGAGGTCGGCCCGGCGGGCGAGGTGGCGACGTTCTGGGTCCACGCGATGCCAGTCCACCAGCGCCGGGACCGCTACCGCCCCATCGCGCGCGTGCGTCCCGTCACCGTGCCCTGCGCGCTGAGCGCGGCCAGCGGCGTGGTGGCGTGGACCGCCGCGAGCATGTTGATCGCGGTCGCCAGGAACCGCGCCTCGTCCTCGCCGCGCCGCGGTGGCGGCCAGCCCGATCACCCCGACGCGTCCGGTCACGCCGTCGAGGGTGCTCAGCCCGTTGGTTGAGCAGGTCAGCATGGTGAGCAGTACCACGGGTTTTTCATGAGCGCCTTCACCTGACCGGCGGACGCGCCCATAGCCGCGAGCTTCATCGGCATCCGCCTTCAGCATCGTCGGCGGGCGAGGTCCCAGACCATGTCGGTTGGTGATGCTGGTCGCCGTGAGCAGGGTGGAGAACGGCACAACGACGGCAACCAGCAGGTTGAAGGCCGACGCGCCCGGAGAAGGTCACCCAGGCGAAATCGCTCGAGCTTCTCGGCGAGCCGACGTTGGTCGTGTACGCAGGTCGACGCCGAGGCGCTTGGCCAGCGCGCGGCGCTCCTCCTCCAGCCCAGCACGTCGATGGTGACGCTCCCGACGCGTTTGGAGACCTCCTCAGCCCTTCTCGGTATCGCTCTTGCTCAGGTCCGCTGCCCGCCTCGGTGACGATGCTGTTTGCCCAGCTTGGCGCGATCGTGGAATCGCGACGCGCCCTCGCTGATACCCTGGGCGGTCTCCTTCGGATTCATGATCATGTGCGCGCCGGCGCTTGATCGGGCGCGCGGCGGCCATGCCGGCGGCCTTGAGAAACTCCTCCCTCTTGCTCGTGTTCTCCAGCGTGTCAGGGCGGAGACCTCCGTGACACGGATGCGCAGCATCTCCAGGCCCGTGAGCCTCGAGCTTGCCGAAGTCGGACCGGATCGTGAAATTGCCGAGCAGCGCCCTTGACGGGAACCTTGTCGTCGACGCGGAAGCGGGCGCCCTTGAGCAGGGTCCCAGGCGCGATGTCGCTCGCTTTGACGGCGTCGGTGCCGGCTCGTACCCCGACTGAGCCCGCGCGCCCACCGGATGTCCGGTCGTCATGAGGATCGTGGCCATCAGAACCAGCGAACGGCGGGCTATCATCGCACTCTCCTGACCTCGGCGCCTTTGCCGAGATCTGTCCTTCTCCGTCGGCTATGCTACGCCCGGGAGAATTGCATGAGTACATCGCGCGCTCTATCTGGTCCGCATGGATGTCGCCCACGACCACGAAACAACCTTCAACGAGGTTTACGACCGCGAGCACGTCGGGAACCTTCGCGCCGTGCCGGCGTGCAGCGGGCCAGCCGCTACCGGCAGCCCTCACCGACCGACCCGCGCTACATCGCCGCCTACGAGCTGTGACAGCTCGAGGGTCATCGAGACTCCCGGCGTGGAAGACGGCCGGCGAGCTTCGGCCAGTGGCCGACGGTCGTGCGCCCGCACACCATGAATCGCTATCTGACGCTCTACCAGTGGGTCGGCGGCAGCGCAGCCCCTCACCGCGAAGACGCCGTACGTCTTCTGGGTGATGATGGACATCGAGCCGCACCGCGAAGCGCTCTTCAGCGAGCTGTACGACCACGAGGCACCTGCCGCTGTTGCCGAAGCTTCCGGGCTCGATCAGCGCAGTCCGTTACAAGACCGCCGCATCCGGTGTGCCGCGCTACCTCTGCGCCTACGAGGTCGAGAACACGACGCTACCGATGTCGAAGCTGTGGAATGACACGTCGGACATCGGCCGCTGGAAGCCGGAGGTGCGGCCGTACACCTACAACAAGCGCTACATCGTGAGCGAGCGGATCCTCACGGCCTGAGCCGAGCGTCAGTCACCGAGCGTGCGCTCCAGTCGCGTGCCGGAACTCGACGAGGCAGGATCACGCCGCGCCGTGAGCTCGCGCGTGTCGACGTAGAACCGCGCTCGAGCGTGGTGCCGTCGGTGAGCCAGAACGTGAGCCAGTAGCGTGGCTCTCCGAAGGCGTGCGCCTGCGGACGCTCGCACCGGGCTGCGCACGAGCATCTCGACGAGCGCCTCGACGTCCGGCGGCGCGGCGATCGTGGCCGGACTTCGCGATGCTCCCGGCATCGGCTGACCGCGCGGGATCTCGATGCGGCGCACCTTGCCCGTCGAGCCGGTACAGGTCGCCGCCCGCCTGGGCGCGCGGGTTCCGCCACACCTGATAGAGGAAGACGCGGTCGCGCATCACCGCGGCGAGCCGGAACTCGGTGGCGTGATCCGCGCACCGCGTAGATCCAGGGTCCCGGCGGGCAGGAAGGCCGCACCCGCGTCCATGCCGTACGGGCAGCCCCGCCGTCCTCACCGAGCGAGCACTGGATCGCGCCGAACTCCGGCCCGAGATCGCCGGGCGTGAGGGCGCGTCCGGCTCATCCGGCCAGCGGATGTAGTCGATGCCGTCGAACGAGATGAAGTCGAGGCGTGGTCGAGGCGGTGACGCCAGCCGCGAGCGCCGCCAGCAGCAGGCCCAGAACGATGCGCGCTCGCGACGATCGGGCCGAGTCGCGGGCCACCACGGATGTCGTCATGCGGGACCTGGGCTAGAGTAGTCCCCGCCCCGAGTCCATCACAGGGAGACCACCGTGAAGATCACGCAGGTCGCGGTCAGCGTCGTGCGCGTCCCGTCGAGCGTCCCTATCGGGCCGGCGGGCGAACGGTCGATGCGAACTGGCACGTGCTGGCACGGCTGACGACGTCCGACGGCGTCGAGGGCGTCGGCTATATCGTGTATCCCCGCCCGGATCTGATGACGACGATCGCCTCGGCGGCGCGGGAGCTGGGCGAGCAGCTCGTGGGCATGAGCGTGCTGGAGCCGGAAGCGGCGTGGGAGCGCCTGGCCCGGCGCGGCGACTGGGTGGGTCCGGGCGGCCTGCTGCACTGCGCGCTGGCGCCGCTCGACATCGCCGTGTGGGACGCCAACGGCAAGACGCTCGGCCAGCCGCTCTACCGTCTCCTCGGCGGATTCCGCGATCGACTCCCGACCTACGCGAGCGACGGGCTGTGGTACAGCCTGTCGCCGAGCGAGCTGGCCGCCGCGGCCAAGGCCCACGTGGCGCAGGGCTTCGGCGCGGTGAAGCTGCGCCTGGGCCGCGAGGCGACGCCGGAGCTGGAGGTGCGTCGCGTGGAGGCCGTGCGCGAGGCGGTCGGGCCGGACGTGCGGATCATGGTCGACATCAACGAGACCTGGTCGCCGCCTGCAGGCGCGCCGCGGCGGCCGCGCGCTCCAGGCAGCGGGCATCGCGTGGCTCGAGACCCAGTGCACCACCTCGACGTGGCCAGCCTCGCCGATCTGCGCCGTCAGCTCGAGATCCCGATCGCCGCCGGCGAGCACCTCTATCACCTCGACGCGTTTCGCGGACTGCTGGAGGCGCGCGCGGTCGACGTGGTGGGTTCCCGTCCGGCTTCCACCATCAGCG
>ERZ1370068.308-contig-10279_pt1 | contig 37725 bp, 43 predicted proteins | sample MGYA00561227_ERZ1370068 | MGnify/ENA primary metagenome ERZ1370068 (study PRJEB38410, sample SAMEA6850437) | metagenome | study: Metagenomic assessment of the ecological functions of the soil: analysis of the soil microbiota associated with the...
TCGCGATCAGGAGCGCGTTCGTCGCCTCTGCGAGGAGCTCGGTCTCGCACACCCCGCTGGAGATCCGCGTCGGGATCGAATCCGGCGAGGCCGCCACCGGAACGGGCCCCGACGGGCAGTTGCTCGTGACGGGGTCGGTCGTCAACGCAGCCGCGCGGCTCCAGACCGCCGCCGAACCCGGCGAGGTGCTGGCCGGGGAGACCACGCGGACGCTCACCGAGCGGGCGGTGTCGCTTCGGCGAGGAGCGGCTCGTCGAAGCGAAGGGCTTCGTCCAGCCGCCTCGGCGTACTGCGTCGACGGGCTCAGCACGCGATCGGCCCGCAGGACGATCCCTTCGTGGGGCGCGCCGACGAGCTCGCGATGCTCCGCCGCTCGTTCTCGCGCGTGATCGGCACGTCGCGACCGCTGCTGTTCACCTGGTCGGCGAGCCCGGGATCGGCAAGTCGAGGCTCGCGCGCCGAGTTCCTCGCGGGGTTGGACCCCGAGGGCACGGTGCTCGTCGGGCGCAGCCACCTGGGCGCGGACAGCGCCACGTTCGCCCCCGCGGCGGCGATGGTGCGCGAGGTCGCCGGCATCGAGGACGACGACTCCGCCGATGTCGCCGTGCAACGGCTTCGCGAGCTCGTCCAGCGCGTGTGTCCGCCCGGTCCGGACGCGCGCACGGTGGACCGCCTCCAGTCGTTGCTCGGACTCAACGAGCCACGCCGCGATGAGTCCGCGTTCGTCCACGACGTCCGCGCGGGCTTCCTCACCCTGATCGAGGGGCTCGCCAGCGAACGACCGGTCACCCTGCTCTTCGAAGACGCGCAGACGTTCCGCCCGCAGATGCTCGATCTCGATCGAACGCGTCGTAGCTCGCGCGCGCCACGGCCCCGGACGGGTGCTGGTCGTCGTGGCCACCCGGACGGACCTGTTGGAAGAGCGACCCACCTGGGGGACCGGCGCCGTGAACCAGGTCTGCATGCGCTTGGAGCCGCTGTCGGACGAAGAGGCGACCGAGCTCGTGCTCAAGGCCGGCGGTGGTCGCGTCCGCGAGGATCAGGCGAGCGCCATCACGGGCGGGCCGGCGGCAACCCGTTCTTCATCGTGGAGTCCACCGGCATGCTGCTGCGCGACCGGCCGACCACCGACGGTGAGCTGCTCATCCCCCGACCGTCCAGGCGATGGTGGCCTCGCGGCTGGACGGCCTGGCACCGGAGCATCGCGACCTCGCCCGGCGACTCTCGGTGTACCGGTACGACTCTCGATCTGGAGGAGGTGTCCGCCGTCGCGAACGCCGGAGCCGACGAGCTCCAGGAGCTGATCGACGCCGAGATCATCGTGCGCGAGGAGATCGCCGGGTCATCGCCCCGGTGGCGGTTCCGGCACGAGGTCCTGCGCGACGTGGCGTACGCCAGCTTGCCTAAGCGCGAACGGCTCCGCCTCCACACCGTGATCGCGGAACGGCTCCAGGCGCAGGGCGCCATCACCTGGGCCGCCGATCACCTCGAGGCCGCTGCGCACGCGTCGCTCGACCTCGACCAGCAGGACCGGCGGGTCCCGAGGCGGCGGCCGACGCGTTGCTCGCACGCCGGCGATCGGACGAGGCGGCGGATGGAGAGCCGCTCCGCGATCGACTTCTACAGCCGGGCTCTCGCGTTGGCCGGGCCCGAGGACACGTGGGTGTGCGCGAGGCGCGCGCGCTGGCGGGGATCGGCGAGTCTCGGTATTGGCTCGCCGAGTACCCGGCCTCCGTCGAGGCGCTCGAGCGGGCGATCCAGCTCGGGACGGAGCTCGACGACGACTGGACCCTCGCGCTCGCGCTCCGGTTCCGCGGCGACCTCGCGATCAACGTCGACGCCGACCTCGAGGCCAGCGAACAGCTCCTCGCGCGCTCGGTCGCCGCGGCCGAGCGACTCGGCGAGCCATGGGCGATCGCTCGTTCGTTGCTCTTCTCCGGATGGGTGCCGTGGACGCGTGACCGGTTCGAGGATGCGGAGCCGATCTGGCGGCGCGCGCCCAGATCGCGCGCGACGGCGAGGACCGCTGGGCCGAGGTGCGCGCCCTCACGTCGTTGTCCATCAACCATTCGCAGATGGGCGACGAGGCCGAGGCGCTCACGTTGATCCAGGAAGCCCAGCAGCTGGCGGATCGGATCGGCGATCAGTTCAGCGTGGCCGTCACCACCACCCAGCGGGCCCGCGTCGACGCGGACCTGGGCCGGTTCGACGACGCGATCCGCCAGCTCGACGTGTCCGTCGGCATCTTCGGCGACCTCGGCGCTCGGTGGGAGCTCGCGGACGCCATGGCGGAAGCGCGGGATCACGAAGCGCGAGATGGGTCTGTTGGACGAAGCGGAGGAAGATCTCGGCCGCGCGATCAGTCTTCGGAGGAGCTCGGTGAGCGGCAGCTGGCCAGCTGGACCTGCGCGCGCTCGCGCGTGTGTCGGAGAAGCGAGGCGATCAGGACCTGGCTGCCGAGCGCTTCCGTCTGGCCGAACAGGCCGAAGCTCGGCGGTCCCCAGTAGGCCGGGGAGGCCGGATCAGGTCAGCGAGCCCTGGCCTTCGATCGGCGGCGCGCTTGCGGCGGCGAGGCTGCCCCTCGGAGGCCTCGCCGTCCACGGTGTGCTCCACCAACGCGACCACGCGCGCGGTCATGAATCGCGCCGTGCGGACCACGGTGCCGCTCCGGGTGACCTCTCGAGACCTCGGTCACGCCGCGACCGGTCGAGACCTCGACGCGCCTGCCCGCTCAGGTCGCCTCGATCTCGTACGTCTGCACCCCCGTGCCGATATCGACCGCCGATCTCGACCCGGTCTCCGCGCGACATGCGCCGATCGTAGGCGCGATCGGTGCGAGCGGTCCAGCGTGCTGGACCGCTCGCACCGATCAGACCGACCTGATCGATCGCGCCGTACGCCTTCGCCCCGTCCGGGATCGAGGATGAAGTCGCGGTCGAGGTCCTCGTGGATCCGTCTCGATCGTCTGGCGCGGTGTGCCGGGCCAGGATCTCCTCCATCAGCCGGCGCTGCTCGCACCATCTCCTCCGGCCCGGATCCGGATGTCGATCGACTGCCCCTGACCCCGTGCTGCCCCAGGGTTGGTGCAGCAGCACGCGAGCGGTCGGCAGCGCGTGCCGCTTCCCGGGGCGCCGGCGGCGAGCAGGACGGCGGCGCCGCTCGCAGCCTGCCCGATGCACCAGGTCGCGACGTCGGGCCTGCATCGCCTGCATCGTGTCGTAGATCGCGAACAGCGCCGTCACGTCGCCCCCCGGCGAGTTGCATCGTAGAGCGAGACGTCGCGATCGGGCTCTCCGCCTCGAGGAACAGCAGCTGCGCTGATCACGAGGTTCGCGAGCTCCGTCGTTCAGCTCGGAGCCGAGGAAGACGACGCGCTCGCGCAGCAGCCGCGAGTAGATGTCGAACGCTTGCTCGCCCGCGCCGGATCGCTCGACGACGGTCGGGACCCCACTGGCTCGACATGTTCGGTGCCTCCTTTCGTTGTACGATGGCAACCTCCTGGTTGCCGACCGCAGCCGACGGAGGTAGACGCTCGGCAACCGAACAGGTTGCGGCAACGCCGCAGAGAGCCGAGGCGAGATGTCGACCGAGGTCCACGAGGAGATCGATCGAGGCGCCGCCCGAGGACGTCTGGGGGTTCATGGTCGACCCCGCGGCGCTCTCGGCCTGGTTCGGGGCGGACGCGTGGCTCGAGCCGGAGCCGGACGGCATCGTGTGGTTCCGGTTCGCCGACGGCGCGGAACGCCGCGGCCGGGTCGAGCACGTCGCAGCCTTCCGCACCCTCACGTGGCGCTGGCGAGAGCACCTGCGGCGCGGGTTCGGCAGCCGGATCGGCGAGCCATCGTTCGTCACGATCGAGCTGCGGCGCGTCCCGACGGGCACCCGCGTGCGCATCACCGAGCGGCCGGCGTCGGCGCTCGCCAGCGAACCGATGACGCGCACGCGATCGCGACGCCGTCTTCGAGGCGCTGGCCGACCCCACGCGCCGCGACCCTGCTCCGCGCGCTCGTCGGCGTCGGGCCCGGCGACGCTCACCGAGCTCTCATCGGCGCTGCCCATGTACGCGCCAGGCCGTCGCCAAGCACCTCGCGCTGTTGCAGGACGCCGGGCTCGTCGTGGCTCAGGGTGACGGTCCGCGGCCGGCGCTACGAGCTCACCCCGCGCCCGCTCGCCGACGCGCATGGGGTGGATGGTCGACGTCGGCGCGGGATGGGACGACTCGGCTCGCGCGACTGAAGCGTCAGGTCGAAGCCCGGCGGGCGCTAGTCATCCGGGCCTCGAGCGCGGCCACCACGCGCGCGGCGGATCCCCGCGACGTCCATGCCCAGCTCACGGTCGTGTTCCGCGGCCGTTCCGTACGGCACGTGATGAACCGTCAGGGCACGCCGACCGACGCGAAAGCGCGACGGCACGTGGCGGAGCGCATCCGCCAGCGCCGGAAGCAAGGTCCCTCGTAGAACGGCTCGACCGCGATCGCGAGGGGATCGGGACCGGCGGCGGCCGCGAGCCGCGGCCGCATCGAACGGCGCGACGCTCACGCCGTGTAGAGCACGGAGACGTCCAGCCCCTCGCAGGCGGCCGAAGCGTCCGCGTGAGGAGCGGGCCGACGACGATCGCGGTCGCGCGCCGAGCCGCGCCGGACGACGTCGAGCCGTCCGCGCCCGACCTCGAAGGCCACGTCGTTCGCTGCGCGACGCTCGCCCGGAGTAGGTGAGCCTGCCGTCCGCGTACGTCCCGCGGCAAGCGGTATCCAGCTCGGCGGCGCACCCCGGGACGAGGACGTCCGGTGTTCGGCACGGTGAGCACGACGCCCACATCTCCCGGCGAGTGGTGCGTCCCGCCCTCGGTCCCGTAGTCGTACGGCGCGCTGACGCTCGCCAGCGTGCCGCCGAGACCCTGATAGCCGCAAGTCAAACGCCTTGACCCGCTCGAAGGGGCGCTCGACGAGCGAACGGCGCCATCGTGTGCGCGATCGTGTGGAATCCCTCCATCGCGAAACCGGCCGCTGACCCGAACGAGGGTCTGCTCCATGATCCCGATGTTGATCACTCGGTTCGGCGCGATCGCGATCGCCCGTTCGAACCGGATCGACGCTGATCTCGGCGAGCACGACCGCGACGTTCGGATCGCGCTCGACCAGGTCGGTCGCCGTCCGCGCGAGCTGGCGACGCATCGTCGATCGCCATTCGCCCTCCGGATGTCCGCGACCACGGCGTTCGGCCGGTCGGTCCGGTCGGTTCGAGAGCGCGTCGAAGAGCTGCTCATGGTCGTGCCCGTCGACGGCACGACGACGTCCCACCCGAAGCGAACCGAGCCGCGTCTCCCACGGACCCATCGGGATCGATGAGCTGTGGTTGTCGATCGCGAGCAGCGTGAGGTTCGTCAGGTCCGAGGTGCGGGGCGAGCAGGACCGACTCCCCAGTTCGACCCTCGTTCAGCTCCAGCGTCACCGCAGAGCACGACGACGCGCTGATCCGGTCGAGCCTCGTGCCCGGAGCGCGCAGCGCGGAGCCGACCGCGAAGCGCGAGGCCGTGTCCGAGCGAGCCGGTCGACGCCTCGACGCCGGGAACCTGGTTCCGGTCCGGTGCGACCCCAGCGGGTTGCCCCACTCGAGGAAGCCGGCCAGCAGGTCTTCCGGAGAAGAATCCCTTGGCGGCGAGCACCGCGTAGTACGCGCTCGGTCCGTGACCCTTGCTGAGGATGAACCGGTCGCGCGCCTCGTCCCTTCGGAGCGCTCGGATCGACGCGGCAGCACCCGGTCGTAGCGGCACCTGTGACAGCGTCGAGCGTCGACGTGCTGCTCTCGTCATGCTTCTCGTCGCCGGTCGTGAAGCGCCATGAGCTCGCGGGACGTGATCGAGGCCGGCTACGCGTCGTCATCGTCGGGGCACCGTACAGACTGCACGCCTGGTCGGTCAGCGCGCGTGGAGCATCGCGCCGCCTCAGTAGGTGTAGATCGCGGCGACGTTGGCGCCGCGCTGCGTGACGCGCGTCGATCCGGGCCCACGGGAAGAGGATGCGGACCTGATCGTCCGCTTCCCGTTGCAGGACCTCGACGCCGTGCGGCGCGTCATCTTCACGTCGGCGGTCTCATCGAGAGTTGACGGTCTTGCCGTCGATGAACGTGATCTCGCTGTGCATCTGCCCTCCCAACCGGAAGCCTCCAGCGTAGCCCCTCCGGAGTGCGGATGGCCTCGGCCGATCGGTCGGTACCCTCGCCGGGATGCGCTTCGCCCCGCAGGACGTCGCGTTCGTCGCCGACCCGTATCCCGTGTACGAGAGCTCCGGACCTCAGCGCCGCGTCACCTACGACGCGGCGACCGATCAACTGGCTGGTGACCCGGCATCGCAGCGTCGACGCGCTCCTCCGCGATCGCCGGTTCGGCCGCACTGTACTCCACGCGGCATCGCACGGCGGAGATGGGCCGCGATGCCCCGCCGGCCCATCTGGCGGCCGTTCTGGCGGCTGATCCAACGCCGGGATCCTGGACATGGAAGGGGCCGACCACCGCCGTGTCCGCCGCCTGGTCTCGAAGGCGTTCGCACCCGCCTTCGTCGAGGGCCTCCGGCCGCAGGTCGAGCGGATCGTCGGGCGATCTCGCCGGCGCCGTCGACGGCGCCGGCGAGATCGATCTGCTCCGGCTGATAATCGCCGAGCCGCTGCCGGTCACCGTGATCGCGGAGATGCTGGGCGTCCCCGACGGAGACCGACACCTGCTGCGTCCGTCGGTCCGCGGACATCTGCCGGATGCGCGAGCCTCAACCCGTCGGCGGATGCGGAGGCCGCCGCGGTGCGCGCGAGCCTCAGGAGTTCTCGGACTACCACCTGCGCGCGCTCGCCACGCGAGCGCGCGCAGCACCCGGCGAGGATCTGATCTCGAGCTGGTGCAGGTCGTCGACGAGGGTGAACGACTCACGGAGGACGAGCTCGTCGGGACCTGCGTGCTGCTGCTCAACGCCGGGCACGAAGGCCACCGTGAACGCCACGCTCCTCGGCTGGTGGACGCTCTTCCGCCACCCCGACCAGCTGCGGCGGCTCCGCGCCGAGCACGACCTCATCCCCACCGCGGTCGAAGAGCTGCTGCGGTTCGACACCCCGCTGCAGCTGTTCGAGCGATGGGTCCTCGAGCCGTTCGATCTCCACGGCACGTCGATCCCGCGCGGCGCCGAGCTCGGACTCGTCTTCGGATCGGCCAACCGCGACCGGAGGTCTTCGACCAGCCCGATCGCGTGGACCTCGGGCGAACGCCGAACCCGCATCTGAGCTTCGGCGCCGGGATCCACTTCTGTCTCGGCGCGCCGCTCGGCCGCCTCGAGCTCCAGACGTCGTTCCGGAGCGCTCCTCGAACGCTTCCCCGGATGGAGCCGGTCGAGGAGCCGCGATGAAGCCGAGTTACATCGTCCGCGGTCTCGCCGGGCTCCGCGTCCGCGCTCGGCTAAGGTGCGCGACATGAGCGGAGGATCGGCACGACGAGACCTACCGGCGCGGGCCGCGAGCGGTTCCTCGAGATCCACGACGAGAAGGCGCTGCGGACGGTCGAGGGCCTCGGCGATCTGGGCCGGCACATCGTCGAGTTCGTCTACGGCGAGATGTACACGAAGCCCGCCCTCACGGACCGCGATCGCGAGCTGGGGGCGGTGGTCGCGCTCGACCGCGCTCGGACGCTCGTCGCAGCTTCCACAGCATCTGCCGCGCTTCCCTGAAGGCGGGGCTCACGCCCGAGCAGCTCCGCGAGGCGATCAGTGTTGACCGGCGACGATCGCGGGCTTCCCACCGGCGATGAACGCGATGTCGACGCTCAAGAGCGTGCTCGCCGACCGGGACCACGCTGATGCTCGCGAAGGACGAGCCGCGGGATCGAGCTTGACGCGAGAACCGCCCGCCGTCGTCCTATGCTGCGCGCATGATCCGGCTCCGAGATCAGCGGCGGTGGCGCGCTGACGAAGTTGCTCGCCACGTTGTTGGTGCTCGCCCTGCTCGCGAGCGCGGCGCTGTTCGTCTACACCCGGTCGCAGGACCCGCTGGCGCTGGGCGTGGACGCCACCGTCGGCATACAACGCCGCGCTGGCCGATCAGCGGCACGACGACGGATCCCGTGGTGAAGCTCGAGGCCCAACGGGCAGATCTACGTGGCGACCACGGTCCGGAACTGACGGGAGCCTTCCCGTCACGATCACCGGGCTCGGACCGCCGCCGGATCGACGAGCAGACGCCGTACATCCCGGTCGAGCTCCACCTCGGCGACGGGAAGACGGCAGACCCCGCCCAGCACGTCAGGGTTCGAGCCGGCCAAGCTGAACCCCGGGACGGGGATCGGCATCCTCGTGGTGTTCGCCGCGAACGCGAAGCTCATCTGCAGTGTCTTCACCGATACGTCGGAAGGCAGCGGCACGGAGATCCGGTCGTTCACGCTCAAGTACACGACGTACGGCATCCCGGACTCGCAGACTCTCGACGTCGGGCACACGCTCGTGCGTCGTCGCCCGGCCGACCCGCACCGGAGTGCGAACAAGCGCTCAGCGGCTGACGGCGCGCGCGGACCTCCATCCGGGTTCCGAGCAGCGCGACTATGCTGGCTGCGTGCCCTCTACCGGCTCGAAGAGCCTTCGCCGCCACTCACGGCACCGGTCGTCGTCGCCGCTTTCGATGGCTGGATCGACGCCGCGGGGCTGCCAGCAACGCCGCGGATCAACTCGCCGACGGCACCGGCCTGCATCGCCACGTTCGAGGACGACGTGCTGTTCGACTATCGCTCACGACGTCCGACGCTCGATGTGGTCGACGGCACGCTGACACGTCTCGTCTGGCCGACGCTGGAGCTGCACCGTCGCGAGGCGTCAGGGCGCGACCTCCTCGATCCTTCACGGCGCGGAGCCGGACTTCCGCTGGAAGGAGCTCGCGAACGACATCCTCGAGCTCTGCCTTCCGGCTCGGCGTGGTCGAATGGATCAGCCTCGGCGCGATCCCGCCGCCGTGCCGCACACGCGTCCGGTTCCCGTGATGGCGACCGCCTCGGCCGAGGGCACGCTTGCACGAGGCCGAGACGAAAGGACCTCCGGGGCTGCTTGCGTGTCCCGAGCGCCGGGCTCTCCGCGATGGAGGTCGTGGTGAGCGGCAGCGGCATCCCCGCCGTCGGGTTCTACGCGCAGGTCCCTCACTACGTCGGTGGGTCCGTACGCGGCCGCGACGCTCGCGCTGCTCCAGCACCTCTCCCGCCACCTGCGGATCGAGCTTCCGCTCGACTGCGTTGAACGAGGACGCCGATGACCCAACGCGAGACGGTTGGACGCCGCCGTCGCGGGCGACGACGACGTCCGCGCGATCCTGCTGCAGCTCGAGAGCGCCAGCGAAGAAGAGATCCCCTCGGGGACGACCTCGCCGCGGAGATCGAGCGGTACCTGCGGAACGAGGGCCCGGCACGATCCGCCGTCGTGACCGCGCTTCAGGCGTCGGGGCGCTCGGGCGCGTCTCCCATCGGGCGTGCGCGTCCGCGGGGATACGCTCGTACTCGCGGACGTGATGCCACGGGATCCTGACGCGGCGCACCGTGACGGTTCCGCTGCCGGCGGCATCCTCGAGCAACATCGTCACCGCGAACGCGCTGCGTCTCAGAACCCGTCGGCGGACACGACGTGCTCCCTCGGGGACGCCGTTCACGTCGTCCACGACGAGCCGCACGCGTCGCCGACACCCGATGCTCCTCGCGCGAACTCCTTGGGCGGCAGATCCCATCCGTAGCGACGGACGCGGTGCCACGGGATGAACCGGCGGCCGATCGCGACGCCGCGTTCCGCGGCCTCGAAGTGCGGCCGCCGAGCGTCTGGATCGTGGAGCTGCCACCTCCCAGCTCGTCGACGAGCACGGTCACGACACCGCTCGCGATCCCCGTATCCAAGGTGCGCACCGGGTCCATCGGACCACCCCTGCCGTGGAGGCGTACGTCGGTCGATCCCATCCGTGCGACGTGCGTTCGGCTCAGAAACGGTCGGCCCTTCGGCCCTGCTGAGGTGCGAACGCAGACGCGTCGCGGAGGCGAAGTCCGGTCGGAAACCGGCGCTGTCCCGCAACTGTGAGCCCGGAACGGGCGAGCCAGGCCGCCCTCGGCGACGCACCGGCTGAACGAACCCTCGCGGCAAAGGGGACCGGCCACCGGGCGTGCCGCCCGGAGACGACCTCCGCGCTCGGGTCGTTCCGGTGGGCGCGCGGACGCCCGGAAAGGAGTTGCCCTCATGGGCACGACCCTCAGCGCGGGTCGCATCGCTGTTCGTCGTCTGTTCCGTCTCGGTCGCGGATGGCGGGTCCCGCGTCGGCGGCGATCGCGGACCCGCAGCGGGCGCATCGCGCGATGGCGTACGTCGGAGCGCAGCAGCAGGCGAACGGTTCGTTCCCCGGCTTCTCGGCGATCGGCTCGACCGCCGACGCCGTGCTCGACATGGCGGCGACGGGATACGGCGCACGAGGCCGCCGCGATCGCGTTCCTCCGCCGGCAGGTTCGCGCGGGCCACGTCACGACGGTCGGCCTCGCCGCGAAGGTCGTGATGGCCGCGGTTGCGGCAGGCCGCGATCCGTCGACGTTCGCGGGAACGAACCTCGCTCGGCCACATCACCGACGCAGAGCGTCCGAGCGGCCGGTACGGCGACGCGACCGTCTTCGATCAGGCGCTGGCGATCCTGGCGATCGAGCCGCCGGCCAGACGCCGGACGCCGCGGCCGTCGACGTGGCTTGGCGAACGCGCAGTGCCCCGACGGCGGCTGGCAGTTCGACCGACCGCATCGCGCGAGCGAGAATCGGCACTGCCACGACGTGAACGACGCGGGGACTTCTTCCGCTCGACACGAACACGACGGCGTACGCCGTGATGGCGCTCGAGGGACTCGGCGCGTCTCTGGCCTCAGGTCCGTTCACGTTCTTCGCGCGCGCTCCGCGACGCGACCTACGGCACGGGTGGGGATACACCTGGGGCTTCCGCCGGACCGACGCGAACTCGACCGCGCTCGTGATCCAGGCCTTCGCCGGCCGACGGCCGTCGCCCTGCCGACGCGGTGCGATGAGCGCGCTGCGGAGGCTGCAGTACCGGTGCGGCGCGGTGGCCTACTCGTTCACGGATGCCGGCAGACGAACCGGGCAGGACGTGGGCGCATCGATCGGCGCCGTGCTCGGGTTCCTCCGCGAACCGCTCCGGTCACGCCGATCGCGCTCGGACCGCCCTGGGCGACGACGTGCGGACCCTAGCGGCGACGGCGCTCCGGCGCCCGGTCGCGGCCGCGCTCGTGCTGGTCGCCGCGCTGATCCCCGTGACGCGTGCCCGCGGTGCAGCGAGCGGCGCCCGCGTGCGCGGCCGCGACCGGACCCCACGCCGCGCTCGTGATCGACACCGGGCGCGGGCGCGCACTCTTCTGCGTCGCGCTGGATGCGGCGAGCGTGAGCGGGATCACCTGATCGAGCTCGCCGGAGCGCAGGATCGCCTCGCGTACGGATTCGGGTCCGGTGGCGCAGGCCGTGTGCCGTCTGGCCGGCGTCGGCCCGCAGGGAGACGATTGCTTCGCCGACTACCCCGACTACTGCGGGGTACTGGCACGGCGACGGCCGCGGCGGGTGGACCTGGTCCTCGAGCGGCGCCGCTTCCACGCAGGTCGGCGACGGCGCGCTCGACGCCTGGGTCTGGGGATCCGGTGACTCGGGAGCGACCCACCCGAAACCGCCGTCGGCTCGGCGATCGACGACGTGTGCGTGCCGCGCGACCGCCAGCTCGCGGCGTTCGCCGCCAGGCGACGCGGTCGACGCCCCCGCGCCGACCACAGCTCGGGGGTCGTTCCGCCGCGCCAGGCTCGGCCGACTCCAGCGAGCGCGAGCGCGGCTCGGTCGACGAGCACGATCAGCGCGCGCCCGGTGACGGTGGCCCCGCCGAGCGGCAGCCCGACGGTGGCCGCGTTCGCAGCGGCCCGGGGCCGCCGCCGGCGGCGGCGGCCCTGGACCCGGATGCTGCTCGTCGCGCTCGCTCAGGACCGCGCTCGCCGGCGGCGGCTGGCTCCGGTCTGCGGCGCGCACGCCGCGGAAGGAGCATCGGATGAGTGGATCGTGCGCTCCGTCCATCCGATGGCGTGGATCGTGTGGGCGACCTCGGCAGGCTTCGTCGCGTTCGTGACGACCGACCCTGTCTATCTCCTCCTGCTGTGGGCGGTGTCGTGGTTCGTCTACGCCGAGCCATCGCGTGGACGCCGACCACGCGCGCTCGTTCCGTCTGTTCCTGACCGGCGCGACTGATCGCCGTCGCTGCTGCGGACCGCTCTCGTGTTCTTCGGCACGGTGAGCGCCGCGAACACGACGTTCTCGTTCCTCGAAGGGCTCCGCCTCGGCACGATCCTCGTGATCTTCCGGAACGTTCAACGCCGTCACGGATCCGTTCGGGCTCGTCCGGATGGCTCCGCGTCACCTCCACGAGCCGGCGCTCGCCGCCGCGCTCGCGCTGTCGATCGCGCCGCGCACCGTCGCCGGCGTCGGCCGCGTCGCGCGAAGCCCAGCGGATGCGCGGGATCCGCGTCCACGGGCGCGCGTGCTCTCCCGGCGCTCGCCGTGCCGGTCCTCGAACGCGGGATGGAGGAAGCGCACACGCTCGCTGAGTCGATGGACGCGCGCGGCCATGGCGCGGGCCGGCGGTCGCGCTACCGGCCGCAGCCGTGGACCCCGCGCGCGGCCCTGATCGCCGCCGCCGCCGATCGGCGCCGCGGCGACCTTCCTCGCCGCGTCGGCCGGTGGCTGGGCGCGTCCTGCATCCGCAGACCTCGCCGATCGCGTGGCCGGAGGCGACCTGCTCCTGCTCGTCGCGATCGGGCTGCTGGCCGCCCGGGCCTCGTCGGACGGACCCGTCCGTGAGCGACGCGCTCCGGCTTCGACGACGTCACCTTCACGTATCCCGGAAGGAGCGTCCGGCGATCGACGCCGATCGATCTGCGCGATCGACGAAGGGTCGTTCGCGCTCGCCGTCGGACCGACGGGGTCGGGGAAGTCGACCTTGCTCCGCGCCGCGAACGGGCTGGTCCCGCAGTTCACCGGCGGGACCTTCGCCGGGCACGTCTCGGTGGACGGACGCGACACGCTCGCGCACCCGCCGCGCCGGCTCGCGGACGTCGTCGCGTTCGTCCCGCAGGATCCGGGCGCCTCGTTCGTGCTCGATCGCGTGGAGGACGAACTGGCGTACGGGATGGAGAACCTGGGGTCGATCCGGCGCACATGCGACGGCGGGTCGAGGAGACCCTCGATCTGCTGGACGTCGCCGGCCTGCGCGATCGGAGCGTCCGGACGCTCTCGGGCGGCGAACGCCAGCGTGTCGCGCGATCGCGTGCGGCCTGGCGGCCGGCCCCGGATCCTGGTGCTGGACGAGCCGACCTCCCAGCTCGATCGCAGGGCGCGGAGGACGTGATGGCCGCACTCCAGCGGCTCGTGCACGACCACGGCATGACGGTGCTCCTCGCCGAGCACCGTCTCGAGCGCGTCGCCGGATGGGTCGACGTGGCGATCGGGTTCGACCGCGGCCGGGTCAGCTCCGGGTCCCCGGCCGACGTGATCGGTCACCTCGCCGCCGGGCCGCCGGTGCGCCCGCCTCGGGCGGATGCTCGGGTGGCATCCGCTCCCGCTGACCGTGCGCGCGGCGCGGCCGCGGCATCGGCGGGTCCCGCCCGATGCTGCCGCCGCCCGCTCCCACCGACAACGGCGACGGAGATGGGTCGGTGGTCGCGCAGGTCCGGGGCCTCCGCGCGTCCTACGGCGAAACGACGGTGCTTCGCGACCTCGATCTCGATGTGCACGCGGGCGAGGTCCTCGCGGTGATGAGGTCGCAACGGTGCCGGCAAGTCGACGCTGCTCCGGGTCCTGGCCGGGATGCACGAGCCGGCCGACGGCCAGGTCGCGTCCTCGGCGGGAGCCGCGTCCGGGGATCGACGTCGCCCTCTGCCCGCAGGAGGCGGACGAGCTGTTGTTCAAGGACTCGGTCGAACAGGAGGTCCGGGCGACGCTCGTGGCGCGGCGGCGAGGCCGGCGCCGCCGCCCCGTGGTTCGCCGCCTTGGGCATCGCCGGCCTCGCCGCGCGCCACCCTCGCGATCTGTCGGCCGGAGAGCGCTTGCTGGTCGCGACCGCGGCGGTCGCGGCCACGGGAGCGCCGCTCCTCGCGCTGGACGAGCCGACGCGTGGGCTCGATCCGGCATCTAAGGAGCGGCCGATCGGCTTCGTTCGGGCCCACGCGACCGCTGGGCGGGCGCGCGATCGTCGCGACGCACGACGTCGAGCTCGCGGCCGCGGTCGCGACGCGCGTCGCGATCCTCGCCGGGGCGACGTGATCGCGGACGGCGACCCGGATCGGTCCTCGGCGACTCCGCGTCTTCGCCCCGCAGATGACGCGGGTGTTCGGGCCGGGGTGGCTGACCCCGGAGCAGGTCGCGGAGGCGCTCACGTGACCACCCGGTTGGAGCTCGCACCGGAGACCCGAGCGGCAGCTTCGACGGAGGCGGAGGCCCGCGAACGACGCACCGGTCCTCGTTCCCGGCATGCGGATCGCGCTGCTGGTCCTCGCGAACGCGACGGACTGCTCGCCTTCGTCTGGCCATTCGTGCTCCCGTCGGTCGCGAGCCACGTGGCCGAGAACCACAGGGGACGGGCCGTGGATCGTGGCCGCGCTCGGTGCGATCCTGCTGGCGCTCCTGTTCCTCGAGCTCGGCCGCGGCGGGCTGGGCCCGAAGACCGTCGCGCTGCTCGGTGTGCTGGGCGCCGCGATGGTCGCGCTCCGGCTCCCGGGCTTCGTGGCCGGCTTCAGCGCGCTGTTCATCGTCGTGCTGGTGGCGGGCAACTCGCTCGGTCCGGGGTTCGGGTTCCTGCTCGGGTGCGTCGGGATGTTCGCTGAGCGGGATCTTCGTCGGCGGGCTCGGGCCCTGGCTGCCCTTCGAGATGGTGGCCGTCGGGTGGGTCGGCGCCGGCGCGGGGACTGCTCCCGCACGGCGGATCGTGGCGGACCCGGATCGCGTGGCTCGCCGCCTTCGGGTTCGTGAGCGGGTACCTCTACGGCCTCGTGATGGAGCTCTGGTTCTGGCCGTTCCTCACCGACGGCTCCGCCCTGGCGTGGGACCCGGGAGGCGGCGCGTGGATGAACGTCCGGCACTACCTCGGGTTCTACGTGGTCGACGGTCTGACGTGGGACACCTTCCGCGCCGTCGGGAACGTCGTGCTCGTCCTCGCGATCGGGCGACCGGTGCTCGCCGCACTCGACCGGGCGGCGCGCCGGATGCAGCTGCAGCGTGGTATGACCGGCTCCTCAGCCGAGCGGGAGGCGATCGCATGGGGCAGTTCCCACCGTCCTTCTCTCCAGGATCCGGACGCGTACCAACAACCGGAGGTGGAACGCGCCCTCGAGGAGGAGGAGCACGAGCAGCACGGCGACCACGAGCACGGGTCCCGGTTGCGGCCACGAGGCCGTCGAGCACGACGACCACGTCGACTACCTCCACGAGGGACACCGGCGCTCCTGAGGGGCGGCGTCTGGCACCACCACCGGAGCGGCGCCGGGTAGCATCCCGGGATGCCCGATGCGCCCACCGATCGCGCCCGCGTCCACCGGCTCCCCCGAACGAGCCGCGTACGACCGCGACACGATCGAGGCGCATCCTGGACGAGGCCCTGGATTCGCCACGTCGCCTGGACCGACGACGAGGGCCGTGCCCGGGCGCTCCCACGCATCCACGCGCGCGTGGGAGACACTCTCTACCTGCACGGCTCGCGCGCAGCCCGCGCCTGGAGGGCGGTCGCCGGCGGCGCCGAGGTCTGCGTCGTCGCCACCATCGTCGACGCGCTGGTCCTCGCGAGGAGCGCGTTCCATCACTCGATGAACTACCGGAGCGTCGTGGTCACGGACACGGCCGCGAGGTGACCGACGCCGACGAGCTCGTGACCGCGGCGGCGTGCGATCGCCCACCACGTCTCTGCCCGGCCGGGAGGCTGAGGCCCGTATGCCGACGGCCGACGAGTTCAAACAGACGATCCTGTTCGCGATCCCGATCGCCGAAGCCTCCGCGAAGGTCCGCACCGGGTCCGCCGAAGGACGACGAGCGCCGACCTCGAACTGCCGATCTGGGCTGGTCTCCTCCCGCTCGAGACCAGGACGGCGCGCCAGAATCGTCACCGGATCTGTTGCCAGGATCGAGGTTCCGCCGTAGCATCGCTCGTGCCGCGCCTGGCCTCCGCATCCTGACGCGATGGCTGGACAGCCGTCCATCCGCCCGTGGTACCATATATCGGTCCGATATACTCGGTCCGATATATCGAACTGAGATAAGGAATGAGATAAGGCATGCTTGGAGCTCGCGATCCTGGGCCTCCTGAAGGAACGCCTGATGCACGGCTACCAGCTCTCGGGAGCTCACCAGAACAGCTCGGCGGCCTCTGGAAGGTCTCGTACGGGTCCCCTCTGACCCGACCTCAGCGCCTCGAAGCGCGAGGGCGCGGTGGAGCAGGTGCCCGGCACGCAGCGCCGGGACCGGACGGAAAGCGCCTCGTCCTACCGGATCACGGCCGTCGGGTGAGCAACTCTTCCTGCAAGCTGCCTCGAGGAGCCGCCGTCCGACACGCAGGCGGAGGATGCTCCGGTTCCGATCACGCCTCGCGTTCTTCCGGTACCTGCCGCCCGAGACGAGCATCCGACTGCTGGACGGCGCCGTGCCGCGCTCGCCAGAACGGCTCGAGGCCGTCAAGGCGCAGCCATCGCTGACAGCGGCCGACGACGGGGACGACTACCAACGCGCGCTCGATGGAGCACGGTCGCGCGGCGACCGAAGCCGACATCGCCTGGCTCGCGGGATTGATCCAGCAGGAGCACCGACAAGTACGGCATCACCGCCCCGGTGGTGCAGAGGCGTCGCGCCTCCGCGACGCTTCGCAGGAAGGAGCGAACGGCATGAGCACGGTTCGCATCGCCATCGTCGGACTGGGCAACTGCGCCTCGTCGCTCGTCCAGGGCGTCGAGTACTACAAGGACGCCGACCCCGCGCGAACGGGTCCCGGGCTCGATGCACGTCGAGCTCGGCGGCTACCACGTCCGCGACGTCGAGTTCGTCGCCGCGTTCGACGTCGACGCCAAGAAGGTCGGGCAGCGACGTCTCCGAGGCCATCTTCGCCGAGCGAGAACAACACGCATCCAGTTCTCCGACGTGCCGCCGACCGGCGTCACCGTGCAGCGCGGCCGCACCCTCGACGGGCTCGGCGAGCTACTACCGCGAGCACGATCGACGGAGTCCGACGAGCGCCGAGGTGGACGTCGTGCAGGTCCTCACGGACGCGCGGGTCGACGTGCTCGGTCTGCTACCTCGCCGGTCGGCTCCGAGGAGGCCGACCGGTTCTACGCGCAGTGCGCGATCGACGCGAAGGTCGCCTTCGTCAACGCGCTGCCGGTGTTCATCGCGTCCGACCCGGTGTGGGCGCAGAGGTTCGCCGACGCCGGCGTCCCGATCGTCGGCGACGACATCAAGTAGCCAGGTCGGCGCCACGCATCACGCACCGCGTGCTCGGCGAAGCTGTTCGAGGACCGCGGCGTGGAGCTCGACCGCACCTACCAGCTCAACTTCGGCGGCAACATGGACTTCATGAACATGCTCGAGCGCGAGCGACTGACGTCGAAGAAGATCTCGAAGACGCAGTCCGTCACAGTCGCAGCTCGAGGAGCCGCTGAGCAAGGAGCAACATCCACATCGGCCCGTCCGACCACGTGCCGTGGCTCGAGGACCGCAAGTGGGCGACGATCCGGCCTCGAGGGCCGCGAACTTCGGCGACGTGCCGCTGACGCATCGAGATGCAAGCTCGAGGTCTGGGACTCACCGAACTCGGCCGGCGTCATCATCGACGCCGTCCGCGTGCGCGAAGGTCGCGAAGGACCGCGGCATCGGCGGGCCGCCGATCGGTCCGCTCCGCCTACTTCATGAAGTCGCCGCCCGTGCAGTCTCGAGCGACGACATGGCGCGCGAGATGGTCGAGGAGTTCATCCCGGCGACGGCGAGTCCGCGAACGCGGACTGGACGCGGTTCTTCGACACGACGAAAGCCTGACGGCGCGGCGGCGGCACATGGCCGCGGTCGCTCCCTGGGGCGCTCTGGAACGCGCACGCGTCGCGGCCCGCGGCGACGATTTCCGCAAGCTCTCGCGATCCGCATCGTCGGACAGGGCGGCGACGGATTCTTCACCGTCGCGCTGTTCGCGTCGGTCGTCTTCAACCCGAGCGAACACAGCACCACGTTCGGGCTCTTTGGGGCGGCGCCGATCACCGGCGCTCCCGTTCACGCTCCTGGGGCCATTCGTCGGCGTCTTCATCGACCGGTGGCGGCGGCGGCGCATCCTGCGTACGCGCCGCCCTAAGGTGGCGCTCGTGGATCGGTGCTCTTCGACCCGACCGCGCACGCGCATCCCGTTCTACGTGGGGGCGCTCGCCGGCGACCTCGATCAACCGCTTCTACCTCGCGACGGCCTCGGCGGTCGTCCCACGACTCGTGCCCAGCGACGATCTCGCCGATCGCCAACTCGCTCGCGACCGTCGGCGGGACGCTCGCACCGTTGGTGGGCTTCTTCGCTCGGCGGCAGCTCGCTGACGCCAGCGGGTCGGGCCCGGTCGTCGCGGTCGCCGCCCTCGCGTGGCTCGGTGCGACCTTGCTCGCGCTCCGGCTCGGGTCCGACCTAGCCCCGGCTGACCATCCCGGAACCCGACGAGCTCCTGCGCCACCAGCTCCGGCGGGTCTTCGTGGAGCTCAGCGACGGTGCATCCACGCTCCTGCGGACGCCCGGCTTATCGGGCCCATCACCGCGATCTCGATCGACCTCGATGGGCCAGGTATCATCCTCACGGTCGCGGCGGTCGTGTTCCGAGAACAGTTCAAGGAGGGCGTCGGCCGTCGTACTCCAACCTGGTCGGCGCGCGGTGGCGTCGGTGTGCTGTGTGTGGATCGTGACGGTCGGGTGGCTCGAGGAGCGTTGGAGCAAGGAGCCGATCATCGCGGGGGCGTTCGTGGTGGGCGGTGCGCCCTGCTCGGCGCCGCGCTGTACCTCCGGGGCTGGACGCATCCCGGTCGCGAGCTTCTGTGGTCGGTCTCGCCTTCGCATGGAAGAAGGTGCCCGTCGACACGCATCGTGCAGGGGTCGCTCCCGGACGGGTATCGCGGACGCGTCTTCCGTCCACGACGTCGTCTACAACGTCGCTCGCATCCTCGCCGCGGCCCCCGCATCCCGCTGGTTCCTGCGCTCGGCACCCACGGCACCGTCGCGCTCGTCAGCCTGGTGTTCATCGCCTGGCATGCCGGTCCTCCCCGATGATCGGGGGCATCGCCGACGTCCGCATCGTCTTCTCGGAAGGGGCGCGAGCGGAGGAGTGGCCCCACGCCGTCCGCTGGGGGCGGCCGAGGAGTCCGTGGAGGTGCTGAAGACGTGGCTCGAGGAACGGAACGGGTGCGTCTTCGTTGCTTCCGCCCGTCGCCCGCGACGGGACGGTCCTGACGTCAGCCGGCCGGACGCAGGTGGCCTCTCGACGGTCGACCGGGAACGGGACGACGAGCGAACGCTGCCGTGATGGTCAGGCCGTCGCCGCCTCACGTGCGTCCAGGGCGCCGGACGGGCTCGCCGCATCGTCTCGTCTCGGGTGATGCGGGAGCCGGACCGGCTCACCAGTGACCGCGGCCGCGACGGCCACCGCGAGCGAACCGGCGGCGAGGAACATCAGGCGCGCACCGAGGACCCTCGGCGAGCCAACCGACCAGCGGCGCCCTGCATCGGCGTCGAGCCCAGGAAGACCACCCCGTAGCAGCGCCATCACGCGCCCGCGCGCCTGGCGGTTTGGCCTCCAGCTGGAGCATCGTGTTGCCCGCATCATGAACGACATCGCGAAGAACCCGATCGGCACCATGAGGACCATGGCGACGGAAGCGTCGGAGCGAGCGACCGAGACCAGCGCCATCGTCACGCCGACCGCGGCGAGCCAGACACCGAGGCCGTGCATCGACGGTCGCTCGTTGCGGTTCGCCGCCAGCATCGCCCCGATGAACGAGCCGAGCCCCGCGGCCGCCGAGAAAGCAGGCCGAACGCACCCGGCCCCGCGTGGAACGTGTGGTTCGCGAGCAGTGGAACCAGCACCCGCCACCTGAACACGAACGTGAACACCACGGCCATCACCAACAGCGGCCGGCGGAGCGCGCCTCGGTCTCCCACACGTAGCGCAGCCCGGCGACCAGATGCCCGCGCTCGCGGGTCGACCGCCGCTGCGCGTGCATCTCGGCGCCGTGCATCGCGAGCAAGGCGGCCAGGACCGCGAGGTAGTGGAGCATCCCGCTCATCAGGAAGCGCATCGCCATCCCCACCGTGGCGATCAGCGATCCCGGCGACCGCCGGCCTGATGATGCGTGCGCCGGTGAATGCGGCGCTGTTCAAACTCGACGGCGTTCGTCAGCGTGCGCGCGCCTCGCCCACCATCTCCACGTAGAAGCTCTGCCGGCCGGGTTGTCGATGGAGATGCACGAATCCCTGAGGCGAGCGAGAGCGCGAACACTCATCCAGAGCGAAACGACGTCGGTGAACACGCATCGCCGCGAGGAGTCGGAGCGAGATGACGGCGGCCGTGCCCGTGCGCGAACGTCGCGATCCGCGCGCTTGTCGAACCGGTCGGCGAGGACCCCGCCCCACGGCCCTGGAAGCACCAGGACCGGCCCGAAGGCGAGCGCCGCGTCGATCCCCAGCGCGGTGCCGCTCCTCGTCAGCGTGAGGATGAGCCACGACGTCGCCGTGAAGGTCATCCACGTCCCGGATCGCCGAGATGAACTGGCCGCTCAGGAACAGCCGGAAGTTGCGCGATCCCCGCGCGGACGCGAACGTCCGGCGCCACACGTGCGCATCCGCGGGCTCATCGGTCACCCTCGGCGAGCCGCTCCAGCAACGAGGCCGCGGTCTCCAGGGACTCACGCGGCCTCGGCGGAGAGCTTCGACCCGCCTCGCGAGGAATTCATCCGTCCGCCGCCGGGATCGCTGCAGCAGCCTGCGGCCTCGGGGGTGACGCTCAGCCAGCTCTTACGCGGCCGTCCAGGGGGTCCGGGATGCGCTCGACCAGGCCCCCATCGAGCATCGCTTGACCGTTCGGGTCATCGTCGGCTTCTGCACGTGCTCGTAGGCGGCCAGCTGACCGGCGGCGATGCGGGGCCCCGCGTCTCCACGGTGTGCAGCGCCGCGGAGAGCGTCGGGCTGATGCCGGGGAGGATTCGCGCCGCATCCGGCGAGCGAATTGCCAGCTGGCCACGCTGGAGCCGCGCCGCCAAGGCGGCGGGCTCCGGCTGGCCGGCAACCGCCGTGGTGGGCTCTTCCATGTCGGCCAATATAGTACGCATCGCTAATTAGTGTCACGAACGACCGACGCGCGGAGACGCCCCGGCGTTCGCCGCGACGACCTCGCTGCGGTAGCCTCGCCGGACCATGCCCCGGGACTGGGACGCCGACGCCTACGACCGACTCCCGATCCCTATGACGCGTCGGGGCATCGAGGTCGGTTGGATGGCTGGACCTGGCCGGGTGACGAGCGCGTCCTCGACGCGGGTTGTGGGACCGGTCAGGTGACGCGCGAGCTGCTCCCGAGGCTGCCGGAAGGGAACCGTCGTCGCGCTCGACGGCTCGCCTTCGATCGATCGAGCAGGCTCGTGCGCGCCTCGCCGACGATCGGGTGGAGTTCCTGGTGCACGACCTGCTCGATCCGATCCCGCTCCCACCGGTCGATCGCTTGATCCTGTCCACCGCCACGTTCCATTGGGTCATGCATCACGACCGGCTGTTCGCCAACCCTCGCCGGCGTACTGAGGCGCGGAGGGCAGCTGGCGGCTCAGTGCGGAGGGGCGGGGAACACCGAACGACTGGCGACCGTCGTCCGCGACCTGGGCTAGCGACCTCCGGTGAGGACAAGGTGTTCGCGGGGCCGGAGGAGACGCGGAGCCGGCTGGAGCGATGCCGGTTTCGACGGATCGAGTGCTGGCTGCACGAGCGAGCCGACGCCGATCCCGCAGGGCGACCTCGAGCTCTACCTCCGGACGATCTGCCTGGGATCGGTCCTGGGGCGATCCCGGAGGAGGAGCGGGACGACGTCCTGCGCCGCGCCGCGGAGCGCCTCCTCGACGGCGCGATCGACTACGTCCGCCTCAACATCCGCGCGCGGCGAGCGACCGCCGGCTCGGCGAGCGGCCCGCCGCGCTAGATGAAGAGCGAGACGGCCGCGTCGCGCATCTCCGGCGAGCGCGGTGGCCGCGCCGATCGGCTCCTCGAGCCCGTCGATCAGGTCTTCGCGCATGAGTCCCAGGAGGTCCATCGTCATCTGACACGGGATCAGCCGCGACGCCGAGGTCGCTGGCCAGCGCGATCAGCTCTTCCGGCGTGGCCACCGTGATGATCCTGGGCGAGCTTCTGAACATCGCGGGCCCGCGCCCCAGGCGAAGTGGTAGCGCGAGAGCTTCGCCTCTGCGCCGACCCCGGATTCATGACCGACATCATCTTCTGCATCCAGTTGTCACCCGTGATCCGCACCTCGGGCTTCACGATCGCGAACAACTCCCAGAAGGTGAAGAAGACGCTGGATTCCATCCCGAGACGCCAGCCGGCCGTCGTCGCGAGGATCGTCGTCGGCCGATCCGGACCGAGGTTGCCGCCCCACGCGATTGATCGTGAGCTTGTTCTTCTTCTCGGATCTGTTTCGACTGCTCCGCCTCGAGCGCCTGCCTACGCGCTGGAGCGATCCGCGAGCGAGGTCGTGTCGAGCTCCGATCCGGTCGTGGCAGTCGCGCTCATGTCACACCACCCATTCCGGATCACGGTAGACGGAATGAGCCGCGTCGTCGAGCACTTCGGCTTCGAGCAGCTCGTTGCCGGCCGATCTCGGCCCAGCTCGGCAACGTCGGAACGAGACCCGGGGTCGGCGAGGAGCTCGAAGAGGTCGCCCGTCGAGGCCTCCTTCAGTGGCGCGAGCGAGGGCAGACGCGCGGGCCGGCAATGATCTGCCCTTGGCATCGACGTGCGCGTGATGACATCCATGGCTGCGGAACCTCCAAGACGTCGATCGGGACGAGATGGTGCGAGGACGGACGGAGCGCTGTCCCTCCGTCAGCAGGACAGGCGCAGATGCGGTCCGGGATCATGGCTCGCGACGGTGCCGATCTCGCGCGTTCGAATCATTGCAGGTGCAACATCCTACTCGCGGCCCTGGTCAGGAGCAACGGGCACGCTACTGAACCGGTACCGGCTCCACGAGGCAACCCGCGTCTCGGCCCAACAGCGCCAGCCCCTGCCGGTCACCGGGACCTGAGGTCCGTGACGAGCCCACCCAGAGGTTCCATCGAGCTCGGCTTTCGACGCCGCTGGTTGAGCCCGCATGATGTGGCCGAGCTCGTGCAGGACCGTCGGGCCCTGGTCCCCCGGTTCGACCAGCCCGGTGGATTGGGATCCTGCGAGTTGAGCACGATCCAGCCGCTCACGAACTGCCGCGGGTCATCCGGAGCCGTCAGGGGCCGGGCGACGGCGGCGAACGCGTGCCCGTTCCCCGAGAACGGGATGTCGGTCTGGCCGGGCGACGTCCAGGCGATGACCACCGGAGCCCAGCGGCTCGCGTAGCGCTCGGGCTCGTAGGGAGGTCGGTCGCGTTGGGGGACCTCCGGTGGTCTGCCCGTCGTACAGGAAGTCGATCCCGGTGGCGGACGAGATCCGCTTGCATCGCCTCGTAGACGTCGTTGACGGACCCTCGGGCGCGCTCGCCGCGTCGATCGTGTAGTGATCGGCTGGCACGGGTTCCATCGCACGGGCTCGCCGCCGATCACGGCCAGGAACTTGTAGTCCCTGCTGGAGCCCTTCCGGCGCGATGGTCTTCGTCGCCGGTGACGCCGCCGGCGATGGCCGCCGCGACCAACGCGCACGCAACGAGCGAGGCGACGAGAGCCGCGCCCCGGCGTCGCCGCCGCGTGGGCAACGGGATCCAGTCAACCCCTCCCAGTCGAACCTCGAAGGCCGCTTGTCCGGGCGCGGCGGGACCGGTGGTTCCATGCCGACCATCGGTGGGAGGCGTATCGGCAATCATCGGCGGCGACGGGAGCGCCGGGCCGCGTCCCTAGCGGATCAGGGCCGCGACGCTCCCGCGGGCGATAGACGAAGACCGCTCGCGCCTCGAGCTCCGCGCGGGTCACCGGACCGAAGTGGCGCGAGTCCGTCGACGCCGGGCCGTTCCTCCACCCAGAACTCGTCCGTGCCGAGCGACCGTTCGCCGACACGGTCCCCGGATCGCGACGACCCGCTTGATGATCTCGTACCCCGGGCGACCCGGATGTTCGACGACGACGACCGCTCGCCGCCGGTAGGCGCGTTGCGGGACCACGATCACCCAGTCACCGGGGAACAGCGTCGGCGCCATGGACGGCCCTCGATCGCGACGCGCGCGGGCCGGTGCCGGAGGAAGGTCCACCCCGCGACGGCGAGGAGCGACGCCAGCCCGATCCACGCCGAAGGCGTTCTCCGACCTCGGCGGTAGGATTCGCCCCTGGGTTGGAGATCCCGAGAAGGGAGGTTGTTCCATGCTCGACCGCATCCTCGCACCACGCCGCATCGTCCACGCGCACTGCGATCTTCCGTGCGGCGTTTACGATCCGGCCCAAGCCCGCATCGAGGCCGAATCGGTGAAGCGCCTGTCAGGAGAAGTACCAGGGTCGGACGATCCGATGCTTCAAGGAGCGCGCGATCTCGATCAAAGAGGAGCGCGCGGACCTCGTGAAGCATCACCTCTGGGTGCTCTGGACCGACTACTTCAAGCCGGAGCACCTCGAGAAGCACCCGAACCTTCACGACCTCTTCTGGAACGCCACCAAGCTGGCCGGCGAGTCCAAGAAGTCCGAAGAGCCGGCGCAGGGGCAGAAGCTCCTCGACGCCGTCGACGAGGTCGCGAAGGTCTTCTGGGAGACCAAGTCGTAGACGTGCGCGGGCGGGCGAGGCCGTCGGTCCTCGCCCGCCCGCACGATGCGCCCCCGGGGACACCCCCGTACCTCTTCGATGCGAACGAGACCGCCGGCCGGGCGGGTCTGGCGGCGCCCCGGCCAGACCGGTCTCCTGGCAGGTACATCGGCACGGTCTCGGATCGCGGCGCAGGGGCCGGAAGTCGGTTCGTTGGGACTGTTGGACGGATTCCCGAGGCAGACCAACGGCGTGCGGTGCAGGTCATCAGCGCATGGAGCGCCTGCCGTCCCCATCGGGGGCGGCCGGATGAAGGACGTCGGGCTCGTCGGGGTCCCGGTCAGCGGCAAGTCGACCCTGTTCACGGCCGTCACGCGCGCGGGCTCGCACGCCGGCCAAGCGAACTCTCGCCGTGGTTCCCGTTCCCGATCCCCGGGTCGACGTCCTCACGCGGATGGAGCGATCGGCGAAGACCGTCTATGCGCAGGTGCGGTTCGTCGACGTCCCGGGGTCTCTCGAGCGCGCAGGGCGTCGCCCGGCTGCGCGAGGCCGACGCGCTGGCGCCTCGTCGTGCGGTGTTTCGGGCCCGGCGCGTCCGCCGGCATCCGAGCCTCGCGGAGGTGCGAGCCGACCTGCTGTTGGCGGACCTCACAGTGGTCGAGGCCGCGCTCCAGAAGGCAGAGAAGAAGGCACGGGGAAACCCGGCCTGACGTGGGCGCGCTCCGCGTCGCGAAGGATGCGCTCGACGCTGAGACGCCGCTCCGATCGGGCGGGACTATCACCCGAGGACGCGGCGGTCCTCCGGGGGTTCGCTCCGCTCACCCTGAAGCCGCGAGGTCGTGATCGCGAACCTCGAGGAGGGGTCGTCGGTGCCCCACGAGCTCGACGATGCCGTCGGGGTCTATGCCGCGATCGAGGCCGAGGTCGCCGAGATGGAGCCGGCGGAAGCGCGCGCCCTCTTGAGGAGTTCGGGGTCGACGAGCCGGGGCTCGAGTCCGTGATCGCCGCATGCTATCGGGCCCTGACCTGATCACGTTCCTCACGACGGGCGACGACGAGACGCGCGCGTGGGAGGTCCGCCATGGCGCCACCGCACCGGAAGCCGCCGGAGCGATCCATACCGATCTGCAGCGGGGTTCATCCGTGCGGAGGTGATCGGCTACGACGAGCTGGTCGCAGCCGGGTCCATGGACGCCGCGAAAACCGCGGGCAAGGTGCGGGTCGAAGGGAAGGACTACCTGGTGCAGGAAGGGGACATCCTGCACGTCCGGTTCGCGGTCTAGCCACGGTGCGGCCGACCGAAGACGATCAGGCTTCGGGCTCGTGCGTTCCGTGTTGCAGCCGACGGAGGAGCCGCTGCCACCAGGTCGGGTGTACCTTGATCCGCGATGTGGGCCTCCATCGCACGCTCTCGTTCGATCCGATGTTGTTCTTCAACGAGTTGCTCGTTCACCTCGGGATCCCGACCGGCTCCTCCGATGAGGCTCATGCATCGAGGCTATCCGTCGTCGCGTCGAGAAGCAACGGGCTCACGTGCAGCGGTCACGACTCGCCGGGGATGGATAGCTTCTTGCGGTGCCAAGACCCGGTTTTCCTGGGCACTGCCGAGCATGAAGCTCTATACTTGCGCGGATGGCCCACGGCTACCGGATCGGTGAGGCGGCGAGGCTCCTCGGCGTGCGCGTCGAGACGGTCCGCCGTTGGGAGCGCGACGGCAAGGTCCGACGTCGCGCACGACCGGCGGCCAGCGAGAGGTTCCGGCCGAGGAGGTCGCCCGGCTCCTTGCCGAACGGCGCGCGACCCGACGGCCCCGGCCCACACGAGCCGGCGCAACGCGTTCCCCGGAGTGATCACCAAGGTCACGAGGGACAAGGTCTCCGCGACCGTCGAGATCCAGGCCGGGCCGTACCGCGTCGTCTCCTGATCACCCGCGAAGCCGCGGACGAGCTGAGCCTGAAGGCCGGATGGAAGCGGTCGCGACCGTCAAAGCGACCAGCGTCAGTGGTGGAGGTCTCGTGATGCTTACGGTGCGTCGAGCTGCGGTCCTGTTCGCGGTGGCAGTGATCTCGGTTGGCTGTTCGAGCTCCTCAGCGTCGACCTCGCCTGCGGCGGCCGCGACGCCCCTCACGGTGTTCGCGGCCTCCTCCCTCACGAAGGCGTTCACCCAGATCGGTCAGGACTTCCACACTGCGAACCCGGACGTGACGGTGACGTTCAACTTCGGCTCGTCCACCGACCCTTGCGTCGCAGATCCAGAGCGAAGGCACCGCCGACGTGTTCGCCTCGGCGAGCGGCACCGCGATGGACACCCTCCAGAGCGCTCCGGGGGTGACGGACCGAACGGACTTCGCGACGAACCAGCTCGTGATCATCACGCCCCCGGACAACCCGGCGGGGATCACTTCCATGAACGATCTGGCGAGATCGGGGTGAAGCTCGTCCTGGCGGCCGAGGGCGTCCCGGTCGGCGACTACGCGCGGGAATCGCTCGAAGAGCGCCGGCATCCTCGCGCAGGCGACGGCGAACGTGGTCTCTGAACGAGGACGACGATGCGAGCGTCGTCGCCAAGGTCACGTCGGGCGACGCCGACGCCGCGATCGTGTACACGTCCGGACGTGGCCTCGGCGGGGGACACGGTGCGATCCGTCGCGATCCCGGGCGCCGTGAACGTCGTCGCGACCTATCCCATCGCGGTCGTGGACGGGAGCGCATACCCCGACCAGGCGAAGGCGTTCCTCGACTACGTGGTCGGGACGACCGGCCAGGCGACGCTCGCGACGTTCGGCTTCGGTCCGCCCAGCGGCTGAGCGGATGCGCGCGCGGCTTCCCGTCGCGATCGTGGCGCCTCGCGTCGCATCGGCGCGGCGTTCGTCCTCCTCCCGGTGGTCGCCCTCTTCGTCCGGGCACCCTGGAGCCGGCTCGGGGAGGCGCTTTCGGCGTCGGCGCGTCGACGGCCCTCCGGTTGTCGATCGAGGTCTCGCTCGCGGCGACCGCGATCTCGGTCCTCATCGGCGTGCCCCTCGCCTGGGTGCTGGCCCGGGGTGAGTTCCCGGGACGGAACCTTCTCCGAGCGGCCGTCGTCCTGCCGATCCTGCTGCCGCCCGTGGTCGGTGGGGTCGGGCTGCTCGTCGCCCTCGGTCGGAGCGGTCTGGTCGGCCGGTGGCTGCACGACGTGCTCGGGATCCAGCTCACGTTCACGACGGCCGGCGCAGTGCTCGCCACGACGTTCGTGTCCATGCCGCTCGTCGTGCTCGCGACCGAAGCGGGGCTCCGGGGTCTCGACCGGCGGTACGAGCGAGCGGCGGCGGCGATGGGGGATCGCCGTGGTACGTGTTCCGCCGCGTGACGTTGCCGATGGTCGCGCCGCAGCTCGCTGCGGGCGCGGTCCTCACCTGGGCCCGAGCGCTCGGGGAGTTCTGGGGCGACGCATCACGTTCGCCGGCAACCTCGCCGGCCGGACCCAGACGATGCCGCTCGCGGTCTACGAGGCTCGCCAGGTCGACCCGGGTGGCGCGATCGTTCTGTCCGCTGATCCTCGTCGTGATCTCGGTCGCGGTGCTCGTGACGCTCGGCGGGCGGCTCACGGGGCGCCGCTGAGGGCCGAGCATGGTCCTGGAGGCGGAGATCGAGGTGCGTCGCGGCGACATGACGGTCGTCGCGACGTTCGCCGCCGGCGACCGACGAGACCCTCGCGATCCTCGGTCCGAACGGCGCCGGCAAGACGACGATCGTCGAGACGATCGCCGGGCTGGTCCCGACCGCGGATGCTCGCATCCTGCTCGACGACGAGCCGATCCACGATCGGCCGCCGGAACGCCGGCCATCGGGATCGCCTTCCAGGACGGCGTGCTGTTCCCCATCTCAGTGCACTCGAGAACGTGGCCTTCCCGGTGCGGGCGCGCGGCGCGCGTCCGCGCGCCGCGCGCACCCACGGACTCGAGTTGCTCGATCGGCTCGCGCCGGGGATCAACCCCGGCGCGAAACCGGGGACGCTCTCCGGCGGGGAACGCCAGCGGGTCGCCCTCGCGCGCGCCCTCGCCGGGACGCCCCGGGTCCTGATCCTCGACGAACCGCTCTCGGCCGTGGACGTCTCGGCCCGGGCCGACCTGCGCGCGCTCCTCCGCCGGACCCTGAGCGATTTCGACGGGCCCCGTCTGCTCGTCACCCACGACCCCATCGAGGCGATGACGCTCGCGGATCGCCTCGTCATCCTCGAGGACGGCCGGGTCAGCCAGACCGGCACGCCGCAGGACATCCGCGAGGCACCGCGAACGCGGTACGCCGCGGATCTCGTCGGGATGAACCTGTTCGCCGGCCGGCTCACCCCACTCGAGGCCGGCGCCGGCGAGCTGCAGACCGCGGACGGGGTCGTGACCGTCCCCTGGCCGGAGGGCATCCCCGTCGGTCCCGTCGACGACGTGCTCGCCACGCTGGGACCCGCCGACGTGGCGCTGCACACCGCCCGCCCCGAGGGGTCCGCTCGCAACGTGGTGCGGGGGTCGTCGAGGAGGTCGCGGTCGTGGGCGACCGGGCACGCGTGCGGCTCGCAAGCTCGCCTCGGCTCGTCGCCGAGATCACGAGCGGCTCGGCCGCGAGGATGGCGATCGGAACCGGGACCGTGGTCTGGGCGTCCTTCAAAGCGGTCGAGATCCATCTCATGGTCGAACGGGGTCCAACCGTTACCCTGTAGGCCGTGAAGACCGAAGCCGAGCGCACCGCGCTCAAGCGGGCGCCCGATGCGAAGGCCACCGGCGAGCGACCCAAGAACCCGATCTTCCGCTTCCTCGGTGAGCTGCCCGGGCTCGTCATCATGGCGCTCGTCCTGGCCGTCCTGATCAAGACCTTCCTCTTCCAGGCGTTCTACATCCCCGAGTGCATCGATGGAGCCGACGCTTCACGGATGCCCCGGCTGCAGCGGCGACTGCGTGCTGGTGACGAAGATCCCCTACTACCTCGGCGACCCGAAGCGCGGCGACATCATCGTGTTCGAAGACCCGACCCGGCCAAGCGTCCGGACCGTGGTCTGATCGGCGGGTTCACGCATTGGCTCTTCCAAGCCGTCGGGGTTCAGAAGCCCGACAACGAGGACTTCATCAAGCGGGTGATCGGCTTGCCCGGTGACACCGTGTGGGCGAAGAACGGCAAGGTGTACGTGAACGACATCGCGATCGCCGAGCCGTACCTGACGCAGAAGACGCGAGATTTCCCGCGCACGAAGGTCCCGAAGGACTCCTACTTCGTGATGGGCGACAACCGTTCGAACTCGCTCGACTCCCGGTTCGGGCTCGGGTTCATCCCGCGCGACGCCGATCATCGGCAAGGCGTTCTTCCTGGTCTGGCCTCCTTCCCGGTGGACCGGTCTTTAGCGAACCGGATCCCTGGGTAGGCTGCGGGCGTGGGGAGCTGGATGATCTCGCCGAAGGAGCTCGTTGCGCTCATCCCGAACGTCGTCCTGCCTCTTCAAGGACCCTCTTGAAGGATCCCCGGGTGCCGCGAAGCAGCAAGGCACTGCTCGTCGGCACCGTCGCCTCACGTCGTCTCCCCCGGTCGACCTGCTCCCGGATTTCGTGCCGTTCGTCGGTCAGGTGGATGACGCCCTGCTCGCCGCGGTGGTGCTGCGCCACTCGTGCACAGCGCCGGACCCGAGGTCATCCGGCAACACTGGCGGGGATCCCGCGAGCCTCGACCGCCTCAGCCGCGCGGTCGGCGTGTCGCTCTGGTAGCCCGAGCACCTCACCCGGCGAGGCCCCCCGCCCTTCGCCCAGGCATCCAGCAGGGAGGAACGCCTCGTCCTGGGCGATCGGACCGCGCTCCATCCGCAGCATCCAGCAGGTAGGCCAGCGCTTCACCGACGGCCGGTCCCGGCGGCAGCGCCCAGGTGCTCCATCACCTGGTCCCCGTCGAGCGGCGGGCGCATCGCCTCGAGGTTCTCCCGTTCGGCGAGGGCCGCGATCCGCTCCTCGAGCTCGTCCTGCAGCGCGGCGAACTGGCGGGCCGCGATCCGCGTTGCGGGTCGTGACGTCCGCGCGCGTGAGCTGGTTCAGCCGGTCGAGCAGCGGCCCGGCATCGCGCACGTAGCGTCGGACGGCCGCGTCGGTCCACCCGTCCCCGTACCCGTGGAAGCGCAGATGCAGCTCGATCAACGTGCAGACGTCATCGATGACGGCGTTCGGGTACCGGAGCGCGGTGCAGCCGGTCCCTCGCCATCCGGGCGCCGACGATCTCGTGGTGGTGGAAGCGTCACCCCTCGGGGGTGATCTGGCGCGTCTTCGGCTTGCCGATGTCGTGGAGCAGGGCCGCGAGGCGCAGCACGAGGTCCGCCTCGCACCGCTCGACCACCGCATAGGTGTGGCGGAGCACATCCTTGTGCTGGTGCACGGGATCCTGTTCGAGCCGGAGCGCCGGGAGCTCCGGAAGGAAGAGGTCGGCGAGGCCGGTCTCCACCAGCAGCGGAGAGTCCCTCCGCCGGATGCTCGGCGACGAGCAGCTTGTCGATCTCCGCCCGCATCCGTTCGACGGCGACGATCGTCGAGGCGATCGCCGCATCGCGCGCATCCCTCGACGACCGCTGGGCGGCCGGCGACATCGAGCTGCGCAACGAACCGAGCGGCGCCGATCATCCGCAGGGATCGTCCGAGAACGCGACCGACGGATCCAGTCGGCGTGTCGAGGACGCGCGCGCCCGAGGCCGTCACGCCGCCGTACGGGTCGATGAGCTCGCCGCCGGGCAGCCGAACCGCCATCGCGTTGATCGTGAAATCGCGCTCGACCGAGGTCCGTCTCGATGTCGTTCCCGAAGGTGACCGCCGGCTTCCGGTTCTGCCTCGGCGTAGACCTCCTGGCGTGAACGTCGCGATCTCCAAGCGCGTCCCGCCCTTGAGCGCGCCCACGGTGCCGAAGCGCACCCCGACGAAGTAGCGGCGGTCGGCCCACCCATGGAGCACCTTCGTGGTCTCCGCCGGGTGCGGCGCTCGTGGCGAAGTCCAGGTCGCTGCACCGTCCGTCCCAGCAGCAGGTCGCGGACACTGCCGCCCACGAGGAAGAGCTCGTGACCGGCGTCGGCGAAGCGGGCGCCGAGCTCGATCGCGAGCGCCGGGGACATCGAGGGTTGCGCCGACGAACGGCTCGGCCATGACGTGCCGAGGATAGCCGGGTCGAGCGCGCTACCGTGCTCTGCGTGCCCGTCTGGCTGGGGTTCATCTGGACATCGCCGAACACCGCCGCATCGGCCTGCTCGCAGGCCTCCTCACCTTCCAGCGGCCGTCGGTCGCGGTCGGGACTCTTGGTGTTCGACCGAGCGCCGAGCGGCTCGACGCGGTTGATGCTTCGAGCGCTGATCGCGTCGCGATGACGCATCGGCTTTCGTCGTCGTCTCGGCACGCCCGGTCGAGGGTCAGCTGCTCGCGCACGAGCGGCACCACGTTCGCCAGTACCGCGCGTGGGGACCGCTGTTCATCCCCGTACCTGCTCTTTGGCGATCGCGTACGGCTACCGGTCGGCATCCGGATGGAGCTCGCGGCCCAGCGGGCGGCCGGGGAGCTGCCCGATCGCGGAAGGGTCTAGAAGGGCATCCCGGCGGACTGCTCGTCGCTGAACGCCGACCGGCGGTCCAAGACGCCCGCGAGCTGCAGATCGAAGTCGTGGGGCTGGTCGCGGTGCGCCGAGCCTCGTCCACGCCGACGAGCCCGTCCTTCACGAGGCCCACCAGCGCCTGATCGAAGCGACTGCATCCCGTAGTAGCCGCCCTCGGCGATCACGTCCACGATGGAGTCGGTCTGCTCGGGATCCACGATGCGGTCGAAGACGCGCCCCGTGTTGACGAGCACCTCGACGGCGGGCACGCGGCCCTTCCCGTCGGCCTTCGTCACGAGCCGCTGCGGACACGATCCCGCGGAGGGCGCCGGCGAACGACGTGCGGACCTCCTTTGGCCTGCTGGGGCGGGAACAGGTCGAGGACGCGGTTGATCGTCTCCATGCAGTCGATCGTGTGCAGGGTCGAGATCACGAGGTGGCCGGTCTCCGCGGCCTGGATCGCCGACAGCGCCGACTCCGGCGTCGCGGATCTCCCCGACGAAGATCACGTCGGGGTCCTGCCGGACGACGTGCTTGAGCGCGGCCTGGTACGAGCCCGTGTCGATCCCGACCTCGCGCTGCTGGATGATCGAGAGCTCGTCGTCGTGCACGACCTCGATCGGATCCTCGATCGTCACGATGTGGGCACGACGCGAACGGTTGATATGCCCGATCATCGACGCGATCGTCGTGGTCTTCCCGGTCCCGGTCGGTCCGGTGATCAACACCAGCCCACGCGGACTGTCGGCCAGCGTCCGCATCACGACCGGGCAGCCGGAGCTCCTCGAAGGTCGGGATCTCTGAACGCACGCGCCGAACCGCCAGCCCGACCAGTCCACGCTGACGGAACACGTTGATCCGGAAGCGTCCGACGCCCTGCAGCGTGTAGCCGATGTCCGCCTCGTTCGTGGTCTCGAACTCCTGTCGCTTGTGCTCGCTCATGACCGCGAGGGCGAACGCGGCGGTGTCCTCCGATGTCAGCATCGGCGAAGGGCGCCGGCTGCAGGTCGCCGTCCACGCGGAGGAACGGCACGTTCCCGACCTTCAGATGCAGGTCGCTCGCCCCGCGTTCCACGGTATGCCGAAGCAGCTCGTCGATGTTCATCCCACCTCCGTTTCGGCACGATGGCCCTGGAGCCTGAGCGACCGGCCACCCAGGGCTACTATCCGCACGTCATGGCTGGTGAAGAGGTTCCTTCGGCTCCGGCGAGCCGCCGCCGCGGAAGCGGCGGCGGAGGCGCCGGAGACCGAAGCCGGCCGCGGCGGCCGGCGCCAGATCCGGAACCCGAGCGGGACGCCGGCGAAGCCGACGGCGAAGACCAAAGCCGAGCAACGGAACCAGACGCGCGGGATCGGGGGCGGCGCCTCGAAGGGGACGAAGGCGAAAGGAACCTCGTCGAAGGAACTTCGAAGAAGAAGGCCTCGGCGAAACGGCCCCGCCGGCACATCCCCACCCAGCGCGAGGTCTCGGCCGGCGGTGTCGTGTACCGGCGGGAGGGCGAGGACATCGAGATCGTCCTCGCCTCGCGCCGAACGCGCCGCGGCGACCTCGCTTGGGGCCTCGCGAAGGGCGGGATCGAACCGGGGAATCGCGGGAAGACGCGGCCGTTCGCGAGGTCCGCGAGGAGACCGGGCTCGATGCGACGATCGAGGCGGACCTCGGCGACACGAAGTACATCTACGTCTGGGAGGACGTCCGGATCCGCAAGCGGGTGCACTTCTTCCTGATGCGACACGTCGGCGGCGACGTGGACGATCGCGATGACGAGATGGAGGAGATCCGCTGGTTCCCGCTGGAGCGAGCGCTCAAGCGAGCGGCGTATCGCGGTGAACGAGAGGTCCTCGCTCGTGCCGCTGAGCTCTTGCGGTGACGACCGAGCAGATCGTCCTCGGCATCGTGATCGGGGTCGTCGCGGGCGTGCTGTCGGGTCTGTTCGGCGTTGGCGGCGGCATCATCACCACACCGGCCATCCAGGAGCTCGCTGGGCGGGAGCCCGTACATCGCGGTCGGCACCCTGCTGTCCGGTCGCGATCCTGACCGCCCTCGTCGGCGGCTACACCTTACGCGCGCGCTCACGAGGTGAGCTGGCGAGCCGTGCGGTTCGCCGCGATCCCGGACCGTCGGAGCGCCGCGCGGGCGCGTGGCTCACGTCGCTGATCGATCCCCATTGGTTGCTGCTCGTGACCGCCGTCCTGATCGGGTGGCAGGCGGTGCGCATCGGGCGCTCCGCCCGATACCGGATCCGCGAACGTGGCACGACACCGGGATGGCAGTACGCGGTGTTGGGCGGGTTCACCGGTCTCGTGTCCGGTCTGCTCGGCGTGGGGGCGGGATCGTCTCGTCCCGTTCGTCACGACGATGCTGGGATGCCGCTGAAACGCGCGCTGGGCACATCCCTGGTCCTCATCGCGGTCATCGCGATCCCCGGCACGATCGTGCACGCCGCCCTCGGGCACATCGATTGGGAGATCGCGTTCGTCTTGGTGCTCGGCGTCATCCCCGGTGCGCGGATCGGTGCCAGCATCGCGCTCGGGACCCGAGAGCGCACCCTGCGGCTCTTGGTGGGCTCCTTCCTCTTCCTCGTCGCAGCCGTCTACGGATCGCCGAGGTCGCGAGGCTCGCCAGAGGCTGAGACCGGCCCGGCTAGGATGCGCCCGTGGAACGCGCCGTCCGTGCGCTGCTCGTCATCGGCTTCCTCGCCTTCACCCTGCCGCTCGGGGTGCCGGCGTCCGCCCAGAGCGCGGACCGTTTCGCTCTCCTTGCTCAGCCAGTCCCTTGGAACGCGCGCTACGGCGATCCCCGGCTGAAGATCTCGGTCGTCGCGACGAACCTCAGCGCCAGCTCGCTCGGACATCTGTCCGTGGGCCTGTCGATCGGTCCTCATTACGAGACGGTCGCCGGGTACGAGTCGTCGCTCGTGGAGGGCCCGACCAGCCCCGTGTTCGAGACCGAGGATCCGGTCGCCGGGAAGCTCGAGCCGAACACGGCGACCACGTTGAGGATCCCAAGCGTGGATCTCTCGACGGCGACCGGGATCGAGCAGACCGACAGCCAGGTCTACCCGGCGCGCGTGGACGTGCGATCGAACGGCATTCCGTGGTGGCCTCCTCACGACCCCCGTCGCTGTACTTCCGTGCAGCCGCCGATCGCGCCGATGCTGCTCGCGTCCTGGATCGAGCTCCAGCCAACGATCGCGTTCGGTCCCGATGGGCGGCTCCTCGACACGGCCGTTCCCGGACGCCCTCAGCCCCCAGGGGACAGCTCGGCGCGCCGATCGCCGCGCTGAACGGAGCGCTCGGCCGGCTGGGCCCCGCCGGCCAGTTCCCCGATGAGCGTCATCGTCGAGCCGGCGCTCGTGGAGCAGGCGCAACGCGTGGCCAGCGGATTCACCTTGGCGGACGGGACGGCCGTGCCGAAGGGGACGGACGGTCCCCTGAAAGCGGCCGCGTTCCTCGACTTGCTCTCGAACGCGGCCCATGGGCCCGGCGTTCGAACGGTGGCCACGCCGTTCGCGGGTCCGACGATCCCGTCGATGCTCGCGAGCGGGCTGGGGCGCGATCTGGAGGCGCAACGTTTGCACGGCGTCGAGACCCTCCAGTCGTTGACGGGAACGACGCTCCAGACGGACGTCGCCAGGCCGACGGCCGGGTCGCTCTCCGACGATGCGATCGGTTGGCTCGCGGACAGCGGCGCGACGACCGTGCCTCGGGAACGTCGACACGGTCGCTCGACACGCCCAGGGGCAGACATTGAACCCCGATCCGACCGCGACGGTGAACGCTCCCGACGGCTCGAACGTCACGCTCGTCCTGCCCCGACCCGGGCGTCGAAGGCTCCTAGCGCGACCCGACCTGGTGGCCGATCCCGTGCGCGCCGCCCAGGCCGTGTTGGGCGAGCTCGCGGTCATCTGGAAGGAGTCACCGGTGCCGGAGGGTGGACACGTCCGGGCGTCGCGCTCGCACTCCCGTCGTCTCTGTCCCCGGCATGTGGACGCCGATGCTCGAGCGGCTGCACCGCACGCCCTTCCTGCGGCTCGGAAGATGCTGGCGACGTTCGTCGCCGGCGTGAACCCGTCCGGCGAACCCGCGGTCCTCCGCTCTCCCGACGCCTCCTCCTTCCCGCCTTCGTACGTCGACCAGTATCCGCGAGCAGCAGCATCGGATCGGCACGTACGGCTCCGATGCTGACCCAACCGAGCCCGGTGCCGCAGGAGCTCACCAACGACGCCTACTACGCGGAGTCGGCGTCCTACGTCACGGACTCGGAGGCCGGGACCTCGTGGTTGAACGCGGTGGTACGCGGCGACGCAGCAAGCCTTCGACAGCGTCAAGCCACAGGTCGGTCAGGGGTTCACGTTCACCTCGGGCGAGGGCACGATCCGCTCCTGATGGGCGATCCGGTCCCATCCCACTCCAGGTGACGATCCAGCTGCAGTCCTCCCAGTTCGACATATCCCGACGGGGACATGCGCAAACCGTCCCTGCTCGAGCGCCCGGATCAGGTGCGTGACCTTCCGCGTCGTCGCGGAAGCGGCCGGACAGAACCCCCATCCTCGTTGACGTCACCGCACCGAACGGAGACGAGATCGGCGAGCCCCAAGCGATGCGTGGTGCGCTCGACCGCGGTCAACCACATCGCGTTGCTCGTGACGCTCGCCGCAGCCGGCGTCCTGGCGCTGCCGTGTATTCGCGGAGGTGGTTCCGGCGGACGAAGGTCTCTGAGCTGACGCCGGCCGGCCCCGACGCGGTGGACTCGCGCGAGGCCACCGTGTCGGAACGCGGCCGTGATGTCGGGCGGCACGCCTGCTGTCGCGGGTGACGGGTTTGATCCGCGTGACGGTGACGCTCGCGGCACTCGGGTTCACGGTCGTCTCGGACAGCTACAACGCGGGCGAACACCACCACCGAACATCATCTACGAGCTCGTGCTGGGCGGGATCTCACGAGCGTCTTCGTCCGGCGCTCGTCGGCCGCAGCAGGGATCAGTGGGCGCGGAGCTCAGTTCGAGACGGCGAACCGCTTCTGACGATCACCCTCGATCCTGCTGACGGGGTCGCCGTCGTCCGGCGCGGTGATCGCGCCGTGGATGCATGCGTCTGTACCTCGGAGGGGTCGACGATCCGATCCGCCGAGCGCAGGAGATCGAGCAATACGTAACTGAAATCCGCTGGACAATT
>ERZ1370068.9230-contig-8021_pt1 | contig 37720 bp, 54 predicted proteins | sample MGYA00561227_ERZ1370068 | MGnify/ENA primary metagenome ERZ1370068 (study PRJEB38410, sample SAMEA6850437) | metagenome | study: Metagenomic assessment of the ecological functions of the soil: analysis of the soil microbiota associated with the...
ATTGTCCGCCGCTTCGTTCAGTTACAGCTGTGCTGCAACGAGGCGGCAGCGTCACCTCGCTTATCTGCTGACCTTGTGTCAATCAACCATAAGGCGTCCGTCAGAAATCTGAAATAATGGACAGAAAGCTTTTTTACTGCGCCACCAGCCTGACGAGCGGTGATCTAAACGAAGACTGCGGGCAGATGTCCGCCCGGCACATCCTGACGCGGCGGGTTTTTATCCCGAAACGCCAGGCTCTTCGATTTATGCTATCAGAGGAGTCCGCTGTTCCCGGAGGTGCGATTCAACTCGAGAACGGCAAACAGTTTTGTCATCAAGGCAAATGGCGGCGTTTCTGCCACTAAGCATCTACATTCAATCGGCGACGCTTAACGGGTTGCCCTACCGCAAAATCGTTTCTACGCATCGCGATCTGATGGCCGGAGGCGAACTGGTTTCTAAATGGCCGGACAACCAAATCGGCAATGGGGTAGCGGCGCAGAGGATGTTCCCACGTCTCGCAGATCGCGAATTACAGGATTGTTCCCTCCCCGGTGATCAGGGCCGCCGGCAGGACTTTCGAGACCGCTTGGAAGTTGCGCTTCGAACCCACACAACAGAAATCTGAAAATACAATACACCACTGATGGCGCCGAGCCGGGCGCCAACTCAACGGTCTTTACGTGAGGCGCCTTCTTCATCGATCACACGACGACCATTCAAGGCGCGAGCCATTGAATCGAAAGGAAGCAGTCTGGTTGCTCTCGGCCACATTTCACAAGATTCCGCAAAACTGGACCATCAAGCTGTTATCAAGATACAGCCGGCAATACACCGGAGGCGGTGACCTCGCAATGATTGACGGTGTTAGAGGGACGTCGAATTTTGTCGATGGCAGCTGGCAGGGTATGACGGGCGGGATCTGGTTGCTGTGGTTGACCTGGGAGCGATGCAAAACGTTTCGAAACTTGGCGCCGGCTTTTTGCAAGACGTTGAATCGTGGATTTGGATGCCCCGCCGGGTCGATTTCGAAATCTCAACCGATGGCATCGAATTTCGTTCCCGCACTCTCGCTTGCCAACGAGGTTTCCGACAGCGAATACGGGGCGATAGTGAAAGACTTCGTGGGGACCATCAAGCCGCAACGGCGCGCGCTTTGTGAGAATCACTGCACACAACTACGGCAAGCTTCCAGCGTGGCATCCCGGCGCCGGTGGCGATTCGTGGATCTTCGCTGACGAGATCATTATTGAATAACCAGCGAATCACCCTTCTCACTTTGGGAGAAGGGCCGGGGATGAGGGCATTAGGTGAAGTAAAAACGAATTTGTCTCTCACCCTTCTCCCTTTTGGAGAAGGGCTGGGGATGAGGGGCTGCCCGACGCAGAGCGATGCCAAGCCCTTCACCCCAACCCTCTCCCAATGGGAGAGGGCGTAAATTATGGCTCATCTGTTCCTGTGCAGGTTGAGCTCTCTCCCAGCCCTCTCCCAGAGAGAGAGGGCAGGGAGAGACGTTGTCAAACACGACTAACTTTTGTGAGGCAAAAGCCGTTGACGAAAGATTTTCCCAGGCGACGTTTTCTTCAAGGACTTGGTGGCGCGGTGGCAGCCACTTCATTTCCCGATCTTCTCTTTGCGACGGCGTCGGAATCTCACCAGGGAAGAGCCACTCGTAGCGACTGCGATTGTTTTCTGGGAAACTGACTTTCCGCAGATCGACGGCTGCCTCATTACGCGGGAGATCCTGGATGAAGCATTGACCGGCTTCGATGTCAGCTACGTTTCGGAACAGCAGCTGATCGAGACAACTGCGGGTCGATAGCTTTGATCTGCTGGTAACGCCGTACGGTTCGGCTTTTCCAAAGCGCGCCTGGCCGGCGGTGCTCAGCTATCTTCGCGCCGGCGGTAATCTGCTGAATCTTGGCGGAGTGCCGTTTGGAGTTCCGGTGATTCGACGGCAGGTCGCGCTGGCAGCCGAAGAACCGACAGACTTCGTATCTACAAGAAACTCGGCATCACGCAATCATTCCCGGTTGAGGCTGCGTCGATTGCTGCTTACCGGGTTGCGAGTCAAATTGGTGAAGATAATCTCAGGAAAGAAGCTCTGATAACCAAAACCTCGCGAACGAGTTTAAGGCTGAAAAGATTTACGAGCTTTATGTGCGGTTCACTTGCGTCGAGTTCGATTGCCGAATGAAGCCGGCGGTGATGGGCCGCCGCGAGGCTGTACTTATATCCTCTGGTATTCGGATTAGATCACGAGCAGCGGCCGGTCGCTGCCCCGATAATTCAGATCGATCGATTGCAGGGAGAATTTGCCGGTGGACGTTGGCTGTTCGCCAGCTTCAGCGGACGCTGTGTCAGCGCTGCCGCTATCGGCCGGCTCGCTGAACAAGCAGCGCTGGGAGCGTTCGAGTTTAGAGTGCGAATCAGGTTTGCGTGTTATCGCCTGGTGAGTGCCTTCGCTTCTCAGTAGATACTCCATCAGTCGGTCCCAGGGAAATGTTGAAAAGATCCTTCGCGATGATTGCCGTCTTGAAGTGCGTGACGGCGCGAAGCAAATGGTGGCTCAATTAGCGGTCGGACTGAAACCGGAGGCACGCGCACGCTACGGGCGTTGGCAAGCTGACTGGAAGCGGAACACGAAGCTGGCGCCCGGGTTTTATCTGCGTTGAGCGCGTCTACCTCAGTCAACGACAGCTTTCCTCACGAGCTTAGTTAACGACAGGTTTCTGGGTATACGACCATCAGCTCTTAACGCGCGGCAGACCTCTGACTGTCGATCGAAACTTTTTCTATCGTGACGGCGAGGTCTACCCCATCACTGGCACAACGTACATGGCGTCGGACGATGCATCGACAGTTTCTCTTCGAGGCTAATGTATTTGTCTGGGATCGGGACTTTCGCGCGATGAAGGCAGCCGGCGTCAACCTTGTGCGCACAGGCATCTGGACAGGTTGGAAAAAGTTCATGCCCGCAGCCGGCAAAGTAAACGAAGCGACGCTGCGCGCGTTGGACGCGTTTCTCCTGACCGCGCACAGTTATGACATCTCGGTCATCTTCACTTTCTTTGCTTTCCTGCCGGAAACGTGGGGCGGGAAGAACGCTTACCTGGATTCGCAAGCCGTGCAGGCGCAAGCCGCAGTTCGTCTCGACATTCGCGCAGCGTTATCGCGAGGTGGACGATTTAATTTGGGATCTAATCAACGAGCCTTCGTTCTGTTCGCCCAAACATTTGTGGAGTTGCCGGCCGAACTATGACGATTACGAAAAGGCAGCATGGCAACAGTGGTTGAGCGCGCGTTACCCGCGCCGCGAGTGACGAAGGAGCGCGTCACGCGACTGCAAGAGCTTTGGCGAACGACGGGCGAGTCGGGAGTTGACCTGCCCCAGTCTCGAAGACTTTGAGGGTGTGAACATCTTCGACGATCGCCGTCCGCTCAAAACACTCGACTATCGCTTGTTTGCTCAGGACATGTTTGTTCGTTGGGTGCGCGCGATGACCGCGGCGATTAGAGAGAGCGGAAATAAAAAGCAGCTCATCACGGTCGGCCAGGATGAGGCGGGAAACGCTGACAGCCCCAGCCCGCATTTCTTTGCGGAGGCGGTCGATTTCACCTGCATGCACAATTGGTGGGCCAACGATGATTTGGTCTGGGACAGTGTGATGGCGAAATCGCCGGCGAAGGCCAGCCTGATCGAGGAAACCGGCGTCATGTTTTACGAGAAAATGGACGGCTCGGCGTGGCGAACTGAGCAAGAGGCGCGCAATCTACTCGAGCGGAAGCTGGCCATTAGCTTCGCGGCGGAAGGATCTGGTTTCGTCGAGTGGGTCTGGAATGCAAACTGTTACATGAACTCGAGACAACGAAGCCGCGATCGGCTTTCATCGCGCCGACCGGACCGCCAAGCCCGAGTTGGAATCACTTTCTTAAAGTCGCACAATTCCTTTCGGGCCATCGCGACGCGCTGCACGGCAGAGAAGACGAAGAAGTGCTGATGTTGATTCCGCATTCGCTGATGTTTTCGCCGCGCAACTTTGCCACCGAAGCCACCCGCAAATGCGTACGCGCCATGTTTTATCACTGTCGCCTGCCGCTGCGCGCTGTCAGCGAATACGCACTCGCCGAAACCGGCTCAACCGCGAAACTGATCATTGTTCCGGCGCCTCGCGTCCTTACTGAGAAATGCTGGAAAGCCCTGGTGGCTCAGGCTGCTCGTGGCGCCACGATCGTTATCTCCGGAGTCCTTGACGCTGATGAGCATTGGCTGTCCACCGAATCCCGCTCGGCCGGGATCTTCGGCTTCGCTGCGGACACCGACACGATTTCGGAATCCGAATCTATTTTGATCGCCACCACGAACCATCTGGTGCGCTATGAAGGGAAAAGATCCAGCGGCTTGAAAAGGCGATGATCAAAGCTAACGGGCCGTCGCGCGTTCTGGTGAAGTCAGTTGGCGCGGGACGTTTTGTTTGGAGCCCGCTGCCACTCGAAGCCAGCAACTCGATGGATCCACTTGTCGCCTTTTATCGCTTTGCGCTCGCGCAAACTCACGTTAGTGCCGGCATTCGCAGTTACGCCCGACACTCCGTCACTCCTGGTACTCCCGTCAATTTTCGCGAAGCATGCGCTTTATACTTTCGTCTCCGAATCGGATCGCGAACAGTCGCTGACGCTTCTGCATCGGGCGACCAGGACGCGGCTGTCGGTGACAGTCCCGGCCGGGAGAGCAGCGTTCCTCTTACTGGACCGGGCCACCGGAAGGTTGATCGACTCGACCGCGCCGAGGGCCAGGCCTCTAATCAAAGGACAGGGTTAAAGATCAGAGTGAGCGCGCCCGGTCTCTTTCGACTAACCACCGGGTGACACGTCGCATTTGAGCTTTCGACTGACTTTACTTGTGGCTGTCAAACTCTGCTAAGATTCGCGCGCCTAAAATCAAAGATCGACCGCCCGCTACCGCAGGCGGTTCTGCTTAATGAAAGTGAAATGATATGGCCCTTATTGGAGCAAATGAACTTAAACGTAAATTACTGATCTCGTTTGACGGTCAGCCTTACCTGGTTCTGGATGTTTTCTTTGCGTCGCCCACGGCTCGAGGCGGCGCCACGATGGTCCGCACGCGTCTGCGTCACGTGTTGACGGGCGCGGTCATGGAAAAGAGTTTCCGTTCGAGTGAGAAGTTTGAAGAGCCGGATATCGAGACAGTGCCCGCGTCCTTTCTTTACAGCGACGCCGAAGGGTGTCATTTCATGGATGAGAAAAGTTTCGAGCAGTTTGTTTTCTCAAATGAAGATGTCGGCGGCGATCGCGGCTATCTCAAAGATGGATTGTCACTGCAGGTTTTGAAATACAACGGCGCGCCGGTTTCGCTGCAGCTTCCTCAGTATGTCGAACTCGCGGTGACGTCAACAGAGCTGGGTTTGCGCGGCGACACCGCCGCCGGTGGCGCCAGCAAACAAGCGACGCTGGAAACTGGTCTCGTTGTGCGCGTGCCGCTTTTCATTAAAGAAGGCGAACTCGTGCGCGTGAATACGCAGAACGGCGAAGTTGCGGGCAGAGCTTAAGCGGATGATCCCTTAAATTGAACGATCTCAAGCGAAACAGTTAAGTCCAACAGTGCAATCTGCGTAATCTGTGGATAAAAGGAGTGAAACTATGCGCAAACCTTTAGTTGTGTTCGCTACGCTTTTCGTTTTGTCAGTCATGTCGGTTGCAACATCGATAGCCCAAACAACGCCTACTCCAGTCGTCGCGATTAAGGCCGGCCGGCTGATTGATCCGGAAACCGGAACTGCGGCCACAGGTCAGGTAATCCTGATCGAAGGCGAGAAGATCAAAGCTGTAGGCGCCAACCTCGCAATTCCTGCCGGAGCTACGGTGATAGACCTGTCGAAACTCACCGTCCTGCCGGGCCTGGTCGATGCGCACACTCACATGGCTATTACTTACAAAGAGCAACCGGAAAACAACTATTACTACCTGACCTACGTGATGGAGTCTTCGCCGCTGCGGGCGATTCAGGCGGCATCGAATGGGATTCAGTTGCTCAGCTCCGGGTTCACAGTCATTCGCGATGTCGGGCAACAATGCGTTTTACGCGGACACCGCCCTGCGCCAGGCAATCGAGCAGGGCTGGCTGCCCGGGCCGACCGTGATCCCTTCCGGGCCGATCATCGGCAGCACCGGCGGACAGCTCTGGCCCACGCCGGAAATGTATAAGCAGCACAACATCGTGTTTCCCGAGTATATCGATGCCGACACTCCGGACGAGATCGTAAAGGCGATTCGTCAGAACATGTTGTTCGGCGCGCGGACAATCAAGATATGCGTAGACTGTAAGCCCTGGGGCTACTCAGTTGATGACATCAAGCTGGCAATCCGTGAAGCTGCCAAAGGCGGATGCAAAGTCGAGGGTCATGTCCAAACACCGGAAGGCGCGCAACGAGCCATCGATGCCGGCATCTACATCATCGCTCACGGCAATGCGCTGACGCCTGACCATCACCGTCAAATGGCCGAGAAAGGAATATTTCTCGCCGGGACCGATACGCCATTCACCAAGTATCGCGGCAGCGAAGCAGCTTTCAAAACGACCGTCGCCAAGCTGCGCGACGCTTTTGAAAAGAAAGTGCCGCTTACCTTTTCCAGCGACTTTGATTATTGGAACGATCGAATGAAGGACGATAAAACCGGAGAATGGTTGACCCGCGGCGAGATGACAATTGCCTTCCTCGATACCTGAAAGCCGCCAACATTCCGGCTCGCGACATCCTTTACGCGATGACCATCAACGGTTACAAGGCGGCGGACATCATCAATCAACGAGGGCCGATCAAACCAGGGCTGTTTGCCGATTTGATTGCCGTCAACGGTGATCCGCTGACGGACATTGATACCCTGCGAAACGTCCAATTCGTAATGAAGAACGGAATGGTTTTCAAGAAGGATGGCGTGATGACGCCCGGAGAAGTTTTTCCACCCGGGACCGGTGCGAATACCGAACGGCAGATGGACCAGATAATCATAATCCGCAGATTACGCAGATTACATAGCGCATCAGCGCCGCAACGAAACGTGTTTAGCTCGCATGAGCGCAACCGGACGATGTTAGGCCTATTGACCAGGTTGTGAAGCTACAACCAGGCAGTAAGAGAAATGATTTTGCCGGTTGTTCTTTTCTGCGTAATCTGCGTAATCTGCGGATGAAAGCCGCATTCCTGTCAGTTTTGACAGGTTTCCCGTTCTGCCCTCCTTTCCTATAGTCATCTTCTATCTGTTCATGGTTGCTGGCGCAGCGGCATTAGCGGCTGTCTCGAACACGATCGAGGAGGATAAAAGATGATCAGTTTTCCGTCCCGTCGAATATCGCCAATCGTGGCGGCGGCGGCTTTCCTGTTTTTCAATCTCACTGCGAACGCTCCGAGCGTAATTGCTCAACGCGCCGCGCCGCCGGCGGATCCCCTTGAGCGCATGAACGAGTCGATTGATGCTCTGACCAGGAAGGTCTGGCCCAGCGTTGTACAGATCTTGGTTACCAGTTACGGGCCTCGCGAAGGTAGTCGCGGCGATGCCAGCGCCGTGGTTGGCAAGCAAAGGGCCATTGGCTCAGGATTACGTGATCGATCCCGACGGCTACATCATGACAAACGCACACGTTGTCAGCGGCGCTCAACGCGTTCAAGTCGTGCTCCCGCCGGCCAACGCGGACGGAACCCTGGCGACAGCGTTGTCAGGAGAAAACGAATATCGTGTCCGCACGTATCGTCGGGATCACTACTGAGATCGATCTGGCACTGCTGAAAATTGACGGCGTCAAACTTACGGCGCTACCGCTGGCAACCTACACCAAAGTCCGGCAAGGCGAAACGGTGTTTGCGTTTCGGCAGTCCGGGCGGTCTGCGCAACACTCTAACTCACGGCATGATTTCGGCTGTCGCTCGACAAACCGATCCCGACTCGCCGTTGATCTACATTCAGACCGACGCGCCGATCAACCCGGGCAATTCTGGCGGGCCCCTGGTCAACGTTCATGGAGAGGTCGTCGGGGTCAACACTTTTATCCTTTCACAATCCGGCGGCAACGAGGGGCTGGGTTTTGCGGTCCCCTGCGCCACGGCCAGGACGGTCTTTCGTCAACTAAAACAATACGGGCAATTGCGGCGTCAGGAAGTTGGGATGAGTATGCAGACCATCACGCAAGCTATGGCCAACGGTCTCGGACTGCCCAGAGACTACGGAGTCATAGTGTCGGATGTTTGGCCCGGCGGGCCGGCAGAGGCGGCCGGCTTGAAAGTAGGCGACATTCTGGTTTCCGTTGACGGGCAACCGGCCGACAACCTTCCGACTGTAAGTTATTTTTCCGGCTCAGAGACTCTACGGAAAAGGTGCAACTGGTCGTACTCAGAGGCGGCACGCAACAGAGTCTTAGTATGTCGGCCGTCGAGCAAAGGAGTGATTTCGATTCGGTGTCTACGGCAGCCGATCCGGAAAAGAATTTAGTGCCTGAGCTGGGAATACTCGGCGTTGAAATCGATCAGCGCGTCGCGGCCATGGCCAAAGGGCTGCGCGATCCAAACGGAGTCATTGTGGTGGCTCGTTCGGCCGGCGCGGCGGGTGACGTGCCGATTCTCGCGGGGACGTAATTCGCAGTGTGAATAATCGGCAGATACTTACGCTTCAGGGACTGAAGGATGCAGTTCATGTTAATGCCGGAGCGCCCTTGACTCTCCAAATCCAACGGGACGGCCGGCTCATGTACATATCGTTCACGCTTGAGTGAGAGAGTCGTCACCTGCACCTGTTGCCTTAAAAGTCTGAAAGCGGCCACTCTCATTCACACCGGGCTTCAGCCCGGTGACCCTGGAGCCGAATGATCAAGCAAACCGTTTCAACGGTTTCTCGTGTGTTGGCGTGGCAACTTCTGGCGCAACCGCTCGGTGTCAAGAAGGCAAACCGTTAAATTGGGCTGCCGGGATGCTTCATGATTTGCATCAGCGCATCGCTCAACCGTTTCAGGTCCGGCGGCAACTTATCCTTCGTGTTGTCGTACCATTGCACCGTCGTGGGTTCGATTCGGATCCCATTCGCAACTCGAGTTTGTAACCGAATGCATCGGGCGCGGCGACGTTTAAGTCGGGCCGGTTCCACTCTTTTGGTTTGCTCTGCGCCACGGCATCGAGCAGCGGCTGCAACTGTTTCGGGTCGAGCGTTCCCTTAACGCCCTTGCGGACCTGTGGCGAGGTGGGCTCCTCATATTCAAACTTGCCTTCGGAATCGACCGTCAGATTGCCCATACCAACCCCGGCGAAGCCGCCCGAGGTGGTGAGCTTCAACGACCACGGTCCTTTCTGAGTTACCGGCTCAGGCCCGCAGGATCCGGACAGAATGAGCAGCAGACCCAGAACGGAAATTGCAAACTGTGACATGGCTTGAATATACCCTTATGTATGCTTAACCGCACGGCGGATGTTTCTCATGAAGACAAATCCTGCGAATGGAATAACGAAGACCAGCGGAATCAACAGCACGAACAGTGAATGCTCCCAAAAACCTGTCTGGCGAAATGCGCCATTGATCAATGGCAGCCCCAGAGTCGTGCCGTAATAAATCAACAACGGAAAAAGACAGCGCTGACCCAATGACTGGAGCGCAACCGTCCTCGGTTGCATCTTTCGAAGTCGGCCTCCACGCGCCGCAAGCGAGACGCTTGCGCTCCAGTCTGTCTTCAGCTGAAACCGCAGGCGCCGCGTTACTCAATCGATCGCTAATCACATACAGCAACAACAGAAAACCGAAGTAGATGAAGATGCCTTCGAAGCGATGAAGTTGGCCCGCATTTAACCAATCGCTTTCGATTCGCATCTCGCGAAGTTGTATCGATGTGGTAATGCGAATTGCGTTAGCGATCAGGGTCGCTACATAAGCAACCAGGGCCGCTACCGGAAGCAAAGTCCAGCTAACCTGCCGCGATCGATTTCGCCACAACTTCCCGAGCGCCAGCATGAGAAAGGCGGTCAGCAGAAAGTTGACTCCGGCACAGGACGCCGCGATCACAAAAGTGTGATGGCTGTTGATGTAACCCGCATAAGGTTCAAAATGAAAACGCTGGCCGGTGATAAATTCGACCGCGATGGTCGTGGGGGCCAGGACTCCAGCGCAGTTGATTGACGTTGGCCGTTGAGTAGAAGTACTTGAGCGCAACGGCTGTCAGCAACACGACAGAAAGTTGGGCAATGCGGTTCCACCCGAGGCCCGTAATAAATCGGTAGAGGTTTCGTCCCGTAGGGACGAGATGTTTATAGAACGCGCGAACCGGGAACGTTCCCGCTCCGGAGGAGCGGGATGTTCCGCGTGTCCCGTGGCGCTCCGCGGGAGCGCCACTTCTGCTGACATCTGTGTCTATAAACATTAGACTCTTCCGGAGCTTCTAGTGACGAACCGCAGTCCGCGCCAGCGAATAAACATCACCATTCCAAGCAGCAGAGCCACAATCATCAACCAAACCATTTCCGGCTCACTTTCCACGGCCAGGTCACTTACGCCAACCGGAAGCGGTAGTGGCTGTTGCACATCTTCGGCCTGACCTGCGGTGTTCGTCACCTTTTCGCGCACCGCGATGAACGAGGTGTACTGGGTCAGCAGGTTGTACTTCAGACCAAGCTGAGTGATTTCCTTAACCTTCTCCGCCGATGGAGTGCCAAAACCGTAATCCGACAGTTCGGCAATCCGCGAACGGGCCCACAAGTAACGGAGCGCGCGATTGCTGTCATCGGGCTGAACCGTAGAAACAACCAGGCTGGTAGTGTAATCACCGCGACCTGTCTTGCCGTGCAACTCAAACGTCCCACCCACCGGGCCGCGCCACTTACCAAAAAGAATTACCGGGCGCTGGGCCATCAAATCGGGAAAGTGCGCTGGGTGAACGTCGTAGGTTTCAAAGCCCGGCGAAGTGATCTGAATGTCGGTCAACAGCGGCGTCTGAATGTACTCGCGCAATTTTGCGGCCGCCGCCGGCGCTTCCGAGGGATTGGTCACGATAAAGGGTTCGCCCATGCCGGCTTTGGCCACACCCTCGATCAGATAACGATTCACTGAACTACCGATTCCGAACGCAAACACATTGGCCTGGGCAAGGTGCTCGCGAATGTAATCAAACACTCCCTGCTCGCCTGAAATATATCCGTCGGTGATCAGTACGATGCTGCGCGAAACTGTCGCCTGACGCGGTATCTTCATCGCCTGTTGGACCGCCGGCAGGAGTTCGGTGCCGCCACTCCCGCGCTGTTGCTCCAGCAAAGTGATCGCGCGCGTAATGTTTTCCTGATTTGCCGCTAGAGACGTCGGCGAAAGCATGGTCGAGTCTCCGGCAAACAGGACCACATTGAACAAATCTGTCGGCCGCAACTTACCGATCAAATCTCGCAACAATTCTTTTGAGATATTCAACGGAAAGCCGTTCATCGAGCCGGAAACGTCCACCACGAAAATGTATTCGCGCGGCGGGATGTCTTCGGTCACCGCTCGCTGCGGCGGCTGGGCCATATAAAGAAAGAAGTTTTCATCCTGTCCCTGGTAAAGCAGCAGGCCCGCAGTGATTTGATTTCCGGCCAGGCGATAGCGCATCACGAAATCGCGATTGCCCTGGAAGGGATCAGAATCATCCATCGTCATTTGCGCAACGTTGTTACTCAGCCACTGCGGAATGATCTGATGCGAAGTGCAGGCTAATTCCTGTATCGGGAACGCCACCCGAAATCCGCGCCGAAATATGCAGCGCGCTGGCCGGCTTTTGCCCTTCATGCGTGTAAGGGCTCTGGACAAACTTATCCGTTTTGGCCGCGGAAGCCTCCTTCTCTGAGGAATAACGTGGGCCAACCACGGTCGGATAAACCAGTTCGTAAACTCCGTCGGTCGGCACCAGGAGTTCCGTGTAACGCAGCTCAATCTCAACCTGCTCCTGCGGCATCAGATTGGCCAGGTTCATCGAAAACACGTTCGGGCGGTCCTGCTCGAGCAAGGAAGCGCTCTTCCCTTCACTCTTGGCTTTCTCGAACTCCTGTTTGGCCGCGTCTCTCTCTTTGATTTTCGCGACAATAGACTTGATCGCCAATGCGCATGCGCATTCCGTAGACGGCGGCGCGCGTTGAGGCCGGAAAGACGTAAGTCGCATTGATTGGGCGGGTACCCTCGTTGCGATACGTCTGCACCACCTTGACGTCGGCAATCACGCCCGAAATGGAAATTTCAACTTTGGTGTCCTTGAGCGGAAGGTGATCCACGCTCGGATCTCCCTGCACAAAGAAATACGGCGACAGTGTTTTGTCAGCCGCGGTCTGTTCGCCTTCAGTCTGCGCCGCGACGGAAGAAGGAATGGTGGCAACCACCAGCAGCACGAAGCACATGCCTCGCGCCATAAGCTTGCTTAAGTGAATCATGGGATCAGCTCCTGATAATCTGTTGAGGGCCGAAGCCCTCTGAATTACAGGCGTGATCCTAGATTTGTTTTGAGATTGAGATAATGTTGGCTACCACAGAACGTGTTTGCATTAACCACATCCGCCGCGCGGGAGCGGCCACCAGGATTCAAGTGTGGTTCTTAACGATTTGCCTGCCGCGAAACGACACGGTCTCTCCCGGTTTCATTTCATAAAAGCCGATCTTTAGGTTCTTAATCTCGGACGAGAAAACTTCGGCGTTCCGGGTAATTCCGGGAAATGTTCCAAAGTGCTGAGGAATTGCGAGTCTTGCTCGCACGGACTGGGCAGCTCGCGCCGCCATCTTCCGCTCCATTCCGAAATGGCCGCCAATATTCAGCAGGGCGACGTCAATCGAGTAAGTCTCGCCAATGGTTCCGAGTTGGTGAGCCACGGGGATTTCTCTAACCCAGCCGTTTACTCCTCGGGTCAGAAACAGGAGCGCTACTAAGGCCCATTAATGGGGCTTTGAAACTAAACCCTTTTTCATTCCCAGGCGTAAACGGCTCGGCTACGGAAAAGTCATTTCCGAATTGGGGCACACCAAAAATCAGGTCATGTGCCGATGGGCGCACCGCTTCGCGGTAGAATTGGCAACCTACGCAGATTCAACTTCACTCAGCCGCCGCTCAAGAAAACGTCGTTCGCTTTCATTCGTCACCAACTCCAGCGCTCGCTTGTAGCTGCCACCGGCTGCGGTATGCAATCCATTCCGCCGGTACAAATCAGCGCGCGCCGCGTGCAACAGATGATAGTTGTCCAGTTCGCCGCCCGCGGCCAGATCATCGATCAGCGCCAGCGCACGAGCCGGCCCTTCCACCATCGCGATTGCCACTGCCCGGTTCAACGAAACGATCGGAGACGGCTGAACCCGAACCAGCAAATCATAGAAGCGCACGATCGCCGGCCAGTTCGTATCTTCCGCGCGCAGGGCCCGGCAATGCTCAGCGGCAATGGCTGCCTGCAAAGCAAAGGGCCCGGGTTCTCGCCGCAACGATTCGGCTACCAGGGGCAGCGCCGCCACAATTTGATCCTGGTCCCAAAGACCGCGATCCTGCTCTTCGAGCACGATCAGATCGCCCGCTTCGTTAACGCGCGCTCGCCGGCGCGAATCGTGCAACAACATCAATGCCAGTAAGCCCGTGGCCTCTTCGGGTGCGTACGGAGCCATCGACATTCTGATCAAACGCGCCAGTCGAATCGCGTCAGCGCAGAGATCGGCTCGCACCAGCGTCTGACCACGAGTTGAGGCATAACCTTCGTTGAAGATCAGATAGATGACGGTCAGCACCGCGTCAATGCGCTCCGGCATCTCGGCCATCTCCGGCACTTTGTAGGGGATGCCGGCATCGCGAATCTTTCGTTTGGCGCGCACCAGACGCTGGGCCATGGTCGCCACCGGGACCAGAAATGCCCGGGCAATCTCGTCAGTTTCCAACCCGCATAAAGTTCTCAGCGTCAACGCGACTTGCGCTTCGGGGGCCAGCGCCGGGTGGCAGCAGGTAAAGATCAGGCGTAGGCGATCATCCGGAATCTCGCCCATGTTGAGATCAGGCTGCTCAACCGTGGCCGGCAATTCGTAGGAATACGACTCCAACTTCTGTTGGAAATTAGTTTGACGGCGAAGGCGATCGATGACTTTGTGGCGGGCCGTTTGAATGATCCAGGCGGCCGGCGAGTCAGGCACGCCCTCGACGCGCCACTGATTGACCGCCGCGGCAAAGCTTCCTGGGCGGCATCTTCCGCCACGTCGAAATCGCCGAACGACCGGATGAGCGTCGCCACGATGCGGCCCCAATCAGATTTGTAGGTCGCCTGGACTGCGGCGTTACTGTCTGCGAGCATGGTTTACCGGAACCGCCAGCGTAGCGGATTTCTGGGATGATAAAAAGTTTTCGCGGGTGTGTCGATTCCAGCCGACGTTGTTCGACTAACTGTTGGAGGGAATATTTGAGCCGCAGATTAACGCGGATTAGCATGTAATAAAGATTCTGTCTTTCATTAATTGCTGGTCATCCGCGTCTCCCTGCGTTCATTCGCGGCTAACTGTCTTAAGGAGAACCTATGAAATACATGCTGTTGATTTACCATGAAGAAAAGGGCTGGAATTCGCATACGGAAGCTGAGCGGCAGGAAATCTATCGACAATATCGCGCGCTGATTGAGGAGCTGCACAGGCGCCGGCAAATACCTGATTGGCGATCAGTTGCAGCCGACCACGACGGCCAACAGTGTCCGTGTGCGGGAGAATAAGCCGCTCATCACGGACGGACCGTTTGCCGAAACGCGCGAGCAATTGGGAGGCTTCTTTCTAATCGAAGTCAACGACATCGCAGAGGCCAATGCGATTGCCGCGCGCATCCCATCTGCACTGACCGGCACAATTGAAGTTCGGCCAGTCGTCGAGGCCACCGCAGCCAGGACCCTGGCCGCGAATTAACGCGGATGGGCCGTGAAAATCGAGAATGGATTTACCAGAGAGGTCACAGAGGAGAATTTGCGGCGAACCGGAAAAAAACGTTGCAGATTTGTGATTCTTCCTCTGTGTCCTCTGTGGTTAATATTCCTCTGCAGATCTTTCCCCAGGGAGCAAAACATGAAATACATGTTGCTGGTTTACATGGACGAACAAGCCATGACTGACGAAGAGCGTCAGCATTGTTACGTCGAGTCGGCCCAGCTCACGCAGGAACTTAACGCGACTGGGCAGTACCTGGCGGCCGGGCCGTTGCATTCTGTGGCCACCGCCACCAGTGTACGCGTGCGCGATGGCAGACGGGTGGTGACTGATGGCCCGTTCGCCGAAACGCGCGAGCAACTTGGCGGCTATTACGTTATCGAGGCACAGGATCTCGATGAAGCGATTGGCATCGCTGAACGTATTCCGCCGGCTCGTTACGGCACCATTGAAATTCGTCCGGTGATGGAGATTGCCGGACTGCCCAACGGAACCTCGAAATGAAATACATGCTTCTGGTTCATCATGACGAAGACCTGCTCAGCGCGATTGGCGAACATGAGTTTGCAGCAAATGCGCGCCGAGTCGGTGCAACTCGCTAACGAGATTAATTCGAAAGGTCAGTATGTCGATGCGGCGCCGCTGCATGCAGCGTCGACTGCGACCTGCGTTCGGGTGCGCCACGAGAAGCGGCTGGTTACCGACGGGCCTTTTGCGGAAACCCGCGAGCAGCTTGGTGGATACTTTTTGGTTGAGGCGAATGATCTGGATGAAGCGCTGGCCATCGCCGCGAGCATCCCCGGGGCGCGCATCGGCACGGTCGAGGTCCGTCCCGTAATGAAGCTCGAAGGATTACCCGAGAAATAATTCCGTGTTCCGCTCTCCCATCTGGGAGAGGGTTAGGAGAGGGTTTTAGGCAACATAGGACAATTGTTAACGCCCTCTCCCACTGGGAGAGGGTTGGGTGAGGGCTTGGGCAGGAGACAACTTGGTATTCACTGCAGCCTAAGTCCCTCATCCCCAACCCTTCTCCCAGGAGGAGAAGGAGATTAATGAAAGCGCCCCCCGATTATTAAGTGATCTCTGACATTAGGAATGGAGGGAATTGAAAAATGGCGAATCCATTTGTTCACGTAGAACTCAATACAACCGACGTCGACAAAGCTAAAACTTTCTACGGTCAACTGTTTGATTGGAAACTCGAAGACATGCAGATGGGACCGAGCGGCACCTACACGACCATCAAGGTTGGTGACGGAACGGGTGGCGGTCTACTGAAGAACCCGATGCCCGGGGTTCCTTCTTTCTGGTTGGCGTACGTCCTGGTTGACGATATTGGCGCGGCAACGAAGAAGGCTGCCGCGCTGGGCGCCAAAATTGTGAAGGACTCGATCGAAGTGCCGGACATGGGCTGGCTCAGCATCATCGAGGATCCGACCGGGGCCGCCCTCGGACTGTGGCAAACAAAGACTTCATGAGCTTGTCGATTCGACTGCGCTTCGTTCGACTAACCAGTGAAGACCGAAATTCAAAAAGGGAGAAACTAAGAAATGCGATTCATGGTTATTGTAAAAGCGAACAAAGATTCGGAAGCCGGCGTCATGCCCAGTCCCGAGTTACTGAACGCGATGATGAAGTTCAACGAAGAGATTGCCAAAGCCGGGGTCATGAAAGCCGGTGAAGGACTGCAGGCCAGCTCGAAAGGCGCGCGCGTCAGATTCGAAGGCGACAAGCGCACGGTGATCGATGGTCCGTTCGCTGAGACAAAGGAACTGATCGCGGGTTACTGGATTTGGGAATGCAAGTCGCTCGACGAAGCAATCGAGTGGGCCAGGAAGATTCCGAACCCGCATGGAAGCGAAGACAATGAAGTTGAGATCCGTCAAATATTCGAGTCTACCGACTTTAGTTGTGAAGGTAATCCGGAGTTGCACGAGCAAGAGGCGCGCATACGCGAGATGGTCGCGGCGCAGAATAATTGATCGGTCAGTAGCGGGTGGTTGACCGTTGGTATTCGCGATCCGAGTTAACCATCCGCTACCGCAGGTGGTTCTGACTGGAGTATCCTATCGGCGATTCGACCCTCTATGAACGTTTCGCCGATCATCCTGGAAGGTACACATGTGCGCCTCGAACCGTTGTCGCAGGCGCACGCCGAGCCGCTCGTCGCGGCTGCCAGTGAGGGTGAACTTTGGAATACCAACTTCACGATCATTCCTGACGCCGCCGGTGTTACGAGTTACATAGCCGCCGCACTCGCCGGCCAGTCCCTCGGCAAGGAATTGCCTTTCGTAACCATTAACAAGTCATCGAATGAAGTCGTAGGCACGACCCGCTTCTACGACATCTCAGCCCTCGATCGTAAAGCGGCCATCGGCTACACCTGGTTATCGCTGGGCGCCCAACGAACTGCGATTAATACCGAAGCTAAGCTGCTATTGTTGACGCACGCCTTCGAGACCTGGCATTGCGTGCGCATGGAATTGATCACAGATGTTTTGAATGAACAATCGCGCGCCGCCATTCTTCGGCTGGGCGCAAAGCAGGAAGGCATCCTGCGCAATCATCTCATCCTGCCCAATGGTCGCATCCGCGATTCGGTCGTCTTCAGCATCATCGATGACGAGTGGCCGGAGGTGAAAGCGCGACTAACAGCTAAATTACAACGGCTTCGCAATAGAATGGCGCAGCCCGACATCATTCTTGGTGAGCTGCGTTCTGTTCACCGGCCGCAAAGATGGCGTCTTTGGCTCATGGCCATTGTGTCGTTGGGCCCGCTCTTGATGCTCGGATTGGGCATCGTCTTATTGATCGATGATTTTGCTCACGGCCGGGAAGCCAAAGTGAGCACCTCTCGACCCGGTTTGGCTGCATGGGCGCAATCGCTCTGATACTGGCCCTGCTGATCAGCTTGCTGGTGAGCGAGTTTCGTAAGTGGCATCCTACCCGGAGTGTCGAATTGCGAATTTTCGAGAATGGATTTACTTATCAGAAGCAAAAGGAATTCAGGCCTGCGCCTGGAATGAGATAAAAGACATCACACACCGAACGCCTGACTATCAGCAGCAAGCACTCAGCGCCGCGCAGGGTCAGCGTCATTCGTTCAATCGTAAAAACAGATGGGACCGTGATTGTGCTTGCCGAAACGCTCAATCTGCATAAACTTACAACGCTAATACGCGCGGGAACGTCGGCGCAGTAACCGCACTAATACATGTACCGGAAATCCAGCTCGAGGACCCTCTCAGCAGCCGCAGCTCTGGTTCTGCTGGGGGTCACTTCTTCGTTTGCGCAGCAGGATATTTCGGCAAAGATAGATGAATTCGTTATGGCCGAGATGCAAGCGCGACAAATTCCGGGCCTTTCCCTGGCAGTAGTTCGCGACGGAAAGATCGCCGTGCTTAAAAGCTACGGGTTTGCGAATCTGGAACATCGCGTGCCGGTCAAGCCGGAAACCGTCTTTCAGTCAGGTTCGATGGGAAAGCAGTTCACGGCGGCTGCGATCATGATTCTGGTGCAGGAAGGAAAACTGTCGCTGGACGATAAGATCACGAAGCATCTTCCGAATGTTCCCGACACCTGGAAAGACATCACGATCAGGCATCTGCTCTCGCACACGTCGGGGTTGGGCGACTATCTTCCTGAGATCGATCTGCGACGCGACTACACCGAAGCCCAGTATCTCGAATCGTTCACCAAAACTCCGCTGGCTTTTCAACCCGGCGAAAATTGGGACTACAGCAATGTCGGCTACGTCACCCTGGGTATTCTGATTCGCAAGATCACCGGACAGTTCTATGGTGACTTTTTGCGGCAGAGAATCTTTCAGCCACTGGGAATGACCACCGCGCGACCTATTTCTGAAAGTGACATTGTGCCGAATCGCGCTGCCGGATACAGACTGGTTGCCGGCGAGATAAAGAACCAGGAGTGGGTCTCGCCTACAACCAATTCAACCGCCGACGGCTCGCTCTATTTTTCCATCCTCGACCTGGCAAAGTGGGATGCTGCGCTTTACACCGACCAACCGTTGCAGCAGACGACGCTGGCTCAGGTTTGGGAGCCCGTCAGGCTGAAGTCAGGCACTCGCAAAGGTTACGGCTTCGGCTGGTTCACGGGTGTGATGCACAATCGCCGGATCGTATTTCACGGCGGTGCGTGGCAAGGCTTCAAGACCTGCATCATTCGCTTCCTGGATGAGCGTTTGACCATCATCGTGCTGGCCAATTCGTGGAACACCAGAGAATTCAAACTCGCGCGCGGCTTGGCCGGACTCTATTTCCCGGAGTTCGCCGTTCCGCCTGAGCAATCGATCGACAATAACGAACCGAAGGTTGCCGCTGTGATGCGCCGGTTCGTTTTGCAACTGTCCCATGGGGTTGTCGAAAAGGACTTGGTTGGGCCAAAGGTGCTGGCGGAATTAACTCCCGTACGCATCAAGGAATTATCGACGGCCTTGAATTCGTTGAGCCTGCCGATAGCAATTTTTCATTCTGAAGAATTGGTCGAGCGCCGCGACGAAAACAATTTGCGCGTCTACCGGTATATGTTCAACGACATCGGAAAGACGCTGGCACTAACGATTCAGCTGACGAAAGACGATCGGATTGCGGCGTTTGATCTGGTCGAGGTTATGTCAGTCAAGTGAAATAAATATGAAGGCCGGAAAAAAGACTTCGTGGTGTCCGGTCCAGGTGTGTTGGAATTTCGATTAGCCAATCAGAAAGATGCCGCGCGCATCACCGAGCTGCACGCGGCCAGCTGGCGCGACACCTATCGCGGCTTGCTCAGCGACGAATACCTGGACGGAGACGTCGTCGCCGAGCGAACAAAGATTTGGGTTGAGCGTCTGACGACCCCAAATCCGAAACAGCGAATAGTGTTGGCGGAAGCTGAGCGCGGGCTGGCCGGATTTGCTTGCGCGATTGGCTCGGACGATGCAGAGTTGGGGACCTTGCTGGACAACCTGCATGTAAGCCGCGAGTTTCAACGTCAGGGCATCGGCGCAAAACTGATGCATGAAATCGCTTCCTGGTGTCGGGTTGAGTTACCGGGAGAGGGTCTCTTCCTTTGGGTGCTCGAAGGTAACCGGCAGGCCCGACGGTTTTACGAGCAACTTGGCGCGATAAAGGTGAACGAAGATTTTTGGCATGCGCCCGACGGTCGTTTGATCCCGGGCTTATGCTATGCCTGGAAGCGTCTGGATTCGCTCGTTTCAGCGCTGACAATGAGGACATCAAAACCATAATGAAACCTATCAAGAGCTTCCTTCTTCTGATCATGATTCTGGCTTCTTGCCCGGTCCCCGCCCAGCAAAACGATCGCCAGCAATTCATTCGCGCCGAAGGGCGCGTGGCCTTAACTAATGTGCGTATCATCGACGGCACTGGCGCAGCGCCGATGGAAGATCAAGTTGTCTTGATCGCTGATGGAAAAATCCAGGCTTTGGGGCCGGCATCAAGCACAAAGATCCCGGAAGGGACTCAAACCCTCGACCTGAAAGGCTACACAGTCATGCCCGGGCTGGTCGGCATGCACGACCACATGTTCTTTCCCATGGGCGGATCGCCGCCAATGTACTCAAACATGGGATTCAGTTTTCCGCGACTTTATCTCGCGCTCGGCGTGACCACCATTCGCACCACCGGCAGCGTAGCTCCTTACAGCAGATCTCGAAATCAAGAAACTGATTGATTCCGGCCGCATGATTGGACCGAAGATGCACATCACGGCGCCGTATCTCGAAGGCGCCGGGCTCGTTCACGCCGGTGATGCACACGCTGACCGGCGCTGACGATGCGCGCAAGCTGGTGAACTTCTGGGCCGACCAGGGCGCGACTTCATTCAAAGCCTACATGAACATCACGCGCGAAGCAGTTGCGCGCGGCAGTGGAAGAAGCTCACAAGCGCGGATTGAAAGTCACCGGTCATCTCTGCTCGATCGGTTATCGCGAAGCGGCTGAGATCGGCATCGACAATCTCGAGCATGGCCTGCTGCCCGACTCCGAATTCGTCGCCAACAAGCAGCCTGACAAATGTCCCGGCGCTGCCGTTTCGCAGAGCCTGCGGCAATCTCGATATCAACAGCGAACCGGTAAAAGAAACGATTCGCGCGCTGGTCGCAAAGAACGTGGCCGTTACTTCCACGCTGCCGGTGTTCGAAGCCGGCGCGCCTTTGACGCAAAGCGGCAATTGGCGCGGCCAGCGCGGTGATGAACCAGCGCGTGCTCAACGTGATGAACGACGGACGCTCGCGTGCGCTACCTGACCGCGCGCTCGCGAGTCTCTGCCGATTCACCTGCGGCCGCAGCTCGTGCGCAAGTCAATGGACTTTGAGCGCGCCTTCGTCGCTGCCGGCGGTTTGTTGATTGCAGGACTCGACCCAACCGGCAACGGCGGCATCGTCGCGGGCTTTGGCGATTTGCGCGAAGTCGAACTGCTGGTCGAAGCCGGCTTCACTCCGGTCGAAGCCATCAAGATTGCCAGCTTCAACGGCGCGAAGTTTCTTGGCGAAGATGCGCGCATCGGCTCAATCGCGGTGGGCAAGCAAGCCGACCTGATGATCGTGAAAGGCAACCCGGCCGCGAGGATCGGCGACATCGAAAACGTCGAGATCGTTTTCAAAGACGGCGTTGGTTATGATTCAGAGAAGCTGATTCAGTCGGTGCAGGGGTTGGTGGGGATTAGGTGAATGGGATACCGGAACTGATAAGAAGACGCACTTTAGTCGTCCTTGTACACGTGGGCTGTACCGACGTCGCCTTTTCCGAGACCTTCGGCAAGGGCAGGTGGTTAGCACTACGCCGATCGGGAGTCCAATATCACGGAATTAGTAACTGCTTGAACTCAGCCGGGTGCATGTCAGTGATAGCAGCTTCAATCAGGAAGCCGCTGCCTGAATCCGGTGCAAGTCGTTGGTTGAGAGTTCAAGAATAGCGATTGCCCTGCCCGCCAGGTTTTGTTGATAGCGAATGTTTTAATCGGAACTGATGAATAGATCGAACTCGCCTTCAGCTCGTTGGATTAATTCACCGTTTCTAATTCCGCTCCAACCTTCGGCTTGAACGCTCGTGCAGGTGTGATTTGTTAGCAGCCGATGCATCGGCCATGGAACGCATTCATCCAACAGAATCTTCATGCGGCGGGAGAGAGTAGCGCCTGCTCAGAACGTTCCAGGACTTTGCTCACGAGTTCACGACTGACAGAAGGAAAGCATTCGAGGAATTCTTCAACTGAATAATCGTTATCGAGGTATTCGAACAGAGTCTTCACGGGAACGCGCGTGCCTTTGAAGACCGGCGCCCTCCGAGAATCTCAGGATCAATCGTGATGAGATCGTTCGATTGCATGGAGTGAAGTTTAGTCCAACTATGGGCGCGGCGTAAACAATCTTCCGCGTTCAGCTTATGGTTTCAATTCGATCGCACCGCCGTTGACGACGTATCCGCGCCGCGATCGAAGGCGCAGGCCGACACGGCGTGGTGCAACTGTCAACTCGCGGTGTTCGCCGGGTGGCGCGGAGGCGAGCGGCCGCTTGGGCTTGTAGGTCACGACGTATTGCGCGCCGATGTCTCGGGCTATTTCAGCGCCATCGTTGACCATCTCATCTGCCGTTTTTCCGACCAGGAAGCGACCACCGCTTTCCTGCGCTAATTGCGCCAAACTATCTCCGCTCTTCTGCATGGCGTTTTGATACGCCTTGTTCAAGCGGCGCATTTGTGGATCGAACCGGATGCCACTGCTGCCGCTGTCCTTTTTCTGCCGGCCGGCAAAGACTTCGTTGGCAAACCACTCATAACTGATCACGTGTATGGTCGCGCGTGCGTCCACCAGCTGCCGAATCGCCTCAGCCATTGCCGGCTCGTGCGGTTTCCGCTTCTCGCGGCGGCGGAGAAAGCGCGGCCATCATTTCCTTGTAATCCGCCCACGGCGGCAGATCGACTCCATCACCGATAATGACCACGTGCCGGTTGCCAAATGGTTGTTTCTGTAACTCAGTGGCGGCGCGAGTGATGGCTGGAATCAGCCGCGTTCCTCGTCCGGAGTGAAGCTTCGATCGCAATGCCTGCTCAACCAGCGATTTATCGGCAGTCCAATCCTGTAGCAATTCGACGCGACTCGTGAACTGGAATAATGAAATGCGATCCCCGACCCTCAGGTGCGATATTAAGTTCAAAGCGATATCGCGCGTCATGTTGGTGCGCATCGCCGGATTGGCATCACCACTCGTGCACAACAAAAGCAGGATGTTGCCGGGAACTCGTTCCAGGCTCTTAAGCTCCTGCGCGACGCCGTCTTCGAGCACCAGAATGTCATTCAATTCCAGCGTTGGATCGAAGTGACCATACTCGTCGTAGGCGAAAATGGGAATGCGCACTTCTTCGGTCGAGACCCTGATTGTGTCCTGCGGCTCACCGATCGCCGGCGTCGGAGTTGGTGATGCTGTGGGGATTGAACGCGGCGGAGGAGGGACGGTTTGACTGTAAGAATTTACGCCGAGTGCGCCCGAAAGGGTGAATGCGACAAGAAACAGGCATCGTCGTAATGACATCATTTTCGCTCTGTGAGTGCTGCGGCCCCGCGTGCCGACCAAGTCCCTACCCGATGAAATATACGCCAATTACCCTGCGAGTGTGGCGTATCGACCATGCGTCTTAACGAACACGTGAAGCGAAATCGCAGTCGCTTTGCTGACGACTTCTGTTTCAACTTACCGGCGAGGAGAAAGCCGAGGTGGTCGCCGATTGCGACCACTTATCAGCTTCGCTCCTTGCAAGTTTCGTTACTTTCGCAACTCTCCCTTTTCCTGTAATATGCGCGGCCAACATGACAGCCCGAGCCGTCTCTTCGAAGCACTCCTCTCTTGTCCCGATTGATCAAATCGAACGCGCAATTTATCTCATTCGCGGTGAGAGGGTCATGTTGGATCGCGATCTTGCGGTTCTTTATGGCGTGCCCACAAAAGTACTCAAGCAAAGTGTGAGGCGCCACCAAAACCGGTTTCCCGAGGACTTCATGTTTATACTTAATCCTACCGAGTTCAAGAATTGGAGGTCACAATTTGTGACCTCCAACGCCGACCGTAAAGGACTACGGTACGCACCCATGGCTTTCACTGAACATGGAATCCTGATGTTGTCGAGTGTCTTGAACAGCAGACGTGCAATCCGTGCCAACATTCACATCACACGCACTTTTGTAAAAATGCGACAAATGCTCGCGTCAAATGCCGAACTATCTCGCCGCCTGGACGAGTTGGAAAGTAAGTACGATCGTCAGTTCAAGGTCGTGTTCGACACGATTCGTCAATTGATGTCGCCGATTGTTCCAGCACGCAAACAAATCGGTTTTCGTTCGTCGGGAAAGTAGCACGACCTCGACCGCGATCAGCCATGCTGAGTGTCAGAACCGCGAGCGGTAGCGACCGGATCAAGATACGAGCTGATGGAACTTGATCAGCGCCGGGTTGCGTTGGCGAGCCCGTCGCTACCGCTACGGGTTCTGGACACTTTGGTACTTGATTCTCTGTTAGCTCGCGAAACCTACAGCTATGATGATTGATGACTATCGTTACGATTACTTGCGCAGAAAGCGTTACGTAATCCACGAAGAGCAGGAACAATTCATCCGGCCGGCAACACTTGCGGAGATGCGCAACTACGAAGTCATAGAATTCTACCAGTCGCGAACGGATTCGTGAACTCTCACAGAAAGAGCAGATTCACCAGGAACTAAAGCGGCGGATTGATGACCTTCTGCGCTTAAGACGAGCGCATCCCGAAGGCTCGAATCAGGAATGCATCTGCGTGGACATGATCACGGAACTCATTAGTAAGCTCGACCTCGAAGACTTTCGCAATTTGAGAATCGAGGGAATCATCGATGATCTCCTGCCGAAGTAGTTTTGATGACGGATTGCGCGTCCGGGTCGGTTGCCAGTGGTTCTGCCCTCCCGCCACACCTCAACGCCGTTGACAAAAACCGCTTTGATGCCGTCAGAGATTAACTGCGGCTGCTGAAAAGTCGAGCGATCGATCACGGTTGTCGGGTCAAACAGAACCAGATCAGCTTTGTAACCGGTCTTGATCAATCCGCGATCCTTCAAATCCAGCCGCCACGCGGGCAACGACGTCATCTTTCGGATCGCTTCGGTCAACGAGAGCCAATGCTGCTCGTGCACGAACCGGCCGAGGACTCGCGGGTACGTTCCTGCTCCGCGAGGATGTCTTGAGCCGATGCCGCCATCGCTGCTCACCATTGTCCAGGGCTGCTGATAAAAGACGCGAATGTCTTCCTCTTTCATCGAATGACAGACGATCGTTGCGCCGCCATCACGTACAATGCGCATGTACATTTCCACCGGAGAGACATTTTGTTGGAGAGCAATCTCGCTCGAGAGTCTTGAATTCAAATTCGGGATGCGCGCGACAGCTAACGAGGGTGATGTTCTGCCCGCCGCCGACATCGGCCAGGCCTTTCGCGACATCGTTCGGATCGTCGTGGCGGCCACTGGGAATAAGGACGCGAATCGTAGAGTTCCACGCCTCATACGGATAACAATCCGCGGTTACGTCCTGTCCCCGCCGGCGCGCCGCGTTGATTAGTGCCACGGCTTCGCGCGCGCGGCCCCAAACTGCGACGGTGCCAAGCTTGATGTGCGAGACTTGCGCGGGCAGATGGCCCTCGCGTCCGATGCGAATGAGTTCGCTGATGGACTCGAGCGTCTTGTCTGCTTCATCGCGGATGTGGCTGATGTAGATGCCGCCGTAACGTCCAGCGACACTCGCCAGCGCAATTACCTCTTCCGTCGTCGCGGGCTTTCCTGTTTCGTATTCCAGACCGGTTGATAATCCGAACGCGCCATCGCGCATGCCTTGATCGACCATCTGTTTCATCTGTTGGATCTCGGCGTCGGTCGCATGACGGTTTGTATCTTGTCCCATCGCTCTTGTGCGCAGCGTCGCATGACCGACAAACGTGAGCACATTGAGCGCTACCGGATTGGAATCGAGTTTGTTGAGGTAATCGCCGATGGGAAACTCCGAACCGCCGTCTTGTCCCACGGCGACTGTGGTGATGCCTTGTGAGACTTGCGTCGCCGCGGAAGGATCTTGATCGAAACCGCGGTCGGAATGATTGTGAGTGTCAATGAATCCTGGCGCCATGACGAAGCCGCGCGCGTCGATCACCTTCGCGTCTGGCGGAATTGTGATTCGGCCGCGCCTTCCAACTGCAACGACCGAGTCTCCCTTGATAATTACCACTGCATCTTTGACGGGCGCCTGACCCGAACCGTCGATCAGCGTAGCGCCGGTGATCGCGACCGTGTCTTCCGAATGGGAAACATTTACGGCAATCGATGAGGCTCGCTCCGGGCGAGTAGACGCCGAAAACAGAGCCAGCGCAGCGAGCAGTTAATCGCTACTGCAACGAATTTCATTAACCGACTAGTCATAACTCTTCGGCGATGAGAAACCAACGCTTGCTTGCGAGTCTCACTCCGCTTGTAAGTTCAGCCGGGCGATCTTGCCTTCCTTATTCAGCCCCATAACGAAGATGAGGTTGCCGTCTTTGTACTTCAGCCGATAGCGATACACTCGATTGCCAGTCTTGCTTCGGTTCTGTGCCAGCAGCTCGATACCGTTTAGCGGACTGAAGGCTTTCAGGTACGCGGAAACCTGAGCAGCGTACTGCCCGAAATCAACGGCCACGCTTCTGACGGCGAACAGCGCCGGACTCAAGCGTGTCCGCGGTGGCTTTTAGGACGATCTCCCGCGCCAGCGCGGTCACCTGCGGTTCTCGGTCTTCAATCGCCTTCGGCGTGATGGCGCCAATTCGGGTTGTAGATGGCCGCGACACCGTGCGCGATTCTTCCAGGGTTCGCGCTGACTCAGATTCAGCGAACACCATCACCGTCAATTTATCGTCGACGTAGCGCGCGATATAGGACTTGAATCCTGCCACGCGCCGCCGTGCTCGATGATGTGGTGGCCGCGCACTTCGCTCAACGACCATCCGAAGCCATACGCGGTAAGTCTTGCCGTTGTTCAGCTTCACCGGAGTCCACATCTGGTCCAGACTCGATCAGCTTGAGCAACTTCTCGGTGTAGAGCGCGGCGTCCCACTTCGCCATGTCGTATACGGTGAGATAGAGCGCGCCGTCCGCCGTGGTGTTCGGACTTGGCGAGACCCACTCCTGGTTCTTCAATTCGCCTTTCACCAGACGATAACCGGCAGCGCGGTTGGGCACGATGTCGGCTTCGCTGATGATGCGCGCCGTGGTCATTCCCAACGGCTTGAACACACGCTCCTGCAAAACGTCGCCGTAGAATTGACCGCTCACTTTGTGAATCAGAATGCCGAGCAGCACGTAACCCAGATTGCTGTAGCTCCACTTTTCACCGGGCTGGAACGCGAGCGGAATCGCTTCCGCGCGCTTGAGCAATTCGTCCTCGGTGTAATCGCGACGGAAATCAAAGTCGTCCGGATAGTCAGTCGTGCCCGCCGTGTGCGTCAGTAGATGCCGCACGGTGATGTCCTTCCAGGCGGCCGGCGCGTCTGTGAAGTATTTCGTGATCGGATCCGAGAGACTAAGCTTGCCCGCTTCTACCAACATCATCACCGCGGTGGCCGTAAACTGCTTGCCCATCGAGCCGGACTGAAAGATCGTCTCTGGTTTCGCCGGTACCTGAAGCTCTACGTTCGACAAGCCATATCCTTTGGCCAAAATTATCTGCCCATCTTTCACAACGACGAGCGAGGCTCCCGGGATGCGTTGCCGCTGCATCTCCGTTTTCATGTAATCGTCAACCTTCGCGGTCGTCGCATCCTGCGCGCATATTTGTGAGTTTAGACCAGCGGTAAAGACGACGACGGCGATTGACAGTTTGGCGAAAAACAATAAAGCGCGACGGATGGCTGATTGATGCATGAATTTCTCCGAATCAGGGAACTGACCGAGCTTTTAATAGAGGTTCTGAACGACACAGTCAAGCTTGTGTGGCGGCCATATGTGTGGCGGCATAGCTGCATAATGGAGCTTGAAAATACAGCAGACTGAGTAGTAGCGGTTGTTCCGACGTCGCAACAAGTCGGTTTCGCTTCCGCCGGTTAAGTAGCAACTCTCGACCGCCATCAGCCAGAGCGAACTGATAACTGCGATGGTCGGGATTGCTCAGACTCTCCGCGATTTTCTTGACAGTGCCTGATGCAAGGCAATAGATTGCCACCCCCTTAAGAAAAACTAACCCGCAGATAAGGAGATCAACATGAGCATTAAGTTTACACGACGCATTATCATCGCTTGCATCTCGGTTCTCGCGTGTGCGCTGTTAGTGCCAATCGCGATGCGCGCCGCCAGCACTCCGGGCGTTCTCGAAGCTTGCATCAATCCCGGTAACGGAGGGATGCGTCTGGTGGATTCGAGCACTCCCTGTCACAACAATGAAGACCGAGTTTCCTGGAACATTACTGGCCCGGCTGGCCCTCCGGGACCAACTGGACCGGCAGGACCCACGGGGCCAACGCGGGACCAACTGGGCCAACTGGACCGGCGGGAGCCACCGGGGCCACAGGGCCAGCGGGACCTCCGGGACCATCTTCAGGCGGACCACCATTTGTTTGGGTCTGCACGCCCGCGCATCTTTATCACGGCGCCGGCACAAACACGTCTAACCTTTATGTCTTCAATGGCAGCGGTGCTACCGCCAATGTAGCGGTGAATTTCCTGGACATTAATGGAACCAATTTGGTTGGTGTCACAATTCCGGGAACAGCCTCGGAACCTTATCCCGGCGAAACCGGAGTCAGCACTGTCCCGTTGCTGTCGAAGCACACGAGGAATCTCACCTGGACTCTGCCGCAGGCAAGTCCAGATCCCACGACTAACGTTTCGTTTACGATACAAGTCACTTCCGACCAGCCAATCGTTGTGGGAGCAAATCTCCTGGGTGGCGGTTTCCTCCCGAATGAATGCAACTTGCTGCCAAGGTAGTTTGCGGTTCGTAGCGAGAGGAGTGAGGCGATTGTAAGAATGAGGTCAGTACCATTTGCGTGAGCAAATGGGACAGAGAGTCGATTAGTCATTCTCGATTGCATCCGCTCGTGCTGATGGTACTGACCTAGCTACCCGCTAGCGGGCTTGATTCGTTTTATCGTAAGCGATGAGCTCTACCGGTCGCTTGCTCGCGTCTACAAAACCGCAATCTCACACGGCGGGAGCTCCGCGAAACCGCAGCGCCGTGCGTTCCCGAGCCTTCGCCGCTTCAACTTCCCGATCTCGCGGAGGCGCGTTGGTGACCAGCGAATCGAGCAGTTCGCGTTGCTGCTTTAGTCACCTGCTCAACTGCGTGATCAAATGCCGGTTCGTTGGCTTTGGATGGTTTGCTAAATCCGCTGAGCTTTCTGACAAATTGAATTGCTGAAGCGCGAATCTCTTCTTCAGTTGCCGGCGGTTTGAAATTATGCAGAGTCTTGATATTTCGACACATTTGCTTATTCCTGATTTCTAGTTTCGTATCTGTTGAAAGATTACAACCTGACCCCCGACGAAATCCAGCATCGACGATGTAAAGTCAGACTGTCCAGTCTGCTTCACGCTCGAGACAGCCACAGATAGGACGGCGTAACGAAACGCGGACTGGATCAGTCTGCTGATACATTCAGCGCATAAAGGCACCATCTCGCCAAATGGCAAAGCCGCAGAGAGCTCGCAAAGATACTGCCGCGCAAGCCGTGCTCAATCTCAGCGTTCATCTCTCCATGAACGTCAAATCAATCCTCTTACTGGCAGCGCTGTTCTGTCTGCTTTCAGCAGACGCTTCGGGGCCAGACTCAATTGGGCCAGAAGGAAACAATTCCAAACGTCACTTTCTGTGAGATGGTCAAACAACCTCAACTCTATTTCGGCAAGACGATTCGCATCACGGCAACCTTCGAGATCAGGACCGAAGGATCGACGCTCAACCACCAACTCTGCCCGCGCAGTCACGACGATCAAATCGGGGCGAGCGCGGTCAGGATTGATGATGAACAAATGCGTTTGGTAAGTCGCGACTTCACAAGGATCTGGGCCAGGACAGCCGGCATTCATCCACAGGTCACCGCCGTCGGCATTCTCCGCAATGTGTCCCGCAAGGGCCTTCGAGTCGTATCGCTATCGCTTCGACATCATTCGCTTCGAAGACATTCAAAGGGCAATCCCCGAACAGTCATTCGGAGATCAAAGTAACCACGGTTGATTTCTGCGAGCTGGCTAAGAACCCGCGACGCTACTTCAACCGGACCGTGCGAATCAAGGCTCAATGGCTAAGCGGATATGAATTCTCATACCTGACCGACGATCGCTGTCCGACGAAAGTCGCCCATGATATCGCCGTCCGCTTCGTCAATGACGAAACGCAGCGAGAAGTAATCAGAGCAGAATGTCTACAAGATCATGTCGCATGAGTATGGCGGGCGAGCGATGATTACGGCGGTCGGAGTTCTGCGCAATCCCGGAAAATATTCCGGATACTTCCGCTATCTCTTTGAACTAATCCGGTTTGAAGAAATCGTTCACGTGGTGGTTCCTTATGAGTCGACGCTGGACGCCGGCAAGACCTACCGGGCGGTCGTGCGCGGTGACAAAGAGTTTGGCTTGATTCTCGTTCCTCCTTTGCGCCTGTTCAGCCATCAGGCGGTGTCTATCGAATGGACGAATCTGAGCGAGTTTCCAGCGCTGGAAGAACTCCGCGACAGCTCGCGCGCAGCAACTGATTGTGTTCAGCGTGATCTCGGATGAAAACAAACAGATGACAGCGCAGCGTTGGAATCGAACGGTGAAGTGCAAGATTGTCAGGGATTGAGTAGAGCCCCGCGATAGCGGCAGCGAAAGCGAAAGCGACCGAACCAGAAGTCTTCGAGAATTGCGACCGGCCAAAGGACATGGTGACCTCGGCTTTCGATCGTGGCCGCTGAACTTTTCTGTAGCCCAGGCGTTTACGCCTGGGTGAGAAAGCGGCAAGCTGCCATGAAAGCCCCATTAATGGGGCTTTTTGAACATAATCATCTCTCCTTCCCAGGCGTAAACGCCTGGGCTACCTAAAATCGTCTGGTGGGAGCACACCAAAGATAGGGTGGTGGCCTAGAGATTGGCAGGCGTCCTTCCGTGGGCGCCCGCTTTACTTCCTTGCCTGCGACCGAGAAGAGCGGGGCCCACGGAGGGGACGCCCCAACAAATTATGAGCCACGATGAAAGATAGTGTGATCTCGACGGGCGCTACCCCTCAGTGTAAACTCAGCGCTCAAAACCCGTTGAATCGAACAAAATGGCAGTGAACAAGCTGCGACTCGGTGTCGCTTCTCTTCTCTTTCTGATGCTGAGCGCCTGGCATTGCCCGGCGCAAACAAATCAAGTCCGCCAAAATAGACGCGTTACGTTCAGGCTGGGATGCGCCGGCAAAAGATTCCGGGCGTCTCGCTCGCCGTCATTCGTCAGGGGCGCATCTGCGATGCTCAAGAGTTATGGTCTGGCTAATGTCGAGCACGGCGTGCCGGTCAAGCCGGAAACCGTTTTTCAATCGGGCTCTATGGGAAAGCGGTTTACCGCTGCGGCGGTAATGCTGCTGGTGCAGGACGGCAAGCTTTCGCTTGAAGACAAGATCACGAAATTCTTTCCGGACGTGCCGGCGTCGTGGGGTCAGATCACTGTGCGGAATCTCCTCAACCACACGTCCGGCATGGGTGACTTCCCTCCTGAAATAGACCTGCGCCGCGACTATACTGAGGATGAATACTTTGCCTCGCTCAAAAGGTGCCGCTCGCTTTTGAGCCGGGCACAAACTGGGATTACAGCAATGCCGGCTATGTCACGCTAGGAATTCTGATTCGGAAAGTGACCGGAAAATTCTACGGCGAGTTCTTGCAGGAAAGAATTTTCCGCCCCGTAGGGATGACGACGGCGCGGGTGATTTCTGAAGCCGACATCGTGCCGAACCGCGCCGCCCCGGCTACCGCCTGGTCAATGGCGAACTCAAGAACCAGGAATGGGTTTCACCCTCAACGAACACAACCGCGGACGGATCGCTGTATCTCACTGTTCTGGATTTGGCAAAGTGGGACGCCGCGCTCTACACGGACCAGCCACTCAAACAATCCGCGCTCGCCGAGATCTGGAAGCCCGCCACCCTGAATAACGGAAAGCAAAAGAGCGTATGGCTTTGGCTGGCACAGTAACAGGATTCACAACCGGCGCGTGCTGTATCACGGCGGGGCGTGGCGGGGCTTCCGATCATCCATCACTCGTTTTGTTGACGACAAATTGACGATTGTCTTTTCGCGAATTCGCAGGGGAGACCGATGACATCAAGCTCACCCGCGGCCTCGCGTCGATCTTCTACCCTGAGTTCGCCCTGCCCACGATCCAGACGATCGCGGATGGAGACAAACGAACCAGTTCACTGATCAAACAAGTGCTGTTACAGCTGGCGAGAGGTACGGCCAATCCGGAAGCGTTCACGGCTGAGTTTCGCGCTCACGGTTTTCCGGCCCGCGCCAAACAGTTCAGGCGAAACGTTGAACTCATTGAGCCTCCCGGTGGCGATCATCCACGCTGGGAGAGCTGGTTGAACGACGAGATGAAAACAATCTGCGCGTCTTCGCTTTCTGATGACGGACCTGGGGCAGACACTCTTGTGCACGGTGAAACTGACGAAGGACGATACAAGATCGCGGGCCTGGAATTTGAGACCCGCGACCGATCGCACGGGCCTTCTCTTGAGCTGACGCACCGCGGCCTTGCCGGAATGGAAACCAAATCAATGTCCCGCAAACTCGTCTACTCTGTCCTCGCGGTTATTGGCTTCATCCTTCCCTATTACTTCCTGATTTCATTTCTGATGACTCACGGGCTCGCGGCACGAGTGTTCCTCAATCAACTGTTCGGCACGCCAATCTCCACTTTCTTCGCCGCTGATCTGCTGATCTCTTGTGTGGTCTTCATGATATTCCTGAAGCGAGAGGCCGAACGCGTCACAGCAATGAAGTATCAATGGGTCTACTGGATCTCGCTGTTAACGGTGGGATTGTCTTTGTCCTCTCGCCGCTCTTTCTGTGGGCCCGCGAAGGTCTATGCCTGAATCCCGGCGCGGTGATAAGTGACTGGAGCGCAACCGTCTCGGTTGCAATGTAACGGGCGCTGAGACGCTTGCGCTTCAGTCAGGGTCGTTTTCTAGTCGCTCGGCTTTTCAAGGCCAGGCATTCAATCGATACGATACTCGAAAATATATGCCACTACTAAATCAACTTTTTGAAAACAATCGCGACCTGGGCGGCCGACATGACGCGGCAGATCCCGACTTCTTCAGCCGTCTGGCGGCGCAACAGTCACCCCAATACCTTTGGATTGGCTGTGCGGACAGCCGGTCCCGGCAAATCAAATTGTCGGATTGTTGGCTGGTGAAATGTTTGTGCATCGCAACGTGGCCAACGTCGTCGTGCACACGGATCTCAATTGTCTTTCCGCAATTCAATATGCGGTTGAGGCGCTGCTCGTCAAACACATTATCATCTGCGGACATTACGGCTGCGGATGGCGTCCTGGCGCTGCAAGACACAGAACGCTAGGATTGATCGATAACTGGCTGCGTCACGTCCAGGATGTTCGCGCCCACCATCGAGCCGAAATCGACGCTTTGCACACCGAAGCCGAACAGCATGCCCGTCTGTGTGAACTGAACGTCATCGAGCAGGTTAACAATGTCAAACAGACGACCGTGGATTCGCGACGCCATGGGCGCGTCGGACAGTCGGTGACAGTGCACGGATGGGTTTACGATCCACGATGGACGGTCAAGAGACTACAAGGTGTTTCGGGAGACGGCGAATCGTAGTGAAAAACATAATTTGAAGCGCACATCTGGTTTTTCTGCATTCACTGCGATATTGGTTTGCTTCCCCTCCCCGCAGCACCGGGACGCAATCCGACATTTGCATCCGCGCCTAAACCACAAAAAGCTCGCCTGCAGCCGATCGTCAGGCATCATCGCCGCCTGGGACAGATTGATCGGCGAAGTCTGCTCCTGGCGAAGATCACGGGAACAAAAACGATTCCGATCTGCGCATTTACGTTGATCGAAGACCCTGACTTCGAGCGCAGGTGCAGAGTCGTCATGATCGAGTCGGCCAGCATCGATCGTCAAGACGTGCTCGATCGTTTCGTGCTTGAGGGCGAGGAAATGTCAGGAACAGCTGGTGTCGTCTGGCGCATTGCCAGATGACGCTGGTTGGGCTGCGCGCCAATCTATGGAAACCTTCATACGGGCGTTCGGAAAATAAACCTGGGCGTTTCCGGGACAGCGGGTGCGATTGCTCGGCGAGAACAATCCGAAAGAAACGTCGCCAGGCGCTTCATTCGTCAGAAGCGGTAGTCGATATTGGATGAGGGTGAAACTAACGTTTATGGCGCGGCCATTGCGAGAAACCGGGCGATGGGCTATCCCGGTGAAATTGGCGATAAGTATCCTGGAAAAATCACGATTACGTTTTTCAGTTCTATAATGTTGATGAAGGCCGCCACTGACGTATTTTGGGTTTAGGTGATGCCCCAGCCTTAATTCCGATCACGGGCACCGACAAAGCGAAACTTCCATTCGGCAAGATCTTTTCATGGGTCAATACAATGACCCTTCGACGCTCAGCGATATGGCGAACGCGGTTGTGTATTTCCGGGAACCTGAAAGACGTGAAGGTGCAGCCAGAGAAGTGATTGTAGGGTGTCCCTCCGTGGGCACCCCCTCTGAACCCACGAAGCCGATCACGATCAAAAGTGGCGTGCCCTGAGGGGAACTACAAACTGCCCCTGGCCAGTGGCCCTTGATAAGAATCTGGCGTGAGCACGCATTGCCTAGTCTGCAAGTGTGAGTGACTCCCTTGAGGACACCTACAAAAGTTTTGCACCGATACCAGTTCGATTTTCCCTTTTCCTCGTCACTTCCCGGCTTACAGCTTCGGCTACTTGGTTTATGACTACAACTCGGTGTGGCAACTTTGCGCCATCTCTCTGGTCACCGATCTACGACGACCCCTAACTTCGCTGATATGACACTCTCAAGAGTGTCCTGTGCAAGTTTGTTGAGTGCCGAGAACCCTGAAACACCTGCGAGTGCGCGCCGATTCCCGCCTTTAATGCCCAATCACCTCCACTTCCTCGCGGGTGTTCGACAGCCTGAGAAGAACCTGCCGTCGCTAATAGGAAACTTCAAGAGTTACACAACGCAGGTCTCTTGGAAACGCTGCGGAAATCGGCGAGCGTGGAGAGCTGAGTTTACCTTCGGCCGGCGTGACAAAGTCGGATTTGAAAAGAGTCGCGACCGCATAATCGCGGCATTAATGGATTGGCGGGCAACCTTGCGCCCTGAGGCTGTAGAGTTGAAAAGCTGGCCCTGGCGCAAAGCCTGGACATTTCCGCAAAAGGCGTCTCTCTGGCAGAGCAGGGGCTCTTCGACCACGTAATTCCGAAACGACCAGGACCGACCTGCCAAGAGAATCTCGACTGCATCGCGATGAACCCCGTGCGCTGAAGGCTACGTGAACACACCCTCAGTTTTATCCGTAGCTGGGATTCACCTTTGATGGCGGTGATTTTGAGGCACGCTCAAAGATTGGTTTGAGGATCTTGAGATGTAACGGAGGGGTGCCCACGGAGGGGACACCCCATAACGAAGACCTGGCGTTGACTCCCGATCTCCGCGATTTTCCAAAGCTGTACAAAGCGCTGCGAGTTCTAATATAAATCCGCCCATCGGCAATCGCCGGAGTCGCATAAACACTCGTCATCCAGCTCGTTTACCTTGAGCACTTCCCACTCAGCGCCGGCTTTCAGCACAGAGACCTGGCCACCCTGGCCGATCAGAAAGCACCTTGTCGTCGGCCGCGACTGGTGAGGCAAAGTACTTGTCGATAGCGCCGTGCAGGCGGCCCTGCTTCAACATATTGCCGGTGGCCGGATCGAACGACAGCAGGATGCCGCTATCGTTAATCATGTAGAGCACACTTTTGTAGAGCAGCGTCGAAGGAACCTGCGGGACAGGTTTGTAATAGTGCCAGCGGATCGCGTTTGCGGTCTGATCGCCCTCGCCGCCCATCTTGATCGAGAGCAGGCCATTCTCGGCAGCCATCATGGCGCGAAAAACTTCCCAATCGCGCGCGTTCAGCTTTTCATTGCGATCCATGTCAAACGCTTCGAAAGCGCCGCTCAACATCCGGTCGATTTTCTCCGTGCCGGAGATTTCGGTCTTGGCAATCTCTTTGTCGCCGTTCTTATCGTATCTGGCCAGCCCTTCTTCCCAGGAAATCGTCTTAAGCTGCTGGCCCTGCTGGTTCTGGGGAAAGCCCCAACCGTTGATGTAGAGGTACTCGGCGTCGTGACTGGCGATCGATTTCATTTCGCAGGCCAGTCCTTTCACCCACCAGACGCGCTTGCCGTCCGCCACCGGAGTAAGCTGAAAGCTGAAACGATTCGGGCACGATAATCTGCTTCGGGCCCTGTTTGGGTTGATAGACAATCGGGGTTGAGTAACCGGAAATGACGCCGGGCCGCTCGACTTTCCAGAGCAGCTTACCGCTGTTCTTGTCGACTGCGAGCAGGAACGAGGCGGGATTGTCCTGGTCGATTGGCAGAACCACTTTGTCATCAACCAGGATTGGCGAGGCGCCAAAACCATAGAACATGTTGAACGGTCCCAGCGGCAGCTTCCAACGTTCCTTGCCCGCCGCGTCAAACGAGACGAGACCAAACTCCTGAAAGAAAACGTAGACGTTCGAGCCGTCGGTGACAGGGCTCGGTGACGCCGGATTGTTCACATTCTGCAAGCGCCCGACGCGCGTGCGCGGCACTTCACGTTGCCAGAGAATCTTTCCGCTGGCGCGATCGAGCGCGATCACCAGGAGCTTGTAGTTCTCTTTCGTAATAGGACTGTCCTGAACTGCATGAGCATTCTGTTTGGCGCTGGCCGCCGGCACTTTGCTGTAAGCAGTCACAAAGATTCGATCTCGCGTCAACACCGGTGACGAATGCCCCGGAGGCAGTGCGGTCTTCCAGATCGACATTCGTCGTCGGTCCGAACTCAGTCGGCAAGCCAGTCGTCTCAGCGACGCCGGTGCCGTTCGGTCCGCGAAACTGCGACCATTCAGAAGCGGCCGGCTTGGGAACGGGTTTGGTCCCGGCCCGCGACACTTCCGTCAGAGACAAAGCCGCGATTGCTCCGACGCCGAGGAGAGCGATGATTATTCTGTTCAGTTTCGACATGATGTTTCCTTCCGTGAATGAAAGCCGGTTCATGGTTGAGCGGCGGGCTTAACGCGCGCCCAATTTCCGGGAGAATCTCGTTTCAAGCCCGACCGTAGGGGAGGGGGCATCGTTGCACTGTCAGTCCGAGCGGATTCTAATTGATCGAAAGCAAAAATGAAACGGCGGGTGGCAACGATGTCCGACCGAGCTTTAGCTTGTCGAAACTTAACGACAAACTAAAGGAAGCTCTGATCAAGGTCCAGATTGAAAATAGCATTTGCTCCCCTCCCTTTGGGAGGGTATCTATAGTCAGATTAACTCACCAGGGCATCTTGCAGAATTCAATCGCGGTATGAATCCCGAAGGGATTTCGTCCTCCAGCCCAGGGTTGGCGTTTTTCAGCCAACCCTGGGGAGAAAAAATCAAATTCGCAACCCTGAAAGGGTTGTGTCGGTTTTGAATATTGCTTGAACGGTCGCTGACGCAACCCCGTCGAGGTTGGATCTCCTGGTTCTGCCGTCCCCAGGGTTGGCT